>Ga0315535_1002404_pt1 | contig 11991 bp, 12 predicted proteins | sample SalMarSW160220MG_2_FD_203092 | JGI IMG/M metagenome (GOLD analysis project Ga0315535, IMG submission 203092) | Salt marsh sediment microbial communities from the Plum Island Ecosystem LTER, Massachusetts, United States - Salt Marsh Sediment SW1602-20 ...
TTCTTTTCCTCCTTTATTTCTCCTCTTTGATTATGTTAAAATATGGAATATCTGCCGTAAAATCACCTATGAGTTTATCATTAAATACAGCTTCGACACGTTGTCCAATTTTCATTTTAGTAACATCGGTCTCATTTACAAAATGCATAGTATAAGTATCAGCACCATCTAATTTGAAAAGACCATATCCATATGGAAATGGACGAATACCACCTGTTGAGGGATCTGTAAAAGGATAATTTACCACGGTAAATCCTTCCAAGGTTCCTTTTGGAGGTAGTTCTACCATATCATCAACAGTCATTTTTACTAAACAATCGGCGCAAACAGCTCTTGGTGGAAAGTGTACTTTTCCGCATTTCTTGCATTTACTTCCCATAATTTTTCTATGTTCTTTTAACTCTTCGAAAAACTTTACAGCAAGTTTCCCAATTGAATAGCGGTATGGTAGATCTGTTTTCCACTTTATTTCAAAAATTTCTTCATTACTTTTTCTTCTCTTACTCAATTTTTTCACCTCAAGGGTTCATTTCCTAATATCATTACTTCCGTCCATAAACTTCCACCAAATCCCATAGCAAGCGCTTTTTCTACATCTGGGACTTGACGCTTTCCACCACGATCCATAATCTGAATAGCAGCTTCAGCTACTCTAACTAATGCGGTAGCACCGATGGGATTCGTGCTTAAGACTCCTCCTGATGGATTAACGGGTAATTCTCCACTCATTTGGGTAATCCCTTCATCTAGTAATTTACCTCCCTCTCCTGGCTTGCAAAACCCTAACGCTTCAGTCCATGAAAGTTCGCTCCAAGAAGTGGGTTCATATATTTCTGCTACATCCAAATCTCTTAAAGGATTTTTTATTCCTGCTCTTTTATATGCTTTTTTAGATGCGATGGTGGCCGTAGGAAGATCGTACATCTTATCATCCGTCCCAAACGTATAATAATGAGCCGTTTCTACTGCATGAAACCAAGCAGGTGTATCCGTGATCTTTTTGGCTTCTTTTTCATTTGCGTAAATTAGAGCACATGCACCTTCACTTTGAGGACAGCAATCGTGTAATCTTAGGGGATAAGAAATAACTTGAGAACTCATCACATAATCAATCGTAATATCTGGCATCTGAAGGTGAGCAAAAGGATTATTTGCGGCATTACTTCTATTTTTAACAGTTACCTTTGCCGCTTGTTCTGGAGTTATCCCATATTTAGCGGAATACATTCCCGCCATTAATGCAAGTGGACCTAAAGCTCCCGCTAATGAGGGTCTCTCCCACACAGGATCGAACGCCGTGATAATTCCCGTCGTTGCCCCTCCTTCATTCAATTTTTCCCATCCAACAACAAGAACTTTATCATATATTCCCGAGGCAATATTATGATACCCACAAATTGCTAAAGAACTTCCTGTGGTGCCTCCCGTTGCAATTTTTACCACTGGTTTCAAATAACCCGGCGCGGCATCAATACCCGTCCACATTTCAGAAAAATTAATTCCCTCGAAATGATCCATCTAGCATTTAATACCGATATGATATCAAAAATTGCCAATTAAGATAGCATCAATGTCTCCAGGTTCTAATTTTGCATCCTTAAGAGCCATATCAACCGCTTCATAGATCATTTCTGGGATATTAACATCTCTTCGTTTACTTCTAAACTTAGTTTGTCCCATTCCTACTACTGCAACATGATTTTTAGACATTTTTTTAATCTCCTCCAAAAATTAATACACAATTGCCTTGAGAACATATTCCATTCATCCCGTGTGCTAAACCGAGCTTGACACCATCAACTTGACGGTTTTCAGCTTCCCCTTTTAGTTGCGTTGCAATTTCTGCGACTCGAATTAAACCATTTGCCATTGTTGGATTACTAGATAATACGCCTCCAGATTTATTTATTGGAAGCTGAGTTTCAAAATGTTCATCAATGAATTTTCCTCCTTTTCCTTTATCGCATAATCCCAAGGCTTCGTATATCATTAATTCATGAAATGAAAATGCATCATAAACTTCAAACACGTCTATTTCTTTCAGAGGATTTGCAACTCCCGCCATTTTGTAGGCTGTTTTAGCTGCTAATTCCAAACCGATGAGATCCGTCATATTTCTATGACCTAAATAGTATGCATCAGTGCAACTCCCATACCCTTTTAACCATATTGGTGTATCTGTCAATTTTTTCGCTTTCTCTTCACTTGTCAATAACATCGCTACAGCTCCGTCCGAAAAAGGTGGTAGATCCAACTCCTTTAATGGGTATGCCATCATTTTTGAATTTAGCACGTCATCAATCGATATTTCCTTTTGTAAATGAGCATATGGATTGTTAAGAGCATTTTTTCTATTCTTTACAGCAACTTTAGCAGCTTGTTCTTCAGTTATTCCATATTTATTCATGTACATGTTTGCCATTAATCCTGCTGATGAGATTTGATCTAATCCCAAATGCCTTTGATAGTATGGATCAAATATCGAATTGTTAACGAGGTATTGATTTACCTCCGAACATTTGCAATGAGAAACCACGAGAACGGTGTCATAGGAACCTGATAAAATTCTCATGGCGCCATATACAAATGCAAAAGCTCCATCTCCAGAAACACGAGATTCTCCCTTTCTTACTGAACCCACTGCATCTTGAATCGCCATATTTGCAATCGTTCTTCCATCATTGAAATCATTAGAACTGGTTATTACACACCCAATATCATCATTAGTTATGCCCAAATCATGGTGAAGTTGTTGTACAACTTCAAAAACTAACTCTGATATAGTTAAGTCAATTTTGTCTTCTTCATACTTGGTTTGAGCACAACCAACTATTGCTACTTTATCCATTTTTGATTTCCATGTTTTTTAATTTGTTAATTTTATATATTAAATTATTATAATATTGATTAAATGATATATAAATAGTTTTAAACCAATTTGCTAATAAAATCTACTCTTCCTATAATAAGATCTGTTTTAAAATTTAAATAGAAAGAAGATTAATTTTAATTCAATATATTTATATATGAATTTAAATTGAAATATCAAATGAGTTGTAAATAAAAATGTCTGAATCAAATCCAGAAAATAAATTGGTTATTTCAGCAGCTCTAGCTGGTGCAATTACAACCAAGGCTAATAATCCAAGCGTTCCCTATACAGCAGAGGAATTTGGAGATGAAGCAAAAAAATGCTATGATGCAGGTGCTGCAATAGTTCACATCCATGCACGAGATCCAGAAAAAGGTAATCCAACACATGACTTAGACCTAATAAAAGCTGTGCTGCAAAACATAAAATCAAAAGCTCCGGATGTAATTATCAATTTAAGTAGTGCTATTAGTTCGGTAGCTACAGATAAGCAAAGAATAGCACCTGTTCAAACCTTCAAACCACCTTTAGCTTCCCTAAATACAGCGTCCATGAATTTTGCGGTTGGTGATTATCACACTGGAAAAGTTGGCATGGGTGCTGATAATATTTTTGCCAATACTTTCAAAACAATCACGAAATTTGCAAAAGAGATGAAGAAAGTAGGAACGAAACCGGAAATGGAAATATATGACTTAGGAGGCCTTTATAACATGCTTTTTCTTAATAGATCACAAGGTGACTTTACACAACCACTTCACTTCCAGTTTGTATGGGGTGTACTCGGAGGAATCCCTTTCAATCCAAGAAATTTCTCCTTGGTATTAGATTTAATACCTCCAGATTCTACTTGGAGTGTTTGCGGAGTTTCTAAGCAGCAATTTCAAGCGGGTTTATGTGCTGCAGCTTTAGGAGGCCATATTCGGGTGGGTTTAGAAGATAATACTCGTACTATTACAGGTGAGTTAGCTAAAGGTAGTTATGAGCAAGTAATTTGGGCAAAGAAAGTTGCTGAACTCGCGGGAAGAGAAATTGCACAGGGTGATGAAGCGAGAAAAATTTTCCATCTTAAAAAAGAGCACGTAGAACTCTGAGTCACGTGATTAACATTATATTAAAATCCAATTTTCAATTCTTTTCTTTTCATATTATTGAGAAATTCTTCCACTCTTACAAATTCATTTAAAGAATGGATTTTAAATTCAGCATCTCCAATGTTAAATTAAATGGTTGTTAATCTCTCACATAAAAGTATTAAAATTAAAACGTGTTAATATTAATAACAATGGAAAAGAATTTTGATGTTATTGTAATAGGTGCTGGATTTGGAGGATCAGTAGCAGCAAAGCTTTGCTCAGACGCGGGTTTAAAAACATTATTACTTGAACGATCAGAAAATGTAGGTGATAAAGTGATTTCGGGATTAACAATACCCTTTCAAGGTTTTTTATTTGCTCCAACTTACATTAGGGACGGAAATCCACCATTTGAACGTCCTTCTGATGGTATTGATAACTATATCATCAAGGATATTGATAAAGGTGATATCTATGTTGATAATTCTCTTAAAGTCCCAAAACCACTCTCACCAATCATTTCTTTTGGTTATAATACATATTGTAAGCCATTCTGTCAGTGGTTATCCCGAAAAGCCATCGATGCTGGAGTTGAACTACGTACATCGACGACAGTAATAGATTTCATAAAAGAAGATGGAACTATTCGGGGTATCTTAACAGATAAGGGTGAGAATATTAGGAGTAAGATCATAATAAATTCTGAAGGTTCACAAGGATTATTAGCCATAAAAGCTGGTATGAGGAAAAAATATCCTCCTGAAACTATCTCTCTCGCAGATACATACGATTATGTTATGTCAAAAAAAGATATCGATAAAATATTTGGATTTTCTGTTAAAATGTGTTGGGGATGGGATGAACAAAAAATAGCACCACCACTTGGATATGGAAATGGACTTATGGTGTGGCCCTACAGGAATAGTCTTCATTTCATGCAAGATCAATGTTTAAGAATGGATGAAAAAAAAGTACCTAATTTGAAGAAGGTATTTAATGAATATCACCATAATATAACATCTAAATTATCTTGGTGGAGAGATTTGGTTTCACCGAGAATAAAGTTAAGGGCAAGAACATGGGAAGGTTTTGAAATCTACGTTGGGCTGGATAAAAATCTTCGTAAATTGCCTAAAATCACGGATGGTATGATATTAATCGGGGATGTTGCAGGTCTTGAGAGTACAGAATTATGTGATGGCGTTCCAGCAGCTTGGTTTTCTGCTGAAATAGCTGCTGGAGTTGCTATTGAAGCAATAAAAGCGAATAATGCTTCTAAATTGTTTCTTAAAAGATATACAGAAAGAATTAGTAGACATCCAATTATTCAATGGTCAATCTCGGGAATAAATCGCTATAATTTACGTTTAGCTCAACAAGAACATAGCTTTAAGACGCTTAAAAAGTACATTCATAATGGTTGGGGACTTGGAACACTCAGTTCGTTTACCACTCCCTTTTTGCAATTACTATTTTTGTACATACGTAAGGATCCAAATATAATAACTAAATGGATAAAAATGTATTTTAGATATTTTCAAAATTGGCTTCATGAAAATTTTGATTATGGACATCAAGACTCTGAGAATGATATTGCTCACAAAAAAATCACGAAAAAAGAAACAAGCTTTCTCTTTTTTTTGAGAATTATTGACAGAATTACGAAAAAACTGATAGGGATGAAAAAAATGCAAAATTTAATTGTTATCCCCTTAGCAAATTCTATGAATAGGTGTTTGGAAATAATATTACCAATTTTTGAACCAATATATTCTCTTTTCCTAAAACTAACTTATCCGATTCGGAATAAATTAAGTAAGAAATTGATATCTTTTGTGGATGGAGCAAATCCATCACTATTCAGCATTTGAGGTGAAAAACAGATGACTAAAATATCAAAAAAATTTCCTGGTGTAGAATGGATTGAAGGTACTGGTGATTTTATAAAAATTGATAAAAACAAGTGTTCTGGATGTGCTAACTGTATAAGGGTATGCTTAGCAGGATGTTTTGAGATTTTTGAAAAGACTGCGAGAATTATAAGCTTGGATGAATGCATGGAATGCGCTTCTTGCTGGTACGCATGTTCTGAGGATGCTATACAATTCTTCTGGCCTTTAGGAGGAACAGGATATAAATGCGAATGGGGGTAAACAATTTTTTTATCCATCAATAATCTGAAGCTTGGTATTGATACTAGCTTCTTATAAATTTCATTATTAATTACCTAATTTGTCAAGGATTTAACAATAATTTTAAGCTCTATTCGAATGTAAAATGATCCTTTTCATCCAATTAGGTAAAAAAAATCCATAATAAAAAAAGACACTGCTTATAGTTAGGATTATTCTGCTAACTATTAAAAGTGAACCTGTAGAAGCGAAAACACCATCCCAAACCGAACCTACTGCATATGAAAGAATTGCTAAAAGCAAGATCTTGCCTTTCAGTTTAGATTCTTTATCATTAGATTTTATAGCTGAATTTGCGAATAAAATCCCTGTAATCAAAAAAGTTATTAAAACACTAAGAAAAAATGATAATATAAACGGTTGATTTATTGAATCCACAGCACTTTGTTTTATCGCTATTATGGATGGATTTGTGAATAAAAAATATTGAAAAATTATTTCAAAAATGATTAGACCCATAATTGCGATTATTAAAATCGTTTTCTTGTGTTTCCTATATAGGAAATCTATATAGACAGCTATCCACGACACTAAACCGATAGGAACAAATGTTGTTGAAATAAAATAAATTATTTGTATATTTAGACCTTCCCCTGTTGAAAATGCGACAAAAAGCGATATAGTATGCCCCCACCAGGGTTCACTCATTATAATCCAAGTTATTCCAACAAATATTAAATCCTTTATCCTATATTTTCGATATTTAAAGAAAAATAATAATCCAACAAAAATTGAAATTATAATGAAAATTAAAGACAAAAACCCATTCATAATATCAGTATTATCTAAAACCAATTGTAATATAACACCAAATTATTACTTAGAATGCTAATTAGAAATAATTTTAACTATTTTCTATTAAAATTGAATTGTAAATACATATAAATGTATGTAAATAGAAATTATATTTTGATGAATTTAGTCATTTTACATTCCGCATAGATTGATATTCTTAATAAAAATCGGGATAAATATGAAAACATTATCAGAAGTATAAAAATGTTGAATATAATAAAAAAGTAAAGAGAAAGCTTCATATCATTCAAATTTTGAGGAAAGCAATAAAAATAAGAAATAAAATTAGTTTTCTAATAATTTTTTTTTGTGTTTATATTCGTCTTCTGAAATTTCACCATTAACAAATTGGAGTTTAAGAATTTTCAATGGATCTTCATCGCTTGTTTTTCCTAATCCTCCTTCAGATTGTTTCAATGATTCAGCGATGGACATCTTTATTAGCATGCTCAACTGATTGTTTAATCCCGCTTCAAAAACTTCAAGTTTTGCGTTTAACATTTTTTTCGCTAATTTACCTCCCATTTTTTTACCTGCAGTAATCATTTCGATATCAAGATTTAACGATACTTCCATACCATACGGTTTCTGTTCAAAAAGTACGGGAAATTTTACTTCCATGCTCGTTGCGGGTAATAACTGAAACCTAGTTTGCTTTTCTTCACGAGGACCTATTTCAATAATCTTTATATCGGTGCCTCCTTCCGAAAATGTTTTTGACGTGAAATTCTTAATAAATTGCTCGAAAAATATGTTAAAATCCACGGGAATCTCTTTGATAGCTTCAACAATAAAAACCATTAAATCACCATTTGTACATCTTAAAAAATATACATTATTCTTTAATTAAAAGTTATCTAATTTTTACTAATTTACAATGACTCTTCTCTTTTTTATCAAAAGATAAGTTAATAGACGGTAAATTAATTATCTATTTCTTAAAATAATCTATATTTAACTAAAAAAAAAGAAAATGGAATAATATTAATAGGTAAATCCTTCAGGAAGTTCTGATTCTGTTGTACCCTCAACCACGAATCTAAGATCCATAATTGTATAAGTGGGTGATTTAGTATTAAAAATGGGTACTACTCTTTTATCAATTTCAGGCTCTCCTACTGCTAATACGCTCATGAGGATTGTCACTACTCCTTCAAACTCTACATTTATGAATTTTATAGGTATTGGAAGTGAATTAAATGCACCAGACCTATGAGTGATAATATAGGAATGAATTTTTGCGGTTTTCTTTGCTAAATCCGTCATATCGATGACAATGTTTTTCCTCAGACAATCTGGACAATAAATCCTGAAAGGTTGATAAATTGATCCTTTTGTACTACATTTCTCATTATCACATCGGGTTGCCATCAATCTTCCCTTTCCTAAACCTTCGAAGAAAGGAGCTTCTCCTCCGTAAGAATGGATGTATGTCATGTCACGAGGGTTCGTAACACCCGCTAATTTCCCAGTATCCTTGTTAAATATCGGTTGATTTGCCTCTGGAATGTGAAAAACGCCTCTTGGTTTATATCTTCCATTCACTATATCAACAAATCCTTTTTCATCTTTTGTTTTTGGCATCTTTTAATCCTCCTTAAGTAAGTTATTTGGGTCCATTAATATTGTTGCTGTAACATGCGAACCAACTCCAGCGTGACTAATTGCTAAGCCTCGTTTAGCATTCTTTACTTGCAAGCTAGTCCAATCATCTGGTTTTTCACGACCAAATGCATTCCATTTCTCTTGAGGTTCATGTATTTCATCCCAACGATTCCATATATGGTATCCAATCTCTGCAATTTGCATTAATCCCGTAGCTCCTACAGCATGCATGCATCCTATTAATCCTCCACTTAAATTACTTGGGAGTTTACCTTGTTTTTTAGTGCGTGGATTGATGAGATACGCATCTCCAGATTCTATATAATCTCTCCCCTCACCATAGTGACGCAATCCTACATCTTCATAAGATTGAATATCACTAATAGTAAACGCATCATGAAGTTCAATTACATCAAGATCTTCAATTGGTTCCTCAATTCCTGCCATTCTATATGCATAATACGATGCCATCCTAGCTGCTAAAAACCCGGTGAATCCTGGATACCTATCTGATCCAGGGAATCTCGTGCCTAGATCTTTATAGGTTTCTGGTGTTTCGTTTGGTAATAGCGGAATTGTCATGTCTCTCCGGTCAGCAACTCTTAAGGTATGACTTCCCGCTCCAATATAAATTCTAAGTGGATGATCCGTGATCTCATAAGCCGTTTTTTCATCACATACAATACCACAAGCAGAACCTACACTCATCAAGCAACAATCTAATACACGAAGTGGATAGGCCACAATAGGCGAGTTATTGACATCTTCAACAGTTATTTTCATTGGTCCTTGAGCATAGGGGTTCATACGGGCATATCCACGATTTTTTACAGCAATTTCTGACATTGTATCCCGAAAAGAATCTTCTTCCTTTCCAAATATTTTCCAATACCTTTGAGCCATTACTGCATAATAACCCGTGTAAATATGTCCTAAAGGAGTTTCCCAATCCTTATCTGCGGCAGCAGAAATTAGATGGTTGCCCTCATCTGTTGGTACCTCATCCATGCGTTCCCAACCAAGTGCGAGTGCGCAGTCACTATATCCAGAAGCTACAGTTTTTACAGCTTCCCACATGGTAGAACCTCCAGTAGCTCCCCCTGTTTTCACACCTATGTTCCCTAAGGGATCCAAGCCAAGTCTATCATGGATCACTGCTTCTCCAAGAAGTTGATCTCCAAAATGATCTGCAAAATGACCATAATAACATGTATGGATGTAACTTTTTAGTTCCGAAGGGGTCATGTTAACAAAATCAGCAGCAGCGGTGAATGCTTGAATACATAATTCTTCTGTTCTGGTTTCAGGGAATGCTCTATCAAATTTTGACATTCCTACAGTAGCTAAATATACTGGGCGCATCAATTTAGGAATTTTTAATTGTTTATCGCTAAATTTTATCATTTTTTACACTCTAAGTTTATTTTAGAAGTATATTTAAATCTCTTTACTAAAAGATTTGATATTTTATTATTAAGAAGCTTTATGATTAAAACTTACCAATAAATTACGAATTATAAGTGGGAATAAATTCCAACATCCGTATCAAGGTAAATTTATTATTACAAAAAAATGTATGATCTAGTATGGATACTAGAATTGCTGAATTCAGCAAGATACGCATTTCGAAATACGTCCCTGAATTGGATTTATTAAATAATCCCGTCTTGAATGCAAAAGAAAAAGAATTTCTAGCTGAATTATATGAATTTATTGAAAAAGAGCTTGATACAGAACTTAGAAAATTAGAGGAACTAAATTACATTGTTGAGGAACCTACCCAGGAGAAAAAGAGAGACCTCGTCGTCAATATAATGAAAAAATTATCTGACAAAGGATATTATTCAACTGTGCTAAATGAAGATGATTATGAAGTTGGTAGAATTACTCGGAATGCTTTAATTGCTTATGCATTATGTGGTGGTAGGTGGAGCGAGTATAGTGAGAGGTACATAGCAGGCAATTATAGCATTGAAATGGGAAGGCTTGCAGGGGGTACTTTATATTGCAATCCTGTAAATTATGCATCAAATGAGTTTCAAAAAGAAAAATTTCTCGTTCCTGTTGCCAAGAATGGTCAAATAGGAGCTTCAGCCATGACCGAATTCAATGCCGGTTCAGACATTTTCCGAATGGAACTAGCACTCCATGAGAGAGATGATAAAATCATTGCAAAGGGAAAGAAACTCTTCATTACTAATGGGATGATAGCTGATTATATCATCTTGTATGGTCGCTTAAACAATGGTCAGCTAAGTGCAATTGTAGTTGACACTGAACATCAACAGCTTAAAGATTTTAGGAGCACTAGAATCAGCACTTATGGAATGACAGATGCGTTCGTGAGTAGATTGATATTTGATAGGGTAGAAATTCCTAAGGAAAACTTGTTGAGAGGACATGGGTTGGATATTGCATTTCACCAATTGACTGAAGAACGTTTAGTAATTAGTGCGGAAGCTTTAGGTGATACCATGAAAAAGTTGCTCTATTCTCATGCTTATGCGTTACAAAGAATACAGTTCGAACGCAGGCTCCATCAATATCAAGTGATTCGATTTCCAATCTCATCCAAAATTAGAGAATTAAATTTATTGTTTTCTGCGCTTATTCAGTATGTACGACAATTAGATAAAAATCCAGAATTAGCAGGTTCAAAATTAATGGCGGCTAACGCAATGGGATTAAAAATCAGTTCAACAGAACTCGGTTTTGAAAGTGCTATACACTGCTTCAGAACTTTAGGTGGTAGGGGATTTACAAGGCAATATGCTAATGAAATAGGGCTAATGGACCCGTATTGTATGGTACATGGTGGAGGAAGCAATTACGTCTTAGAAGATAGTGAATCAAGGAGGTTTTTCAAGTTTAAACCATCACGCAATGAACTGGATGATTCCATTCCTCGAATTGATTATTAGATCAAAAAGAAACACGTTTTCTATCTTAATTCCAAAAATTAAGATAAGTTGAAAAGGTGTTTTTATTTAATACAGAGTTATTATAATTCTTCACCGATTAAATTATTAAATATAGTTACAGATTATATATTGAAAATGGACTATTATCAAGTTTTTGACCGCTTTAACATCACTCCATTCATAGAGCAATATAAAGGATTAACAATTGAAGAGCTCTATCCCAATTATCAAATTGTATCAAATGATATGGGGCAATTCATGGAAATAATCTGGGAAAACGTTGACATTCCCCATAATCTCAACTTGAATTCGTCTAAAAATTCCATTATTTACAATCTAAAGACAATTTATTACATAGGCGAATATATTGAAAAGCGTTTAAAAGATCGCGGAGTGAACTCTCTCCATGATTTAAAACACATGATCAAATATGGAAAATCAGCAAACGAATTATTGAAATTAATAAAAGAAAAAGATTACAACGCATTGCTCAATAACCAATATATTTTTGATATTGATGCCAGCTTCTG
>Ga0315535_1002405_pt1 | contig 11987 bp, 11 predicted proteins | sample SalMarSW160220MG_2_FD_203092 | JGI IMG/M metagenome (GOLD analysis project Ga0315535, IMG submission 203092) | Salt marsh sediment microbial communities from the Plum Island Ecosystem LTER, Massachusetts, United States - Salt Marsh Sediment SW1602-20 ...
CCTGGAACCGGCCCGGGCGCCCGAAGCCTTCAGTCCCTCCCTGCTGACTGTAACTCGTGCTTCCGCTCACGAACCAGCCGTCTCCTGGACTTGAGTCATCCAGCTGGTCAAGGTAAAGCTGGCTGCCGACGTGAAGGTTCCTTGTGCTGGAAAGGGTGATGACTGTCGTTCCCATGGCATAGCCTGATGTCCAGCTTGCAGTGTTCTTCGGGCTGAGGCCATAGTTGTCATCGCCGTTGTTGATGTAGATTGTCGCCCCGAGCCCTGCCCCGTCTCCAGCGCTGCTCCAGACCAACTGGGTCTGGTCAGCCCCTGCACCGCGCAGCGTCACGTTCTTTTTGTTGTTGAATTCTATCTGTCCCGCTATGTTGTATGTGCCGGAACTTAGGTACACTACCTGGTTGGCAGGACAGTTCTGGATGGCAGAATTGATCTGCGAAAGAGTCGCTCCGGGACTGAGTGTTGCACAGACAGTTGTCCTGTCGGGTATCCCTCCGGGAACACCTGCCTGCGACCAGTCGATCCTTCTGTCCGGAGATATTATGCCAGCACCAGCCCAGTTTGCAAAAACAAATAATCCAATCAGCAGAACAATTCCAAAAACAGTTGCCCTCTTTTTCACAGAATTACTTTGATATAATGGATATTTAAATTTTGCCTTTAGCACCCGTTCTTCCATTCGCCGATGGCTGCGATCAAGTCACCGATCGTGACGTTGCCATGCTTCCATTCAGAGATATAATATGCCAATTCTCCATTTGAAACAACTGAATCTCCATCGCTGTCTGCTGCCGATGCACATGAACCAGCAGGAGAACTAATGAGACAGCCTGGCATAAGTCCCTGTTCATAACAATATTGAGCAGGGATCATGCTTACATATCCGATTACATCTGGTCCTATAGCGGGCCATTGTAGATTTCCAAACCACGCTGGCTTTGAAGTCAGAAAAAGTGAACTTGGCAGGTTATGGTCAGAAATGCCTGAGTTCCACAAGACAGAATTTGATACATAATCATAATTACCGTGAAGAATCGCCGTTGTATATGAAGAGTTACCCCATCCGCTCATGCAATTATCCTCAACACCACTTACATGACCAAACGAAAAACTATAAGCTACTGCATCATATGAAGTAGACTGCGGGCAGATGGTCGTTGTCTGCATGCCCATAGGAGTCCCTCCATTATAGATCGTGAGTGCAAGCATTTCAGGGCTACCGACCGCATTGCCAAGGATGTTGTAATGCGTAGAAGCAAAGCCGAGGCTGATTGCGCGGTTTGCCTGCACAGCCCAATGGCAGTCAGTGGTCTCTGGACTACGGACACTACCAGTAGGCTCACAAATAAGTGTTGTTCCTCGCATGTTATTCCTAAATACAGTGTTATGGCTGGATGAGCCCCATATGCCGTCTGGAGCAAAAGTCGCCATGCTATTGCCCTCGTACAGATTAAACATAGGATGCGCGCCATGCATGGACATATCCATAATCAACACATTTGTAGCACCCTGATCAAAACAACCGTCCAGATAATTATATGCAATAACATTTCCAGAGGCTCCCCAGTTAAGCATTATTGCTGAATGCAACCTCCTTAAAACATTGTTCTCCACCAGAAACCCGCTTGACTTTTCAGCAATAAAAACATCGGCATCAGTTGTGCCAGGAGTATGATGATATGCATCATGAAAGTAACTATCTCTGATCTCTCCTCGATAAGCAGACAAGGCCTCAAGATGATCTCCGTCAGTATAATCGCTTTCTATGCCTTTAACCCAGCAATACGCAGATCCGTCCATCCTTATGTTTGCAGTATAACCTGTATTATACATTGAAATCTTAAGGTTTTCCAAGCCCGCATACTTTGCTACTGCATTAAATCCTGTAGCATACGGAGTAAGAGTGTAATTCATGTAGAGCCCCGGTGATATCCCAACAGTATTTCCATTAACGGTTGTGACCTCAACAATCTGACCCATAACACGCGTCCCGCCCCATAAATCACACCATGTGCAACTAGTGCTTCCCTCACTACTCTGTATAGTCGCTAGATCTGGATCATTAAGCTGAGTAACCATCAGATAAGATCCAACTGAGATCCCGCTTGCATCACTTAGTGTAATGGTCTGTGAACCTTTTGTAGAACCGCCTGTTATCGAGACAGAATTCGAGGGTGAAGGAGTTGCGCTATTTCCAAAAGAGATAAGTGAAGAGCCTGAACCCTGAGCATGAATTACTGTATTACTGCCTTCTCCTCTGAGTGTTACATTACTGGGAATCCTGATTGTACTACTCACAAGATACGTGCCTGCAGGGATATAAACTGCCTGATTTGCAGGGCATGAATTAAGTGCTGATTGTATTGCGCTTGTTGCATCAGTCGTGCCACTCCCATAGGTTGTACTATCTATTACAGCACAAATCGTTGTCCTGGAGGGTATTCCTCCAGGAATCCCCACCTCATGCCAGTCAATTGTCCTGTCAGACGGAAGAGTATATGCGCTAACACCCCCCACAAGTCCAACTACAATAAACATCCCGACAATCAAAAACAAAAACCCGTTTCCCATACTAATAACAATAACTTATAATCCGCATTATTAAATATTATGTTTTTGCAAGACGGTGTAAGATTGTAACCTAATGCTGAGAAAACAGCTGCTGGGTGATCACGCCGTGCACATCTGAATCTTCAAGAGCGGCTATCGACTGCAGTTCCACGACCGAGTCCTTGTGCAGCTCATCAATGCTTTTGCATCCTGCGCTGCTGAAGGAAGACTTCAGCTTGAGCAGGGTCTCTCCCAGGTGGTCATACATGGAACCCACATGGGGAACAAAGCCCTCGACTCCCTCCTCAAAGAAAAGCTCGGATCTTGTCTCATAACGGCCGTAGTTTCTTGCACGGGCAGATGCCTCCATCCAGTATTCCTTCAGAGGCCCCATCGTCGGGTGCTGCCTCAGGCCGCCTGCCGACTCTGTAAACTGTGCAAAGAAGCGCCCCATCATCACAGAGTCAGCGCCTAGCGCAAGCGCTACAGCTATCTGCCCTGAATTTGCGATGCTGCCGTCTGATATCACCGGGATGTACCTGCCTGTCCGGCTGAAATGATCGTCCCTTGCAAGGCAGATGTCGATCAGGGCAGTGGCCTGGCCCCTGCCTGTGCCTTTCTGTGCCTGGGTGATGCACCCAGAGCCTATGCCCATGCCGACCTTGACTGCATCAAACCCAGCCTCGGCAAGAAAATCGAACGCCTCGGCGGTTATAACATTGCCGCCGACAACGCTTATGCTCTTTGATCTTTTTCTTATGTATTTGAGGGTCTCGGCCTGGAAATCGCTGTAGCCGTCAGATGAGTCGATAAATATGACATCAGCTCCGGCACTGATGACAGCGTCTATCCTCTTCCTGTCAGCCGGCTGGGTCGAGACAGCAGCCGCAACAAGATACCTCTTGCCCTCGTCAACAGAGCTATTGGGAAAATCAAGGTGCTTCTCCATGTCCTTCTTGAAAACCATAAGTTTGAGATTATTTCTCTTATCCACAATTGGCAGCACATCAATGCCGTGCTTTACCATCTTCATGTTCGCATCATGCAGGCTTATACCGACTCCTGCTGTGATCACTTTCGTCGCCATGTGCTGGCTGACCCTGTCCTGCGCATGCTCCCTTATGTCGAAATTTTTCCTGGTTATGATGCCAATCAGCCTGCCGTCACCTTTCCCGTTAGATGTTACAGGAAACTTTCCGTAACCCTTCTCTTTTATTATCTTTGCAATGCCAGAGATCTTGTCATCCCTTGATACTGCCACCACATCTTTCTGGAAGCCTGCCTTGAACCGTTTTACGTCTTTTATGATGCCTGCCTGCTCATCAATGGGGATGCTGCATGGTATCACGCTGATCCCGCCGTGCTGCGCGAGCGCTATGGCCATCCTTTTTCCGGAAACAGCCTGCATAGCAGCGCTGATAAGCGGGATATTGAGGTGTACGTGCCCCCCGGAAGAGCAGCAGAGCCTTGTCCTGAGGCTGACTTTTGGAGGGATAGAGCCGGCAGATGTCCTGCCTGTGAGCAGCCTGTACTGCTTGAGGCTCCGGCTTGGCTCATAGATTATCTTTTTTGCCATTGATGCACTGGCTTAAAAACAATATTTAAATATTTTTCTATCCCGGAATGGTAACATGTCCGGCGCACCAAAAATTTTATATTTCATGCCTGCTTTCCCTCCTTTTGGTGATATATAATGGCCATAGGAATGCCTGAAGTTATTGTCATTCTCATCATTGTCCTTATACTCTTCGGGCCGAAAAAACTGCCCCAGCTTGCGCGGTCAATGGGCAGGTCGGTCGGTGAATACAAGAAGGGCCTTGCAGATGAGGAGGCCAGCCAAAAAGGGAAGAAGATGAAAGGATAGCCTGGTCCTTGTCCAGCCTGTCAAACTGCTCAACTGCATATTTCCGGACAGAAACAATAGCAGGTGATTCACTCTGCATTCTACGGTAGCAGGAACTTTTTATTCGCATATGGTGTGATTCTTCAATGCCAGGATATCTTTCTCGTAAATCTCTTTTGGAAAGAACTTGTAGAACGAGTTTGACCTTACCTGGTTCTTCTTCAGCAAGGTATGGGCGGTCGGGCTTCCGTGCACAATGCTCTGCAGGTATGAGTTGACGTCCTGAAGCTGGACCTCCATGATAAAATCGGTCGGGTTATCGACCAGGAACATATACCTTTCCTTTAGCTCTTTCTGGGCATGACTGTTGCCTTTTGTAAGCTCAACCATCTTCTGGACATGATCTAATGCTGGATGCGGCAATGTTATGTCATATATGGCCTTCCATACGAAGTAGTCTTTTGAGGAGTACCTGCTCAGGGTTCTCCTGCCGAACTTATGGTATGAGTTCTTCTCCTTTTTTCGGGTCGAGCTGCCGCCGAGGAAGGATTCAAGGAAGTCTATCATATTCTGTATATCATCTTCGGAATTGACCACTATCTTAACGCCGATGACATCACGGACCTGGTTGGGGAACTCAAGGTTCTTGCGGACCATCTTTTCCACAAAAGAGGTGTAGTCGGTCTTGTCGTCCTTCTTGAGCTTGTTCCTTATCTCCATATGCACTATCTCTATTCCTTTAGGGGTCATGAAAGGCACATAATCAAATACCTGCATAGGATAGCCCTTGAGGGCGATGCACTGCCTAGACCTCATGTCTTTTTTCCATTGTTCAAGTGCTGTCTTCTTACCCTCAGAGAACCTCACCTTGTTCACAGGGTCAAGCCAGAAATGCAGCCTCTTCCGGCTTTTCCTTTCGTGGCCGAGCCTCTTCCTGAGAGCCTTCCAGACACTTATCATCTTATCGTCCATTTCCTGCACGAGAACGCTTCTCCTGATCCTTGCAATGAGGATTATAAGCCCAAGCTTGCGCAGGATCTCGAACCTCAGCCTCGCATCATCGCTGTCCCTGTATAGCTGAAGCATCCTGTAAAAGTCATGGCACTTCCTGACCTCTTCCTTTTCCCGGAGAATAGATACCAGCTCCTTGGGAAAATCCGCCCATTTAAGAACCCCGTCTATGACCTCTGAAACATTGCCTGAATATTCCCTGAACAGCGCCCTGTTCTGCTCGTATGTCTTTAGGTGTGTTATATCATTGAACTTGATGTTGAGATAAGAATTGAGCCTCTGCCTGATGATGCTTTTCTCTGACCTGTCCTTGACAAACTTCAGGAAGATCAGCTTTTCATGGTTATTGGCTGTAATCATCGGGTCCATATGGGCAAACAGCTCCCTGAACCTTGCCTGGTCCTCAGGGACAGACTTGTACAGGGAGTCAGCTGTTAGAAGTACACCTATCATCTCATTGCTCAGTCCGGGATTGCATTCCAGCAGGAGTGCAATCTCATCATTGTAATTGTGTATGCTCATAGACAAATCCCCCGATTGGGGTATAATGCATTAACATTTATAAAAATTATGCAAAAAACATCAAAATAAAAGTATGCTGAGATGCTTGCGAACTGCAATTCTTTTGAGGTAAATTTTAAAATATATGGAATATTCCTTTATACAATGGACCCAACTCCTCTAGACAAAAACGCATTAAAGAGCCTGGAACCGAAACTACTCGGTATGCTGGAGAATATCGCTCTTGATGAGGCATCGGATAATGTACATCCAACATTCAAGGTGGGAGAGAGCCAACTTACCGCAGAACAGATGGCAGATAATATAAGAAGTAACACACAGTATGCACCTGAATGCCGTGAAGTGGCATACATATTATACCTGGCAAGACTGGGAAATTCCAAAAAATATAACTCATAATATAGCCATATTACCTGAATTCTGGCTTTTTATACGAAGAATAACAATATTTTTATATCCGGCCCGCATAAGCAGGGGTGGGGTGATAGCATGTATTCACGCAGTACACTTATCAGGGTTCTTAAGAGAGACCTCAGGGCTGAGCTTCGGGCAATCAGGTTCTATGCAAACAATATCGAAAAGCTGAATTACAGGGAGAACAAAAAGAGGATCGATGAGCTTGCGCTCGGCTCGATCAGGCATGCTGAGATTCTCATGAAAAGGCTTCTTGCACTCGAGAAAGGATCAGGATGCACGCTGACGAAAAAGATGATGAGAAGGGCGCTGAAAGAGGAGACTGCCCTGCGGGAGCTCTACGCATTTGAGCTCATGAGGATCGACAACCCCGATGTGCTAAAGGCAGTCAATACCCTGATCAAAGAAGAGACCAGGCACAAGGAGACAGTAAGGTCTTTGCAATAGCTCTATTCAACAACACCAAACCCCTCTGACTCCCAGTCGATGATCCCGCCAATCATGTGGTATACCTCACTGAACCCAAGCTCTTCCAGAAGGGAAAGTACTGCACTGGTCCTGCTTGCGGTCCTGCAATAGATCAGGTATGTCTTGTCCTTGTCCAGCCTGTCAAGCTGCTCCTTAAAATCATCTGAATAGAAATCAATAAGCACTGCATCCTGGATATGGCCCGAGTCGTATTCCATCCTGGTCCTGATATCAAGGACTACAAAATCCTCGTTGCCCTTATTTTTCTGGATAAGCTCGTATGCTTCAGCCGACCCGATATCCTTTATCATAACAGTTGCAGGTTTTTTACTTGTATATAAATTTTTCAGTGCTGTTTGGTCAGGTTTCTAAATAAGTCTTTGATGAAAAAATTTCAATCTCACATTCGAGAAAAATCAACATTGCACCATCAAAAAACCGTAAAGGACACTAAGTTTATATACCCAAGGCTCTTATCAGAGCTGATGGCCAGGAAATCAAAGGAGATATGGAAAACATACAAGAACGTGTTTGACCTGTTTACCGAGCGCACAATATTCAGGCTGATGGCCAGGAATATAATAGACGGGCTGGAGAGCCCTGTCAAGATAGGAAAGGAATCAAATGTATTTTCAGCGCTGAGCGGTGACAGGCGAGTGATCGTCAAGATATACCGGCTTGAGTCATGCGACTTCAACAGGATGTATGATTATATAAAGCAGGATGTGCGCTTTGTGCACCTTAAAAAAAAGAGGAGAGACATCATATTCGCATGGGTGCAGCGTGAGCACAGGAACCTGATGAAGGCAAGAGAGGCCGGGGTTCGGGTGCCGACACCGATGGCGTATCTCAATAATGTACTCGTGCTTGAATTCATAGGAGACAGCAGCATCGCGCTGCAGCTCAAGGATGATATCCCTTCCGACAAAAAAAAATTCTTCGATGAGCTCGTCAGGAACATAAAAAGCCTGTACGATGCGGGGCTTGTGCACGGCGACCTGTCAGAATTTAACATCCTGAACTACAGGCAGGGCCCGGTCCTGATCGATTTTTCCCAGACAACGCCGGTCAGGAGCCCGAACTCGGGGGAACTCCTGAGAAGGGATATCAACAACCTGTGCAGGTTCTTCAACAAGATCGGGCTGAAGGCCGAGCCGGACAAAATACTGGAAAAGATCGTATCAAAACAAAATATTTTTAAATAATAAACGTGCTATTGAGATATATCAGGATATTATATGCAAGGGAGGACGAAAAAATGAGGGTCAATTTGATTGCGTGTTTTGCGGTATTTGTGATGGTTGCAGCACTTACAGGCTGCCAGACCAATGAACAGAAAGTTATAACACCTGTTGTGACAGAGCCAACTGCCAACGAGCCGGCAGCGACAGCGCCAACTGAGAACGGAGTGATTAGGGTATTTTCAGCAGACGAAGTGGATGCCGGCGGTACAGTAGATGTCAAGCTCTACATAAACCTTGATCCCGGGCAGACATACTATATCGTAGATGAGGCTGTACCTGCAGATTTTACAGTGACAGGTAATAAGGCAAACAAAGACAACCACATAAAGCTGGTCGAGATACAGAATGCCAAGAGCAACGTGTATGAGTATAGTATTCAGGCGCCCGAAGAACCTGGGACCTACACTTTCGGTGGTGAATATGCACTGGAAGGGATGGACAAGCCTGTGCAGATAATGGGAGCAGCCAAGATAACCGTCAGATGATAAAGCATGGCAGGACAGGTAGAGGATTCTTGATCATAACATCTATCCTCTATGTGCTTGTTTTTTTATTCTATTATAATTCTTATGACCTGGATATGCACCATGTTCCTGCCAGGATCGAGCGGCCATTATCAACCATCACCGGAAATGTCATGAGCGACGGCTCAACAGTTGAACGAAGATTTTCCTCTGCAACCGTAAACCCGGGCGATACTGTTACAGTCTACCTGGATGTTACCATATCACAGGGCCCTCAAAGCCACACATATTATGCAATAGAAGAATATGTTCCGTCCAGCCTTACTATAGTCAGTAGTGGCACTGGCTCAAAGAATGGCCACACTATCAGATGGATATATATAAACGACACTGAACAGGCCCCATCTGTGACATATAGCTATACTGTGAACGTGCCCTCAGCAGGGAACCATGATTTTGATGGCATATTCTGGATCGAAGGGATGAGCAGTGATGCGACAACAGAAGGAGATACAAGGATAACCGCCAGCAGCTGCACGCCCACAGGGCCTGAGTACTGCGACGGCCAGGACAATGACTGCGATCCCGGAACACCTGACGGCTCAGATGAGTCATGGTACAGCCAGCCATGCGACGGCCCGGATTCTGACCTTTGCAAAGAAGGGGTCTTCCAGTGCGTATCAGGTAATAAGGTCTGCTCAGATAATACGCCTAACACTGCGGAAATATGCAACGACAACAAGGATAATGACTGCGACGGAAATACTGACATGCAGGATACCGACTGCTGGGAGTGTACAGATAACGGTGACTGTGATGATGGTCTGTTCTGCAATGGCGATGAATATTGCTCCGGTCACAAATGTTATACCACCCCCCGAGTCATCGACGATAATGTGGACTGCACTGTGGACAGCTGCGATGATGGTTCCGACACAGTCATCCATACACCGGACAACAGCTATTGCAGTAATGGTTTATGGTGCGATGGCCAGGAGACATGTGACGCCGTAAACGGCTGCACAGCCGGCACTGCACCCGACTGCAGCGACCAGTACTCGTGCACTGATGATTACTGCAACGAGAGCGGCGACAAGTGCCAGCATTCGAAAAATGACAACAACTGCGCTGCAGGCGAAAGCTGCGAGCCTGTGTATTTCGGCGCGCCTGACGGCTGCGGCATCATCTCAGGATGCACCGGCGCACAGGACGGGACAGTATGCGATGATGGGATATACTGCAACGGCGTTGATGAGTGCCAGTCCCAGGCATGCGTAAATGTCGGGCCTGCTGTAGACTGCGATGATAATGTGCCCTGCACAGATGATGTATGCAGTGAATCTGCAAAAGACTGCGTCCATGCTGCAAATAACGCGTTATGTGATGACGGCAAATGGTGTGACGGCAATGAGTACTGCGATGCCTCTGCAGGCTGCCTGAACGGCACTGCACCCAGCATCGATGATAATGTGGATTGTACTGTAGACAGCTGTGACGAGAGTAATGATGTCGTTGTACACACGCCTACTGACAGCCTTTGTGATAACAGCCTGTGGTGCGACGGCCAGGAGACATGCGACGCCGCAGACGGCTGCCAACAAGGAACTGCGCCTGACTGCAGCGACCAATACTCATGCACTGATGACTCGTGCAATGAAAACGCAAACAGATGCGACAATATTGCAAATGATGCCAGCTGCCCTTCAGGAGAAAGCTGCGCGCCGCTGTATTTCCCTGATAACACGGGCTGCGGGGCCATCGTCGACTGCACAGGACAGCCAGACGGGACACTATGCGATGACGGGGTATACTGCAACGGTGTTGATGAATGCCAGTCCCAGGCATGCGTAAACATCGGGCCAGTGGTGGACTGTGATGATGGTGAATCATGTACAGATGATATGTGCAATGAAAGCGCAGAGCGCTGCGATTCGATCCCGATAGATGATGATGGCGACAGCTATGACATCTGCTCAGGCAGCAACCAGGACTGTGATGATAACCGCGCCAGCGTCAACCCTGGAGAATCTGAGAACTGTAACAACGGCAGGGACGATGACTGCGACGGTCAGACAGACATCAATGACTCCAGCTGTTCTTTCTGCACATCGGGCGATAAACAACTATGCCCAAAACAGCAGGGTGTATGCTCTGGCTCAAAGGAGACATGCACAGAGGATGGTGAGTGGCCTGGCTGTGGTACAAGCGTATATTCCTCCTGGAATTCAAAATACCAACCACAGGAAACAAGTTGTGATGGCAAGGATAATGACTGCGACGGCAAAGTCGATGAAGGATGCAGCAGTTCGACCAGTACCAGAAGCTCCAGTAGCACAAGCAGCAGCACAAGTACAGGCACGACCACTACGAGAACAAGAACAACGACAGAAGATACATCTTCACAGACAGGCAGCACTGCACGCACTCGCACCACACCTGAATCAGAGAACCAGTCACAGTCAGTAAGAGCCGGATCGTCCAGAAGCAGTGAGGAAGGCGAGAAAGCGATAAGCGACGAGCAGCCAAAGACTATCGATGAGGTGCTGGACGAGAATTCCAAGTCAAATAATACTATGTTTTATATACTGTTTGCGGTCCTTATCTTTATAGGGATTGGATTATTATTTTATTTCAAGAAGAGGAAGATCAATTTCAACCCGCCTCCCGGCCCTCCGCAATACAGGATGCTGGGGCAGGGCCAGCCTCCACCTCCTCAATCATTGGACAGTGATCAGCAGAAGATCATGGAGATGCAGCAGCAACTTCGCGGTTTCAGATGAAAGGCTGGCCAGGTATGGATTACGGCTGTTTCTATTTGTCGGCATCCATGGCATTAATCTCCTTGTTGACAACTATCTGTATGCTGCTGTCCAGTGACTGGGCTGACTGCCTGTCTTTTTCAAAATCAGCACCATGATAGGAATACCTGAATATCTCGAGTCCAAGTCCTGGAAGCTCCATTTTGTCCTGGTACAGGAAACCTAATTCACTAAGCTGATCATTGTATTTATCATAAAAAATCCCGTTTCCGCCCATGTACCTTATCAGGCAGTCAATCGTCTCATCCATCCTGCACCTCTATAGCTGACAGCCTTATCAGCCTGCACAAGGCCGCAGCCGAATCTTGCCCAGTAATCCGGATCGTTTGGGTTCCCTAGCTCCAGACAGGTTTCCTCAATTATTTTCTGGAACCTGTCCTTCCCTGTCCCGCTTCTCATAGAGCGGACAAGCGCTGCGCTGCCCACAATGTGCGGCGTAGCCATCGATGTCCCGCTGAGCATGCCATACTGGCCTGATGGCATCGAGGAATATATCTTCACACCTGGAGCAGAAACATTATTGGTATGATAAATGTTGCTGAAATCTGCATGATCATTGTTCCTGTCAACTGCTGCCACAGCTATTACGCAGTCATAAGATGCAGGATAGCTTGGCCCGAAATAGTCATTGCCTGCCGCAGCCACGCATATC
>Ga0315535_1002406_pt1 | contig 11984 bp, 9 predicted proteins | sample SalMarSW160220MG_2_FD_203092 | JGI IMG/M metagenome (GOLD analysis project Ga0315535, IMG submission 203092) | Salt marsh sediment microbial communities from the Plum Island Ecosystem LTER, Massachusetts, United States - Salt Marsh Sediment SW1602-20 ...
TTTTCCGAGTCTGTAGTACTTGCAGGGCTTCAAACATATGTTCTCTCCTTTCGGTTTTCAGAGGCGGGAAAGTATCAGAAATTCACCTGGGCGCACGTCATATCAAATGCATCCGCCACCGCCGGGTAACAGACCTGGCCGTCGAGGATATTGAGCCCTTTTTTCAGGGCCGGGTCTTCTGCCAGGGCCTTCTCGACTCCTTTGGTAGCGATCGCGAGGCCGTAGGTGAGCGTAACATTGGTGAGCGCTATGGTCGAAGTGCGCGGCACTGCGCCGGGCATGTTGGCCACGCAGTAATGCACGACTCCTTCCTCGATAAAAGTGGGGTCCTCATGGTTAGTGGGATGGGAAGTCTCGCAGCATCCTCCCTGATCAACGGATATGTCTACGATTGCTGACCCAGGCATCATCCGGCGGACGATGTCCCGGGTAATCAGTTTGGGAGCCTTTGCTCCGGGAATCAGGACCGAGCCGATGACCAGATGGCTGCTGATGCACTCTTCCTGGATGTTGGCCGGGTTGGACATGATCGTAACCAGGCGCGAGTCGGTAATGTCCTCCAGGTATCGGAGCCGGAGCGGGTTGTTGTCGAGAATGGAAACCTGGGCCCCGATGCCGACGGCAACTACCGCCGCAGACAGGCCCGCTACACCTCCGCCGATGATCGTCACTCGTGCGGGTCGCACGCCGGACACGCCGGAAAGCAAAATTCCCATGCCACCGTTTTTGGCTTCGAGGCTGAAAGCACCCATCTGGACAGAGAGCCGTCCCGCCACTTCGCTCATGGGAGACAAAAGCGGCAGGGAGCCCTCATCGAGTTGGACGGTTTCGTACGCTATTCCGATTATCTTTCTATCCAGAAGCTTCTGCGTTAACTCCCGGTCTGCCGCCAGGTGAAGATACGTGTAGAGGATCTGACCCGGTCTCATCCGGTCAAATTCCGGGCCTATGGGTTCCTTCACCTTGATGATCATGTCCGACTCTCCCCAGACATCGTCCGGGTTATCCAGAATCCTTGCGCCGGCCTTGGTGAATTCTTCATCCTTGAATCCGGATCCCAGTCCTGCGCCCTTTTCAACAAATACGTGATGATTGTGGTCAATAAAGGCCTTCACTCCGGCCGGAGTGGCGGCGACCCTTTTTTCCGCCTGCTTGATTTCTTTCGGTACTCCGATTTTCATGGGTTTTCCTCCCTTTGCATGACTGCCTTAAAAGGTATTTGCCGGTACGCTCCGTTATGTGTCGACCTTCGAAAGGTCCGCTTCAAGAACTAGTCTTTCTTCCCTGCAAGGTCGGTGTTTCTCGCATGCTTATGGTCGGGAAACAGGCGCTCCTCATCCGCATGTGACTCCATCGCCTGGTCGATTGCATCGGAATCGCCGGACTTGATGGCAGACAGAAGAATGCGGTTCGATTGCAGCAGCCCCTTTGGTCCCTCAGGGAAAAGATCTTCCAGCAGGGGATTATAGCCCTTCAAGAGAATATCGTGAAACATGTTCCAAATAATATAGAAAACGCTGTTCCCGGAAGCAAGCGCGAGTTTCTGGTGAAATTCGACGGCGATGGGAAAATAGGCATGGATGTCGGATCCGCAGCCTTCCATTTGCCGGATGAGATCTTCCAGATCTTCCAGATCCTTTGCGGTAGCATTCCTGGCTGCCGAATGGGCGATACCCAGTTCAACGTACTTCCTCACTTCCCAGACATTTTGAATGGATTGGGCGTCCATCCGGATGAGATACGCCAGATGTTCGCGGATGGTGTCGAGGTATTGTGTTATGTCGACTTTTTTGACGGTGGATCCTCTAATTCCGGCACTGATATCAATGAGGCCCATGACATGCAGGATCCGCAATGCTTCCCGTATGGTAGGCCTTCCCACGCCGAACATTTCACCCAATTCACGTTCCGAAGGGAGGCTGTCACCCGGTTCCAGGAGGCCGTCAAAGATTGCCTGCTTGATCTGGTCTGCAACCTTTTCAAAGAGACGGGCACGCTGAACCTGTTTAAACGGCAGCTTTTTCGCCATGATCGACCCTGCTGGTTGTAGTGTTTGATAATGGTATTACCATAAGGCAATAAGACAGTCAACTGGAAATGTTCCCGATGTCTATGGCTCTTGGTCTGTTGGCGGAAACGGTATTTGCTCTTTATCAAGTAATACAAATAGTGTATAGTGACCTCTCTTTGATCCAAGAGGTATGGAAACTATGCTGGAATCAAGAAGGGAGTGCTTCGGCATCCTGGACCGGGTCTTTCCTGTGGGAGAGAGCGGTATGAGGGAAGTGATGTCCGGGTGCTTTGAATGCGATGACAAGGTGGAATGCCTGAGAGCGGCTCTGGCTACTTCTGAAGGATTTGACTTCAGAGAAGATCTTCTGAAAAAGAGGAGCGCCGGCGGATTTATCGGCGTCATCAGACGCTGGAGCGAGAAGAAGACGCTCAGCCGTCTCATGGAGAAGGAGAGAGAGAAGAAGAGATGATCATAGAAATCACGTGTCCCTTCTGTCAGCTTTCAAAGCATGTGCCAAGCGAGAAGATTCCTGATGCAGTGAAATGGGTAACCTGTCCCCGGTGCCGCCAGCGATTCGAATTCAACAAGAAAGAGGCAGAGAGGGCTTTCAGCGTGCCGGTCCTTCCCCAGGAGATTCCGTACCAGTCTGAACGGGAAGAAGAGAAAGAGGAAACCGAAACAGCTCCCTCCCGTGGCGGCTCCCCATGGGAAAACCGCTCCGAGATCGGCCTGTGGCAGGGTATTTTCCAGACATGCAAGGCAGTCCTGTTTTCTCCTGAGAGGCTGTTCAAGGACCTGACCTATGAAGGGGGTAAAATGGAGCCGCTTGCATTCGGCCTCCTCACGGGCTCCATCGGGAGTATGCTCGGATTCTTCTGGCAGAGCCTAATTCCCGGGGGGCTGCTTCTCCTGGGGCATTCCTTCTTGTCACAGTTTGCCATAGGACTGATAGTCCTCTTTGTATTGGCCGTCATTCCTCTGATGATTGCGGTCGGAATCTTTGTCTACAGCGGAATCCTGCACCTGCTGCTCCTCATTGTAGGGGGGGCAAATAACGGTTTTGAAGCTACCTTCAGGGTGGTTGCCTACTCCCAGGCGGCCCAGATATTGGGAATCATCCCCTTTGTCGGAGGCTGGATCGGCGGAATCTGGCAACTCATTATCCAGGTTATTGGAATCAGAGAGATTCACGAGACATCCTACCTGAGGGTTATTCTGGCCTTTGTCATCCCTTTGGTCGTAGGGATTCTGTTCTTATTAGCAGTGATCATCCCTCTGGCAATCTTTGTTTTTCATCATCCCCTGGGACAAATCTGGTCGTGAGCGATGCCGATTAAAGGATGAAGGCGGTGATTTCTGTTCTGAAACTGGTTGGGAATGAAGTCTTTCTGCAAAACCTGGTGAGAGGATTATCAACACCTTTTCTTGTTGTCTTTGTCGTGGCCTCGCTTTTTATCCTGTCCAAAGGCGCGGATTTCCTGGTTGATGGCGTTGTGTCCCTTGCAAGGCGGACCGGGATTCCACGGATCATAATCGGGGCCACCATTGTCTCACTCGGGACGACGACGCCGGAGGCCTTTGTTTCCGTCATGGCGGCGTGGATGGGCAACCCCGGTCTCGCCCTCGGGAACGGGGTAGGATCCATCATTGCGGATACAGGCCTGATTTTTGGTCTTAGTTGCGTGCTCGTGCCCATGCCGGTGAACCGATTCGTGCTCAATCGGACCGGCTGGGTACAGGTGGGATCAGCCACCCTGCTGGTGATCGTTTCCGTCGCAAGTCTTGTCACCGGTGAAACAGGCCCTGTCCTGGGGAGAGGTGTCGGACTCCTTTTCCTCATATTGCTCGCCGCGTATCTGTTCGTAACCTATTTGTGGGCAAAAGAGGGCACCGCAGGAGTCGGGGAAGAGGCAGACACCTCCCATATGATCGGCCTGACCAGGACCTGGCTTATGATCCTGGGCGGACTTGCAGCAGTGATCGTGGGGGCAAGGACCTTGATACCTTGTGCCACGGAAATTGCCCGCAGACTGGCGGTGCCGGAAGATGTCATCGCCGCCACGATGGTAGCGCTGGGCACCTCTCTTCCGGAACTGGTGACGGCCATTTCGGCCATCCGGAAAGGGCATCCTGAAATCACGGTAGGGAACATCGTGGGCGCCGACGTGCTGAACTGCCTCTTCGTGATCGGGGCCTCGGCCGTTGCCAGACCCCTCCAGATACCGGGAAATTTTTACACGTTTCATTTCCCGGCCATGCTGATCATCCTCTACTCGTTCAGGGGATTTATTTTCATGAATCACTCCGGACGGTTCAGGAGATGGCAGGGGATCTGGCTCCTGGGTATCTATGTGTGCTATGTGGTTCTCCAGTATGTCCTTAATATCGGCACAGGGGGGGTATGAAAAGCATCATATATGAAGAAGTCCTGAATCCTTCCCAGCTCGAGGCGGTCATGACCGAAAAGGGACCGCTCCTGGTCATCGCGGGCGCAGGAAGTGGAAAGACGCGAACGCTTGTCTACCGGGTGGCCCGGCTGGTGGAAATCGGGGTGGATCCGGAAAATATTCTCCTCCTTACGTTCACCAGGAAGGCCGCCGGGGAGATGCTGGAACGGGCGGCCGGGCTTTCGGATGCCAGGTGCAGGTTTGTCTCGGGCGGGACTTTCCACTCCCTTGCGAACAGGGTTCTGCGCAGATACGCAGGCATGCTGGGCTTTGATCGGGCATTCACGATCCTGGACCGCTCGGACATGGAAGAAGCGATTCGGTCTCTGCTCCAGGAAAACCAGATGAACAGGGGTGTTGGAAGGTTTCCGAAGACCGGCACGCTGGCCAACATCCTGAGCAAGGCCGCCAACTTCGGCGGTTCACTTGAAACATGCATGGAAGAGGAATACTTTCAATTCCTTCCGGTCCTCGACCAGGTGGACAGACTTCGGCAACTGTATGCCGAGTATAAGAAAAATCATTCCATGATGGATTACGACGACCTGATCATCTTTTTTCGCCGACTCCTGGAGCGTGAAGAATCCGTCAGAAAAGAACTGGGTGAGCAGTACAGCCATATCATGGTGGATGAGTATCAGGATACCAATACTATCCAGGCCGACATCGTGAAATGGCTGGGTTCTGAGCACCAAAACGTCATGGTCGTGGGCGATGACAGCCAGTCCATCTACTCCTTTCGCGGCGCGAATTACCGGAACATGTTTGAGTTTCCGTCGTTCTTTCCCGGGGCGCGAATCATCAAACTGGAAGAGAACTATCGTTCCACGCAACCCATTCTGACCTTTACGAATGCACTCATGGCACAGGCCGGCGAAAAATATACCAAGTGTCTTTTCACCAGAAGAGGCGGGGGGGACAAACCGAAGGTCGTCAATACGAGGACAGATCCGGACCAGGCCCGGTACGTATCCGGGTTTATCAGGGAGCAGCTGGACCGGGGAAGGTCCCTTTCCGATTTTGCGGTTCTTTTCCGGGCGGGATATCATTCTTTCGAATTGGAAGTGGAACTGGCTCGTCTTTCTATTCCCTACGTCAAATACGGCGGGTTCAAGTTTCTGGAATCCGGCCACATAAAGGATCTTCTCGCACATCTCCGAGTCATTGCAAACCGGAACGACCCGGTCAGTTGGGGGAGAATCCTCCGGCTCCTGAAAAATGTCGGTCATGCCAAGAGCAATGCCATCATTCGGTGGATGAAAGACGAGGGGAAGGGGCCTGATCAGCTTGGGGAGTGGCCCTCCGGCGGGAAGGGCATGGAAGGCCTCAAGACTCTGGGCGAACTCCTGCGCATGCTTTCGTCAAAAGATATCGTACTGAAGACAGCCGTTGAAAAGGTGATCGAGTACTACACGCCCATTCTGGAGACAAAATTTGATGATTTCCCAAGGCGGGCAAAAGAACTGGAACAACTGATTCAAATGGCAGAGCGCTACAAGGGGATCCGGCCTTTTCTGGATGACCTCACACTTGAACCGCCGACGAGTTCAGCCGATCTGAACGGGAAACCCCAGGAGGAACGGCTCACTCTCTCCACGGTACATTCGGCCAAAGGACTGGAGTGGCCGGTGGTTTTCATCATCTGGCTCATGGAGGGCCGTTTTCCCCCTGCCCGGGCTTATCAAAATGACGAGGCCCTGGAGGAGGAGCGCAGGCTCCTGTACGTTGCGGCCACGAGGGCAAAAGACCAGCTGATTCTCTGTTATCCCGCTCAGGAATCGATCGCTTCCTGGCAGACGGCGGGGTACGGTCTGAGAAACGGACTGACCTCTTTCATCCAGGCCCTTCCCGCAGAGGTGGTTTCTTTCGAGTCGGCGAATACCTGCCTGCAGTCAGGACCTCCCCGGAAGAGATGGGTGCAGCCGAAAGGGGATTCAGAGACGAAAGGGGGAAATCATGGCTTTCGCCAGGGGGATAAGGTGAGACATCCTGCGTTCGGACCAGGGGTGGTGTCCAGGTTCCCGGATACGGACAAGGTGGAAGTGTTTTTTCGGAACGTGGGACGAAAGCTCCTTCACCTGGAGTATACGACTCTGGAAAAGGTATGAAAGGCCGGTGTGTTCAACGGCGAGTGTTGAAACTGCGTGCGCATGAACGGAGGTTTCGGAGACGGATAACCTGGGATACGGCGATGCGGTAAAATATTTGTACAGCCTCCAGAAGTTCGGCATCAAGTTCGGGCTGTCAAAGACTGCGAATCTCCTGGAGGCCTTTGGCAATCCACAGAGAGGAGAAAATTATATCCACATTGCGGGCACCAATGGGAAGGGATCGGTGTCCGCCTTTCTTGCCTCCATCCTGGGGGGGGCGGGATTCAGGGTGGGAGTCTACACCTCTCCCCATCTCCTGCGGTTTACCGAGCGTTTCCGGATCAACAACCATGAGATGCCCAGGGAATCCGCGGTGCAGCTCATCAACGAGCTGAGGAAGGCGGTGGTCGAAAGCGAACCCCCCACTTTTTTCGAGGCAACCACTGCTATGGCACTGGTCTACTTCGCCCGTGAAAAGACAGACCTGGCAATCATGGAAGTGGGCATGGGGGGACGGCTGGACGCCACGAACGTTATCCATCCCCTGGTTTCGGTGATTACCAATATATCTCTTGAGCATCAGGATTTTCTGGGTACGAGCATCAGGGAGATCGCCGGGGAGAAGGCAGGGATTATCAAGGAGGGAGTGGATCTGGTCACGGGCGTAAGAAGACCGCAGGTCATAGAGCAGTATAGGCGCCTCTGCCGGGGGAAGGAGGCCCCCCTATGGAGAATCGGAGAGAAGATCCGGTATCGCATGACATCTTCGGGCCTGCACTACCAGGGAATCGACCGCAGGATGAACAGGCTGCAGCTGGGATTGAAGGGCCATTTTCAGGCGAGGAATGCAGTCCTTGCGCTGGCTGTGACGGAATTGCTTCGGAGAAGAGGGTTTTCCGTGTCCGAATATCAGATGCGCACGGGCTTGAAGAAGGTGGACTGGCCGGGCAGGATGCAAGTGGTATCAAGGAACCCGGAAGTCCTGCTGGACGGCGCCCATAACCCTGGGGCGGCCAAGGCACTGGCGAGCGCCGTCAAAAAGGAGTACCCGGATCGACATATCATCGTTGTCATAGGGATCATGGATGACAAGGACATCGGGGGAATTCTCAAGTGGATCGTTCCGATCGCTGATCATATCATCTATACTCGTCCTCAGTATTACCGTTCAGCGACCCCGGAACGACTCATGGCTGAAGCGCTCCCTTACGGGAGATCCGGGGAAATTGTTTCGGCCCTTTTCCCGGCCCTCGACCGGGCTATGGCCCTGGCACGCCCTTCAGACCTGATTGTGGTGTGCGGCTCTCTCTTTACCGTGGGTGAAGCTTTACCGTATTTTGACCCGGCAAAGTACAGTCCGGGTCCATGAGAAGATGGAGAGACGGATGATAAGGAAGAGACGTGGAATGCGGATCACGCGAGGGACGGTTTTTTTCTCCCTGGGCCTGTCAATCCTCTTGAATATCGGCGTTTTTTTCTCCATGGCGAGTGCCGATGCCCTATTTTCAAAAGAAAAACTCACCTCAGATGAGAATACCCCATGGGAGATCACGGCAAAGCGCCTTTCCTATGATGAGAAAACAGACGTATATCATGCAAAAGGAGACGTTCTGATTGTCCGGGGAGATCAGAGCCTGTCGGCTCAGGAAGCCGTGTACAACAGGCGGACCGGTATGGCAAAGGTTTCAGGAAAAGTTCGTCTCAAGTCAGGGGGCGACATCCTGACCGGAGAGACGGGAACTTTTAACCTGAAGGAGCAGACGGGCAGGATTGAAAAAGGGTGCCTTTTCCTCAAACAGAATCACTATTACCTGAGAGGCGGCACCATGGAAAAGACAGGGGAGAGCACCTATGTGATTACGAAATGTCGCCTCACCACCTGCGACGGCGAGAATCCCGCCTGGAGCATCACAGGATCGGAAGTCAAGGTCACTGTCGAAGGATACGGGGTGGTGAAGCATGCCGCTTTTCGCGTAAAAGACTGGCCCTTGCTTTACATGCCCTTCATGATCTTTCCCGCCAAGACAAAACGGCAAACAGGCCTGTTGCCTCCCAGAATAGGCCATTCCAACCGGAACGGCCTGGATGCGGAGGTCCCTTTTTTCTGGGCGATTTCTGATCAGGCGGATGCCACCCTGTACGAGCGGTACATGAGCGAAAGGGGATACATGCATGGGCTGGAGTTTCGGTATGCCGGGGAAAAGGAAACCGAAGGGGTTTTTCTTCTGGATTTTCTCCGGGACAGAAAGGAAACCAAAGATATGACCGACCCGGATGAGCTGGAGATCAGCCCTTTCAAGAGGACCAACGAAAACCGTTACTGGCTTCGAGGCCGGGCGGACCAGGAAATGCCTTTCGGGGTGACGGCGCGTCTGGATGTGGACCTGGTGAGCGACCAGGACTATCTCCGGGAATTTCAGAGCGGTCTAGCCGGTTACGATGCCAGACCCGACCTGTCCGAGGTATCCGGGAGACCGGTAGAGGGCAGATATGCCCCCACCAGACGCTCCGCTTTGAGACTCAGCAGAGAATGGCAGGATACCAGCCTCCAGGTGCTTTCTTCCTATCACCAGCAACCGGGAGACTCCTCCGATGATATGACTCCCCAGCCGCTTGGGAGTGTGAAAGCCACGCTGTTGCCCACATCCCTGTACCATCTGCCCGTGTACCTGGGCCTGGATTCGGATTATAATTATATATGGCGCGAAGAAGGGGCAGCGGGGAACCAGCTTTCGCTGTCGCCCGACCTGCGGTTCCCGCATAAAATGTTGGACGGTTATCTGGAAGTGGAACCCTCTTTTCGATACACTGTGAACACATACAAGTTGGATGAGGACGGGCAGGGGCTGGATGACAGTGCAGTAAAAGGAGCTTATGAGGCTGCGTGCAGAATATCCACCGACCTGGAGCGGGTCTACGACACGGGATGGAAGACCGCGACGAGACTGAAGCACCGGATCTGGCCCGTTCTCACGTATCGCTACCGGGTTCCCAATGGAGACAAGGAAGAAAAGCCGTGGTTTGATCCCTTTGACCAGGAAGGCAGGGTCAACCAGATTACCCTGGCGCTGGAGAACTACCTCGATGCCAGGCTGGAGGACGGAAAGGGAAAGGTGCACTACCTGCAGTGGGCCACTTTTACCCTCAGCCAGGGATATGATATCGACGAGGCAACCCGGGAGGAACTTCCCGGCGGGAGGAAAGAGCCGTTGGCTCCCTTGACTGCGGATCTCCTGGTGACCCCTTACACGTATGTGGATATTCGAGGGAATGCTCAATGGAATCATTATGATCGTGATTTCAGCGCCGGGAGCCTCAGCCTTGATCTCAAAATCCCCAGAACCGGGGGCAGAAGGGATCATTATGGCCTTAATTTTCTCTATGCCAAAGATACCACCAAAAGCCTGGGATTCGACTGGAATGTGAATCTGCCCTACGGTTTCTCGACAGGCATGATGTTTCAGAGAAACCTGCTGGTCGATAGCAATATATATACCTACTACTGGGTAGGGTACAAATGGCAGTGTTGGGGGATACAGGTCTCCATGGCAAAGGAGGATAGAGATACCCGCTTTATGATCGGGTTTAACCTCCTGGGCCTTGGCGACATCGGCACGTATGCAAGGGAGGGCAAGTGGTCCGGGCGCTAGATAAACACCCAATGTGCCGGTCTTGACACGGCAACAGCGTTCTACTATATTCACTAGAATCCAGGATACGGCAACTCAGGTTGACTCGGGAGGCTAATGATGAAGACGAAAGTGGGAGTCCTGTCGGCAGGGGGCGATTGCCCCGGCATAAACAGCACCATCCATTGGCTTGTGTACTCTGCGCTCGATAAAGACCTGGTGCCCAGAAGGGGTTCTATGTTCGAGATAACAGGGATCCTCGACGGGTGGAAGGGGCTGATCAAGGTGAAGCCGGGGAAGAAGGAGAGCTTGAAAGAGTGGACCATGCCTCTTGACACCACAGTGGTTCGGACTTGGGACCGGTACGGGGGGACCAGGCTGGGCACGAGCCGGATCAATCCCTTTGATCCGAAAAATGACCAGTCGGAAGTCATGGTGGAGAATTACAAAAAACTGGGGCTGGATGCCCTGGTAGTCATCGGCGGATTCAATAATCTTGGTGTCGCGTACAAACTCTACCGGATGGGCATCAAGGTGGTGGGGATACCCAAGACCATAGATCGGGATCTTTCAGGTACGGACTACACCCTTGGGTTTGATTCTGCGGTAAACATCATCACCGAAGATATTGACCGGTTGCGCATCACTGCGGGTTCCCACAGCCGGATATTTGTGGTGGAATGCATGGGGAGAAACGCGGGCTGGCTGGCCCTTGAGGCAGGAGAGGCTTCCGGGGTGCCCATCATCCTGATTCCCGAACATGATTTCGCGTTGGACCGGGTGATCGAACTCCTGGAGTTGAGAAAAAGATCAGGCAAGCGTTACAGCATCGTGCTTGCTTCAGAGGGTGCGAAGCCCAGGGGCCTGGAGGAAGTCCACGAGAGACGGGGACGGGACGGATTCGGCCATTACTATCTTGGCGGAATCGGAGGATTTGTGGCGGAAGAGATCCAGAAAAAGACCAGGATGGAGGTGCGCTACGTGGCGCTCAGACATCTGCAGCGGGGTGGATCCCCGACGGCCTATGACCGGAGGATGGGCCGGAAGTTTGGAATCGCTGCCATAGACACGATTGTGAATGAAGACTTCGGCCGTATGGTGAGCCTGAAAGAGGGGGTAGTCGGCTCCGTGTCCTTGAAAAAGGCCCTCGAACGGTTGAATCTCGTGGATGTGGAAAAATATTACGATACCAAGAATTATAAGAGCCTGGATCAAATCCTCTAACTCAGGAAGATTTTTCCCGGATTCAGTATGCCCCTCGGGTCGAAGGATTTCTTGATCCTTCTCATCAGGTCCAGCCCCGGCTTTTGGATTTCCATTTCCAGATATGGGGCCTTAGTGATCCCTATCCCATGTTCGCCGGTGATGGTCCCTCCGATCTGCAGCACTTGCGCGAAGAGTTCCCTGACCAGCGGCGCTACCTTTTCCCTTTCGCGGGCATCGTCCTTGTCATACATGATGTTGACATGGATGTTTCCGTCTCCCGCGTGCCCGAAGGCCGGCAGGGGAAGGTCATACCTGGAGCTGAGGTCTTGAAGCCGTGAGATCAGTTCCGGCAGCCTGCTCCGCGGGACCACTATGTCTTCACTGGTCTTATGGGGCTTCAGTTTGTACAGAGAAGGCGAGACCTCCCGGCGGGCCTGCCAGAGCCTTTCCGCCTGTTCCGGGGTGGAAGCCTTTTCAAAATTGATTGCCCCGCCGCTTTCACATGCCTCCTCAATTTTTTTGCTTTCCTGCTCCACCGCGAAGGAATCGCCATCCACTTCCATGAGAAGCATGGCGCCGGCATCAGGGGGCATGGGGA
>Ga0315535_1002408_pt1 | contig 11978 bp, 9 predicted proteins | sample SalMarSW160220MG_2_FD_203092 | JGI IMG/M metagenome (GOLD analysis project Ga0315535, IMG submission 203092) | Salt marsh sediment microbial communities from the Plum Island Ecosystem LTER, Massachusetts, United States - Salt Marsh Sediment SW1602-20 ...
TTTCGTGTCGAGTTCCACTCCAAGTCCGGGGCGGCGGTTGGGCCACAATTTCCCATTCCTGAAATCGTAGAATTGCGGCAGGTGGGCGTAACTGTGGGCGCCATTGCCCAGCATCTCCATCATCACCGGCCCGGGGAAAACACCGCAACAATGGACCAACGCCGCCTCTGACACCGGGCCCGTAAAGTGGGGGATGAGGCCAACGTAGTGCGTGTCGCACAGCGCGGCGATTTTCATATATTCCGTGATGCCGCCGACGTTCGGAAGTGTCACCCGCGCATAATCGATCAACTGGTTTTCAACGAGCCACCGAATGTCCCACTTGCTGCCGAACTGCTCGCCCACGGCGATGGGCACCTTGACGTGCGCACGCAATTCGCGATACACGCCGGGGTTTTCTGAGCGAACCAGGTCCTCCGCAAAATAGGGTTCCAGCGGTTCGATTAACGTGGAGAGCCGCACAGCATCCGGGAAATCCAGCCGCGTGTGATAGTCAACCGCCCAGTCGCCATCCGGGCCGACGCCATCACGAATCTCGGCGCAGTCCTGGTAAGTTTTGCGGACCGCATGGTGTGAATTGAACGGCTGGCCCCTGGCCGGGTCGGCCGTGGCATAGCGGAAAGCGCGGAAGCCGGCCTCCATGCAGGCGCGCGCTGTTTCCTTGAGTGTCCCGTGGCGAGGAAAGCCGGTTGAGTAGCTCTCCACGTGCTCACGCGAGAGCCCGCCAAGCAAATCACTTACTGGAACTCCGAGAGCCTTGCCCTTGATGTCCCAGAGAGCCAGATCAATGGCACCCATGGCGTCCAGCTTTTCGCGGCCCGCGGGGTAAAAATAACCTCGAAACACCATCTGCCACAAGTGCTCGATGCGCGCGGGGTCCTCGCCAATGAGCATGGCAGCGCATTGCTTGACGGTGTCCGGCGACCCGCCTTCGCCCACGCCCGTGATGCCCTGGTCGGTTTCCACCGTTACGATATGGAAACTCTGGTTGAATGAAGGCGGCGTCTGTGGATTGTGATAGAAACGAATGCGAGTGATCTTCATGCCGGAACTTCTGGGAGACTGCGATGAAGTGCCGGCGGAAGTTTGCGCACCGGGCATCGGGCCTGCAACTCCTTTCCCGGCCACTGTTGCCGCGCCTGCCAACCCTGCTGCCTGAAGAAAAGTTCGACGTTTCATTGGTCCTCCTCCCCGAGCCATCTGTTCCGCCCCCGATGCACGGCCGCTTTCGCCGGCGTCCTTCCTAAGGACACTGAAGAAAGGGAACTTATCCCTTCGCGGAGAAAATTGCAAGTGCGCGATGACACCGTGGATGGCCCGCTTGATCCCTGAGCCCAAAAGGCCGGCTCTCACTACACGGTTTTGGGCGATTCAGGCGGGCAGGCGGATGGTGAAAGTCGACCCTTTCCCCACCTGGCTTTCCACACTGACGGTTCCGTTCATTCGCTCGATAACATGCTTAACAATGGAAAGCCCGAGGCCCGTACCGCCCATTTCGCGCGATCGAGCTTTATCAACCCGATAGAATCGCTCGAAAACCCTGGACAGATCCGTGAAAGGTATGCCGATGCCGGTGTCAGCCACCACGATGCGAATGTTGCCGCCAGTTTCGCGCGTGACGTCCAGACGAACTTCTCCCCCGGGGCGGTTGAATTTGACGGCGTTGTCCAAGAGGTTCACCAGGGCCTGTTCCAGACGCCCCCTCTCCGCCAGGACTTCGGCTTCATCCTGCTTCCCGCGAATGATGGTGACCCCGCGAAGCTGGGCCGCGGGCTCAATGATCCTTAATGCCGTCTCGACTGCTGTGCTCACAGAGACAGGTCTGGATTCGGCGGGAGGCCTTTCCGATTCAAGTTCCGACAGAGCCAGAAGGTCTGAAGCGATGTTGCCAAGCCGGGTGGCATGGGACTTGATGATCTCAACAAACCTCCGGTTGTTTTCCTGGTCCTCCAACGCCCCCTCCAGCAGGGTTTCGGCATAGCCGCTGATGGCCGTGAGAGGTGTGCGTAGTTCATGCGAAACATTGGCGACAAAATCCCTTCGCACCCGCTCCAGGCGCTCCAGATCCGAGATGTCATAGAAGATTGCGATGGCGCCGCCCCGCACGGTTCCCGCAAGCGGGGTCACCTGCACTTCAAACGACCGTCCCTCTGCCCCGGCAAGGCGGACTCGCTGCTTCATGGGCTGGTGGGATTCCAGCACATGGGTAAACATGCTGAGCAATTCGGGGTCGCGCAATACCTCCAGCAAGGGCTGGCTCTCAGAGATGGAATCCGCGGTCCCGACGACGCGGCGGAACGAGTCGTTGCAGAAAGTGATCTGGAGTTCGCTATCCACCGCCACAACTCCTTCCACCATGCTGGCCAGGATGCTTTCACGCCGGGCGGATTCCAGACTCAGACGGTCAACCAGTTCACGCAGGCGGGCCCCCGTCCGGTCGAGCGAGCGACCGAGATCACCAAGCTCGTCGTTCTCGTGAATCAGGGCGCGTCCCGCGGCAGGCCTTTTGTCCAGGTCCTCAGCAAAAGCTTTGAGGGTATTGACACGGCGCGTAAAAGAGCGCGAAAAGAAATAGGCAGTTCCCAAAGCCAGGAGCAGGGCGATCAGCGATGCTACCCAGAATTCGTTATGCAGCCCTTCGGTCGCCATCTCCACGTCGTCCAGAGAAACGGCCAGTTGTAACGCGTAGCCTGGCCGCCCCTGGTAGCGAAGCGGCGCCGCCAGGTAATAAAGCTCCTGATCAAGCTTGGGATCGGGACGCACGGATGTCCCGGTGGTTCCCTGGAGGGCCTTCCGGACCTCCGCAAGGCCCGAGCGGCTGGCGGACACACTTGACGGCTCTCTCGAGTCAGCAAGCACAATCCCCTGTGGATCGATGACGGCAACAGAGGCGTGCGATCGAGCCTGCGACCGCCGGCACCAGTCCTCCAGCTTCGACAGTGGAACCGTTGCCACTTCGTTCGCAAGGATTTCTGCTTCCGCCTGCAATCGGCGTTGGATGTTCTCAGTCTGAAGGTGAACGGTGAATCGGGTGAGATAGAAATTGAGCCCCAGCAGTGTCCCCGCCATCACCAGGAATGCGGCGACCACCAACTTCCGGAATATCGGACTGGTCAGGGCCATGGGTGTCAGCAAGACGGGCCGCCACCAACCCTCAACTCTCTTGAGAGTCGGCATCACCGGGAGAGAACCGGTATCCGGAACCCCGCACGGTCTGAACGTATTGGGGGGACCCCTCCTGCTTTTCAATCTTCTCACGAAGACGCCGAATGTGGACGTCCACCGTGCGCGGAGTCACGAACCGGTCCCGTCCCCAAACGTTATCCAGCAACTGCTCCCGGCTGAAGACCCGCCGGGGCTGTGAAGCCAGGAAGTGAAGCAGCCTGAACTCAAGGGCGCTCAACTGGATGGGACGGCCGCGAACGGTTACTTCGCGAGTCCGTGAATCCAGACGCAACTCTGAAACTTCAATGACATCCGCCTTGCCGAGCACCGCCTCCTGGCGGCGCAGAACGGCTTTCGCGCGGGCAACCAGCTCCCGTGGGCTGAAAGGCTTCACGACGTAGTCATCGGCCCCAAGCTCCAGCCCAACCACACGGTCAATTTCTTCGCCCTTGGCCGTCAGAAAGATGATGGGCAACCCTTTCAAGCGTTCATCCGCCCTCACCCGCCTGCAAATATCCATGCCGTCAAGGTCGGGCAGCATAATGTCCAGCAGGACCAGGTCCACGGTATTTTTGCGGATGTATTCCAGGCCGTCCTTGCCGTTTGAAAAGCTCTCGACGTCAAATCCCTCCTTACGAAAGTTGTACCGGACAAGATCGACGATGTCCTTTTCGTCTTCGATAATCGCTATTCGCTGGTGCACGGTGGGATTATAGCATCCGTCACTTGCATAAGGATGGAAACTGCAACGGCAAGGTGCCCTTTCAGAGTTGCTGTTCCGGATGCATCGGTGTGGTACAGCGCAATCCGGCGGTATGGTTCTGCCGATGGTAGGAGTAAAATCCAGTACATTCCACTCCAGCGCGGCGACGACGCTGAGTGACCTTTTCTCCCAATCTTTCTTCGAGATCCGAGGTTCCCAACAACTCTTTGGAACATCCCGGGGAGCCACGGCGTATTAGTTAATGAAGAATTTTTCGAAAGACTGGAAATGGGAAGGCTCCTATGGCGAACAATCATCGTAGTTCCAGGCGCAGGCGGTGGATACTTGTTGCGATAGCCGTGATCGGGCTGGGCGCCTCTGTATTTGCAGTGGCGAATGTGCTGCATCCAGATACCAGCATCGACCCCTCCAAGCTGGCTACCATCAAGCAGGGAGACATCGCCCAATCCGTTGTGGCCACCGGCAAGGTGGAACCACTGGCCAAGGTTGAAATCAAGTCAAAAGCCAGCGGCCTGGTCAAGAAGATTTTTGTAGACTATGGCGACCATATCACCGAAGGTCAGGTGATGCTTGAACTGGACAAGGAACAACTCAGAGCCCGCGTGAAAGAGGCGGAGGCGAATCTCGAGGCTGCGCATGCTACGGTGCAGTCGGCCCAGGCCATCTACGAGAGAAACGTCATCGACGCCCAGGGTCCTGACATCCCTTTTCTTAAGTCGACGCTCGAACGCGACCGCAAGCTTGCCGCCGAGGGTTTGATTCCCGATTCGTCGCTTGACGAGGCCAAGAAGGCCTATGAGATCGGACTCAACAAGCAGCTCTCTGCCAAGCGCAACGTTGCCGTCAGCAAAGCCGACATCGCCCACTCCCGGGCGCAGGTATCCCAGGCGCAGGCGGCGCTGGACCAGTCCACAGAAGACCTGCAGAATTCAACCATCCTCAGCCCAATTGATGGCATCGTTCTATCCCGTGATGTTGAGGTCGGCGACGCGGTCAGTTCCATTCTGGTTCTGGGTTCGCAAGCTTCCCTGCTTTTTACCGTAGGCAACATGAGCACGGTCTACGTGCTTGGAAAGGTTGACCAAGCAGACATCGGAAAGGTCTATCTGGGACAGGCTGCCAGGATTCGGGTCGAATCGTTTCCCAAGAAAGCCTATAGCGGCAAGGTGACCAAGATTTCTCCTATGGGCGTGGAGAAAGACAACGTCACCACCTTTGAGGTGCGCGTTTCCATCCAGAATCCCACCGGGGAACTGAAAGCCAACATGAGCGCCAACGCCGAGCTGATCATCAAGGAAAAGCACGACGTCCTGCTCATCCCTGAGACCGCTGTTGTGTATGACAAAGATCACAAGACCTTCGCTCACGTTCCCGCCCGGGAAGCGAAATTGGGCTGGAAAAAGGTGCCCATCCAGACCGGAATTTCAAATGGCATCAACGCGGAAGTCACCAGCGGCCTCCAAAAAGGCGAGCAGGTCATTCTGCAATAGCCTTCAAACGCCGACGGTTCATCTGTCTGTTTCCTTGGCCTGTTTTGCGTGGTGAATCATCATGGCCTTTCGCGACCTGTTCCGCGACACGCTCGAAACCCTGTGGGCGCACAAGCTCCGGACGTTCCTCACCATGTTCGGAATTGCCTGGGGAATCATTTCCATCGTTCTGATGGTGGCCGCAGGAGAAGGCCTGCGCGTGGGCCAGGAAAAACAGATGGAAACCTTCGGCAAAGACATCATGATTGTTTTTGCCGGCCGGACCAGCATGCAGGCCGGCGGTATGCGAGCGGGCCGGGACATTCACTGGCAGGATACGGACTATCAGATTGTCAAAGACCAATCCCCCTCCTGCCAATATGTTTTGCCCGAACTCCGCCGAAGCGGCGTCAACGTTCGCAGCCAGTACAACAGCGCCACGCTTGAAGTGACGTCATCGCTCCCGACCTTTTCGTATATCCGCAGCGTTTCCGTAGCACGAGGTCGTTTCTACAACTGGAACGACCAGAATAACGCTCATCGCGTTGCCTTCCTGGGCAGTGACGTGGCAAAGCAGCTCTTCGCATCCAGAGAAGCCCTCGGCAGGAAGGTTTATCTCAACGATATTCCCTACACCGTGATCGGGGTAATGGAACACAAGGAACAGAACAACAGCTACGACGGCATGGACATTACAAAGGTTTTCGTTCCCTTCAGCGCCATGCAGCAGGACTTTCCGGATCCCCCGCCGGCCCAGCCGCACACCATTGACAACCTGCTGGTGACCCCGCGATCCTTTGCCGAAGACGAGGCCTGCCAGGCCCAGGTGCGGCGCTCACTGGCATCGATCCACCATTTTGACCCCCGCGACGAGGAAGCCGCTTCCATCTGGGACACGGTCGAAAACGCCATCCAGTTCCGCGCAATGACCGATGGCATGAAATACTTCCTGGGAGCGGTGGGGCTGGTCAGCTTGTTGCTGGGCGGGATTGGCGTGATGAACATCATGCTGGTAGCCGTGCGTGAACGCACCCGGGAAATTGGAGTTCGCAAGGCTGTGGGCGCCACGTCCAACACCATCCTATGGCAATTCTTTGTGGAAACACTGATCGTCGTTTTCTTAAGCGGAGGTCTTGGAATGGGCGTGGCGTACGGAGTTTGCTGGCTGGTGGACCTGGTGCCACAGCCCGCGTTTTTTGCGGGGCTGCTACCCACCTGGGAATCGGGTGTTTTGTCAACCGCGCTGCTGGGAACGGTGGCTCTGCTGGCGGCTCTCTACCCGGCGAACCGCGCGGCCTCGGTGGATCCCATCGAGTCGTTGCGGTATGAAGCTGGAGGGTAGCTTGGAACGGCAAGGCAGACCTGCCGCGATACGGCAGCTTACAAGACAGCAGAGCGGAGCGAGATCATGATCCGAGAGATCTTTGGCCAGGCGTGGGATGCTTTGCGCCGGCAGCCCCTGCGCAGCGGGCTGACCATGCTGGGAATCGTGTGGGGAATCGTGGCGGTCACCATCCTGATCGCATACGGCAAAGGATTCCGGGGAGTCCTGCTCAGGGGCTTCGAAGCCTTCGGCAAGAGCGTGGTGATCTGCTGGCCGGCCCAGACCAGCGAGCAGGTGGGCGGCCAGCGTGCCGGCAAGCAAGTCCGCCTTGAGAAGGAAGACCTGGAGTTGGTGCGTGCGCGGGCGACATTGGTGAAATATGCCTGTCGCGAAACGGTCCGCTGGCTTCCGATCTCCCATGCCAGCCGCTTTGCCAACACGGCGATTCGAGGTGTTTGCCCGGAGTACGGCGAGATGAGGAGTGAAAACCCCAGCAGTGGACGATGGATCAGTCCGGAGGACATGGCGGAAAGGCGCCGGGTGGTTTTTCTGGGGGCTCGCTTGCGCCAGAAGCTTTTTGCCAATCAGCCGGCTGTGGGGCAAATGGTCAGGATCGGCAACGTCCGCTTTACCGTGATTGGAACCATGGGCCGGAAGATTCAGCTTTCGAACTACTTTACCAGCGATGATGAGTCCGCCTGGATTCCCTATCCGACTGCGAGCGAAATGTGGGACACTCGTTACGCAAACGTGATGGTCATCGAACCCGTCGCCCCGCAGTTCGAGGCCAAGGCGCGTGCGCAAGTGCTGGCGATCATTGCTGAAAGGCAGCGATTCTCTCCCACTGACAAGAAAGCCTTCATGATGTTCGGAACCGAGGAGCTTCGACCTATCATTGATGGAATCACGATCGGCCTGGAAGTGCTGCTCACCTTTATCGGCGCTCTCACGCTGGGGATCGGCGGGGTCGGCGTGATGAACATCATGCTGGTTTCAGTGGATGAACGCACGCGGGAGATCGGCCTGCGGCGGGCCCTTGGCGCCCGCCGGCGGCACATCCAGGCCCAGTTTCTTTCCGAAGCCCTCGCAATCACCTTGATGGGTGGGCTTCTGGGGATGGCCCTTTCTTACCTGCTGGCGGCAGCCGTCGGAACCATTCCGCTCCTCGGCCCACTCTTCAAAGACACTTCCGGGCATGGCGATATCCATTTGCACATATCAGTCGCCACGTTGGTGCTTTCAGCCGGAATCCTGACACTGGTGGGAGTTCTGAGCGGGATTCTGCCCGCCATCCGTGCGTCACGGCTTGATCCTGTTGAAGCCCTTCGCTACGAATAACGGCGAACAGTTACACGTCCCTCAAAAGTTCATTCATCACGTTCTGAACACCGAGGTCAATATACCCGGCCCTCCAAACTCCGGGAAATCTGCCTCTCAGCGCTTTGGGCTCACGCTAGCCGGCAGCAACTTCTCTCAGGAAGGACGCATTCTCTTCCGGCAGCGACGAGTTGATAAACATGCCGGAACCCAGCTCAAACCCCGCCACCTTGGTCAACCGCGGAATGATGCTGAGGTACCAGTGAAAATACTTCACGCCGCAGGCTTCCTGGGGGGCGGTCCGGATGGCGTAGTTGAAGTCCGGGTCCATCAGCCCGTAGTAGAGTTTGGCCAGTGTCCGCCGCAGGATTCCAGCCAGGTCGGCCGCTTCCGCGTTGCTGATTTCCGAAAAGCACGACATGTGCCGGCGGGGCATAATCAGCATGGAAAAAGGACTGAGTGCTGCAAACTGAACGAACGTTACAAAGTGCTCGGTCTCCATCACCACCCGCGTCTGCTCCTTTAACTCCATCTCGAGGACCCGGCAAAAGATACACTCGCCGTACTCATCAAAGTGGTGCAGCGCATTGATCATGCGGTCGCGAATCTGCGCGGTGATCATGGGGCTTCCGATGATTTGCGAATGAGGGTGTTCGAGCGAGGTCCCGGCAGCCAGGCCATGGTTTTTGAAGATGGTCACCTGTTCCACCCTCGGGTCCTGCGAGGCGAAATTGAAACGGTCCAGGTAGGTATCGATGAGCGTTTCAACCTGAGAATCCTCCAGCAGAGCCGTCGACTTGCTGTGGTCCGGAGACTCGATGATCACCTCATGGACGCCCACACCGGTCACGGTTCTGCGAATGCCCTCGAAGGAGCACTGGCGTTCACCCTCGTAGGAAAGGGCGGCAAACTTGTTGGGCGTCACGCGGACTTTCCATGAACCGTCGTTCGGAACCACCAGCGTCGCCGGAGGCGTCATCTGCTCGTTGCCGGGGCAGAAAGGACAGGACTCAACGTAGGGAGGATGCACCCTTTTTCCGTCATCTTTCCGGGCGAATTCGTGCGGGCGCTTGGCGCGCTCCGTGGCAATGATAACCCATTCACGGGTCAGAACATTGTGGCGCAATTCAGGCATGGGAAGCCTCCTTTCCTGAGCCTGGCTTACGAAACTTCGCGAACCACGCGAAAGCCGTAATCCGCATACTGAAAGTCCGGCGGAATGCTGGACCGGGCGGCGCAACGGCTCGCTTTGATGTGATGCCGCCAGGCGCCGCCGCGGGATGCCCGCCGCTCGCCAGATGCGGGACCGGCAGGATTGCTCTCTGGCGAGCAGGCATAGTATTCCCTTGAATACCAGTCCGCGCACCACTCATGGACGTTCTCGCAAATATCGTAAAGGCCAAAGGCATTGGGCGTGCCCTGGCCCACCGGCAGCGGCCCTGAAACCTTGCTCGTCCAGCGGTTCGCGTATTCGCCGTGGTCTTTCGGCGGCTCGCTGCCCCACGGATACAGGGCGCCGTCCCGCCCGCCTTTTGCGGCTTTTTCCCACTCGGCCTCCGTCGGCAATCGGTACCTCCTGCTGCTCACCCGGCTCAACCAGCCGCAGTATTCATCAGCCTCAAACCAGTTGACCGCCACCACGGGCTGGTCAGGATGGTTCAAGTCCGGGTTCGTCCATTCGGGCGGAGCAGCGTGTCCCGTGGCTTCCATGAACGCCGCCCAGTCCCGGTTCCGCACCTGGAAAACCGCCATTTCAAACGCCTCGGTCCACACGCGATGGACCGGCTGCTCGTCGTCCCGGCCGGTGGCGCAGCCCATCTGCAAGTAACCGGCGGGGACCAGCACGCAGCAAGGCTCAGCAATTTCGCACCTACTCATTCACATCGTGTTCCGTTCAAGAAAGTTTAGTACGCGAGGCAATTTTGCCATGGAGGAAGTTGCCTTCCTTTCAGCAGGACCGGAAACGGGTTTCCGGCGGTTGAGGAATCCGGGGTGAAGAGGCGCCGTTCATTTCCGCGCCGCTTCGCCCTTCAACAGGCCCAGGTCCGTCAGCACTCCGCGCAGCGCCTGGCGGTCTTCCTCGGGAAGCGGCGCCAGCGGCGGGCGGACGCGCCCGGCGTTCAATCCGCACATGTTCATCGCTTCCTTGATGACCAGCGTCCGATAGCCGGGCCGCTTGACGCGAAGGTCGTAAACCGCCATCGTTTCCTGGTCGACCACGCGCGAGGCTGCCTGCAGTTCTCCGACACGGAGGTGTGCCAGAATCTTCCGGCAGGTCGCCGGCATAAAATTGACCAGGCCGCTGGTAAAGGCTTTGACTCCCAGCGCGAAATAACTGGGAGCGAGAATCTCTCCCACGCCGCACAGCAGCGCCATGCGGTCTGCCACGGCGCCCCATTGGCGGACGAACTGGTCCATATCTCCGTGCTCGTCTTTCATCCCCACTATGTTCGGAACTTCCGCCAGGCGGCGCAGCAGCGAAGGACGGAAATTGGTGGCGTGCGTCTGAAACAGAATCACTCCCAGCTTCGTCGCCGCCGCAATGGAGCGATAGTATTCAAACAGGCCATCGTCGTTGGCGTGCGTAAAGTAGGGAGGAAGCACCAGGACTCCGTCGGCGCCGTAAGCTTCCGCGGCCTGCGCCAGGTCGCGCGCAATCGGCACAGTGAATCCCACGCCCACCAGCACCGGCTTGCGGCCTTTAACCTCTTCCACCACCGCCCGTCCGATCGTCTTGTGCTCCTCGGGCGAGAGGGCATAAATTTCGCCGTTGCCGGCCAGCGGAACCACCACCTCGCAGTGCTCGGCCAGGAACGCCGCGTTCTGCCGCAATGCCTCCAGGTCAACGCTCAAGTCGTCGCGGAACGGCGTCACGCCAAACCCCACAATTCCTTCGAACGCTGATTTCAACTCTTCGCTGCCAAGTGCCATCTGAACCCTCCGAAACAAAAGCCTTCACGCATTATCTAAGATTGCATTCTCAGGCGCAAAAAAGAAACCCCCAAATCCGCGCGAATTGCGGCGGCGCTCCGGCTGAGGCAAAAATTTAGAAACCCGCGGCTGCCGGATTGCTGAGCGGCCGATTTGTGCTTCCCAAAGAAAGGGCATTCGATTAAATTCAGAAAGGGAGGGTGGAGAAGCGGGAGTTTGAGCAAAGGTTATGTCAAAGAAACACCAGGCAACGGTTCAAAAGCAATTCACGAACACGGCGGAAGCATTTTCAAAATTCGCCGTGCGTGACTCTCCCGATGTGATCGGCGAGAAGGTCCGGTTCCTGAAGCCGCAGCCCGAAACGGTTTTTCTTGATGTCGCCTGCGGGCCGGGCGCGCTGGTTCTGGCGATGGCGCCGGGGCTTCAGTATGCATTCGGGATGGACCTGACCCCGGAAATGCTGCGCATGGCCCGGCAGTTCCAGGAGGAAAGGGAGGTCCCCAATGCCGCCTACGTTTGCGGCGAAGGCGAAAAGATTCCCTATCCCGACGGCACTTTCGATCTGGTAAGTTGCCAGTACGCCTTCCACCACATCCCCAAGCCCGAACTCGTTCTGCAGGAGATGCTGCGGGTGGCGAAACCGGCTGGCCGCATTTTTGTGGATGACACGCTGGGGCCCGAGAGCGACGAGAAGTTTGAACTGCACAACCGCATCGAAGTGGTTCGCGATCCCTCTCACACGCGGTCGCTGAGGCTCACCACTTTTCTGCGTATGTTTGACGACCTCGGCCTGGAGATTGTTGCCCAGTCCTTCAGGCGCCACAAGCGCTCGTTCAACCAGTGGATGCTGCGCGCCGGTCATCCGCCCCAAGACAAGCGCTACGTGGAAGCCCGCAGACTCATCGAAAACTCCGCGAAAGGCAATAAGGCGGGCTTCTCACCGGAAGTCCAGGGTGACGACATACAGATTGTCCACAACGAAGGAATGTTTCTTGTGGCCCGCCGCGGCGAGTCGTAACCGTCATCCAGTCAATCCTGCCACTTGGGC
>Ga0315535_1002410_pt1 | contig 11972 bp, 9 predicted proteins | sample SalMarSW160220MG_2_FD_203092 | JGI IMG/M metagenome (GOLD analysis project Ga0315535, IMG submission 203092) | Salt marsh sediment microbial communities from the Plum Island Ecosystem LTER, Massachusetts, United States - Salt Marsh Sediment SW1602-20 ...
TTTTTGTGGCCTTACCTTTTGTTATCAAAAGATAGGCTCTTTTATAAAAGGTGTTGAAAAGGAATTATGGTTCTCAATATTGCGGCTATAATGCTACAGCATATAACAACACCATTCACTGGATTTGCGGGGTCGGATCGCTGGGCCTTCTGCATAGTTTGGTGTTAACCGTGCCTTTAGCAAAGGCTTCATTCCCTGCTCACTTGTGATGGTGAGCGTTATGTCCCTATATAGATTTCCCTAATATTAAAATTTTGTTGGCTGCAAACATGGATGAAAACAATAAAAAAAATACAAAGCCTCCATTTAACATTGCAGCTTTAATTGTTCAACTATCCGTTATGTTGTTCGTTATGCTGGGGTTATTCTATCTTTCTAATTTCATTGATCTGCCCCAAGGGCTTTTAAGTGCGTTCCTTCTTTTCATTTTTTTAGTCTATTTTTCTCTGAGGTATTACAACAAATTACACCGACCAAAGAGAGTTTTTATTATTGGACTTACTATCTCCGCATTTATTCTAACAATTCTGTTTGCCTATAAATATTATGTGTCGGATATCGAAATAAACATTATTTATATCGGTATATTACTTGTATTGCCGGTACTTCTAATGCAGCATCTTGAAAAAAGGGAAAAAGAAGATCCAAACAGAACAAGGACATAACACATCCCGGGTAAATATGCTCCGCATTTAACAGGATAACTCACGCATTGGTGTTATAAAAAAGAATTTTTGATTTGGGGTCTGGCCACGCCAAGTGTTTGAAAATTTAATAAAAGAGTTCTAAAAATTGTTGCTTGGGAGAAAATTAAAGGCTATTCGCCGTACATGTCGGTTATGAGTTTGCGTAATTGAGCAGCTTTGATCTTTGATAATTTATCAATTTTCTTTTTCAATCTCTTTTTGCTAATAGTGCGTATTTGATCAACAGCTATTTCAGCCTTTTTATTCATGCAACTAATCTGAAGTCGGGTTTTCCATTGCGGGTGCAATTTTGAGGTTAAAGGACATATAACAACGGTTTCCAAATATTGATTCATTTCATCTTGACTAATAATGACAACAGGACGTACTTTTTTTATTTCGCTTCCTATCGTGGGGTTGAGGTCGGCAAAATATATTTCGTACCTTTTAATATTCAAAGCCCTCATCCTCCAGTCCGTCAAGAAGAGTTGTGTCAAAATCGTCCCAATGTTCCTTTTCATTGGCCATGGCTTTATAGGTATCTTCCCAAGAAAGCTTATTTTCTTCTTTTTTCCGAAGAAGCAACCCTTGTTCTGTTTCTTCAAGCAAAAGGGTATGTTTTAGACCATATTTTTGAAGGAGCGCCTTGGGTATTCGAACTCCTTTGGAATTTCCAATAGGGACAAGTTTAACATCCCTTGCTCGTGTTTGTTTTTCCATGGGTACTGCTCCTTAAATTTCATTACAATAATTTTGTAATTATTGTAATTACATTTATCAATATTGTCAAGCTTAGAATGAAATTATTGATTTGGGGTCTGGCCACGCTAAGTGTTTGAAAATTTAAAGAAAGATCTCTAAAAATGACCGTTTTTTGGTTTTCAATATGTATTTGGGGGGCAATTTTATACTTCTTTTACTGTTATTATAGTTGGTACCATGGTTCGTCCCCCAATGAATGATAACAAACCTGGCCAGTTCAAAAATGGACTTTGCTTAAAGGATAAATATTATGCGAAAATATATTTTATACACTCTGGTTTTGGCTCTGATATTTACTATGGGTTTTACTACTAAAGCTGCGGCAACATCAAAAATAATTTACTACAATCATGGCGTTGCATACATGCAACAAGGCAAGTATAAGCTGGCCATAAAAGATTTTACCCAGGTCATCCGTCTTGATCCTAAAAATGCAAAAGCTTATTTTTTCCGAGGGATTGCCTATAGAAAATTGGGTCAGTATCAACGGGCTATTGATGATTATAACCAGGCCATAAATCTTGATGCTAATCTGACTGAAATTTATTATAGTCGCGGGATTGCTTATACGCATTTAGGCCAATATCAACAGGCTTTAAAAGATCTTAACCAGACCATCCGTATGAACCCTGATGATGCTTATGCTTATTACAATCGCGGAATTGTTTACAATAAGTTAAACCAATATCAAAAAGCTATAGAAGATTTTAACAACGCTTTGAGTTTTGATCCTAAAGATGCTGATTTTTACTGTGAACGGGGAAATGCATATCGTGATTCAGGTCAACAACAGCAGGCGATAGATGATTATAATCAGGCCATAAATCTTAATCCGACCTCTGCATATTTTTACTATAATCGAGGACTTTATTATAGGGAATCAGGCAAATATCAGCAGGCCATAAAGGATTATGACAAAGCTATCCGGCTTGATCAGAAGTATGTTCGCGCATATGTTGGCCGGGGGATTTCATATGCTTCTTTAGGTAAATACCAAGAATCCATAAAAGACTATGACCGAGCAATAAACATTGATTCAAAGAATGCCAAGGCTTATTTCAGTAGGGGGAATGCTTATAGTTTTTTAAAGCAGTATCAACGAGGGATTGAGGACTATGACAAAGCTATCAGTCTTAATCCAAACGATGCACAAACTTATAACCACCGGGGATACGCCTATTGTTTATTAGGTCAACATCATCAGGCCATAAAGGATTATGATAAAGCCATAGACCTAAACCCGAAGGATGCCGCGGATTACAACGTCAAGCGAGGGTGCGTTTATATGGGGTTAGGCCGGTATCAACGAGGTATTGAAGATTTTGACAAAGCAATTAAATTTAATCCAAAACATGCCATCGCCTTGGGCAATCGAGGAATTGCCTACTTAAATTTAGGCCAGTACCAACGAGCTATAAAGGATTTTGATAAGGCCATTCATCTTGAACCGAACAATGTTGCAGCTTTTATTACCGGCAGAGGGGCTGCATACGGTAATTTAGGCCAGCATCAGCGAGCGATAGAGAATTACAACCAGGCAATTAAACTTGATCCAAGGTATGCTTGGGCTTACAAAAATCGTGGGCTTTCCTACAACAAGTTAGGACAGTCTGATCGTGCGTGTGTTGATTTTTGGAAAGCTTGCTATTTGGGAGAATGTAATTCTTTAGGACTTGAACAGAAAAAGGGGTGTTGTAAAGATCCTTCAGGAACTTTTTTTATTGATACGGATGAGGACAGAATTTATATCTCCACGGATGAGTATGGAAAATTTATAATCACCTCAAAAAAGGTTGCCGCCTCCGTCAAACCTGGTACCCAAGGAATATATTCTATTAAGCAAAATAAAAAAGGAACTTATATTCGCACGGACAGATACGGAAATTTTTATCTCGAACCGGAAAAATTATCAAAAGAGGAGGTCCGTGAACGCACTCGTCAAAAAGCTGAATGGGATGAAATGTTTAGAGAGTCAGTGGTGCGAGATAAAGCAGCAACAAGAACCAACCAAATCAGAGAGTGGCCGGATAAGGTATTGAACGCACAAAAGGAGGCCGAAGCAGCCCAAAGGAAGCATAAGATAAAAAAAGCAAAAGCGTCAGCTCCTATAATTGTTGTCCCTCCACCGATCTGTGTTTGTTGGTAAATGAATGGTGTCAAATTTTGACGGGGTGTTGTCCAAACCGGCCAATTGCGCTTTTCATAGATTTTGACTGTCTCTAAGACCCTGAAATGGGGGCAACGGCAGACGTTACCCAATTTCTTACTATCTTAACCTCGGATTTAGCTTCGTTCCTTCATTATCTTTAACTGAGCAGACATTCTGTTGTCATCTGTTTTTTCATCACCATACAAACATCGAATAAAAGCAAACCCTGTTTTAATTTTCTTTCGAAGATCTATCACCAGATGTTTCATTAGCAAAATGAAAGCCATAATCAGGGAAATGAAAAGCACAGGATAATATAAATTATCCCATGACTTGCCCATATCGCTATGGTCTTCAAGACGGTCCAGTGGAACTGTTGGAGACGGATTCACAATATCTGCTGCATTCGCAGTCCTCTCTTTGATCACTGGAATAACGAGTTTTTGTAACCATCTTAAATCACTAAAGTCGACGGTTGGATTATATTTTTTAAGCAACCAAACCGGCATTTCAAATCTATCATTGCAAAGGGTCCAGATATTGTCGCCTTTTTGGAGTCGGTATAATTGTACGGTTTCGATGTCATAGAAGCTGAAAAAATCCTCCTGAATCTTTTTGTGGTACTCAAGTCGGGTTTCTTCAAATTGTTCTTTGGAAATCTTATCCAGTGGAATTTTCACTTTCATATGCAACCGCAATATTCTGCTGTAGGGAAATCTATTCAGTCTTCGAATAATTTTCGTTGGAATTTCAAGCCATTCCGCGAAGTGTCCCAGGGTTTCCCCCATTTCAACCTGAATGATTCCCACGGGTTTGCCTTTTTGTATCATCACCCGCTCAACCTCCAGGTTTCCCCCTACCATAGCCGGATCCATTGCCAGCTCGGACGCCGGGGTCATGGCCTCGTATACGGGAGATGTACTTAAGGATGCCATCCCCGAAGCTTGGGCTTGGGGTCTTTGTTGATGGACTTCAGCAGCGGAACGGTACGGTGTTTCAAATATCTCCGGCACTTCACCTGGCAACGGCAGTCGCAAATATTGATTGACATAAATGATTCCTTTTGCATTGATCTTGTTGGCCAGGATCAGGTCGGATACTTTGATTCCGTGCAGTTTTGCAATTTTTGTGATGTTATCGTCCTTTCTCACGCGATAAATACGACTGGATTTCTGATGATTCTTATACATATTCCAAGGTAATTCCGTGGACGCTTCCATTTGATTTTGCACTGCATCTGACGGCAGTCTCAATGTATATCCTTTGGGTACATATTTTTGTCCTCTAAAAACCGGCGGCCGCAAAGAGGGATTGAGCTTGGCAAGGGTTGGCATGTCCACGCCAAAATAGTTACCCAGGTCTTTAATGGATGCATAACCGGCCAGCACAATTTTTCGGCTCTCAACAGGTGTGGCCGGTGTTATTTTGCCAAAGTATTTTTCATAATTTGTCGCGACCTCCCGTGCGGCCAAAAATTCCGAGTAAAAATTCCTTGAAGCAAATCGAAAACTTTTACTTTTGTAATGGTTAAAGATCTCTTCGTAACCCCCTTTGGTCCATTTTGCACTTAACATCCCGGAAATCCCGTGATTGTATGCCGTAATGGCCAGTGGCCAGCTTCCAAATTTTTCATAGGAGTGCTTGAGCAACTGGGCTGCTGCCTCGGATGATCGAATGGGATCCCATCTTTCATCTATGGCATAGCCCACGGTCATATAATGCTTGCCGGCTCCGCGAACAAATTGCCAGATACCCGCAGCGCCGATTTTGCTGTAAGCCTTTGGGTGATATGAGGATTCCACATGGGGCAGATAGACGAGAGTTTCCGGCAATCTGTATGAATGAAAAATCGCCTTGATCTGGTCAATAAACGCGCCGGAACGAATAATCCCTTCACGAAACCGATCCTTTTGGCCAATCTGGCATCGGATTTTGTACATGGCTTTTCGGAACGTGGCCCGATTCGCCTTCTTGCCAAATAGGGCGGCAACCCGCTGGGCTTCGCCATCAGATACCGAAGGATTTTGAGCCAATTTTTTCAAAATATCTTTGTATTTCTGTTTGGCTCTTTGGGTCCGTTTTTCATTGATTGTTTTCGCGCCGAATCTATCGGGTGCTAAAAGTTCGATCACTTCATAGATGATATTCAAGTTTTGGCTGTCATGGAGAATGCCCTGGGATGTTGAGTACTCTGAATAAACCTTGGTCCAGAATTTTACATTCGGTTCTATGCTGGGATAAACAGGAAAGGGTGTGGCGTTACCATAAAAAGCCACAGGGAAAAAAAAGTTGATCAAAAAGAAAAGAATGGTCATGCAGAATTTCAGATGCATCTTTTTCATACCCATATATCTCCATTTTACCCACTCCTCAAAAAACTGTAAAACATAAGCGGGTAAAACAATGCAAGAATCATGCGAGGCGAGGCATTTTTTCATCTGGAGTTGAGAAATATGAAAAGATTTAAAGGGCTTATTTGATATGATAAAATATGGACACGATGTTGGGTGACAAAACTTGGCAATGACATGGACATTGTTAGGCAGGTTCAACAAGGAGTGAAGTGTATCAAATCCTCATGGGCTGTTGCCCGAATCACTTTTTGTTGGCTCTGAAACGTTTTTTAATAAATCTAAGGCTCGCTCCAGGTGATTCCAAAATTCGCCCTTCGGCCCATCTTTCACGGTTCCGCCTTTGCCTTGGGATACATTCGAGCACTACTGAATAGTATCACATAACAAGGCGGTTTACCTGATCGCGAGACGTGTGCGGGTTCGCAAAAAAGCCTCAAGTTCGCCACATCCGAGGCGCGCTTGTTTACTTTAAACCTTAGAGCAAAACCGTGAAGGAGGATAAAAAAATGAACCGCCCAAGGAGAGTATTAATAATACTATGCGTAGTCATTGGGCTTTTTTCACTCTATGGCTGCGGATCCATGTTCCCGATACGAACTTATTCCATTCAGACAGTCCGGGGGAACCCGGACGCAGTCAGATCCCAAGGTATTTCCCTTTATGAATACGGCAAACCCACAGGCAAGCCATACGCTGTGCTGGGCAAAGCAATGAGTTATAAAAGAGGCGGATTGGGCGCAGTCCGTGATTTGGATTACCAAAGCACTCCTCCAAAAGATATGGTCGAAGGACTGAAGGCGCCTGACATGGCTGGGGCTTGTACTTGTTGGTACCTTTGCGGCACTTATTTCCGGCTGAAGGTGCTTAAGGCCGACGGGGATTCGATCAGTTATATAGTTATCAATGATTAGCTGATGATATTACGCCCCGAATGAATGGCGTCACCCATTAAAGGGCAGGTCAAGAGAAAGAACACCTCCCCGATGCAAAAAATATACTTTTTTCGCTGGGCTCTTGATGGATTCGAAACAGCACGGCCTTGCTTTAACAGAGCTTCGCAGTCGGTCGGCGTCCCGGTCATAACTTATTTCGGCAGTCCCGTCAGTTGAAAAGCCGCCCAGTAAAAAGGGTGGGGGTAGGATTTTTTAACCATCAACTGAGCCTCGCGAAGGGCCTTATCCTTTTCCATCCGGGGGAGCCTTTTGTAGAAACCGACCATGAGGTCTCGTGTCGCCCGATCGTCTACCTTCCAGAGGCTCGATACGATCGATCGCGCTCCTGCGTAAAGAAATCCTCTGGTAAAGCCGATGACGTCGTCGCCTTTTGATATGGCGCTCAGGGCCGTCTCGCAAGCGCTCAGGGTGATCAGGTCATTGTTCAACCGGAGTTGATAGAGATCCCCCGCCCGCAGAAGGCCTTGATCGATACCGTTTCCGGCGAGGAGGAGGGCTGAGTTGAGGGGGTTTTTCGGATCGAAGATGCCATGGACTGCAAAATGAAGTATACGGTAATGATTACCCTTTTCACGAATTACGCTTGCCCGGGCATTGTTCCTCAGCAGAACGGTCGCCTGCGGGATGATCTTGCCGAGGGACAGGGCCTCTTCTTCGGCGTATTTCAAATCGTAGGCCGGATTCTTCAGATCCGGGTTGCCCAGGATGAGGGCGGACTGCTTATTGCTCCTGACCCTGTCTGGCAGGATACTGAGAATGCTTGCGCTGGGCAGAGTTCTCAGCTGATAGCGGTCAATCAGGAAATCCTTTCCGGAAGAGAGGGCGCCGAAGGGGAGATAGTGGAGCACCCCGTGGGGCACAATAATCAGCTTGGTTTTGGCCAGTTGTCCGGCCACGGGGGCGAATAGCCGTTGATAGAGCGCCTTTGCCAGGGAGGCAAAATCTGAGGAACCGACGCGGGTGAGCTTTTCCCGGAAATCCAAAACATCCTTTGCAAGTCCGATCCCGTTGATGGCGGTTACCCGGATGCTGTTATGTCTGAGGACAAAAGCAAACCAATTCCGCTCTGTGCTATAGTATTCCAGGATGGCTTCATCCGTGACCAGGCGCGCCTGAATCGTTTTGATGTCCGTATCCGTTACCATAATAATTGAAGCCAATTCCGGGTCCTGCACCAGCAGTTCTTTTTTTAGTTTCAGGACGATGCCCCGAGTCCCGGCGCTGTCGCTCCGAGCTGTCGGATCGGCGACCGTTGCGTCCGCTTTCTCGGCATGGGCCAACCGGTCCAGGGTCCGGTTGATGTCGGCAGGGTCCTTTCCATGGGCGAAAAGCTTGGTTTGGGATGCCAAAAGATCCACGAGGGCCCGACCTTTCGCCCGCTCGACATATTCGAAAGCTTCCGCCGCGCGATTGCCGGCGCACAGCAGGGAAATCAGTTCCTGGTAAACGGCCTGTTTGTCGCCGACATAACCGATTCTGCCGGTTTCCGTGTTGATGGACGCCCGCTGCTTTTCGATGACGTCGACGGCCTCTTTCAAAAGGTTTTCGGCGTATTTCACATCTCCGGCGCGGCGGGCAATACGGGCGCGGTCAAGGAGTATGGGCCAGAGAATTCCCCCGATCTGTCGAATCTGGGGATGCCCGAGGAGATGATCGTAGCCTTTTTTCGCCTCTTCCTCCTTGCCTGTTTCATAGAGACACTTGACGAGGATGAAATATTTGGGGATTTCCTGGAAGGTTTGGTCGTAAAAGGCCGTATAAAGACGCAGGACATTTGCTTTGGGGTTCCGGATTGCCGCCAGGGCGCTCCGGTAGTCTTTCTTCGCCATGTGTATCCTGGCTTGGGCGATATACTTTTCCGGCCCCAAGATCCCTAAGGCGGTTGTAACATTCTCGATGGTCTTGAGATGCGCGTCTGCGTCATGTATACGTCCCGTCAGGGCCGATGCGACTCCGGCGATGCAGGAGATGTCGATCAGTTGAATTCGATAGAACGTGTTGTCATTCTTCGCGTCCCGGTTGAGCACGACGATGGCTTCCGACGCTTCTTTGAGCGCCCTGTCGAAGATTCCCTGGTCAAGATAGGCGTAGCCTCTCAATATTTGCGGATATATGGTGAGGTTTCCCCCGTACCCGGCCACATCTCCCTTGCCGATCTGATGTTCCAGCAGACCAACCGTCCTGAACATTTTCTCATAGTCACGGATTTCGTAGTAGGCCGAAGCGAGGAGGAACAAACGGAAAGATGACAGGGGCTCCTTACGGTCAAGCATCGGTTGGAGGGTGCGAATCAGTTCGTGGTGCTGCTTTTTCTGCATGCGGGAACTGATCTTGATGTCTTCAATATTCGTTTTCATGTCTTTTATAAGACCCGCGCTGCAACCGCAGATAAGAAAGACCAGTGCGGTTAAAAGGCAGGCGAGCCGCTTCTGGCTGTGAAAGGCAGGCTTTGCTTTGCGTTTGGAATGTTTCCATTGGGTCATCATGGGGTGTTGTCCTTTATAACTTCGTCATACTTGCCTGTTATCATTTCCGAGAGGTCTTGATGGATAAAGCATCTTCAGTCAATTCCGAAGGTAAGTTTTTCCCGCCGCCGGCTTTTTCCCGGATCTTAAGCCCCCTTGTCAGCCTGGGCACATCCGCCGAATTAGACACAAGCCCATAGACGGCATCTCCCTGAGCCTTCAGTTTTATATTCCCAAGGGGCGATGTACAGGCATAAACCACAATATCTTTTTGACTAAGGGGCGGTAATATCTCCAACTCAAAACGGTCTTTTGTAGAAGGGATTTCATAGATGATGACGCCGTTGAAGTTGAGTTGGCTGATAAGAATTCCCTTTTTGACAAGGAATATATCGAAAAGTTATGGTTGTGTATGGAACTTATTAAGACCGCTCTCCGAGGCGTAGGCTCTACGAGCCGGAGGCCAACATATGGAAGCCTGCCGGTTGCGGTAACAATTGAGATTCAGATACCAAAGGCGAGGCAGGTTGTCAATCGCCATTTTTTATCCAACCTTTCCAAATCAGGATAATTTCGGGTAAAGCTCTCCCGTTGATCTCGACGGGTTGGGACTTCTGGTACGCCCCTCAAATTATAAGTTTCTTGGAATGCGGACTTCCTGGACACCCTCAAATAATAAGATTCTCTGATAGATTAGTGGAAACTTATATTATAGGATGTCCCGAGAGCGCCGGTCAAAACCGGTAAGGAGTTGTGAATGAAAGAGTCATACGGTGAAGGTCTAGCGAACCACACCGGCCCCGAGTCATGCGGCGGTAGCAGTAATGCCACGGCTGAAGCGTTGACAGGGGTACGTGCAGGCCAAGTATTGAGCCGCGAAATCCTATTTAATTTTGGGGTGCCGACGTTGTGGGACAGTGCGGAAGGCAACATCGGACATATCGCTATCGCGAGATATATTCGGACCCTGCGCGGTCGGAGACCTTGTGCATGCACGGAAACACCTTACACGGGAACCGGGAGATCCCATGTTTGCCTTTGGGTTGGTAATAAAGGCCGCATTGACAAGTCCAAGGACGTAATCCAATGATGAACGAGCATGGGAAGTCGGACAACCCAATAGTACCGGAGAAGTTGTCGAACAAGGCCGATATGGCTGCGGAGGCAATGGAGGGAAGGGGGTTGGCCAAGGGAAATCGGTCTGAGCAAAACAGGCTCCGAACACAGGGTCGGGCAAGCGTGCAAAGTGCGCTCGGACGGATACGCCAAGCAACGCAGAAGGAAGGGAGGCAGCAGTTCACAGCGCTATATCATCATGTCTACAACGTGGATATGCTCCGTGAAAGTTACTATGCGCTTAAGCGTAAGGCCGCAGCGGGCGTGGACGGGGAGACATGGCAGCACTACGGGGAGAAGCTGGAGGAAAATTTAAAGGGTCTGTCTGATCGGCTTAAACGAGGCGCATACCGTGCCCAGCCGTCAAAGAGATCGCATGTGCCAAAGCCCGATGGCCGAAAGCGTCCCATAGGGGTGTCGGCCCTGGAGGACAAAATCGCTCAAAGAGCGGTCGTAATGGTACTAAATGCGATCTATGAACATGACTTTATCGGGTTCTCTTATGGCTTTCGACCGGGGCGCAACCCGCACGATGCGCTAGATGCGCTATATGTGGGAATCACCAAGCGCAAAGTGAACTGGGTACTGGATGCCGACGTTCGTGAATTTTTCGATAGCCTAAGCCACAAATGGTTGGATAAATTTGTCCGGTACTGTATTTCGGACAGACGCATATTGCGATTGATTCAAAAATGGCTGAAGGCTGGAGTTCTGGATGACGGGAAGCGGATATATAGTGATGTAGGTACGGTTCAAGGTGGGAGTGTAAGCCCCCTGTTGGCCAATATCTATCTGCATTATGTACTCGATCTATGGGTCCACCGATGGAGGAAGCGACATGCTTGCGGCGATGTAGTTGTCGTGCGTTTTGCTGATGACTTTGTTGTAGGGTTCCAGTATCGCAGCGAAGCAGAGAGGTTCCTTGCTGAGCTAAAAGAGCGGTTTGCCCGGTTTGATTTGGTCTTGCATAGGGACAAAACACGTCTGATCGAATTCGGACGTTTCGCATCCCAAAACAGCGCCAGTCGTGGCGAAGGTAAACCAGACACGTTCAACTTTCTTGGATTTACTCACATCTGTGGAGTAACAAGAAAGGGCTGGTTTACGATTCGTCGCAAAACAATCGGCAAAAAGCTTAAGCTTAAGCTCCAACAGGTAAAGTCGGAGCTGCGAAGCCGGATGCACGATCCGATCCCTGAACAGGGGGCTTATCTGCGGTCGGTAGTATCTGGGCATACACGATACTATGGTGTGCCCTTAAATAGCCATTCGATCAGTATATTCCGGAAGGAAGTTTGCCGAATGTGGTTAAGATCGTTACGCCGTCGTAGTCATAAGCACCGGCTGACTTGGGAACGAATGCAGCGTCTCATTGCCAAGTGGATTCCTACGGCACGTGTATGCCATCCTTATCCCTTAAAGCGCTTTGGCGTCATTACCTGAGGCAGGAGCCCGGTGCGTTAGTAGCGCACGCCGGGATCTGTGCG
>Ga0315535_1002411_pt1 | contig 11972 bp, 8 predicted proteins | sample SalMarSW160220MG_2_FD_203092 | JGI IMG/M metagenome (GOLD analysis project Ga0315535, IMG submission 203092) | Salt marsh sediment microbial communities from the Plum Island Ecosystem LTER, Massachusetts, United States - Salt Marsh Sediment SW1602-20 ...
ACATGCTTTCGCTGAAAATAGAAAATTAATTATCGGCGGAATTGAGATTCCTTATGATAAAGGTTTGCTCGGCCACTCCGATGCCGATGTTTTAATTCATGCTATTTGCGATGCTATTCTTGGTGCACTTGCACTTGGAGATATTGGTAAACATTTTCCAGATTCGGAAAAAAAATATAAAGATGCCGATAGTAAAAGTTTATTAAAGGCAGTCTTTAATTTAATTGAAGAAAAAGGATACTTTATTTCCAACATTGATTCTGTTATAACATTACAGAAGCCTAAATTAGCTCCATATATTTTACAGATGCGTAAAGCAATTTCTGAAATTGTTAAAATTGAAATCGAAAGGGTTTCAATTAAAGCAACTACTACAGAGAAACTTGGATTTGTAGGAAGGGAAGAAGGGGTTTCCGCATTTGCAACTGTTTTATTATTCAAAAAATAATTATGCTTGAACAAATCCTCGATTTTATTTCTCAACTAACTCCGTTTTGGATTTATGTTACGCTTTTCTTTTTTTCTTTTGTAGAAAATGTTTTCCCGCCTTCTCCAAGCGATCTTGTAATCCTGGTTGGCGGTTCTTTAGTAGGAATTGATACAATCCATTTTATACCCACATTAATTTTAACAACCTTAGGAAGCGTATTGGGATTTATGACTTTGTTTTTCATCGGCTCTCAATTGGATAAAAAAATTATTAAAGCGGGAAAGATTAAATTCATATCAGTTGAAGCTATTGACAAAGTAGAAAATTGGTTTATCAAATACGGATATTTTGTTATTGCCGCAAACAGGTTTTTACCGGGAACGAGATCCGTAATTTCTTTTTTCGCGGGACTAAGTGAACTGGAAGTAAAGAAAACCGCTGTACTGGCGGGACTAAGCTCGTTCTTCTGGAATGCAATAATTATTTATCTCGGTATAATCTTCGGCAAGAATATTCATGTTGTAGATTATTATCTTGGTGCCTATAGTAATTCTGTTATAGCTGTAACAATTTTGATTATTCTATTTTTTGTTATAAGGTATTTTATCCGCAAAATGAAAAAGAATTCACATTAATGTTTTTTTCAAAAAAGAATAGACAGATTTTAACCGAAGCACAAAAAAAGCAATTAAGAAAAGATAGGCTTTATTTGATATTGAGCGGGATTCTTTTAGGAATTGCCTTTCCACCTGTTCCGTTCCCCTTTACGCTCCTATTATTTATAGGGCTGATTCCTTATTTATTAGTGATAGAAAAACGAGAAAGGCTTCTCGACCTTAACCGAGCAACTTATTTGATGGCTTTTGTTTTTGGGCTAATTACAATTTACTGGGTAGGAAGCTGGACGAAAGAAGCCGATCCGTTTTTAATGATATCGGGTGCATTGCTTTTGTTCGTTAATCCTGCGTTGTACATGATCCCTTCAACGATTTTATATTTTTCAAGAAAATATTTTTCGCCGAAAGTTTCTGTTTTATTTTTCCCGCTTTTCTGGGTTACATTTGAGTATGCTTATACATTAACCGATGCAAGCTTTCCATGGCTTACACTAGGCAATGGGCTGCCTCATTTCACGGCATTTATTCAAATTGCCGACATAATCGGAACTTACGGATTAACTCTCCTAATATTTTATGTAAATATTTTTATTTATCGAGCTGTAAAAGAATTTAAAACTGACAAAGTAAAGTTTCGGAAAAATATAATCATCGCAATAATAATTTTTGTTGTTCCTTTATGCTACGGTTTTTTTAAACTATCTACCTTTAAAATTTCGAATGAAAAAGTTCGGATTGGATTAATACAGCCGAATCTCGATCCTTGGAAAAAGTGGGTAGGTGGAAATTTAGAGAATCTTATTCATAGTTATTTGATTCAATCCAGACAGGTTGTAACGGACAGCGCCCAAATTGTTGTCTGGCCGGAAACAGCATTGCCGGTATATTTGATGGATGGGCAATATCCGGATTTAGTTGATTCAATTTATAAATTTATCAGAGCCAATAATGTTTTCTTATTAACAGGAATGCCCGATATAAATTACTTCAACAACAAGGAGAGTGCGCCGAAACATGCTAAATACAGTGCAGAAGGAAAATTTTATTATACCATTTATAACGGTGTTTTATTGTTTTCTCCTTACACATCAGGGCTTCAGAAATATGGGAAGATGAAATTGGTCCCGTTCGGTGAGAAGGTCCCTTTTTCAGAAGACCTGCCGTTTCTTGGCAAGTGGCTGCGGTGGGGAGTAGGAATTTCGGGATGGAATATCGGGCAGGATACAATTGATTTTAGAATACCGATGAATTATATCAAGGTACAAAATCGAAAAGTGCTGAAGCTTGATACTTTAAAACTAAATTCATTAGTATGTTACGAATCGATTTATCCTGATTTTGTTACACAATTTGTAAAGAGAGGTGCTGACATAATCATTGTTGTTACAAATGATAGCTGGTACGGAAGATCGAGCGGACCTTACCAGCATAAAGAAATGTCGGTACTACGTGCAGTTGAAAATCGAAGAACGGTTTTACGTGCTGCTAACGGCGGAATTAGCTGCATGATCGATCCGTTGGGTAGAACGGTAGTTGAGTCTAATCTTTTCACAAAAACTCAATTGGTTGTTGATGCACCGCTGGCAAAACAGGAAACTTTTTATACGAAAAATCCTTTGATAATTCCTGTCCTTTGTTCGGTCTTTTCTATTTGGGTGATAGGTATTTTTATATTATTTAAAATAAAAGAAAAATTTAAGTTGTAAATTTAAATAAAGGTAACTCGTGATGAAAAAGTATATTGATTTAAGAAGCGATACAGTAACGAAACCATCCGATGCGATGAGAAAAGCGATATATAAAGCTGAAGTGGGCGATGATGTATTTAAAGAAGATCCGACTGTAAATAAGCTTGAAGAGTACGTTGCCGAAATTTTAGGTAAAGAGGCTGCTTTGTATGTTGCAAGTGGTGTAATGGCAAATCAAATTTCGCTTAACGTTCTAACTTCCCCCGGTGATGAAGTTATTTGCGAAAGTGATTCACATATTTTTAATTACGAATCCGGATCACCTGCGGCTTTGAGCGGTATTCAATTATTACCTGTCGATGGGAAGAAAGGTGTATTTACTCCCCAGCAGATAGAACCGTTTATCAGACCTTCGAGCGCTTATTACATGCCGCATTCAAGAGTAATTGAAATTGAAAATACTCATAACCGTGCAGGCGGTGCAATCCATCCAATCGAGAATATGAAAGAAATGAGAAAGCTTGCAGATAAGTATAATCTTTTAATGCATTTAGACGGTGCAAGAATTTGGAATGCTTCGGTGGCCGCAAAGATTCCGGTTAAAGATTACGCGAAATATTTTGACAGTGTTTCATGCTGCCTTTCAAAAGGCCTCGGTGCACCTGTCGGATCGATGATTGCCGGCTCAAAAGAATTTATTAAAGAGGCTTTCAGAGTAAGAAAAGCATGGGGCGGCGGTATGAGGCAAGCAGGTATTATTGCGGCTGCAGGATTATATGCACTTAAAAATAATATAGACAGGCTTGAAGAGGATCATCAAAAAGCAAAACGATTAGCTGAAACAATTAATGAAATTACGAATCTTGAAATCGATATGGAAAGTGTACAGACAAATATTTTAATTTTTAAACCTTTGAAATATTCCGTAGAAAAATCAATCGAGCTTTGTAAAGAAAAGAGTTTGCTGATCTCTGTTGGAAAAATTGATTCTCTGAGAGCAATAACACATCTTGATGTTACCAACGATGAGATTGAAAAAGCGTGTGATATAATTCGGGAAGTGTTCAATTAAACATTTAATTGCCAAATTATTCAATTGCTAAATTGTTATATTTATTTTACAGAATACTTCTATCAACAATTAAACAATTCAATAAGACAAAAATATTAAGAAATTAAATATCCGTGAATGAAATGACCACATCAATAAAAGACTTCAAACATAAAATAAAAATAAAAGTTAGGTTCTCCGATTTAGATGCTATGCGGCATGTGAATAATGCAACTTACTTAACATATCTTGAAGAAGCGAGGATCGCTTATTACAAAGATATATTTAATATGCCAAAAAAAGATCTTGATTTTTCGGCAGTTGTTGCAAAAATTGAAATAAGTTATCTCCAGCCGATTGTATTAGGTGAAGAAGTCGAGGTACTTTCCAGGACAGTAAAATTCGGGAAGAAAAGCTCTGACATCGAAAACCTGATTGTAGTTGAACGAAACGGTGAAAAAATAGTTGCTGCTCAAACATTTACAAAACTTGTATCTTATGATTACGAAACACTTCAATCGATTGAAACGCCTGCTGATGTTGTGAAACAGATTAGAGAGTTTGTTAAATTATTTTTTGCTGAGCAATTATGCTACTGATTTCTTTTATGAATTTAATCGAATGCGGATTTAACTGATTTACACAGATTATCTTAATTCCTTTCTCTACTTCTCAAATTAATTTACATTTGAATTCAGTTTTTGTTAAAAAAATATTTCTATTTCAAGGCTAATTACCTTTAAATTATTTAAAGAGTCCGCGATAATCCGCCTAATCCGTGAAATCTGTGTTCTATTGTTTCCATTATCTATCTTCCAAAATTGAAAATTATTTCACACTCTTCTGCAAAAGACAGATTGCTTCTTCTATCTTCAACGATGTTTCAATTTTTTCTGCTGCAACCGGCGGAGCAATTCTTTCTTTGCATTCCGTTAAGGTACATTTTTCACATGTATCATTGACAATTTTTCTCGGTACACTGGAATCATTCCAAAAATTTATTTTTTGCTTTAGCGTATCATCCACCTGGTAACCGATAGTTACGCTGTATATATTATTGTTAATTAAGCTGCTTGGCTGTGCTGCGGAAATGCATAAATACTCGTCGTTTGTATCAAGAAATATCGAATGAAGTATACCAGCGGTTTTTCCGTTGTAGGTTTTCTTTTTCTTTAAAATTTTCTCAAGCTTATTGAGAGTATCAATTGAAACCCAGCGCCTACAGTAATGTTCACTGCTTTGATACCCGCCGGGGCTTCTTCGCGTATTCAGCCTGACTTCTTTTGAAAGATTATATTTGTCGGTACCCAAATAGTAATTGAATCTTAAAAAGAAAAACTTATTCAATCCCAGGTACTTAGCGGATAGGTTGGTCAACCGCTGAAAAAACATTTCGGGAGTTGCATTATATTTTTCAATTAAGGCTAAAAATTTTTCTTCATTCCATTTACTCAAATTAAAAAATTTATTTATATCGAGTACAAAAAATTCATGATTAATAATTAGTGCAGTTGAGAAATAAGCTGCTTTGAAATAATTGAGCAATTGATCAAACGAATTAACCCTTGAGCTTGAATAAATAAAGCTTTTATCTTTAATGTCCAAAAAATTATATGCCAGTTCCTCACCCACAACAAACGCTTTTCGCTGGTCGGATAGCTTATTGTTGAGGAATAATTTATTTTTCTTACCTTTAACCATTACGGCTCTTAGTTCACTCAATTCGGAAAAATTGTTTAAGGTTGACTCATCAATTACGTAATTGTACTTTTTTTCGAGAATTGATTTTAGCTGCTTGTATTCTATGGTAGGCAATCCTTTAAGACTATTCTTTTTCGCAAACTGTTTAGCGGCATTCTCAAGATCTTCAAAATAATTATCGTTGAATTCTTTAAAAGTTTTAAGCGCAGTCCGGCTGAAATTATTCTGAATCATTTCCGAGCCTTTTGCGGTTTCAATAAAAGTTGATATCAATGCGCTTAATTGAAGTGAAGTGTTGGACATTACTCCAATCAATTTCCCAATATCAATTCCATAATGGTCAAGCGGCAATTGTTCGAGTATATTTGATTCCAGGAGCTCTTCAATAGGAGCAAGATTTCTCATCAACTTCAATGAAACAAGTTTATCGTAAGTTACGCCTAAAGATTCCGCCAGGGTAGCTATTTTATCTATTTTAGGGTATTTCTTTCCACTTTCAATTTCATTCAAATATGAGATTGATAAATTACTTTTTGTTGCTAATGCTGAAAGCGACATGTTTTTTTCTTGCCTCAACTGTTTCAGCTTCAAACCGAAGATCAATTTTATGTAATTCCCTTTTGCCACCGGAGTTTTGCCTTTATTGATTTTATAACTGTATAATATATCAAAAATTAAAATAAAATTTAAGCTAATTTTCATTATTAGCGAAATTTCGCTTGAATTTGTGATAATAACTAATTATTTTGAAATGTAAACTTAACAAAGTAAAGAATCTTTATTCAACAAATAACCTGGAGAATATGTGATGGTTAATAAACGGCTCATTGATATTCTTCCCTATCAAATAGAAAAGCATCCCCGTGAAGATTCTATTTGCGATAAGAAAAGTGGTGTATGGCGAAAATATAGTTCCTTCAAAGTTAAAGAAATTGTAGACAACTTTAGTCTTGGATTGCTGAAAATGGGATTTCTACCAGGCGATAAGTTTGCAATAATTTCTCACAATCGAACAGAATGGAATTTTGTTGACCTAGGTATTCTTCAAATGGGTGGAATCGATGTCCCGCTTTACCCAAATATGAGCGAGGATGAATATGAATATATTTTTAACGATGCCCAGGTAAAATTAGTTTTCACAGAAAATGAGGAAATATTTTTAAAAACAAAAAAAGTTCTTCCCAACACTCAATCAGTTAAGGAGATATATTCTTTTGATACGGTTAAAGGTGTTAAACACTGGTTGGAAATTTCAGCTCAAGCAGATAAATCTTTTGAAAGTAAATTAAAAGAAATTGAAGACTCTATAAAAACCGAAGATTTAGCTACTATTATTTATACTTCCGGCACTACTGGGATACCTAAAGGAGTAATGTTAACCCATGCAAATATTCTCAGCAACGTTTCTTCAATAACAGAGATTATGCCGTTTGACAAAACACATCACACTATAAGCTTTTTACCGATATGCCACATCTTCGAGCGTTCTGCAATTTATTATTACATTTCCGTCGGATGCGGAATTTACTATGCTGAAAGTATCGATAAGATAAGCGAGAATTTTTTGGAGGTAAAACCGGATTATTTTACTACCGTCCCGAGATTGCTTGAAAAAGTCTTCGAAAAAATTATGGAAAAAGGAAGAGAGCTTGGCGGCTTAAAGAAATCAATATTCGGCTGGGCAGTTAATCTTGCCAATCATTATGACCCAAAAGGAGAAAATAATTTTTTCTACAACATAAGATTAAAGGCTGCCAGAAAGTTAGTGTTTAGTAAATGGCAGGCTGCCCTCGGAGGTAATGTTAAAGGAATTATCAGCGGCGCCGCTTCTCTTCAGCCGAGACTTGCAAGAATTTTTACTGCTGCCGGTATCCCTGTAAGGGAAGGATATGGCCTTACCGAAACATCCCCTGTAATAACATGTAATCGTTTTTCAGAAGGTGATTATTATCTTGGAACAGCAGGTTTACCGATTCCTCGTGTTGAAGTTAAAATTGCTGAGGATGGCGAGATATTGACTAAGGGTGCAAATGTGTTTCAAGGGTATTATAATCGTCCGGATTTAACCGAAAAAGCTTTTGATAAAGAGGGATGGTTTCACACAGGGGACATTGGACAATTAGTAGAGGGAAGATTTTTAAAAATTACCGATAGAAAAAAAGAAGTATTTAAAACCTCAGGCGGAAAATTTGTTGCACCGATGCCTATCGAAAATAAAATGAAAGAATCCTGGTTCATAAAACATATAATGGTTATTGGTGAAAACAGAAAGTTTACTGCCGCTATAATCGTACCGGATTTTGAATTCATTTTTAAGTGGTGTAAAAGGAAAGGCTATAATTATAAATCAAATGAAGAATTGATTAAATGTACGGCTTTAAAAAATAGGATATGGGAAGATATTGAAAAATATAATAAGAGATTTTCGCATATCGAACAAATTAAAAGGTTTGAATTAACCTCAAAAGATTGGACTGTAGAAGATGGCGAACTCACACCTACTTTGAAATTAAAAAGAAAAGCGATCCTAAAAGAATACCAGGAACTTATTGAAAAAATTTATAGTGAACAAAATCAAATAAATTAATTAAATAAAAAAACAGCAAATCAAATATGAAAAGAAATATTAAAGAAGTTGCAGTATTAGGTTCGGGAGTAATGGGCTCCCGCATTGCAGTTCATTTTGCCAATATTGGCTGCAAAGTTCTTCTGCTGGATATTGTCCCTAAAGAATTAACCCCGGCAGAGAAAAAAGAGGGACTTTCATTTAACGATAAAAAAGTGAGAAACAGAATAGTTAATGATAATCTTAAAAACGTTCTGAAGTCAAAACCTTCCCCTATTTATAAGTCTTCTTATTCATCACGAATTACAACGGGAAATTTTGATGATGATTTGGAGAAATTGAAAAATGCAGATTGGATCATTGAAGCAGTTGTTGAAAATCTGAATATTAAAAAATCTGTTTTCGAGAAGGTTGAAAAATTCAGAACGCCAGGAACTTTAATTACTTCAAATACTTCCGGTATCCCGATACACTCGATGCTCGAAGGAAGAAGCGAGGATTTTCAAAAGCATTTTTGCGGGACACATTTTTTTAATCCGCCGAGATACTTGCAATTACTGGAACTTATTCCAACCGAAAAAACCGGTAAAGAAGTAATTGATTTTCTAATGTATTACGGAAGTCTTCATTTAGGAAAGACAACAGTTCTGTGTAAAGATACACCTGCATTTATCGCAAACAGAATCGGCGTCTTCAGCATGATGGCTGTATTCAAATTGAAGAAAGAAATGGGATTATCGGTAAAAGAAATTGATACTTTAACCGGGCCGTTAACAGGAAAACCGAAGTCCGCGACATTTAGAACTTGCGATGTTGTAGGAATCGATACACTTGTGAAAGTTGCAAATAATATTTATGCTGACTGCCCCAGCGATGAGCGGCGTGAACTATTTAAGCTCCCGGATTATATAGCTAAAATGGAAGAAAACAATTGGCTTGGCGATAAAACAGGTCAGGGTTTTTATAAAAAGGTTGTTAATAAAGACGGTACAAAAGATTTTCTTGAATTAGATATTAATACTTTAGAATATAAGCCGAGTCCAAAAACAAAATTTGCTTCTGTTGGTGCTGCTAAACCAATCGATAGTTTAAGTGAACGTTTGAAAGTACTTAACACTGCAAAAGATAAAGCAGCGGATTTTTTGAGAATGCTTTCCTTTTACATTTTTCAATATTCTTCAAAAAGGATTCCCGAAATCTCGGATGAGATTTATAAAATTGACGATGCAATGAAAGGCGGTTTCGGATGGGAACTCGGTCCGTTTGAAACATGGGATGTGCTTGGTGTTGAAAAAACTGTTAAGCTGATGGATGAAGCAAAACTTAACCCTGCTTCTTGGGTAAAAGATATGCTGTCGAAGGGATTTAAATCTTTTTATTTGGTCGAAGACGGTAAAAAGAAATATTATGATATAACCTCTTCTTCCTATAAAGAAATTCCAGGCAGAGGTGATTTTATCATACTGGATAATTACCGTGCGAATAAACCGGTCTGGCAGAATGTTGGAGCTACATTACATGATATTGGCGATGGTGTGGTTAATCTTGAATTCCAGACAAAAATGAATTCTATCGGAACTGAAATTTTAGAAGCGGTTAATAAGTCGATTGAAATAGCAGAAAAAGATTTTGCAGGACTTGTTATCGGCAACAACGGACAGAATTTTTCCGCCGGTGCAAATTTGGCAATGATGTTAATGCTTGCAGTTGAACAAGAATTTGATGAAATCGATCTTGCAGTAAGAACATTTCAAAATACAACCATGCATGTTCGTTACTCGAGTGTTCCAGTTGTTGTTTCACCACATGCACTTACATTAGGCGGCGGCTGCGAGCTTTGTTTGCATGCAGATAAAGTTCAGGCTTCAGCGGAAACTTATATAGGCCTGGTTGAAGTCGGTGTAGGGATTATTCCTGCAGGCGGCGGTACAAAAGAAATGACTTTGCGCGCTTCCGACAGCTACAAAGTAGGAGAAGTTGAAATGCCTGAGCTTCAGTGGCGTTTCATGAATATTGCAACAGCTAAGGTTGCGACTTCTGCTGAAGAAGCTTTTGATTTAGGGATCTTTAAAAACGGTAGAGATGGGATTACCATCAATCCGAATAAAGTTATTTATGATGCAAAACAAGCAGTCCTTTCAATTGCTGAAAAAGGATACACAAAACCGATTCCGAGAAACGATATAAAAGTATTAGGAAGAGAAGCGCTTGCAACATTATTGCTTGGTGCTTATTCCTTCAGGAAAGCAAATTTTATTTCCGATCATGACAGAAAAATTGCAGAGAAATTAGCTTTTGTCATGAGCGGAGGCGATTTAACACAAGGTACGCTGGTTTCTGAACAATATTTACTTGACCTTGAGAGAGAAGCATTTTTAAGTCTCATCGCTGAAAAGAAAACGATGGAAAGAATACAATATATATTGAATACCGGAAAGCCGTTAAGGAATTAACAGTTTACAAAATTTACAGAGAATAAATAATTTTTTTAAAATAAAAACAAAGCAATACAATGAGAGAAGCATATATAGTAGCAGGTTATAGATCGGCAGTCGGGAAAGCGAAACGAGGCGGATTCCGCTTTTTCAGATCCGACGATCTTGCTGCAGAAGTTATAAATTATTTAGTAAAATCTGTTCCGCAATTAGATCCTCACAGAATTGACGATTTAATTGTCGGCAACGCAGTGCCTGAAGCAGAGCAGGGGCTTCAAATGGGAAGGATGATTGCACTTCAATGTTTACCGATGGAAGTTCCCGGTGCAACTGTAAACAGATATTGTGCATCCGGAGTTGAAACCATTGCGACAGCATTTGCACGGATACGTTCCGGTATGGCCGATTGTATGATAGCTGGTGGTACCGAATCAATGTCGATGGTTCCGGTAACCGGCTGGAAGCTTTCGCCTAATTATAAAATTGCGGTTGAACATCCCGAATATTATTTAAGCATGGGATTAACCGCAGAAGAAATTGCACGCGATTATAAAATTTCGCGTGAGGACCAGGATGAATTTTCGTACAATTCGCACATGAAAGCGGTAAATGCAATCAAAGAAGGCTACTTTAAAGATCAAATCGTTCCCGTTGAAGTTGAAGAAACTTATCTTGATAACGGAAAAAGAAAAGTAAGAAAATATACCGTAGACACTGATGAAGGGCCGAGACCCGATACTTCAATTGAAGCGCTTGCAAAATTAAAACCGGTCTTTGCTGCTAACGGAACAGTTACAGCAGGCAACTCATCTCAAACATCCGATGGTGCTGCTTTCGTTATTGTCATGTCTGAAGAGATGACAAAAGAATTAAATTTAAAACCAATTGCAAGGTTAGTTTCATATGCATTAGCCGGAGTTGATCCGAGAATAATGGGAATCGGTCCGGTGGAAGCTGTACCAAAAGCATTGAAAAAAGCCGGGTTGAAATTGGGCGATTTAGATTTAATAGAATTAAACGAAGCATTCGCTGCACAGTCGTTAGCGGTTATAAGAGAACTTGGTCTCAATCAAGAAATATTAAACGTTAACGGCGGAGCGATTGCATTGGGACATCCGCTTGGTTGTACCGGTGCAAAACTAACTGTTCAAATATTGAATGAACTAAAACGAAGAAATAAAAAACACGGAATGGTAACGGCCTGTGTCGGCGGCGGACAGGGTGTTGCAGCAATTTATGAACTGATGAATTAATTCAAATTGAATTTTGAAATTTAAAATTTAAGAAGGTAAAAAATCATGGCTGAAAAAACAGAAAAATTGAAAGTTCTAAAAGGAGGAGAATTTCTTATCAAAGAAACCGATCCTCAGCTTGTTTTTATTCCCGAAGAAATTAACGAAGAACAGAGAATGATGTCGCAGGCTGCGAGAGAATTTCTTGAAAAAGAAATCTGGCCCAAATTAGATGCAATAGATCACCAGGAG
>Ga0315535_1002412_pt1 | contig 11965 bp, 7 predicted proteins | sample SalMarSW160220MG_2_FD_203092 | JGI IMG/M metagenome (GOLD analysis project Ga0315535, IMG submission 203092) | Salt marsh sediment microbial communities from the Plum Island Ecosystem LTER, Massachusetts, United States - Salt Marsh Sediment SW1602-20 ...
CATCCATTGAAGCGATATCTCCCGTGTGGAGCCACCCATCCTCCGTAAGCCCTGAACCTGCTTCGGGCCAGTATCCCTTCATGATCTGGGGACCTCTTACAACAATTTCCCCGGCCTGTCCAAAGGGAACCTCGTTTCCGGTAATGGGATCGACCAACTTGCATTCCGTATCCGGAGCCGGAATACCTATGCCTCGTTTTTCCTTCTGCATGAAACCGGTAATTTTGGAAAAGCCTGAAATATTGAAGTGAGTCAGGGGAGAGGTCTCGGTTAGTCCATAGCCTTCCGAGATGGGGATGCCGATTTTTTCCTTAATGGCTTCGGCGATTTTCGCGGGAAGCGGTGCAGCTCCACTCATGGCAATCACGTTCAGTTTTCCCACGTTGGCTTCGGCTATTCGCATAAGCTGCGTGGGAACCGTGGGGATTAAAAAGGGGCGATATTTTCTAATATGCTCCACGAGCGTCGGGATATCTCTCGGGTCGGGCATGAGGATAATCCGGAGACCAAGGTAAGCCGCTGCCTGTTCGGTGTAATGTCCATACGCATGAAACAGAGGAACAGAAAGGAAAACAGAAGCCTTGCCCGCAATTCCCCGGAGCAATGGCTTGAGTATCCAGGGGAGGCCCTGCAGGATGCAGGAATAACGATTGAAATGGGTAACCATGACCCCTTTCGGAATACCGGTTGCCCCGCCTGTAAAGGCCAGTTCACAGAGATCCTCATCGGGATCAATTTCAACCGGGGGTGGCTCCGAGTCGTTCTCTTCCAGAATCTTTCTGAATTCATAGACACCTTTCGGGAGGGTTTTTGACACTTTTTCCCGGTCATAGCCTTCAGTGGAGGTTACGATAATATGTTCGATATCACACTGGTTTTTGACCTCCAATACGCGATCCAGGTGCTCCTCCCGGCAGATGATGATCCTGCTTTTGGAAGTTCCGGCCTCATGCGCGAGCCCTTCAGTTGTCCTCAGGATGCTGGTGGGGACAACCGCACCACCCGATTTTAGAATGGCCCAATCGCTTACGATAAACTCCAAGCAGTTGGGGAGAAATACACATATCCGGTCTCCCTTTCTTGCACCAAGACGGGCTAGGCCTGCCGCGAGCTTGTCCGTTTGAGTTTTTAACTCCCTGTAATTGATGGCCTTTTCTCTGAATAGAACGGCCGTCCGGCCTGCATATTTCTCTGCTGCATCATCCAATGCCTTGAATACAGGTGCTTTCGGGTAGGGGGCGATGCTCTCTTCAAGTTTATAAGGTCCCAACTTATAACTCTTCAGCCAGGGTTTGTTCAAATAGGTCATCGGATTGCTCCCCCCGTACGAAGTTTCTGTATTTGCCTCTGATGCAAGTTCAAATCCGGGCGCGGGTACCCGGGTTTATTCGCCCCACAGGTCCCCGATCAGATCATCCAGGTTCAGCTCCCGCAGTTTTTCACGGCTTGGTATGCCGGTTGCCTTGTCCCATCCGCGGAATTCATAGTAGGCGTCTTTCATCACCTCCAGCGTGTCTGTATCTATCACCATCCCTTTTGCTGGCCCCTCAGGCAGTGGATCTTCCATCAACCGCTTTGGCAGCGTGTCCTCTGCTCTTGTTATTCCCTCTCTTACACAAAATGCCCGTATGAGGTTATAGATTCGCTCGCCGCTTTTCCTGAAGTCGTCAACGGTCAAGTTCCACCCAATAGCGTCGTTGAGGAGATCCAGATAATCCTGGGCCGTCAGAAGGATGCCCATGAACTTACATCCGCCCAAAGCATCGAACATGGTAAGGGCGTTTTCCAGGTCAACCAGGACCTTGGCCTCTTTCGGGTTGGCAACAAAGGGGTCTTCTATTTTGCTGTCATCCACCAGGAGGAAGGGGGCGTCGATAAAGGTGGGTCCTTGCACATAGCCGGTGATATGATCCCCCCCGCGGTTTGCTGTCACATAGCCCAATCCGCATATCTTGGCTGCCCGTGGATCATATGCCGGCAGCTCAAGTCCTTTCACGTTTATGGCAAAATGATCGGATCCATGACCCAGTTTTTGTGACATGACCCTTGTACCCTCCGCCAGCAAGTCACCAATACCTTCCCGCAAGGCTATTTTTTTTACCAGGTCCACAACAAGCCCGGCATCTCCAAACTTGATTTCAAGGCCGTCGGATTGCTCTTTGGAAAGGATCCCCTTTTCATAACATTCCATGGCAAAGGCGATGGTACAGCCTGTGCTAATAGTATCAAGGCCATATTCATTGCAGAGATAATTGGCCTTGGTAACGGCATTCATATCGGAAACATCGCACAGGGCCCCTAATGTGTTGGTTGTTTCATATTCCGGGCCTTCACCCTTCTGCCCTTTCCAGGGACCTTCCTTGATCTCAGTGCCTCTTCCGCAGGCAACCGGGCAGGCAAAACAATTGACTCCCTTGACAAAAACCTTGTCTGTCAAGGCCTGCGCGCTCACCTCGTCAATTTCTTCAAAAACACCCTGCTGCCAGTTTCGGGTAGGATATCCACCCCTGGCATTAACCATGTCCGACACCATATTCGTGCCGAAGGCCTCAAAACCGACCTTCAGCATAGATTCATCCAACAAATCAATTTGCCGTTTGGCCGCATTTAGGAAGGCATCTTTATTTGCCAGGGGGACGGGTGAATTCCCTGCACAGGCGATTGCCTTAAGGCGTTTGCTCCCCATGACCGCTCCCAGGCCACAACGGCCGGCGGCCCGGTGGGTGTTGTTCATGATCGCCGCGTATTTGACCAAATTTTCGCCGCCCGGACCTATGGATGCCATGGTCATTTTTTTGTCCAACGCGCCTTGAATAAGGTCTTCAGTTTCTGGCACGCCTTTTCCCCACAAGTGCCCGGCATCGCAAAGCTCAGCCTTACCATCTTCTATTTTCAGGTAAACCGGTTCAGGTGAAATGCCTTGAAAAATGATTCCATCATAGCCACTTCTCTTGAGGGCGGGCCCGAAGCTTCCGCCTGAATTCGCGTGGCCCCAGATCCCGGTCAAAGGAGACTTTGCAACCACGGAATATCTGCTGGCGCTTGCGGATGCTGTTCCCGTGAGCGGCCCTGCCATGAAAATCAGGAGGTTTTGTGGTCCCAGGGGATCGGTTCCTTTTGGCACCTCTTTATAGAGATATTTGGTCGCCATCCCAGCGCCCCCCATAAATTTGCTGGCCCAATCTTCCTGTATAACCTCTTCCTGAATTCTCTTCTCTGACAAATTGATCCTTAAGATTTTTCCCATAAATCCGTATAGCATGATGACACCCCCTACAAATTTTTCGCCAGATGTGTGGCTGATCCCACCTTCGGAAGGCTGAACTTATGATGGATATCCCCAACCGTAACAGTGTTATTCAAAGGAATAATTAAATAATGTCCTTGAGACCTTTTGTATAGTCAGCTATATCATGATCGTGCGAATATGCCGTAGTGTCCGTTGGCTTCATGGCTTGTCCAGCAAAGGGTATTGGAGTGAGGTCCTTCGTACCCCGAAAGGATACCACGCGAGACCGTTTGGCAAGGCCTATTGCATGATCTTTTTGTACGGTATGAGAAGTAATTATCAGGTTTTTTTGAATACATATCAAAATAGCATGAAACGGGCGAAAGGTCAAAAGATTTGGCATATTGCCGGAGACACGGCTATTTTATGAGGCTCAAAAAGGGAATGTTTCATGAACAGCGACCGAAATAGCCTGCCCTCCATGCTGTATGCGGACGGGCAGGGGAATATCTACGATCATCCTTACTACCGGATGGCGGGCTTTTCTGGGAGAGAGCCGGCCGCAGTCCGGAATGGTGACCTGCTCCCGCTGCCGGAATTCAGCAAATTGTTTTATTTGCCCAACTGCCTTCCTGTTGGTCTGGACCCTGAGACCGGGGAGTACGTGGTGGTACCGGAGGCGGAGACAAAGATGGGGATGTCTTCCTGTTTTGCGGTTGCCGCGTTTCTTGAACCCGGGATCGTGCGGACGCACCTGCCCGCGGTGGATTACGGGAGCAAGGACTACAACCTCCCCATGTGGGCCTATACGGCCGTGGGATTCAGGGACGATCAATACTGGGCCGCGGGGTTTGTTATCGAGGACAACCCCCGATGGGACCCGAGGAATTATGACGACTTGGATCTTGTCCCGGCCATTGAGCAATACCGGAAGAAACATGTGTGCGGGCCGCTGGTAGAGCACCTGGTCCAGTGCGCCACGGTGAACCACTGTTTCGCGGCAAAGAATCTTTTCCTCGGGCGCTGGGAGGGTCCCATCCCCGTGAGCCAGGCGTGCAATGCCGCCTGTCTCGGCTGCCTTTCGTATCAGCCGGAGCATTTGTGTGAAGAATCCCACCAGCGACTTGTATTCCGGCCCTCAAAAGAGGAAATCGTGGCCATGACAGTGGCCCACCTGAAGCAGATGCCCCAGGCCATCATGAGTTTTGGGCAGGGCTGCGAAGGGGAGCCGTTGACGGAATATGAACTCATCGCGGAGAGCGTAAGGGAGATCAGGAGACGGACGGGGGCGGGGACCATCAATCTCAACACCAACGGCAGTTGGCCGGACCGGGTGAGGCATGTGGCCGAAGCGGGACTGGATTCCATCCGCATCAGCTTGAACAGCCCACGGGAGAAGTTCTACCGGGCCTACTACCAGCCGAAAAATTACCATTTCAAGGATGTGGTGGAATCCATTGCCGTGTCCAGGGAGATGGGGCTCTATACCATGGTCAATTACCTGGTGTTTCCGGGGATCAGTGACCAGGAGGAGGAGATCGAGGCCATGGCATCTCTGGTGAAGGAAACGGGGCTTGATTTCCTGCACCTGAAAAACCTTTGTATTGACCCGGTCTTCTACCTGGACGCCATGCCGGAGGAGAGGTCCCCTGTCGTCGGCATGAAGAGGATGGCGGACATGCTCAGGCGAGCATGTCCGGATCTGGAGTTGGGGTATTTCAATCAGCCGGTGAGATGAAGGCTAGAGGCCGATGGTGTTCCGGTAGCGGAGGCAATTGGCGCCGCCGTTATTGTGATCCTCGAAGGTGAGCAGACGGATATTGCGGTAGGCCTTTTCCCGGGCGGCCTCCAGGGTTTTGTCCCCGGCGATCACGTGGAGGACCCTACCGCCATAGGTGACCAGACCCTTTTCCGGCTGATCATCCACCCCCGCGAAATAGACGGTCACCCCTTTTTCAATTGAATCGAGACCCAGAATCCGGTGCCCCTTGCCGTAGCGGCCGGGGTAGCCCTTATTCCACCCCTTTGACGCCTTTGAACGGCCTTCCATGGCGATCACGTCAACGTAATGCTGTTTATTCCAGGCCTGTTGTATCTGATCCAGGGTGCCTTCCCACACGGCCGTGCCGATCTCGAAGAGATCGGAACTGAGCTTGCGGGCGATGACCTCCCATTCGGGATCGCCGTGGCGCACGTTAATCTCGAATACGCTGAGCCGGTCATAGGGATCGAGGTTCAGGCCGAAATAGATGGCGCCCTTGTATGCCCATCCCAGGTCATTGCAGATGGCATTGACGGTGGGATTCACGATTTCCTTGATGATACGGTTCACCAGCCAGGGACTGACCAGCTTGTGCGGGCAGTAGCACCCGGTGCCGCCGGTATTCAGGTTGCCGCCGAATTTCTGGATGGATTCTTCGTCTTCCGGGTCAAAGGCGGGCTTGTAGTCCTGGGCGAACATCCTGAGGGGCATGCAGTGGCTCCCGTCAAGGTATGCGAAGAAGGAGATTTCTGTGCCATACATCCTTTCCTCGATGACCACCCGGCTCCCTGACTCCCCGAATGCCTTCTTGACCATGAGGGTGTCGATGGCCGCTTCGGCATCAGGGACATCCTCACAGACGATGGCCCCTTTTCCAGCGGCCAGGCCGTTGGCCTTCACCACCACCTGGTATCCGATGTTCCGGACGTATGCCTTCGCTTCTTCCGGGTTATCAAAGACGCGGTACTCGGGTTTGGGAACCCCGATCTTTCTGAGGAGGTCGTCGGTGAAGGCACGATCGCTTTCCAGCCTGACGTACTCTTTTCTGGGACCGATGGTCCTGATGCTCCTTTCGTTCAGGAGATCGATCAACCCCTCTCCTAAGGGATTCTCAGAGCCTACATCTACCAGGTCCACCTTGTTATCCACGCAAAAATCCGCGATTTCGGTGAACTCCCTCAGGGGAAGGCGCTCAATCAATCCTCTTTTTCCCTTGGGCGTGTGCAGGACCCCGGGATTACCGGGGGCAAAGTAGACCTTGTCCACGTGCTGGCTGTCCCCGTAACTGTCTGCGAGACAATGATCTCTGCCCCCGGAGCCGTAAACGAGTACCTTCATATGAGCAATTCTCCTGTCGCAGATTGGAGCATTCTTTTACTGGTTCGATCCTGACATGCCCGGGATATTCATCTTCTGGTATCCCGCGGGGAGTTGGAACAGGGATTTTGAGAGTTTGGTTTCCTTGATGTTCTTGAGTTCCCGTACCATGCGTCCCTTTTGGCCCTCTATGATCATCTTGACGGGATATTGCAGCTTGGTGGAGATCCACTGGGTCATCTTGGTCCCGGATGAATCTTTGTATACGAAACTATATTTCTTACATTTGTAGCCGTTGATGGTTTCCTTGCCGAGGTATTTCTTGGTGGCCTTTTTCTCCAATTCCTTCGGGTCTGCCTGCGCTGCATTTCCCGGGCCGTACTTGGGCATCGGCATATACATGTGCGCGGCGGGCATCACCACCCAGCCGGTTCCTTTGTCCCCGTTGAATATCATGACCTGTTTCTGGCCCATGGTATCCATCTCCTGCCGGTAATTTTGACCTTTCACAAATACCTTTCCCTGCATCATCTGCCCTCCGGCGTTCATGGTCATGTCGGCTGTGAATTCGGCCGCCAGGCACGGTGCGGTGAGCAGGAGTGCCGTCAAAAAGAACGAGATGCAGGTGATGATCCATTTCTTCGGGTGTTTTTTCTCCATTGTGTCCTCCTTCTTGCTGAAAGCCAAATTCCCCTCGATCCCCCCTTTTCTCAGGGCGAAGCCAGAAGTAAATACCGTCGGTTTAAGATAATTGGAGGGATTATAGGGGAGCAATTGTGGGAGGTCAAGAAATGATTAGGATGGCTCTTCGCAGGAGTAGAATTCCCGGGAGACATCATGGAGGCCGAGTTCCTCCAGCCGTTCCCTTTCGGGCTTGCCGCTTTCCCTGTCCCAGTGCATGGCCCTGTAGTAGGATTCCGCCAGAGTGTCGATATCGATGGTCACATTTCGGGAGGGGCCTTTCTCTTGAGGCGGGTCCCCGTACAGCCTGGGATGGGGCCTGAAATCCCGGATGGGATTCAGTCCTTCACGCACATTGAATGAATGCCTGAGCTTATGAACCCTTTCCGCGATGACAAGATACTCATCATTTGTCAGATTCCAGCCCGTGGCAGCATTCATCCATTCGCAAAGAGGGATTTCGCCTCCTACTTCCGTGCCGAAAAGGCACGCACCGGTGCAATCTATAAGCATCTTGTAAAGACTTCCGAGGGCCAGTATTTCACCTTTGCCCTCATTATTGTATCGGCCTTTGCGAGAGACGAATAGAGGCATTTTGCTTGCGCGGGAGAATTTCTTATGGATTTCCTGGAGATCGAGCCATAGGTAGGAAGAGATGGTATGACGAGCTGGAGTGGGCTCACAGAAGTAGGAGATGATAACCCCCGGGTCATATCTCGGGTCCTGCATTGGCGCTTCAACTCCGCCACAATGGACCGCGAATTTTTCCGAACCCCGCCCGATCCTCTCGGCGGCGTGCTTTACCCCGTCCGCGAGGATATCCCCCAGGCCTTCCCGGCCGACAATTTTTTCTACCAGTCCGGATATGGCCTCGCTGTTGCCCCACCGCAGGTCAAGCCCCCCGGTATCTTCTTTGGAGAGGATGCCGCTTTCATAACACTCAATCGCAAAGGCAACGCTGGCCCCGCAGGAGATACTGTCCATCCCGGCCCGGTTCACCAGATCGTTTATTCGGAAGATGCTATAGATGTCATCGTTCAGGAGGAGGCTGCCAAATGCGCAAAGGGTCTCGTATTCCGGCTTGTGCATTTCCTTGATACTGGAAGGTCCCTCCTTTATACTGACGATACCGCCGCAGCGTATCGGACAGGAATAGCAGCCGTACTTTTTCTCCTCGAACCGGATGACTGTTTCAGCACTGATCTTTTGGGATTTCTTTAATGGGAAATCCTTGCAACCGACTCCCGCCCAGTTTTTGATCGGGCTGTCTCCGCCTTCTGCAAACAGGGCTGTGGCCGAAGAAGTGCCGAATTTTCTCAAAAGCAATCGCCAAAAAAAAGCCGGTAACCGTGGGTATATGCAACCAAACCCCAGGAACTTACCAAAAAGGGCAAAACTTCTGTCTCCAAGAAAGCGTTCAATAAATTTGCCTCGCGCAAGTTTCTTGCGAAAGGCCCTGGTGAGCTTCTTCACGGCGGCTTTATCCTGGACGCTCACGCGCATTTTCCCGGCCGCGACAACCGCCTTGAGGTTTTTCGATCCCATGACCGCGCCGAGTCCACCCCGGGCGGCAAGCCGGCCCCGGTCGGTGGAAATGCCAGCGAGAAGGCTGAGTTTTTCGCCGCTGGGCCCGATGCAGGCCACCTGGGCGCGTTTGCCGTGCCGTTCCCTGAGAAGATCTTCGGTTTGGATGGAGTCGAGACCCCGGAGATCGGAAGCATCTTTCAGCTCGGCCTTCTCATGGTCGAGATAAAGATACACGAGCTTCGGGCTCTTTCCATGGAAAAAGACGGCATCAACGCCGCACCGTTTCAGGGCAGGGGAGAAGTATCCGCCGCAGTTGGCGTCACCCCATCCGTCGGAGGCGGGTGATTTACCCACGACGGTGAACCTGCCGGTGAAGAGGGAGCCGGTGTCGGTGAGGAGCCCGGTGGTAAAGCCGAGGATATTTTCAGGGCCGAGGGGATCGATACCGGGTTTCAGCCGGTCCCACAGGACCTTTGCAGCGATCCCGATGCCGCCCAGGTATTTGCGGCAGAATGAATCATCCAGGAGTTCAGGGGAAATGGTCCCTGTGATCAGGTCCACGTGCAGGATTTTTCCCCAGTAGGCTTTTGCCGCTGAATTTCTTGTCTCAGGCATGGAGTCCCTCATGGTTGTTTCTTGTCATTTGAGCCGTTACCATCCGATTTTTATTGTCAAATTTTTCATTTTGGGGTTAAATGAAACTGATTTCATTTCATGGATGAAAATGAACGCCAGAGGCTGGGAATAGTACCAGTATCAAGGGAACCAGTAAACCTGTTTGTTGCACCCGGGCAGGAGAAAGGCCTATGTACTGCAAAAGAAAACTGGGCGAGAGGCGCAGGATTGGGTGGGTAGCCGGGTTTGAAAGAGGCCTGGCGCTCCTTATGATGTGTATGCTGGTATTTATGGGGGGCTGTTCCCAAGGAGAGGATAACCAACCGCCTGAAGGAAAAAACAGAGTGGTGGTTGCCATAAAGAAACCCGTGCCGAAACCGGCGCCGGAGGAGAAGGAGGTGGCCCCTCCGGTACCGGAGAAACAGGCAGAACCTGCGGTAGTGGAAGAAAAGGAAACCTCCCGGGAAAAGGAAACCTCCCGGGAAGAGAAAAGCACCACGCAGCAGGAGCAACCGAAATCGGAGGCTCCAGTTCCAGCAAGACCGGCTCCGGCGGAAAAGCAGGCCACAGTGGAAACGCTGAAAAAGCCGAAGCTCCCGGAGCTGGAAGAGGGTTTTGTGCGGGTTCGGGATGGGGAGAGCCTCAGCGCTGTTGCCGCCCGTGAAAATGTATTTGGCGATTTTTTGAAATGGCCGGAACTGTATCGTCTGAATCTCGAGCGGCTGTCCATGATCCGGACATGGCAAGAGGCGAAGAATAAACCCCTTCCAGCCGGGCTTGCCCTCCGTTTTGTGCCGCCGGCGGAGGAACAGAAAGGACAGCCTCCTCTCGAGCCCAAGCCCTGGGTCGTCACGGTACGTTCCTGGGAGACTCCTGGAAGGCTGGCTGCCCCGGCAATAAAACTGATGCGAAACGGTTATCATGTTTACATCAGCAGGGCTGTCGTCAAGGAGAAGCAATGGTTGCGGCTTCGGGTGGGGTTTTACCGGAGCAAGTCAGAAGCTCTGACGGCAAAGGAAAAAATCGGTGAGATCCTGGGGAGCAATGATTCATGGATCGCCCGGGCCGGAAAAACGGAGCTTGCGGAATTCGGCAAGGATTGAGGTGCCATGAAAGGGAAACAGATTGTTGTTGGGGTGAGCGGCGGCATCGCAGCCTACAAGGCAGCTGAGCTGGTCCGCCTGCTGGTTCGGGAAGAGGCGGTTGTGCAGGTGGCCATGACCGTAAACGCGACCAAATTCGTTTCTCCGCTTACCTTTGCCGCCCTTTCGGGGCATCGGGTGGTTTCACACATGTTCGACGAGGGAGCCGGGGCCATGGACCACATCTCGTGGGGACAGGATTCGGATCTGATTATTATCGCTCCGGCCACCGCCAACGTTATTGCAAAGATAGCCCATGGCATTGCTGATGATTTCCTTTCCACCATGACCCTGGCCGCAACGGCGAAGATCCTCGTGTGCCCGGCCATGAACACCAGGATGTACGAAAATCCGGCCACCCAGGAAAATCTTGCGGTCCTGCGAAAACGGGGAATTGCTGTCATGGAGCCGGGAGCCGGCCCGCTGGCGTGCAGGGATGAAGGACCGGGAAGGCTGCCCGAGCCGGCGGAGATAGTGGGTGAGGCCCGCTCGATTCTGTCAAAGCAGGACCTGGCAGGTCTCCAGATCCTGGTGACGGCAGGCGCAACCCATGAGCCCATGGACCCGGTGCGGTACATCACCAACCGGTCAACCGGGAAAATGGGGTATGCGGTGGCAAAGGCGGCCATGATCCGTGGCGCTTCCGTTAAACTGGTGAGCGGGCCCACATTCCTTCCCGTCCCGCGGGGAGTTGAGGTAGAGCAGGTAGCCACCGCAATTGAAATGCGAGAGGCGGTTCTGAAACACTTTGCCACGAGTGACATTGTCGTCATGGCGGCCGCCGTGTCCGACTACCGGCCGCACGCGACCGAAGAACAGAAAATCAAGAAAGGCCCTGACACGCTGGCGGTGGAGCTGTGCAGGAATCCGGATATCCTTGCTGAACTCGGACGATCAAGAGGGGAAAGGCATTGTGTGCTTGTGGGTTTCGCGGCCGAGACAGAGCAGCTTCTTGCCCACGCGGAGAAGAAGCTGAAGGACAAGAACCTGGATATGATCGTGGCGAACGATGTATCAAGAGGAGATGCCGGATTCGCTGTTGATACCAATGAAGTGGAGATCCTTTTCAGGGGCGGAAAGGTTGAAAACCCGCCACTCATGGGGAAAGAAGAGGTGGCGGCCCTGGTGCTGGATCGGGCAAAGACGTTGTGGGAGGCTCATTCCGGGTATGGAAAATGAGATCCGCGCTATCATTTCACACATGAAGGAATGGGTGAAAGTGTACCAGGACATGGGTTTTGATCCCCCGCCGGTTCAGGCTCGAAAGGCAACGGGAAGGAAGGAAGCCGGAGGGATCGGCAGTCGTCAGAAAAGGGGAGCAAGAGGGGCTGAAATGCTTGAAGCCCTTCAGGAATTTATTGGAGATTGTAAGCGCTGTAAGCTCCACCTTGGACGTAAAAACCTTGTATTCGGGGAGGGAAACCCGCGGGCGGGGCTCGTGTTTGTGGGAGAAGGCCCCGGCAGGGATGAAGATATCGTGGGAAAACCTTTTGTGGGGGAGGCGGGAAAATTATTGACCCGCATTATCGTAAACGGAATGGGCCTGCAACGGGAGAACGTTTATATCTGTAATATTGTCAAATGCCGGCCCCCGAGGAACCGGGATCCTGAGAAGGACGAAGTGGAAACCTGTCTTCCTTTCCTTGAGCAGCAAATCCGGATTATCGGGCCGGAGGTGATCTGTACCCTGGG
>Ga0315535_1002413_pt1 | contig 11964 bp, 8 predicted proteins | sample SalMarSW160220MG_2_FD_203092 | JGI IMG/M metagenome (GOLD analysis project Ga0315535, IMG submission 203092) | Salt marsh sediment microbial communities from the Plum Island Ecosystem LTER, Massachusetts, United States - Salt Marsh Sediment SW1602-20 ...
GTATCATCAACTGTCTGACAGGACAGGATACGGCTATAGTGTCAGACCATCCGGGTACTACAACCGATCCGGTAAAAAGATCATACGAGATCACGGGATTCGGACCTGTAATACTTGTAGACACTGCGGGTATCGACGACACAGGGGAACTGGGGGGGAAAAGGATTGAAAGGACCTTAAGAACACTTAGCGAAATTGACCTTGGGATTCTTATTATTGCCAATAATACATGGGGGGAATTTGAGAATGAGATTGTATCGAAATTTAAGGACTATGATGTTCCTTTTATAATCATACATAACAAATGTGACCTGGAAGAACAGACTACCGCTTTCCGAACCGCCACGGAGCAAAAAACAGGTGTCATCCCGTTCAGCTTCTCAGTCATTGACAAGCGTAACTTTGAGGATCTTATAAAACTCATAAAGGAGACTATCCCTGAACATTCCTGGAAGACTCCTGCCCTGCTGGGCGATCTCATCAAATACGGTGATATTGTATTATTGATAACACCTATTGATGTTGAAGCCCCTGCCGGACGATTAATTCTACCCCAGGTGCAGGCCATAAGGGATATCCTCGACAATGATGCCGTTGCAATTATCCTGAAGGAGAGAGAGGTGGACGCTTTCCTTAAAAGAACAGGTATCAAACCTGCCCTTGCAGTTACCGATTCACAGGTGTTTGTCAAGGCTGACGCATCCGTACCCGATGATATTCCCCTTACCAGCTTCAGTATTATGCTTGCCAGGTTCAAGGGAGACTTTGAAAATTACATAAAAGGCACTCCTGCTATATCAGGACTAAAGGACGGTGACAGGGTACTCGTGCTTGAATCATGTACTCATCACGTATCCTGCGATGACATAGGCAGGACCAGGATACCCCGGTGGATAAACAACTTCACAGGAAAAAAGATAGAATATGATGTGGTAGCCGGCCTTGATGCCCTGCCACGTCCTGTTACCGATTATGCCCTCGTGATACAATGCGGCGGGTGCATGATAACCAGGAAACAGCTCCATAACAGGTTAAGGCCTGCGGTGAGAGCAGGTGTCCCGGTTACCAATTACGGCATGGCTATCGCTTATGTACAGGGCATCTACAACCGGGCCATCGCTCCTTTCATGAAAAAGAATATCGATGGCGATACATACCTGTAGGTAAGTCGTAAGACATAAAACATAAGACGCTGGACATAAGGCGTAAAGGCATAATGGCTCAAAGGCACAAAGGTATATTAACTTAAAGACTGCAAGACCGCATGACCTAATGTTGTTGAGGATTTGCAATCCGAGCCAGAGAAACCGCATACCTCATCCCGCACATCGAAGCGAAGCGGAGATCCCGCTCTGCGGGACCGTATAACCTTATGCCTTATGTCTTACGCCTTATGTCTTACGCCTTACTCTTAAAACCTGAAATAAATGAAGGGCATAACGGATATTGTCCGCATCTGGTACAGCAGAACAGCTATTAACAGAATTACTGCAAGCTGAATTAATAATGGCATATTGATAAACAGCCCCCTGTATGACTCCTTGACTTTCTCAGGAAGGAAATGAATGGCATAACCGGCGAAAATCAACATAAACACACTGCTATAAGCTGGGATCACTGTCATATACGATCCCGGTGAAAAGCTCCCGGTAATCTGTTTGAACATGATCTGAACACTTGTCATATCATGTGCCCTGAAAAAGACCCATGCAAGACTCACAAACTGGAAAGTAATAAAGACCGAGACTATCCTCAGGAAGATATTACCGTTTTTCCTTCCCCTGAACAGGTTACGCCAAACCTTATTTATTACAAGAACTGTTCCATGAAGGCCGCCCCATATGATGAACCTTAAGCTGGCACCATGCCAGAGGCCGCCCAGAAGCATCGTTACCATCAGGTTTAAACCGGTTCTGAATTTTCCTTTCCTGTTACCACCAAGAGGGATATAAAGGTAATCCTTCAGCCACCTTGAAAGAGATATATGCCACCTCTTCCAGAACTCGCTCACACTCGACGATTTATATGGAGAATTGAAATTTATGGGCAACCTGAAACCAAGGATTAGTCCAAGGCCTATGGCAATGTCTGTATACCCAGAAAAATCACAGTAGATCTGCAGGCCGTACCCGTATATAGCCATCAGGTTCTCAAAACCCGAATAGACGGAAGGTGCATCAAAAACCCTGTCTATAAAATTAACTGCAATGAAATCCGATATAATGATCTTCTTTATCAGACCTTTAGATATCAGAAACAAAGCATGGCTGAATTCTCTTTTTGAGAGGTGAAACCTGTTATATAGCTGGGGAATAAATTCCGAAGCCCTGACTATAGGTCCGGCTACAAGTTGCGGAAAGAATGAAACATAAAACCCGAAGTCAATTACATTCCTCACCGGTTCAACCTTATTTTTGTATACATCGAATATGTAGCTCAGCGACTGGAAAGTGAAGAAAGAGATACCTACAGGAAGAAGTATATTATTTACATTAAAAGAAGTACCCAGGTAACTGTTTGAAAAAGCGGCAAGGAAATCATATACACGGAAGTCGGTTCCCAGGAACTGATTCAGAGTGTTAATGATCAACCCGGTATACTTAAAATATGCCAGAATCCCGAGGTTTGTAACAAGACTCAGCAGGACAAAAATCCTGCGGAAAAATCTCCTTTTCGACCGGTATATGAGCAACCCGCATAAATAGTCGGTTAATGTAACCAGAATGAGCAACAGCAGGAACAAGCCTCCTGTTTTATAATAAAAGAAGAGGCTGATAAGAAAAAGATATATATTCCTCATCAGCATCTTTTTGTATACAATACTGTAACCTGCCAGCACAAAAAGGAAAAAGATCCAGAAAGCCGGAGTTGTAAAGATCATCGGTCCGTTCTGATCAAACCTGGTCAGGTATGATAAAAATAACCTGAGTATATTTTCCCTTGCTGCAACAGCAGGGGTGACAATGACATTGTTATTTTCGGCGACTGCAACAGTATCAGGTGACATAACAGGCTTCAGTGTTCTGTTTGTGTCTTTAGCTGGCGGCGTAAACAACATTTCAGCCATTATCTTCGACAGGCTATCAGCTCCGGGATAAGTCAGGTGTACATAATCCTTCTGTGCCAGAGGAGGTGATTTCTCCGACCACCTCACTATTGAAGATCTGCCTCCCATTGCCCTGTAAGCATTCCAGAAAGTCACACCTTCCGACAGGGCGGCTTTTTTCTGGGCATTGATAATCAACGGTATATTTGGATATGATCGAATGCTGTCACCTTCACGTTCTGCCATATCGGTCAGACCTGCCACGATAATGTCCGCCGTAGGGCATATCCTTTTTAGAAGTGAGATCTGGCGCCGGAGTCCCCTTTCGTAATAGGAATAATTATTCCTTATATTTTTCACTATATTCAGACCGTACTGCATTATGATAAGGTCGGGCGATAATCTTCTCAATGCTTCACCAAGGTTACTGCTGTCGACCATTGTAAACTCCAGCCCGGCACTTCCTCTTTGTGGAATATTGTCAACTACCACGCCCTTCCTGCTTTCAATGCTCAGTCCGTAGATATCCGGACTTACATATCCGGTAAATTCTATTGTTACATCTTTGGCCCTGTCAAGGTCGCAGTCTATTTCATACAGCCCGTCTCCTCTTCTCAGGGTATCTGACAATAATACCTTTCCGTCACCTGTTACTGTTACATTGACCTTAGCTATAGTATTCCCGTAAAAGATACGGAGAAAATCAAAAATAACAGAGGCACTGTCTGCCACTGCTGATGGTCTGATTCGCACCGATGCCTTCACCGGCACCCTGGCTGCCTTTCCTTCAGGAAGGTAACGACAGATGGTCATGAAAGGTCCTAGTTTATTGTGAGAGATCTTACCTGCCGCATATGACAGATAATTATACCTTTTCCAGTCGGATGAAGCTTTGATCCAGATGCTTTTTGTATACATAACAGGCATCAGTGGCAGGAATAACCCCGGACCTGTTCCGGGATCATATCTTCGCAGTATTTGCCTGAGGTATGATGTAATGCGATCACCCTCAAGCTGGGAATCACCGTAATACATTACCCTTACCTGCCTGTCAGAATAATCGAGAGAATCCATGAACCTGATCAAATGATCTTTCAATATGCCTGTCTGTGTAAGTGAATCAGGCCTTAACAGACTATGACCGTATGGAATAACCAGTGTATCCGGAAGCTGATTTTTATTAATATCTGCATTATCCTTTTCAGCCGGGGAAAAATAGGACAGCAGCCTGGCCGGAATAAACTCCGTGACAGGAGGGAACAATTGATTTGCCGGAAAAAAATAATGAAGACCGGTAAAACAGATAAGAAAGATCAGCAATAAAAGAAATGATCTTAACGGGCGCATATATAGGTTTAGAAAAGAATCAGCTTTTCTTTTTTATTTTCAGCTTCTGCCCAACCTGTATCTTCCCCGGGTCTGAAATTTTATTAAGGGTGAGAACATCCGTAGTCGTTACATCATCAAACATCTTGACTATATCCCATATTGTATCTCCATACTGCACAGTATAGGTAATATAATCACCATCCTGATCATCAGAGTTGTTTGCCTTTGATGTTGATGTAATGTTCACAGGTTTCCCAACCATTGCCTGCTTCTCGGCAAATGTCATCATATTGATCTTTGAGTAGGAGGATGCCTTTGAAGGATCCACGTAAACAACCAGTTTCTGTCCTACTCTGATCGTATTACGGTAGATGCCGTTCCAGTACCTTAGTTGTGAAAGACCTATCCTGTACCATTCAGCTATGTATCCAAGATTATCACCATCTTTAACAGTATACAACAACTTGGTCTTGCCTTTTACATTCGCAGGTCTGTAGGTTGATCGCTTGGGGTCAGGGATCTCAGTCTTTTTATTAAGATATATGTCAGACTTATAACTTCTTATCGTGTCACTCATATCAATAAAATCACTGAGATGGTTCATGGGTAGAGTCAGTGATAAGGGCTTTGAAGATCCGGGAATAAGGCCGGTCCTGTACTGTGGATTAAGTGCGCGCAATTCCCCGAGAGGTATCCCCATCACCTCGAAGATCTGTTCCAGATGAATATCCTTGTGGATCATTATGGTGTCTGTAGCTACAGGTATATTAAGGGTAAGGGGCTGGATATTATGCTCGGCGTAATAGTTAATGGCATATGTAGCAGCTACATACTGCGGGATATATCCCCTGGTTTCCCTGGGCAGCCTGTAAAAGATCTGCCAGTAATCCTTTTTGTTGCCTGAACGTCTTATAGCCTTGTTGACATTACCCGGACCACAGTTGTAGGCCGCAATAACGAGGATCCAGTCATGATACAGCTTATACAGGTCCTTAATATATCTTGCGGCAGCATGGGTCGATTTAATCGGATCACGCCTTTCGTCTATCACCGAGTTGATGGTCAGACCGTACATCCTGCCCGTACTGTACATGAACTGCCACAGGCCGGTAGCACCGGAACGCCTGTTCACCGCGTTGGGATTAAGGGCTGATTCGATTACAGCCATATACTTAAGCTCTGCAGGCAGACCATAGGAATCGAAAATATCCTCGATCATAGGGAAATAGTAATCCGTAAGTCCCAGGACAGCACTGAATTTATCTCTCTGTTTGACTGTATAAACCTGTATATGATTCCGTATGATACTGTTAAAAGGAAGACTAATAATGGAATTTATCCTGCGAAGCCGTTCTTTGTAAACAGAATCGGGGCACTGGTATGACAGGGAATCAAATGTGCTGTCTGCCAGCGACTTTCTTACTGCAATGCTCACATACCATGAGGTACACAAACTGTCAAGATCGCGTGTTATCCGTTCAGCCGAATCATCCCTTTTAATTATTATGGTATCGGATTCAGTGGCGGCATTAAGATTCAGAACGGTTAGTATTAAGGTGAGCAAAAAGGCATATAATTTCATAGTCAGTTAATTAAAATGTTATTTCCAGACCAACATTCAATCCTGCACCGTAATAGCCTCCGGGCATAGGCACCTGTACCGGAAATAATGTAAGATTAAGGTTATCACTTATATCATAATTAAAAAGACTTGCATCAACATTGGCATCGAGTATCGACAGAAGATACCAGCCTGCGATGCCAATATACGAAAGATCACGGTATCTTTTATAATAATCCACCATTCTTAACATTCCATCCTTCCAATATTGTGCGTTTGCAGGTTTGTATTTAGTAGAATTGGGATACAGTACGTTATCATAGGTATCAGGTTCTGCCGGTATGAGCTTAAGGTAACTGTCGGTTGCAGGTATCTGATCGGTAAAATCCTGGTAAGCCTTCATATATTTTATATAACTCCTGGAATTAAACTGCACGCTGTAGATCAGTGCGCCGAATCCACCATATACCAGGGGCAGTTTCCAGTATTTCCTTGTATATATCTGCCCAAGGCCCGGAAAGACGGCTGCCAGCATTGTTGCCCTCATAGGATCGGGCTGGAATTTATGCTTCAGAGCCTTTTCAACAGCCAGCGTATCGGTAACGGTTTTTTGCGTATTAAGGACAGGTGATGTACTACGGTTGACGGATAATGTATCCTGCGCAAAGCTGATTTGCTGAAAACAAAGCAGTTGCATTAACAGGACCATTACTATTTTATGAAAATTCTTCAAAATAAAGCCGGCAGCAATAAATAACCCGTATCTGAATTTTATAGAGCGATAAAGATAATTATTTTCAGGAGTTAAGACGATCAAACACTCCCAAAATGCGCTCCATGTCCTCGGGGTTCTCGAACGGGATCACTATTTTACCTTTTCCCTGTTCATTTATTCTGAAGTTTACTTTAGCAGAAAATATTTTATTGAGATGCTCGGTAAGTTTTGCAAATTCCTCATTTAGTTTCTTCTTCTTTTCGACCTTTGAAGGATCCTTGCTCTGCTCCACCTGCAGATGCCTTACAAGTTCTTCTGACTGGCGGACAGAAAGTTCACCGTCAACAATTTTATAATAGACATTTATCTGTTTCTTTGGATCATCGATACTTATGAGAGTACGGGCATGCCCCATCATAAGCTGTTTATTCCTGATACCGAGTTGTATTTCTGCAGGAAGCTTAAGCAACCTGAGGTAATTTGCCACAGTAGAACGTTGTTTTCCTACCCTGTCGCTAAGCTGTTCCTGTGTAAGCCTGCACTCTTCTATCAAACGCTGGAAGCTGATAGCTACTTCCACCGCGTCGAGATCTTCGCGTTGAATATTCTCAACAAGAGCCAGCTCCAGCATTGCCTGGTCGTCGGCTGTTCTGATATAAGCCGGTACATGAGTCAAACCGGCCAGTCGTGCTGCTCTCAGTCTCCTTTCTCCTGCAATTAGCTGATAATGCCCGGGAGTCGTCTCCCTTACCGTGAGAGGCTGCACTATACCCAGCTTCCTTATCGATGATGAAAGTTCTTCAAGCGATTGCTCATCAAAATTTGTACGGGGCTGAAATGGATTTGCCTCAATAGAATTAACCGGTATCTCTCGGTTGGCCTCAACTTTTTTTTCAAGAACTTCTTTCTCCACTCCATCTATCAATGCACCAAGACCTCTTCCCAACGCATTTTTTTTTGTCATATTCATTAAGATTTCTGTACTTGATATGTTCCTAAAATTATTGTACGACTTTTTCTTCCTGCTTTTCTATAAGTTCTGTAGCCAGGTTCAGATAATTAACCGTACCCCTGGAGTCTGCGTCATAGAGGATAGCAGGCTGGCCAAAACTGGGAGCTTCAGAAAGCTTTACATTACGCTGAATGATTGTTTTGAAAACCATCTGCTGGAAATGCTTATTAACCTCCTCTGCCACCTGGTTTGAAAGCCTGAGCCTGGAATCATACATGGTCAGAAGGAAACCCTCTATCTCAAGGTTGGGGTTCAGGTTATTCTGGATTATCTTTATTGTGTTCAAAAGCTTGCCCAGCCCTTCCAGTGCAAAATACTCGCATTGTACCGGAATAATAACCGAATCTGATGCTGTAAGAGCATTAACAGTCAACAGGCCCAGTGATGGTGAACAGTCTACGAGAATATAATCAAAACCATCCCGTATCTTTTCAAGGATAGATTTTAATATTTTTTCCCTCCCGGGTCTTTCCAGCATCTCTATCTCAGCACCGACAAGGTCAATATTCGATGGCAGGATCATCATATTATCAATATTGCATTTCATCAAAGCCTCCGAAGGTTCTTTCCCGTCAATAAGACAATCGTATATAGTACTCCGTATCTGTCTTATGTCAAGCCCAATCCCCGAAGTGGCATTGGCTTGGGGATCAGCATCAACAATGAGAACCTTCTTTTCAAGTGCAGCAAGGCTGGCTGCAAGATTAATTGCTGTAGTAGTTTTTCCCACCCCACCTTTCTGATTCGCTATCGATATAATCCTTCCCATCTTTTAACTAATTTTATGGTTAATTTTGAGTTTCAAATTTACTACTTATGATCTTGTGCCACCGGCAGTAGATGATGTAATTGTAAACATTTTTTTTGGGGTTTTCAACATCTTATTAACACGTAATTGTTACCTGTTAAATGTTAATCACTTAAAATATAACGGGTGATAAAACAGATGTCCCATACCTGTTCCGGACCTTTATGGTCACAGATTATGATAAACGCAATATCATAAATTGCAGTATAATTTTTTAAGGAATTTTACATTTTATTTCCATCTTTGTTTATCCACATATCAAATTATCAGATGGTTCAAAAGAAAGAAAGCCCCCAATGGCTGGTTATAGTCAATCCCAATGCCGGGAATGGTAATGGGGAAAGGGACTGGGAGAAAATTTCTTCCCTGCTGAATGATGCAAAAATTTCATTTAGTACAAAATTCACTGAAAGGAAAGGACATGCAATTAACCTTACCACTGAAGGTATTGCCAAAGGATACAGGAACATAATAGCAACTGGAGGCGACGGCACTCTCAACGAGGTAGTTAATGGTATTTACCTTAATGATGTATGTCCTGCAGCTGATATCACACTGGCATCGATACCTGTAGGAACAGGAAATGACTGGGGTAAGATGTTCGGGATCACACCTGATTATGAAAAAGCCGTAAAGATAATTGCTGCTAAAAGAACAATGAAGCATGATATAGGCAGGATGCACTATTATGAGGGCATCGAAAAAAAGACAAGGTATTTCATAAATATTGCAGGACTTGGATTTGAGGCGGTAGTTGTAAATAAAACCAATTTCCAGAAAGAGCACGGACGGGGAGGAAAATTGATATACCTGTATAACCTGCTTACCAGCCTGCTGGCTTATAAGAACACCGTAGCCGAGATAACCATCGATGATGAAACGATCAAAACAACTGTATTTTCAGTTAATATCGGAAACGGGAAATACTGTGGCGGAGGGATGCGACAAACACCAAGGGCCTTGCCTGATGACGGCCTGCTAGATGTGACCATAATAAAGGATATCGGAAAACTGGAGATCATCAGGAAGCTGAAGATCCTGTATAACGGGACCATTCTCACACATCCGAGGATAGACGGTTACAAATGCAAGACTATAAAAATAACATCCTCCCCTGTCATGTATGCAGAGGCAGACGGCGAATCACTGGGGCATACACCAGCCGAATTCGATCTTATTCCTGATGCAATCAATATAGTTTATGGCTCTCCTCTTATTCGATGACCTTTATTTCAAAGAGTTTTGGCCATTTTTTGCCTGTCACAAATATCCTTTTACCCTTTGAATCATATGCTATCCCGTTGAGCACATCCGTATCAGGTAACCTGTCGGCCCTGGGGAGGATGCCCTTCATATCGACATATGCTATTACCTTCCCGGTTACAGGATCAATACGTGCTATCATATCCGACATCCAGATATTGGCCCATATCTCCCCGTTAATATATTCAAGCTCATTCAGCGAATCAACCTTATGCCTGTTATCATAAACCTCAATACGGGAAACGACAGTGAACATTTCAGGTTCATAAAAATAAAGGACATTGCTCCCGTCACTCATCACAATCCTGTTTCCGATCGTGGTTAAACCCCAGCCTTCTGTTCCGTAATATATCTTGTTAATAAGGTCAAAATCAGATTTCCTATATACAAAGCCAACCTTGTTCTGCCATGTAACCTCATATATTTTATCGTCAAGTATGGTGATACCTTCTCCAAACAGTGACGCATCAAGGTTATGCTGCATGAGTACTTTCCCGGTTGTAAGGTCCACCTTCCTCAGGCTGGATCCTGATTCCTGGCCCGTCCCTTCATACAGGAACCCATCATTATAAACGAGACCCTGAGTAAAGGCATCCCGGTCGTGCGGATAGGTATGAACAACCCTGTAACCATAAATTGGCGGTACAATATCTGAATAAATTATCATGATCCGCGTTATGGTATTTTGCTGTTTCCCCCGCCTGTATGCCACAGCCTTTAATGCCTTACGGCCTGTTTTTACTGTCATGGAATCTGTAATAGTACATTCCCATGGTGCTGATCTGAGGACTGCCACCTGCCTGCCATCGAAATATACTGTCACAGAATCCGGTGATATATTGCTTTTCTCCCGGGCAAGCACTACCTTAAAATGATCATAAAGCTTAAATCCTGCATTGTTATCCGGAGATACCATCTTTATCAGCTGTTCCGGCGGTGCAGGAATCTCTCTGTCGCTGGTTTTTGCAGCTGTTGTAACCCTGTTGCCAGATCCGCCGGAACACGAAACGGTCCAGCAAATAAACAACAGCCCCACAATGGTTATTATATATCTTATGCCACTATTATTCATCTGTCTTACTTCCTTTACCCAATATTTTTCTAAGCAGCTTCCTGCTTACCGATGTTATCTGTTTCTCTGCTTCCATCTGCTGTACTTCATAAGGATTCAGCATCTGCCATACAGCACTCCAGCCCGGGAAACCGCCAATATTCTTGTCATCGATAAAAATGTCGGCATCTATCTTCCTGCTTACCGAATCATCAAATACCTCTTCAGGATAGTTTTTGTTAACGGCATAGAATTCAATACCATTTTTTTTGCAGTATTCCACAGCCTCACTCAGTTCCTTTCCAGTACGAAACGTCCATAAAATAAGACGGACCCCCATTTTATTCAATTCTCTCAGGGTTTGGAAAGCAAACAGTTTTTCCTTCCCGATAGCCGGATATTCATGTTCCACTATCGTCCCGTCGAAGTCGACAGCTATCTTTATATTATTTAAGTCATTCATCCACATTTGTGTTAATAGGTGCAAATCTAACAATAAATGAATGAAGATTTTCTTATTTTTACACCCCTTCTGTGACAAGATACTATACTTCAGGATGAAAAATATTCCGAATTTCATTACATCACTTAACCTGGGTGCCGGATTCGTGGCAATCATATATGCTTCAAACGGCGATCTGGTTACTGCCTCCTGGCTTATACTGGCCGCAATGGTCTTTGATTTCCTCGATGGCCTCTCTGCACGCCTGATGAATGCTTATTCAGAAATAGGAAAAGAGCTCGACAGCCTGGCCGATGTTGTAAGCTTTGGTGTGGCACCTGCAGTTATCCTGTACCAGCTGTTTTATGACTCCTGCCTTTTATATAGTCCCGATGCTTCAGAACACATTGGCTTTCCGCTGTTGATAATGATACTCATACCTGCTATTATGCCTGTTTTTTCTGCATTACGTCTTGCCAGGTTCAACACTGACGCGTCACAGGCAACTACATTCAAAGGCCTGCCTATGCCGGCCAACGCCCTGGGAGTAATATCATTGGTCATTGCAGCTCACTATACACAATCTGACATCCTCAATTTCATACTTATAACTCCATATTTGCTTGTTATCCTCACCCTGATCCTTTCGGTTCTGATGGTCAGCCGCCTGCCATTGCTGTCTATGAAGATAACCAGCCTGAAAGTGAAGGGCAATGAAGGGAGATACATTCTTGCCG
>Ga0315535_1002416_pt1 | contig 11956 bp, 9 predicted proteins | sample SalMarSW160220MG_2_FD_203092 | JGI IMG/M metagenome (GOLD analysis project Ga0315535, IMG submission 203092) | Salt marsh sediment microbial communities from the Plum Island Ecosystem LTER, Massachusetts, United States - Salt Marsh Sediment SW1602-20 ...
CTTGTGTGAGTGGTATCCTGCACGATTTTATTCAATATCCACAGGTTGCTTTTCTAATTGACAAAATTTTTGCGTACGCTTATAAAATGATGGCATTAGGGTTAGAGGAATTTCAGGAATTGCGAATTCTATTTTCAAGTCCTCGATTCGTAATCCCTTAATTATAAGGAGTGATTATGGACTTCAGTCTTTCGATGGAACAGGAGATCCTGCGGAAGTCGGTGCGTGATTTTGCTGAAAAGGAGATCAAACCGGTTGCAAGGGAGTTGGATGAAAAAGAGGAATTTTCCTATGAAACCATGAAGAAGATGGCCGATCTGGGCCTTTTCGGGATGTTTGTTTCTGAAAAATATGGCGGCCAGGGGATGGATTATGTCTCGTATATTATCGCCACCGAGGAGATTGCCAGGGTGGATGGATCACATGCCGCCACGGTAGCGGCAGGCAATTCCTTAGGGATTGGTCCCCTTTATTATTTTGGGAGCGAGGAGCAAAAAGAGAAATACCTACCGAAATTGTGCAGTGGGGAGGCCCTGTGGGGTTTTGGTTTGACTGAGCCTAATGCCGGTTCTGACGCCGGCAATTCCAAGACCACAGGGGTCTTGGACGGAGACGAATGGGTCATTAACGGGAGTAAAATCTTTATTACCAATGCCTCTACTGCAATTACATCAGGGGTGACTTGTCTCTGCCGCACTGGAAACCGTGATGATGGCCGGCCCGAGCTTTCGTGTATCCTTGTTGAATCCGGCACCCCTGGATTCGAGGCAAGGGAGATGCATGGCAAGCTCATGTGGCGTGCATCCAATACCAGCGAACTATATTTTGATGATTGTCGTGTCCCTGGAGAGAACCTTTTAGGTCCAAGAGGTCATGGGTTTTATCAAATGATGCAAACCTTGGACGGGGGACGTCTGTCTATTGGGGCAATGGGTTTGGGTGGGGCCCAGGGATGTTTTGAGTTAGCGCTTAAATACAGTAAAGAGCGGGAGCAGTTTGGCAAACCGATATCCCACTTCCAGGTGAATGCATTCAAATTGGCCGACATGGCCCTTGAGATAGAGTGCGCCCGTCTCATACTTTACAAGGCATGCTGGCTAAGAGATAATGACAAGCCTTTTTCCAAGGAAGCCGCCATGGCCAAGCTCAACTGTTCCGAAGTCATGTATCGTTGCGCAAACCACGCTGTCCAACTCCACGGTGGTTACGGTCTGATGAAGGAGTATGACGTAGAAAGGTTCTACAGGGATCAGAAACTCTTAGACATAGGCGAGGGGACCTCTGAGGTGCAGCGGATTGTTATATCGAGGCTCATAGGAGCGCTTTAGATTTTGGGTTAAAGACCTTGGAATGTGCCTGTGGGAAGGATGGCGGATTTAATTTGGATTACGGAATTTCAATTTGCACTGCCATGTTTTCTGATTTAGATCCAGAATCCAGAATTCAGAATCCAGAATCCGGCAGCTTCCCATGTTAGATTTTATCATTGGCAAAGATATTGCCTTCTACATTAGGCGCCATCGGGGAATGGTCATCTGTGCATTAGTCCTCATGGCCATCTCCTCTTTGTTTGTGGTGGTTCCCGCCTACCTCCTGCAACCCTTTATAGATGAAGGGATGAAGACAGGGACATCTCCTGTTGCCTGGAAAATACCCTGGATTCATTTTGATTCCGGCTCATGGTTCTCCTGGAAACGGACCGAACTGACCGTTGTGGATGGGATAACCCCGAACCGCCTCCTCGGGATCCTCACCTTAGTGGCCTTTGTAGCCGTCTTCATCAGATCCATCACCACATATTTTGGCGGTCTTGCTGCTGCCGCGTTTTCTAACAGGGCGGTTAAATCGGTCCGAATAGATCTATTCAGGAAATTCAGTTCTCTTTCATTAGGGTTCTATCACAAGCGAAAATCAGGAGAACTGATTGCCAGGTCCACGGCTGACCTCGCCGTGCTGCAGGGGCTCATCGCCGAAGTGCTCTTGGGGCTTATTGAGTACCCGCTGACGGCTTTGGTATTCTTGGCCTATCTTTTTGTGATGAATCTCAAGCTGACCTTGCTGGTCTTCTTTGCGGTGCCTTTGATTGCTATTTTAGTCAGATTATTCGGAAGGAAGGTCAAAAAACACTCTTTCAGGTTGCAGGAAGCGATTGCACAGGTTACTTCGGCCTATCATGAGACCCTCCTCTGTCTTAAATTGGTGCAGGGGTTTTTTATGGGAAGGAGTGAGGTGAAGCGATTCAGTGAGTTGGCTGAAGATCTCTACAAAAAGGTCATGCACTGGAATCGATGGCAATTAGGGCTCGGTCCGATGATGGACACAGTTGTCTTTTTAGTCATGCCGGCTGTCTTGATTGTTGGAAAGGTCTATTTTCATCATACCCTTGGAGAGATTATGGCGATGGCGTATGCTTTTTCAAGGGTTTACAGGCCCATAAAGAGACTGGCGTTGGTGAACAACCAGATCAAGACCCTTCAGGGCGCCACAAAGCGGGTTTTTGGCATTATGGGAAAGGTGCCTGATATTCGAGATAATGCGAGGGCAAAATCGCTCCCCCGTCATAACCAGTCTCTAAAATTTGATAGAGTGAGCTTTGGTTATTCACCCGATGATCTGGTGCTCAAGGGTATTTCCTTCCGCCTCAAAAGGGGGGAAATGGTGGCCTTTGTGGGGTCTACCGGGGCTGGCAAGAGCACGCTCTTAGACCTGATACCCCGTTTTTATGACGTTACAGAGGGGAGTATCACCATTGACGGAAACGATGTCCGTAATGTGACCTTAGAATCGCTTCGCAAGCAGATAGGGGTTGTGAACCAGGAGACCCTCCTTTTTAATCAGACGATTCAATATAACATCAGCTACGGGAGCCCTCAGAAAAGCCGGGAAGAGATAATAGAGGCTGCCAAGGCTGCCAATGCCGATGACTTTATCATGGCCCAGCCAAAGGGTTACCAGACCATGGTAGGGGATCAGGGGAGCCTTTTATCAGGCGGGCAGAGGCAGCGGATAGCCATTGCAAGGGCGATACTAATTGACCCCGCCATTCTGATGTTGGATGAAGCGGCCTCGGCCCTCGATGCAGAGAGCGAAAGGCTTGTCCAGGCGGCAATTGAAAGGTTGAAGGGGACGCTAACCATCCTGATTGTGGCCCACAGGTTGAGCACAATTATGAGGGCAGACCGTATTTTCGTCTTGGAGAAGGGAAGAATTGTGGAAACAGGGACCCTTGAGGAGTTACTGAGTCTGGACGGACGGTTCAAGCAGCTTCATGATATGCAGTTTGGTGCGGAGCGTAAAGCGCATGGAGCATAGGGCGTAGAACGGGGGGCAGGGAAGGAGGGCGGAACAATATGAGTTTAAACAAAGCGCGTATTGTCAATAGCGTGATGGAAACTGTACGTTTTAAACGAAAACGCAAAGGTTCCCAGCTGTTTTTATTTCCCGAGTTGGATTGTACGTTTCTGAACCGGAAGCGGGCCTCTGAAATCGTTGGCTCCCTGTTCGAGAAAGTCAAAGAGAGCCTGGCTCAAGGAGAAGATGTCCTCATCCCGGGCTTTGGCAAGTTCCAGGTGAAATTCAAGTGGGCCAGAAAAGGGAGAAATCCCCAGACAGGCGAAACGATTATTATCAACTCCAGGAGGACCGTCACCTTCAAGGTTTCACGAAAATTAAGGGAAAAAATGAACAGGCATTAGCCCTTACTCAAAGACCACCTTCCCTTCCTGTGCATCCATGGTCACATGTTCCCCTTCTTTTACCGAACCCTCTAAGATTTTTACTGCCAAGGGGTCCTGGATAAAGCGCTGAATCGCTCTCTTGAGGGGTCTTGCGCCGTAGACCGGATCAAAGCCGGTGCTTGCAAGGAACTCCTCTGCCCTGTCTGTCAGTTTCAGAGTTATCTTGCTTGCCTCGAGACGCTTGCTCAGGAGGCCGATCTGGATCCCCACAATCTCCTTGATTTCTTCGGGACCGAGGGTGTTGAATATGACGATCTCATCTATGCGATTCAGGAATTCCGGCTTAAAAGTGGCACGAAGGAGATCCGTTACTGCCTTTTCCATTTCACCGCTGTCCTTGCCCCCCATCTCTTGAATAAACTGGCTCCCCACATTGGAGGTCATGATCAGTACGGTATTCTTGAAATCCACCGTACGGCCCTTGCCATCGGTCATACGACCGTCGTCCAGGATCTGAAGCAAGGCATTGAAGACATCGGGATGGGCCTTTTCAATTTCATCGAAGAGGACTACAGAGTAAGGGTGTCTCCTGATGGCCTCTGTGAGGTAGCCCCCCTCTTCATATCCAACATATCCCGGAGGGGCGCCGATCAGTCTTGCAACCGAGTGCTTTTCCATATATTCGGACATGTCAATCCGGACGAGGTACTGTTCGTCGTCAAAGAGGAACTGGGCTAAGGCCCTGGCAAGCTCAGTCTTGCCGACACCGGTGGGACCCATAAATATGAATGACCCTATCGGCCTGTTGGGATCCTGAAGCCCGGAACGGGCCCGGCGCACCGCATTTGCCACGGCAGCTATGGCCTTTTCCTGGCCCACCACCCTCAGGGCGAGTCTTTCTTCCATTTTAAGGAGCTTCTCTTTTTCTCCCTCCATCATGCGTGAAACAGGGATTCCGGTCCATTTTGCCACCACTTCGGCGATGTCTTCGCTGTCTACCTCTTCCTTGAGCATCTTTTGACCGGACTGGAGATCCTCGAGTTTCCTATTTTCTTCCTCCAAAGTTTTTTCTAATTCGATGAGTGTGCCGTACTTCAGCTCGGCAGCCTTGGCAAGGTTGCCGTCCCGTTCCGCAATCTGGGCCTCTGACCGGGTTGATTCAAGTCTTTCCTTGATGTTTCGTATCTTGGAGATGGCTTCCTTCTCTTTTTTCCAGTGCGCGGTCATTTCTTCGGTCTGAGATTTGAGTTGCGTCAACTCGTCTTTGATTTTTTTGAGCCGGTCCTTGGAGCCCTGGTCTTTTTCCTTTTTCAGGGCCTCTCTCTCGATCTCCAACTGGGTTATCTTTCGCTGAATAGCATCTATCTCCGCGGGCATGCTGTCGATCTCGATCCTCAGACGGGATGTGGCCTCATCGATAAGATCGATTGCCTTGTCCGGCAGGAACCTGTCAGTGATATACCTGTGAGAGAGCGTTGCCGCGGCCACGAGGGCCGAGTCCTTGATGCGAACGCCATGGTGAACCTCATATTTTTCCTTTAGGCCGCGCAGGATCGAAATAGTATCTTCAACAGTGGGCTCTTCCACCATTACCGGCTGGAACCGTCTCTCAAATGCCGCATCCTTTTCAATATATTTCCTGTACTCCTTAATGGTCGTGGCGCCAACACACTTAAGTTCGCCCCGGGCCAGGGCAGGCTTGAGCATGTTGGAGGCGTCCACGGCCCCCTCTGCAGCGCCGGCGCCAACCAAGGTATGCATCTCGTCTATAAAAAGGATGATCTGACCATGGGAATCTGTTACCTCCTTCAATACCGCCTTAAGCCTGTCTTCGAACTCCCCCCGGTATTTTGCGCCGGCAATGAGCGCCCCCATATCCAGGGCCACCACCCTTTTTTCTTTCAATGTTTCGGGGATATCGCCCTGTACGATCCTTTGTGCAAGACCTTCAACGATGGCGGTTTTACCCACACCCGGCTCTCCGATCAGGACGGGGTTGTTTTTGGTTCTCCTGGAAAGGACCTGTATAATCCGCCTGATCTCGTCATCGCGGCCTATTACCGGATCTAAATCTCCCTTCGATGCGATGGCGGTTAGGTCCGTGCTGAAACGTTCCAATGCCTGATACTTGTCTTCGGGGTTTTGGTCAGTAATCCTCTGCCCTCCCCGGATATCCACTAAGGCCTTGAGGATCGTATCCCTTGTAATCCCGGCGGCAGCAAGGATACCTGCCCCCTCTCCCCCCCTTTCATCTGTTACGGCCAAAAGGATATGTTCGAGACTCACAAATTCATCTTTCACCTGTTCCGCCTCGGAAAAAGCCTTATCCAACACCGTCTTTGCACGTGGAGAGAGATAGGCCTGCCCATATCCGGCGCCGGACACCTTGGGGAGGTTCTCCAATGCAGACTCAAAAGAGGAAATGAGCTGATTCTGATCAGCACCTATTTTGCCAAGGAGAGGTGGAATCACCCCCTCCCTCTGATCCAGAATGGCCCTTACCAGATGCTCGGGCTCTATTTGTTGGTGTCCGAATTTTTCAGCCAACTGCTGAGCGGCCTGGATGACCTCCTGTGCTTTTAACGTGAATTTGTCAAATCGCATATTTTTCCTCCAATGGAAATCTATTGGAAATAGTCTTTAAGAACTGATTAATTTTCTGCATAACGTCCCAAAATTAAGTTCTATCAAAGATGTTGTCAAGGTACGAGGAATAGTGATAAGGGGCTTGATCATGATGAAAAGTTGGCGTAACCTAAGTGTAAAGGTTCAGAAGTCCCCCGCTCAAGGTTGGGGCTTTCCTGATCAAGGATGGCATTTATCGGGTTGCGAATAGTCTGCAAGTTTTCTTTGGGGCTTTCCTGATCAAGGATGGCATTTATCGGGTTGCGAATAGTCTGCAAGTTTTCTTTGGCTTTGCGCCTTTGCGTGAGACCTTTTCTTTTCCGGTTTATCCGGATTAGGATTAAGATTGTGGTTATGATTAAGATTATGATCAAAACCGTAAGCTGAGAAAGGAGATATGCGCCATGGTATTAGAAACAGTTTTGTTTGACCGGGATGATTCGGTCAGTATTATCAGACTGAATCGTCCGGAGAGGATGAACGCGGTTATTGAACAGATGTATCTTGACTTGCAGGCAGTTTTGGACGAGGTTCGTAATGATGCATCTGTCAGGGCAGTGATTTTGACCGGCTCGGTATGGAAGCGGGCGGATGGGGAGAAACAGGCCTTTTGTGCTGGCGCGGATCTGAAGAAGCACTCTTCAGGGGACCGGTCCCCATGGCAGAAAAGGGAATACATCTTTCTTGCCCATGAAACCACACGGCGGATTTATGAATTTCCCAAACCGGTGATCGTTGCCGTAAATGGACCTGCAAGGGGGGCGGGAACAGAAATGGCCCTGAATGGCGATTTCCTGCTCATGGCGGATACGGCCACCATAGGGTTTCCCGAGATCGGCCTTGCCACTTTTGTGGGGGGCGGGGTAACGTCCCATCTGCCCAAGGTTGTCGGTATGATGAAGGCGAAAGAGCTTATCTATACGGGAAAAATCCTGAACGGGTCTGAAGCGGTTGAGCTTGGTCTGGCCTTAAGATCTGTACCCGTGGAGCAATTGATGCCTGAGGCCCTTGCCCTTGCAAAAGAGATAGTGGAAAAGGCCCCGATTTCCATTGGCTTTGCCAAAAAGCTCATCCAGCAGGCCCCTAACCGGGATCTTGAGACGGTATTATTAGCCGAATCAGAGGCCATTTTGGCCTGCATGAATACCGAAGACTGGCACGAAGGGATTGCCTCTTTTGCGGAAAAGCGCAAACCCAAATTCATAGGGAGATAGCTCATGGGCCTGGAACATATATTAGACGCAGCATCCGTTGCCGTGGTGGGTGCATCGAAAAAGGAAACCAAGCGGGGATATCAGGCCATCAAGACTCTGATCGAAGAAAAATTCGAGGGCCGGGTCTATCCAGTGAACCCGAAGGAAGAGAGCGTATTGGGCCTGCCCTGTTACGCAAAGGTTTCGGATATCGAAGAACCGGTTGAAATGGTCCTGATCACCACACCGGCAACAACCATCCTCGAGATCCTGAAGGATTGCGGGAAAAAAGGCGTGGCAGGGGCCGTGATTATCGCCGGAGGTTTTGGTGAACTCGGCAAAGAGGGGAAGGAGCTGGAAGGCCGGATCGTGGATATCGCAAGGGAAAACAATATCAGGATCATTGGCCCAAACACCTCCGGCATGATGAATCTCAGTATAAACCTTAACCTGGTAGGCTTAAGGGATGTCCCCAAAGGCCGAATAGCCCTGATCTGCCAGAGCGGTAACATGGCCCTTTCTCTTATTACGGAGGCATCCATCAAGAGCCAGCAGGGATTTTCTTATTATGTGGGTATCGGAAATGAGGCAGACTTGAAGTTTCATGAATATCTGGAGTTTTTTCAGGAAGACCCGGGAACGACGGCAATTCTCATGTATGTTGAGGGTATGCGCGATGGACGGAAGTTTCTTCAGCAGGCCTATCAGACCACCCGCAAAAAGCCGATTGTCATGCTCAAGAGCGGTCGCTCTGCCACAGGCAAACGCTCAGCCGGGTCCCATACCGGGGCACTGGCAGGTATTTCAGCAGTGGCGACATCCGCCTTCCGACGGGCAGGGATCATCGTTATCAAGAACTCGGATGAGCTGTTCCCCGCTGCGGAAACCCTTGCCAGCTTACCTCACATCAGACGGAAAAGCATTGCCATCCTTGCAGACGGCGGGGGGCATGCCACCATTGCCGCGGATAAGCTGACGGATTTAGGTGTGAGTATCCCGATCTTGGATCAAAGGACCCAGAAGAGACTGCATAAGATCCTGCCGGCGGGGGCCTCGGTGCGCAATCCTGTGGATATTGCCGGTGGTGCTGATGAAAACCCGGCTGTTTTTGCCGATTGTGCGGAAATCCTGTTGCACGATCCCCAGGTGGGCGGACTTCTAATCGTGGGCCTTTTTGGAGGCTATAGTATTCGTTTTGCGGAGAGCCTCGAATTTGTGGAAGAAGATGCTGCTCACCGGATGGGAAAGCTGGTGAAGGATAGCCATAAGCCGATTATTGTGCATAGCCTCTATAATCATGCCAGGCCTCACTCTCTGGATCTATTGCGATATTATAAGATTCCTGTTTATGATTCCCTTGAGATCGCCTGTAAATGCATCTCGGTTCTTTCAGAATATGGACACTATCTGCACAGTTATCACGCCAAGGCAAAATTCACCTTCAGTAAAGGGCGGAAATCCAGGGCCCGTGGCCGTGAGATATTCCGCAAGGCAAGGGAAGAAGGTCGACATGCACTCTTTGAGTATGAGGCCAAGGAGTTGTTGGGGTTGCACGGGGCGCCGGTCTCTGAAAATTATATTGTTCGCTCACAGAAAGAGGCCGCGGCCGGGGCCGCACAATTTGGCGGGGCGGTGGCATTGAAGATCGTCTCCCACGATATCCTGCACAAGACCGATGCCGGTGGTGTGAAACTCAACCTGAAGACATCTGATGAAGTCAGAAAGGGATACTCTGAAATCATGAAGAACGCCTTGGCGTATGATCCGGATGCCAATATCAGAGGGGTTCTGGTTGAGGCCATGATGGGCCAGGGGCTGGAAGTTATTGTCGGTACCAAGACGGATGATCAGTTCGGACTGGTCATCATGTTCGGTATCGGGGGGATAATGGTGGAGGTGTTGAAGGACGTCGTATTTCGTGTGCTCCCCATCTCGGAACGTTCGGCGAGGAGGATGATCGAGGAGATCCGGTCCGTTGACCTCCTAAACGGCTTCCGGGGGAAACCGCCGGTTGACAAAAAGGCCATCAAGGAATTGCTGCTCGCGGTTTCGGAGATTGTGGGTTCCTATGATGACATACAGGAAATCGATCTGAATCCGGTGATTGTTTATGAGCAGGGATTAGGTATTGCCGATGCGAGAATTATTCTGAAGAAGGATACCGAAGTCAGCAACTGGTAGGAGAAGGAGGCATCCTTCATTCACAAGGCTACACTTTTTTCCAAAATGGGGTGTATTATCGAGTTGAAGATCGGATGCCGAAACTGGAAACTGGAAATTAGAAATTGATGAACCCGTTAAGAAATTCAGAAAGCACCCCTTATTATCATTCCAGTGGAAACGGGAATCCAGGAAAATCAATCTCGCCTTCGGCGGGAGACTCCCGCTCCCCAATCAGGTCGAGGACAAACTTCCCGGGAGTAACGGCCTTGGATACTTTTTACGAGACCATCAGAAATTAGATAAGGCAAAAAGTCTATGTAATCTGCGATTGAATGGGTTTCCCAAAATTATATCTCGCCCTTTTAGGTTTTAATATCAGGCAGTTTCATTAATTACCCCTTCCTTCTTTTTCGGTAGAGCTTTCTTGTTTTTATAGGGAAAGCAGAATGGGGAGATCAAGCGACCGATCTGCCACAATTTTCCAGTTGACAAACCGTACTTGAATATGTATTGATTAACCATACCAAATGGATGGTTAGAGGGGGCGCATATGAGAAAAACGACGGTATTGATTGATGACGATTTATTGAAAGCCGCCGCAGAGGCCGTAGGAACACGGACCAAGAAAGAGACCATTGAGGTTGCACTCCTGTCCCTGGTTCGTCAACACACCAGAGAGAAATTGCGGAAAGAGTTGGGTACCTTTGATATTGAATTGACGCCGGAGGAGTTGGAAAGGTTAAGAAATGCCGGATAATTCATTCCTGATAGACACATCTGCCTGGCTTTTTGCTTTAAAGAGGGATTTTGTACCAGAAGTGAAAAACCGTATAGATCTCTTGCTGAAAAATAGTGCGGTTGTTACGACCGGCATAATAAATTTGGAAATCATCAGCGGCGCCAGGACAAAAAAAGAGTTCCAACGTCTTAAAGACAGGTTCAATGCCCTGGATCTAATAGAATCGGATGAGTCTATATGGCAAAAGGCATGTGAGTTAGGTTTTAACCTCAGGCGAAAGGGCGTTACGGTTCCCCATACTGACATTTTGATCGCTACGTGTGCCCTGCAGTCCGGATCGATCATCGTACATGCGGATGCGCACTTCGATATGATGGCCAAACACGCTGTAATTAAAGTAGAAAGTTTTGTTGAAATCGTAAGAGACTTTTCGAGGACTCTATAATGATGCGCCCCTCGCCCCTCATGGGCTCAATAGGGATTGTCGTTTTATTGCATGCGGTTTGGAAATAAATGCGCAGTCCCTCTCTCGGGAGGCACCCTACAGTATCAATATTCGGGACTTTCCTCCGGTTCAGGTATCGTCCGGTTTGAACATATCACTTCTGTGGCGTGAAATTTCTCCCTCGACCATATAGATCACCTCTTCGGCAATGTTGGTGGCGTGGTCTGCGATCCGTTCAAGGTGCCTCGATATGAGGAGGAGATTAATCAGGTAGCCGACGCGCCCGGGCTGTTCTTGAATTGCCGCCTTAACCTTGTCGTAGATGTCACGATTTATGTCATCCACCTCATCATCTGACAGACACACCTTATATGCCAGATCCGCATCTAAGTTTACCAGGGCGTCCAGGCTTTTCCGTAACATGGCCTCTGTTTTTTCGGCCATGACGCTGTACTCGAAGGGTACTTCCACGGGCGGTTTTCCGGCGATACTGGCCACGCGCTCGGCGATATTGACGGCCTCATCCCCCACACGTTCCAGGTCATTGTTAATCTTGATGACGGCGTTGATGAACCGTAGATCCACTGCAACCGGCTGATGCAGTGCCAGGATCTTGAGGCATTCCTCTTCCACTTGCACTTCGGCCTCATCGATTTTCCTGTCGGCCTCGATAATCTCCAAGGCAAGTTCACGGTCCCGCGTTTCAAAGGCCTCAATGGCCATACGGAAGCTCTCCTCGGCCATGGTTCCTAAAGAGAGGATCCGTTTTTTCAGGCTGTCCAATTCTCTCTGCAGGTGCTTTTTCAAGGTATTTCCTCACTTTCATTATTTGAGAAACTGGAAATTAGAAATTGGAAATTAGAAAACAAAGGATGGTTTCTTCAGCTCAAATTTCAAGTTTCAAATTTCAGATATCTTTGGTTAAATCTTATCCAAAACGTCCGGTAATATAGTCCGATGTCTCCTGGAGCTTCGGTCGGGTGAAAATGGTCTCTGTCTGGTCCACCTCTATGAGTTTGCCAAGATAGAAAAAGGCCGTTACATCGGAGACCCTTGCGGCCTGCTGCATGTTGTGGGTCACGATGATGATGGTATAGGTGTCCTTCAACTGGTG
>Ga0315535_1002417_pt1 | contig 11938 bp, 6 predicted proteins | sample SalMarSW160220MG_2_FD_203092 | JGI IMG/M metagenome (GOLD analysis project Ga0315535, IMG submission 203092) | Salt marsh sediment microbial communities from the Plum Island Ecosystem LTER, Massachusetts, United States - Salt Marsh Sediment SW1602-20 ...
AAGGTAGCGATGACCGAGCGCAGCACTCGATAGGGCGCCTGACCCCGCAGCGGAACCCAGGCGGCGGCAATCCCGTCCGGGTGCAGGCGCCTCCTGACCAGTTCGAAGAAGTCGCGAGTGTACAGCGAGGCATCGCTGCGGTAAGCCAGATCCGTGCAATCGTTCACAATCACATCATAGTACTGGTCGCTCTCGGCCAGCAGGCGCCTGGCATCCTCGACGATCAGCCGGTAACGCTGACTGGGCTTTCCCGCAAGCAACCCGTGATTGGCCTTTTCGAAATATGGCGCTGCCGAAATCACCGTCGGGGATATCTCCACGCAGCTGACTCTGAGGCCGGGGTGCAACAACATCGAGTACGAGGTTCCGCCCGAACCGAACCCGATTGTCAAAGCCGCGTGGGGGTCGGGGTGCAGAAGCAGCGGCAGGTGTGCCAGGGTCTTCTGGTCGCTGGCCATGATCAGATCGGTGCCGGCCACGGCAATCCCGTCGACGTACAGTCTTCTGCCGCCCGCCTCGTCTATTGCCGCCACCGACACGTCCCGACCCTCGCGGTAGTAGACCGGGGTCCCGAGATGGCGCACCCAGCCAGGCCCTATGAAAAACAGGCCGGCGAACGCGAGCGCAGCCGCAAGCGGTATATAAATTGTCTTGCGCCGGCCCGCGGGATGCGCCGCCCAGCCGGCAAGCGACATCAATACCGCAAGCACCAGCATGCTAACGGACAAGCCCGCAAGCGGAACGATTACCAGTGGAACAACCAGCGCGCCCGCCACCGCCGCCGCCGCGTTGGCCGAAAGCAAGAACCCCGCCGGACGCGCGGCGGCCCGATCCTTGGCGGCCCGGCAGGCGGAGGCGAAAACCATCCCGGAGAAGAAACTTACAGGCCCGCAAGCGATCAGCGTGGTCGCCAGATCGAACAAGCCGAGAGCGGCCGTGGTCGGTTGCGGCCCGGCCAGCAACAAGCAGACCAGCGACAGGAACAGTCCCAGGCCGCACAGGACGGCGCCCCGCGAGGCCAGCAGCAAGGCTCGCTCCTTGCGGCCGCGGCTAGCCGTCCAGGCTCCCAGCGAAGCCAGGCCCAGAACCACGCCCAACATGGCCGCGAAGGCGTAAGTCGTAGATCCCTTGTAGAGCACGAAGGCCAGTAGCCGGCTCCAGATCGTCTCGGCTCCCAGCCCGCAAAATCCCGCTGCGGCCACAAGCAAGAAAGCGGCCCGGCCCACGCCCGCGGGCGGCGGCCGGTCCGCCGGCGCGTCTTGCGGCGAGGGCCGTTTGCCTTGCGGGTAGAGCGGCAGGCAAAGCAACCCGGAAATGCCGCGGATCACCGCCGCCAGAACCAGGCAGTTTGTAAGCCCGATTCTCGGGATCAACACGATCGCCGCTATCAAGCCGGCCAGCGCTCCCGATGTGTCCAGGGCATACAGTCTTCCGGGTGCAGCGGCCAGTCCGCTGCCGTCGATCTCGCGCACGCGGCAGGCAAGCGGAAAAGCCATTCCAAGCGGCAAGGATGCCAGCGCCACGCACAAAAGGGCCGCCACGAAGTTCAGCTGGAGCGGTGAGAGTCGGGCCAACATGGGCAGGAAAGCCGCTGCCCCGCCTAAAAAAAGGATCAGCGCGAAAGCCGGCGCCGGACGGCGCAGCCTGGAGGCTATCCTGCCGCCGACGAACGCGCCCGCGGCCAGCCCGCCCATGAAAGCGGCCAGCACCGAACTTACCGCGAGCAGCGCGCTTCCCAACAAGGTAGCCATCAGCCTGGTCCAGGCCACTTCCAGGATCAAGGCCGACATGGCGCCCGTGAAGTAGAGCGCCGCGAAGATCACCCGTCGCCCGCGCATTTTCGCAAGGTAACACGATCACCGAAAGGATCAAGATCGATAGTCCGACTCCGACAGCTTGACCGCTACTCCGGCCTATGCTTCAATTATCGGCCAAAGAGTGCGGGTAATCTTCACCCAAGACAACAGCCGCGCAGGGAGAAGTGGTAATGAAGGTACGTTGTGAAAAATGCGGATCGGAATACAACATCGACGACGCCAGGGTTCCTCCCGAGGGGTTGCAGATAAAGTGCCCCAAGTGCCTGGCCACGTTTCTGGTAACCCTGGGAGGCCAGGCCCCGCAGACCGCCGGCGATATGTTCGAACTCGGCGATATCGATCTTTCGGATGATGTCGGCGGCGATTCTCTGGAACTGGATCTGCCGGAGGAAGCCGCGCCATTCAGCGCACCCGCCAAATCATCGCTGGGAGGCTCGACCTTGCCCTCTATCGGCGGCGGGCCCGGCCCGATACCGGCGCCGATGCCTTCGTTGCCCGACATTCCCGGCGGCGGGGCTTCAGCCTCGCAGCCTCAGGCCACACCCAATCCCACGCCGGGGGCCGAGGGAAAGATCTTCGATTTCATCGACCGCGAAATCGGTTCTGAGGACGAAGCCGCGAAAGCCCAGACCATCCATTTCAGGATCAGGCGCAAGAGCGGCAAGGTCTTCGGACCTTTTGTAGCGGAAACGATTAACAAGATGCTCGCCGAGCACCAGCTGATGGGCAACGAAGAGGCCTCCCGTGACGGGTTGACCTTCAAGCCCCTGGGCGCCTTCGAAGAATTCGCGGAGACCATCAGGCTGCTGATGGAGGAGCCGGTCGTCGGAGCCCCCGGGGGCCAGACAGAATCTTCGGTCAGCGGCCTGGACGACGACATGGCCTCGATCGAGGTCGACGTGGCTCCCAAGGGCCTCGATTTCGCGGAGCCGCCGCTGCAAGAGGCCGCCAAGTCCGGCGCCGGCCTGATGCTCGGCCTGGCGGCCGTGATCCTGATCGTCATCGCCGGCGTGGCCCTGGGCTTCACCCGTTACGGTTTTTTCGCCTACCGCCTGCTGAGCGGCGATACGAAGGGCACACAGCTGACCGATGGCGGCACACAGCTTCCCGATCACAGTTCGAACGCCGCCAGCCAGGCTCGCAGGCTGTTCTTTGAAGACACCTACGCCGGTTATGACTCGTTGATCAGGGACCTGCTGACCAAGTTCAAAGAAGGGGACGATACCAAGGAAGATCGTTACCTGTTGGCCCTGTCCTTGGCCGCCATGCTTCGCAACTATGGCGCCAACGAAGTTTTTTTAGCCCGGGGCCGCAAGGTGCTTCAGAAGATGGAAGAAGAAGACTCGGATACGCCCGAGTACCGCAAGGCCAAGGCGGCTTACGAAATCCTGGAAGATCCCGCAAAGGCCGCCCAGGAACTCGCCCCGCTGGTGGGAAAGGACTCGCACGACAAGGAGGCCTTGTACCTCTCGGGCTGGGCCATGGCTTTCCAGAAAAAATGGACGGAGGCGGCGCGCTTTTTCGATCGCTCCACCGTAATCGATCCCGACTACGCCAAGGCTTATCATGCGCTCGGGGACATCCAGTACCTGCAAGGCGACTTTGATAACGCGATTCTCTTTTACCAGAAGGCCATCGAGAAAAACCCGCACCATGTCAACTCGGCGGTCGAACAGGCCAAGATCCAGGTTGAGGTCAAACACGACGACCAGGCCGGCGAGGAGAGTCTCAAGCTCGTTTTCGGCAAGCAGTTTGAAGGGCTGGCTCCTTCGGAGAAAGCCAAGGCGCATGCCTTGCGCGCGGAGATCAACATACACCGGCACTCAAACGACAAGGTCGTCCAGGATCTCAATGCCGCCATTGGGCTGAACCCGGCCAAGATCGAATACAAGGCCGCCCTGGGCAATTTCTTTCTGGACGTCGGCGAGTATGCCAAGGCCGAGGAACTCTTTGCCAATGCGCTCAAGCAGGCCCCCACGAACGTGGACGCACTGGTCGGCAAGGGCCGTGCCATGTGGCAGAACGGCGACATCGTCAAGGCCAAGATGTTCCTGGAGAAAATCGCCGCTTCCCAACCCAAGGATCCGCGTCCGGTATACCTGCTCGGCCGCATCGCGGAAGACCTCGACAAACCGGATCAAGCCCTGGGGCTGTTCAGGCGATCGGCGCAGATATCCCCTAAATACCTGACCGCGCGGGTAGCCATCGCCAGGTTGTACCTGAAGCAGGACAAACTCAAGGACGCTCTGGTCGAACTGACCAGCGCCGCCAAGATCAACCCGCGTTCGGCGGTGGTTCACAACGGGCTCGGCGAAGCCTACCTCAAGCAGGGCAACACCAGCCTGGCCAAGAAGGAATTCGAAGAAGCCTTGCGGCTTGATCCCGACCTGGCCTCGGCGCATTTCAATCTGGGCAACGCCCTGCGCGACACGGGCAAGCTGGATCTTGCCATCGAGCGTTACAAGCGGGTTGCGCTGCTGTCGCCGCGTTTCCCCGATCTTGCCCTCGAACATGGTTACACTCTTTACCTTATGAAAAAATACAAAGAAGCGCTCAAGATGTACGAAGATGCCATCCGCGAAAATCCCAAGGACGATCGCCTGTATGTACGCGCGGGAATGGCCGCCGAGGCGGTCGGCGATCAGCAGGCGGCCACGCACTACTACCAGTCCGCGAGCGGCCTGAACAGCTCGAACTCCACGGCGGTCTTCCAGCTGGCTATGCTATTTCTGAAAAACAAGGAATACGAAAAGGCCCAAGAGCTTTTCAAACAGGTAGAGACGCTCGACCCGAAAAATGCCGACGCCCATTTTCACATGGGACAGTGTTTCCAGGCCCAGGACATGCTTTCGGACGCCATAGACGAGTTTCAGCTGGCGATAAAGATAGACCCCGGGCATATTGATGCATCGGTCGAGCTGGGCAAGGCGCTTGCCAGCCGCCTGCAATTCGACCAGGCCATCGACTTGTACAAGCGGGTGGTCCGGGCGAAGCCGCGGCGGATCGACGTGCGGGCGGCCCTGGGCGACGCCTATCTCCAGCAGGGACAGTTCCGGAAGGCTTTAAAGACGCTGCAGCAGGCATACTCGAAGGATCCCAAGTTTCCCGGGTTGGCCTACAGGCTGGGACGCGCCTACGACAACCTCGAGAAACGCTCGAAGGCCGTCTTGTTTTACGCCAAGGCAGTCAAGAACGATCCCAAGGATCCCATGCCGCACTACTACCTGGGTTACGTCTACAAGGCTTCCGGCAACAACAAGAAGGCCAAGGCCGAGTTCAGAACATACCTGCGCCTGCGCCCCGACGCCCCGGACGCCGACGACGTCAAGGACGAAATGGACTATCTCAGATGAGCACCCGCGGATCCGGAGACGACACGATTCCATGCTGGACTTGAGACTGGTAACCGACAAGCCGGACGAGGTCCAGAGCCGGCTGGCGATTCGCGGCCGGGTGGCCGGCCTGGAGGAGCTTGCCCGGCTGGGCCTGCGGAGGCGCGAGCTGATTCAGGAGGTCGAGAGTCTCAGGCATGACAAGAAGCGGGCCGGGGCCGAGATGAAGGAATTGGTAAAAAGCGATCCCGCCGCCGCCGCCAACCTGAGGGACAGGCTCAAGGAGACTTCCACACGCCAGAAGGAGCTCGAGCAGGAACTTGGAAAGGTCGAGGACGATCTGCAAGCCCTGTTGCTGACCATCCCCAACCTGCCGCACCCGACCGTCGTTGCCGGCACGAGCGAAGAAGACAACCCGCTGGTCAGAACCTCCGGGCGCCCGCCCGAGTTCGGCTTCGCCCCCCGGCCTCACTGGGAGCTGGGCGAGGATCTCGGCATTTTGGATTTCGCCCGGGGCGCCAAGCTCTCGGGCTCGCGCTTCACGGTCATGACCGGCCGCGGCGCGCGCCTAGAGCGGGCGCTTATCAATTTCATGCTCGAGGTGCACACCCGCGAGCACGGCTACACCGAGGTGCTGACGCCCTTTCTGGTGTTGCGCGAGATGATGCAAGGAACCGGGCAGCTTCCCAAGTTCGAGGAAGACGCATTCAAGACCGTCGATCCCGAGCTGTTTCTGATTCCCACGGCCGAGGTGCCGGTGACCAACCTGCACCGCGACGAGATCCTGGAAGGCCGGAGCCTGCCGTTGAAGTACGCGGCCTACACGCCCTGTTTCAGGCGCGAGGCCGGCGCCCACGGCAAGGATACCCGCGGCCTGACCCGCCAGCACCAGTTCAACAAGGTTGAGCTGGTGCAGTTTTCCAAACCCGAGGATTCCTACCGGGCGCTGGAGTCGCTGACTAAAGAAGCCGAGCAGGTTCTGATCCGGCTCGGCCTGCACTACCGGGTGGTCAGCCTGTGCGGAGGCGACCTGGGCTTCTCCGCGGCCAAGACTTACGATCTGGAAGTCTGGATGCCGGGCCAGAACAGGTTCTTGGAGATCTCATCCTGTTCGAACTTCGAGGATTTCCAGGCCCGCCGGGCCCAGATCCGTTTCAGGCGCGAGCCGGGCAAGAAGCCCGAACTTGTGCACACCATCAACGGCTCGGGCCTGGCAATCGGCCGCACGCTGGCCGCCATCCTGGAAAACTACCAGCAACAAGACGGCAGCGTGATCATACCCGAGGCGCTGAGATCGTATACGGGTTTCGAATCGATAGTTCCCGAAGTGTCGGCCTGAACCGGATATCGCCGTCCCCTGACGGCTGCCGGTCAGCTCTTTTCCGCTTCTTCTTCCGGATCGCTTCTCAGATCCAGCAGTGATTCGGTATCCCAGAAATAAGGGTCGTTGCTCGCTTTTTCGGTGACCGTCCAGCGCACCAGGTAGACCCGTTCCCGCTCGAGCGTCGCGTAGGCCTTGAAGACGCTGTCGGTGCCTGGCTCCAGCACCAGTTCCCTGTAACCCTGGAAGGGGCAACTGCTGTGCTCGGGTTTGTCCAGTTCATCCGGAATGTTCATGAAGCCGGGTTTGTCTGCGACCTTGATCGAATAAACTTCCACGCTGATTTTTTCCGGATCGATCGTGACCGGCATCGGGCTGTGATTCTTCCACCTCGACCGGAAATCCACGAAGGCGTTGTCTCCCATCGACTTTACGACCTTGGCGTTGGCGTGGCCCGTGATAGCCGGCATTTCTTTCTTTCTCTGTCGCCGCTCGGAATATCCGAATTTCCACAGGGCCCACAGCCCGCCGACGACCACCGCCCCCGAGGTGATCCAATCCCTGATGATATTTATGGTATCGATTTTCATTTTCTCTTCTCTCGGCAGCACCAGTTCTTGACGTTCAGGCCCCGGTGGGGACCAACCGCGTAGCAACGCGCCTGTTTGGCCTGGGGGTCGTCTTTGGAGACCGGGATGTGTTCGCGCTCCTTGCCGTCCAGCCAGATCAGCGAGCGCATCTTCTTGTAATCCGCCTCGGTCTTGCCGACGAACACGAAGCCCTCGTGAAAATCGCCGAAGCAGGCGAGTCCCTTCTGCGGCTTGAAGAGCCGCGCGAAGTCCTCGGAGGCGGCGGCCGCTAGCAGCAGGGCGATCGCCAGGATGACAATTTTATGAATCATGCCGGAAATTCTCCCACTGTTGCCCCAAGCAAAGCAAATTCAGTCATTGAAACAATTTGAGTGACGTATCAATGTCCCGCATCAGGCATCATTCCCCCGGCTTCTTGCGCTCGATCTTCAGGCTCTCGATCACCGTTTTCAAAACGGCCAGGTCGGCCGGTTTGACCGCCGTCAGGAAGGTGTGCAGGAACAACCCGCCGGATCCCGGCATGGGCAGGATGGCCTCGCTGGTGGTCAACTTCCCGCGGCTCCAGTTGTGCCACTCGACCTCCTGTTTAAGCAGCTTGCCCTTCGACAGGGCGGGCTTGGCCCCGCCTCCGGACTGGTTGTGCTGGTAGCTGGGATGGCCGCCCAGGTATATTCCGACAGCCGACCCGGGCTGGCCCATGACGACTACCTTTCTTAGCCGGTAGACCGAGAAGTCGGGCCCGGTCTGGGTGCTGGCGACGAAGCCGGCCGGAACTTCAAGCACCAGAAAGTCCTTGTCCCCGGCCCCCGGGAAACGCCTGGGCCCGGCAGCCAGGTTGAGTTTCTTTTCGCCGGCGGTCAGCGTCCCTGCCAGTTTCTTGGCCAGCGCCGTGCAGCCGGCCATGTCCTTGGCCCCGGCCGGATTGACGTAGAAGGCCAGCAGCTGGACGGTGCCGTCGGCGCTCTCGACGTAGGCGCTTAGCAACAGGACGGCCTCTCGCTTCGGATCGTGCCCGGCGGGAAAGACCAGCACAGCGTCGGCCAGCGGCTTGGGAACGACCAGCGGCTCCACCCGCGAGCCCTTGGCCTCTTCACCCGATCTTGCGATGTCGGCCAGAACGGCCTTGGCCAGGTCGTCGCCGGCCAGCGCGAACATTTCCCAGGCCATCAGCACCAGCCGTTCCTTGCCGGCGTCCAGCACCACCCGGGTTTCCTCGGTCAGCGCTTCCGGCGCCGCCATGATGCTGTGCCCGCGCATCTCGACCTTGGCGTTCTTTGGCATGCGAATCCGGAGCCGCCCCCCGAGCAGATCGGTGGCGACCTTGGCGGGGCCAAGCTTGCCCAACTCCTGTCCGTGCGCGGCTCCGGCCATCAACAAGATCATCAGCCCGCCCGCTGCGATATCGAGCGTGTTTTTTCCAAGCATATTTCCTCCGTGAAACACCCGGGATCAGGAATGTTCGACTCGAGCGGTTTTCACTGAATTTCCGCCTTTCGTCTTTCGTCGTTACACGAATACTGTATACTGCTCGTCATGGCAAGATAAGGAGCCCGAGGAGAACTGATTTATGGCCAACACTCGAAACTTGCTCATCGTTTATTTGCTGCTGTCGCTGCTCATGGCTCGTGCGAATCCGGCATCCGGGCGGTTGCTGACCAAGCCCCGCCCGTTGACCATTTTCATGTGCACCGGGATCATTTCGGACGAGCTCGGCCAACCCATGCCGGGCGCCAGTGTGCAGCTTTCCAAGAAACGGATGGATACCGGCGCCTGGGTGCTGAAAACATCGGTGACCACCGGCGCCGACGGCAACTACACGGTGACCTGCCAGGCCGACGGTCCCGAAGATCTGCTGAGCCCGCCCGAATTCAGGGTGCTGGTGACGAGCGGGCCGGTGCACGTGGTTCAGTTGTACGAGGGCTGGCGGATGAACATCCACCAGAATCACAGCCTGGATCCCACCCAGGCATGGCACGTGGCGAGTCTGGGGTCGGCCGCCGCGGCGGTCGACTACATGAACGGTAACACCGCAAATCACCGGCCGTGTGTGCAGGTGAAAGTGAACGCCGTGCCGTATGGGGAGGTAACGAGGTTCATGGTCTTTTGCCGCTGGGGCGCGGCCGGCGCGCCCTCTCCCGGATGGAGCACCCAGACTTTCACTACAGACGCGCAAGTTCTGGACAGGCTCAACGGAAGGCAAAACCACCCCAATGCAGTGGGCGATGCCATGCTGACGGCGATATGGAGGGGCGAGGCCCGCTTCCATGTCTTTTTCCGCGATACGCATCCCGGGCCGCTGGACGACTGGACCCATTTTTCAAACCGGGACCAAAATATCTTGCTTAGGTATGTCAACGGCGATTTGGTCTCCCGTCCCAGGCTGGAGCCCGGCGGCCGGTTCGCGCTGTGCGCTCTCAATCCACCCAGCGGACGCATGTTCCACCTCTTCAAGAAGAAAGCCGAGCCGGGACAACCGGTCAACCTGTGGAAAATCAAGAGGGCGGTCGGCGACAACGATGTCCTGGATGTCTTGAACGGTCCGGCCGGTCTGCCCGATCCGATCCTGGACGCCAAGCGCGTCTCGTCGTTCCCCTTCCGGGGCGTCGAGGAATACTGGCTGTTCGTACCCACCGGGTTGCTGGTGGTCACCCGGCCCCTTTTCGAGAATGCTTTCGGCGAATACGCCGATTTCAAATACGCCCGCGGGCTCGAAACCACGGTGGTCACCGCCGATTGGATTTCGAATCACATTCCCGGGACCGACTTGCGCGACAGGATCCGCAACTGCCTGAGAAGGTACCACGACGAACGAGGCGTGCGCTTCGCCATGCTGGTGGGCGATTCCAAGGATCTTCCCCTGGGCGCCTTCCCGCCGCCGGCCACGCTTTCCGAAACCTGGAACCTTCCGGCCGGCTACTACATCAGGACGGGCGACAGCTCTCCCAACTACACCACGCTCTACTGGGCGGACCTGACCGACAAAGTCGAGTACTCGGGATCGGGCAAAGACAACGACTGGCACGGCGAGTACGGCATCGCGGTGGGAGTAGTGCCGGTTCGATCGCTGTCCGAGCTCGGGAGGGTTCTGAACAAATCCAGAAACTATGTGCCGGCGCGCGAGAGCCATTTCATCGGCTCGTTCGACTTTGTCGACGACGGGGCAAGGTCGGTTGTCCAGAGCCTGGAAGACTTCGTGGCCCACGAATTTTCCGAATACTATCGCGAGCACACGCTCGAGTACACCCAGTTCGAGGCGGGAACCTCCCAGAGCGCCGCGGAGCACGCCGTCTTCGAACAGCCGGGCATTCTCTACTCGCTGAACCACGGCAATTTCTACGAGATCATGGTGGGGGGCGCCCACGTCGCCGCGGTGCAAGCCGGAAGATTCAGCTACACCAACCCGGCCTTCATTTTTTCCTCATGCGGGGTGTACGCATTCATGTACGTAAAGTGCCTGGTCGAGTGGTTTCTCCAGGCGCAAAAGGGCCCTGCCGCATCGGCCCAGATCAGCATCAGCGCCGCCAACACTACCTTCTGGAAGAAGCTCTACCAGGGATACACCATCGGCGAGGCCTTCTACGCGGATTTTTCCAGCCTGGGGCTCAATCCGTTCCACTTGTTCGGCGACCCGTCCCTGGTCATGGTGGATGTCCAGTACGGCGGTCCGCCCTAGCATCGCTGTTTTAGGATTAACCGTCTTTGGAAAAAGGCCAGCCGGGGGAGAAGGAGATCGTAAAAATGAGGGGTATTCGGCAAAGGTGCATTATCGGGGTTGCCTGCATTTTTTTGATCCTGTCCGGGTGTTCGGATGGCGGAAACGGCACCAACGATGATCCGATGTACCAAGAGATCGAACAGGTGCTGGACGGGCTGGTGGACAACTGGAATGCCGGCGATTACGCCAGCCTGGAAGACGCATACCAGGCCGCGGCCGATTTCTTGAAAGGTCAAGCGATCGTCAAAAAGGTACAACTGCGCACGGGAGAAGGCATGCCCTCGCTCTGGGCCGACTTCTCAAACGGCATCACTTTCGTCATGCCGTCGATATACGACGCCTTCGAAGTGGATCAAGAAGACCTGCCGCACCCGGCCCCGCCGGGAACTCCGTACGAGATCGGTGAGTTCGGCTTGCCCGGAAGACAAGCCCTCTTCTTGCAGCTTGTGGGAATTCCCTCGACGGCCTGGAAAGCCTCCGCCTGGGCGGACCACTCCGGCTATCTGCCGACCTATGGAACGGATGAAGCGGGACAGATCGCGTTCTTTTCGACGCTCAGCAACTATCAACTGGTGTACATCAGCAGTCACGGCGCCTTTCTCAAGAGGGACGATGGAGACCTCTTCGCCCTCATGACCGGGGAGATGCGTGACAAGGACAAGGACGAGGCCTTCAAAAAGAGCGGCGACTTCGACTCCAAGAGGATATTGCTGGCCATGACCGTACCCGAAGTGGGCGTGGGTGAATATTCCATTCCCGAGTTGCAAAAAAAGGCGACCCGCTATGCGGTATCGGACAGGTACATCGACGCCAACAACGGCAATTTCGATCAGTTCAGCCTGGTGGTGCTGGACGCCTGCGAATCGGCCATGCCCAACAACCCGCCCTACCCGGGCAACCCGCTGGTCAAGGTGCTGCTCGCCAAGCAGGTCGGCGGCGTGCTCGGCTGGGACAAGTCCGTCTCGCCCGCCGCTTCCCTGCGGGCAATGAAGTACCTGTTCTCCCGGTTGTTCGGCGACGACAGCCAGGATTGGCCCGCGCATCCTCCCACCCGCCCCTTCGGCGTCACCACCACACACGAGGCCATGCAGAAGCTGACCTTCGACATCGACAACATGCCCAATCCCAAAGACCCTTCGTATGTTCCAAGCCTGGCCAAGCTG
>Ga0315535_1002420_pt1 | contig 11927 bp, 8 predicted proteins | sample SalMarSW160220MG_2_FD_203092 | JGI IMG/M metagenome (GOLD analysis project Ga0315535, IMG submission 203092) | Salt marsh sediment microbial communities from the Plum Island Ecosystem LTER, Massachusetts, United States - Salt Marsh Sediment SW1602-20 ...
GATCGGATATAGGCATCTTCAGCTTCAATTTTTCCACGAGAAGCCTGTAATGCTGTCCGATCTTCTTTCTGTTCACTCTGCTGTGTCGTGCAATTTCCTCTAGGGAACGTGGTGCCTTTCTAAGGCGACATGCAGCATAGATTGACGCTCCAACCATTGCGTCTATCGACCTGCTCCTAGCAAGTCGTCGAACGATGAGTTTTCTATAGAGCAGTGCAGCCAATTCCTTGATGCTCTTGTTCAGTCCAAGTTGTGAGGATAGTCGGTCAAGCTCACTCATTGCTTGTGCCAGATTCCTATCAACTGAACTGTGAACTCTTGTACGAATTTGCCATTTTCTAAGTCGGTAGATCTCGGAACGTTTCTTGGCTGTGAATCGTTTGCCTGATGAGTCATGGTCACGCCAGTCTATCATCGTTGAGAGTCCTTTGTCGTGAATTGCGTAGTTTGTCGGGGCTCCAGCACGTGAGCGAGCGTCCTTCTCATCTGAAGTAAATGCTCTCCACTCTGGGCCTGTATCAATGCGATGTTCTGAAACAACTAGTCCACAGGAAGCACAGATACGTTCGCCTTTTTCAAGGTCCTGAACGACTTCCTTCCCGCCGCATTCCGGGCATGAGAAGGCTATGTCCTTTGCTCTGGGTTCTTTTTTGTCACTCCGCAATGACATCGTACTTATCTCTCCTCTCATCGTCCTGGGGTTACAAAAACCGAGTTGCCTTTGTTAAACTACTCACTTGTATTGATGTGTCATGGCGTTGATCACAATGAAAATCCGTTTTTACTCCCATTCAGAATCCGCTAACATATATGTAGCATTCGCACTTATAAATCTTTCGCAAAAATCAGAAAGACCTTAGTTAGACTAGGAATGTTTCCGGCTCGGCTAGCATTGCTAGGAATTATTTTGATTTAAGCCTTGCGTTTTGATTAAACTGCGGTTTTTTAGAACATATGCTCGATTTTTTTTTGGAATCGTGTTTTCACTTTCATCTTTGAATAAAGAAGATGGATTACCTACAGGTATTATTGTGCAAATCTTCAACTAACTTAGATAGTCCTTCGACTAGGTGCGCATTCTTTCTTGCTTTCTGTAGCATCTTGCATCCTTCCTTCATCTTTCCCATTTTAAAATAAGTGGATGCGAACTTTGCCCATGCTACTGGATCGTCGGGGTCAAGTTTCGTATATCGTTCAAATGCGACGAGTGCGTCTTCGTTCCTCTGTAAAGTGCTCAGGAGTTCTGCCAAGGTGAACCATGCTGGTGCTAATTGAGGATTAAGTTCTGTTGCTCTCTTCAATGCATCAATTCCTTCGTGAATTCTATCGATCTTTCCAAGGCTATGACCAAGTGCCATCCATGCATCTGAATCTTGTGGATTTATCTCTACTACCTTACTAAACGCAGCAGCTGATTGTTCATAATTCTTCATCATTCCAAAGGTGCTAGCTAGCATCCCCCAGGCACTTATGTCCTTGGGGTTTAGTTCTGCAGCCTTCCTGCATGCATCGAGTGCTTCATTGTTCTTGCCCACCTTCTGATAGGCAATCCCAAGATTACACCAAGCCGAGCTATAGCTAGGGTTAAGTTCTGTAGATTTTCTGAACATCATTATTGCTTCATCAAACTTCTTCATTTTATAGAGGGTATTTCCAAAATTGTACCAATACAATGAATTTTGTGGCTCCAATTCAATTGCTTTTCTAAAACTTAAAATTGCATCTTCAAACTTATTCATCTGATCATATATCGTTGCAATGTTGGACCACGTTTCTGCATCATTGGAATCCAAATCCAAAGATTTCTTGTATGCTGATAATGCATCATTATATTTTCCAGCATAGTCATAGACTCTTCCTAGGTTAAACCAACCCTGTGCTAGGTTCGGATCAACCTTAGTTGCTTTTTTCAATATGGGCAAAGCTTCATCATATCTTCCTAATTTTCCAATACATGATCCGAGATTAGTCCATGCTTGGGCATCTGCTGGATTGAGTTCTGTTGCTTTCCTGAACGCATCTATAGCCTCCTCATGTCTGTTTGAAAGCACTAGGACTGCACCAAGGTTATGCCATGCATCTGGGTTATCCGGATATTTTTTGGTAAGTTCGCGAAAAGAATCTATTTTTCCTTGGATGTCTTCCATTCTATATGCACCTTCAATGAATCGTCAATGGTCGTCTTCTCACAAGCGTATCAATACGTTTCCCTACTCCTGAACTCGACTGAATTAATCCTAAGTATAAATCTTCTCTTGAATAAGTTAACTCCAAGACAGATATTTCTTGACGTTGTGAAAAGTTTGGCATCAAACGAGTATCGTAATTTTGGACCGATATTTCGATTTTTTGGAATCATACTGAAGAGTCATTGGTTTCTCTCCAAAATCACAAATTGGAAAGTGGACGACCAGCAGAATCTGCAATCTGAACTCCTTTTTCAGCGCAAACTGATTCGAGAACGCGAAGAGCAGTCGGTGTCCAGTCGGTCACATTAAGCACGCCAATCAATGGAATGGTGCGGAGAACTCTTCGAAAACCTTCACGATGTGAAGAAGTGAGGACCCGGGCTAGAACACTTAAAATCATCTTTCTATCAATAGCACTAGCAGTACCACTAAGAACCAGCAACCGTTGAGCGGCATCGTACGTATTCAGAGTTTCAAGTGCTATCAAGGCGGAGAACCAAGACTCTCTATCTTCAGAATGAAGGAGCGTATCACAGAAAGTAATTACATTTGGATTTTTTCTTCGGGCCAGTTCGATGAGAGCAGGTTCACGTAATACGATGGGGATAGAATTGTCTCTAACAGTGTCCAATAGACTTGTTTCAGACGTCTTAGTCAGAGAATGATCTGTTGATTCCGCATCAGAGCTCTCTGTTACGATGATGAGTGGATGTTTCTTTTCGTAATTGGAATTAATTCGGCGCCACTCTATCCCTCTATTCTCCGCTATCCACCAGATGCTATTCTTCATGTCATCACTCATTGCTGTGCTAGATGCGGCAGGTGTACCACTGTTAAGAGTAAGGTCCACTTCTTTGAATGCACTCTTCACAGATTCAAATCCGTCAAGGTTTGTGGTGAGCCGATATTCAAGTGCACTGAGAATTCTGTACCCGTGCGCAGTAAGCCAGAGTTCTCGTAAATCTACTTCATTTCCTTCTATCGGAATCCTTACTTGCTCGATCTCCTTCTTTCTTTGTTCAATAATGTGATGTCCTCTTGCTGCTATCTCACCGTATTTGGCGACTAGTTTTTCCAGATTTGTAGACCTCAAATCAAGTTCTGATCGCCCTATTGAATCAAGTATAATTTCAACTTCAGGATGCGAAGGATAAGAACTGGATATATCTCTGGTACTCTTCAAATCATGTTACCCCCTTTTCTCACGATGTTATCCAATTTTCTTACTTGCTGTGAAATCGCCATTTATTTCCGCCCTCATCATACTCTCATTGGTGAAACTCTCAGAAAAGGATTGCGTGGAGTTAGAAAGGGTTGAGATTCGCTCTTCGCGAGGGAAGTTTATTTATGCGAAAGAGGAGTTGATTTCAGGGGTAGATGGGTCACTTGGATGACAACGACTATTCGCACAAGGTGATTGTTGTCGGAAATGGTGCAGTTGGCAAGACGACAATAATTACTCGTTTCGTAACGGGAAAATTTGATAGGGAGCCCAAAACTACGATTGGATCTCAGTCTATCTATAAAGTGATATGTCTGTCTAACGGTATGAATTGTGGGATACTGATCTGGGACGTTGCTGGACAATCGCGGTTTCAATTTTTGCGCCCAATGTACTATCGTGGTTCATCTGGCTTGATTCTGGTTTACGATATCACCCGCGAGAAGTCTTTCAGCTCTGCACAAGAATGGATTCTTGAAGTAATTGAGGCCATTGGGCATCCGGTGCCCGTAGCACTAGTTGGCAATAAGGCTGATCTCACAGAAGAGCAGATTGTGGACCCCTCTCGAGGTTCAATATATGCAGATGCTGTTTCTAAAGAGTTCGATGTCCCAACACTCTTTCTTGAGACCTCGGCATTGACAGGCGAGAACATTGACCTGTTATTCAGAGAGGTTGCTGAAATGATAGTCTACCAGAAAAGAGCACTTCGCTTTGATACATATTTTCAAGATACGCTCGATTATAGAATAGAAAAAACTAGGTGGCCGCAGACCATGATGAATCTCGCATGTCATGACGCGAAATATGTCTTGAGGTATCTAGGATTTCCTGAAGTATGTGGTATTTCGGTTTCTACAGAAGAGATACTTGGTGTGCTATCAAAATACAACGACTTTGAAGAGAGTACTGATATTCTCTGGGAGTTTCTCTTGACGAGGCTCAAAGAGCAAGTGAAGGGTGGAGGCCCAACTTTTGATTTGGATATAGGATGGTTGGTTAAGAATGAAGCTGCATATCTTGTAGGGTACATCATCACTTTACGTTTTGAAGAAATCCACTCTCTTTCCATGCAAGTCAACTCGGAGTCTGAGATTGACCCATATGCACCATGGAATACCTACTATGGGAGGTTACTAATCAAGAGTATGGGGTCTCCTCGGGAATTGAATCTTCAACAAACTAGGAAGATGCTTCTAGAACTTGAGGCTGCAGGTGTTTACACTGGTCTCCACAGATAACGCCAATTACTCACTGAGGTCAAGGTCTCTCAGAAAAGGATTGCGTGAGATAAGATGAATGCCACAGATTCAATACTAGTGGAAATGGAAATAGTCGGACAACTATTGTAGATTATTCAGAATGTCTGAAAGTATCCTAGGAACCTCATGCAACGATTTCAATTCTATTACTTCGCCATCAGTCAGCTCAGCCCAATCCTTTGCATTCTTTGCTTGAGATAGTCTACCATCCAGTGCGACGATAAAACGTGCTTGCATATTGGCATATCTTTCCAATTGTGGTTTGAGAGTCTTTGTATCTTCAGTCATAGCATCAGTAAATATCATCAAGAGCTTGTGTTCAGAGTCTGCAGAATTTTCAAGCTGATCTGCACCCCACTTCATTGCAGCAAGGGCACAAGTTCCACCCATTGCTCTGATATCAAGTAGTTCGTCTGCAACATCATCGAGGTCGACCTTCTCTTCAAATCCTTTGATTTTGTGTGTATTAGACTCGAACATGGCTACTGCAACTTCTTCTGGTTTGAGATTTCCAACAAGCATGATAACAGATATTGCACAAATTGCTAGCTTCTGTCCGGACATCGAACCACTGACATCAAGAAGGAAGCATGCAGCTACACGTCCTCGTTCTGTGTCCCAGACCATTAAGTCATCAGTTGAGAGCATAGTTGGCGATTTTCCAGAGAGAACAATTCCTTCAACGGTACTCTCTATGTCAATCTGGTCCATATCATCTCCATCACGATATGGTCGCATCTTATTACTCGGAGCAAGGCCTTTCTCACCTGAACCAAGTCGACCTGTGGGCCAATTCATTGCCACCTCAATGAGAGCTTTCTTTGCAAGCTCTCGTACTCGTTTCTTAACACTAGCAGGAAAAGTGTGTCTATGCATGAACCATTGTAACAGTAGATTCTCCCCTGGCCCTCGACTAAGTGATTCAACCAGCTGCTCCTCCGCTTGTGGTCCACCAACGCTCTTGGCCATTTCCATTGCCATTTTCATATCAGCATGTCCCATGGCAGCCATTGCCTCTCTATTTTTCACACTGAGAGCGGTCTGCATCAGTTCTTTCATATCTGCTTTCAAATCACCGGCGTAGCTACGAGATGGTTTTGTAAATCCTTTCGAAATTGAGAGCATAGGTCCACTCATGCCAATCTTTTGCATTTGATGTGAATATCGGAACATATTGCCTTGTTTTGTTTCGACTAATCCCTTCAGAATCTCAAAGGATCCCCCAAATCGCTCATATATCTCATCTGGGTTGACCCCTTTTCCCATTCCGGATTTCAAGGCTTTGCCCTCTTCCAGTTTTATTCCCGCTTCAAGCATCTCATCAAGATATTGCAGGAATTGTTCTTTTGATGATGTGGCATCGAGTGCCTTCTGTCCAATATCAGATGCCTTATCTTCCATGGTCTTTGCTGTTGATGCATGAGTCCCTGGAAGTTGCTCTAAGTTCTGTGCATATTGTTTGAGATTCTTCGCAAGGGATTTGAGTTTGGATTCAGGATTCTTATCTTTCGAGAGTGTTGAAGCAGATTGGTCAATTGCTTGTTCTGTTGTAGACTTCCATTCAATGGCATCTGTTGCTGATAGTGCCATATCTTCTATACTAGGAATTCGTCCCTCCTGATTGTACTGCTGCTGAAATGTATCAAAGAGTTCTTTTCTGAAATCAGTCCCGAATTGCTGATCTATTTTTGATGCTGTTCTGAATGCCCTTCCCAAGTCATCTAAACTCTTCTTCATGACGCTTTGATGATCGAATGCTGGTACCTCTCCTAATGGTTGCGATATTGTGTCAATATCCCAAAGGGTTTCCATTTTGGATATAATTTCCTTCACAAGTTTTTCAAGTCTTGTTCTTTCAAAGTCTACTGCCTTCAGATACTGTAGTGACTTTGCAGCAGTTGATGGATCACCTTTCATAGTGCTTTGAAGATTCTTCTCGAAGTCATTTTGTTTTGTAGCATATTGAGCGGCGAGTTGTTCCCAAGGACTAGAAGATCGAGAAGCTATTTCATCGCCCCATCCTAGCTGAACAGAGGCTGCTACATCTCTTGGACTTAGACTATTGATATCGTGAGAAACAGCATCCTTGAGTAGGTTTCTAAGTTTCTCTACCGAGTCAATCCCATATCGAAGAAGCGTCACCGTTCCTCCTCGTGTTTCCAGAAGGTTTCTGAAAGATTGTGATTGGGCATCAGGAGAAGTCATGATGGAATCCACAAAGTTCAGAAGCTTGTCCATAGTTCCAATTTCTTGATCAATCATTGCACCTATGTCGTCAGGGATATCAAAGCCATCCTCACTATCACCGAAGATAGACATTTCTGACATAATTTGATCAATGCCCGATCCAAAGTCGGTGTCTTTGAGTTGTGGTGGTAGCTGTTGGCTTGCATCCTGTTGGTCTAACATTGGGTCTTGGTTCTTTAAAGCGTCAGCTGGAGTGCCTGCAAGTCCTTGCTCTGCTTTGGTCGTCCTAAGAGGTCGTTTGTCAGACTCTGGAAAAAGAATAGACATAGCTATTTGTCGAGCCAGTTCCTGATCCACAATAGGGGTCGTAAATACTGCAGCCTGTATGTAATCCTCAGGGAGTAACTTGAACCTTCGATGAAATCTAGCTGTAAGGAACTTGGGAATAGCTATTGCCTGTCTTGTACTTGGTGGTCCTGCAAGTATACGTTCTCTTTCCTTCCTCATTCTGTATATGAACTCAACCGAGAAAGTGATTGGTGTCCAAGCTCCATCTAATCCCCAAATATCCATAGCCATTATGATACACCAAGAGTTGCTTGTACTATCCGGGTGACTTCTTTCTTTGGCTCGCGTCCTGGCTTAAATTGACAAGAATCTGGTAAAATAAGCAAGGCTACTTCAGCAAGAACCTTGTTATCAATCTCAATCCCAAGTCGTCTAGCTCGTTCTGCTGCTAGTCTTGCCATTCCTATACTTGACCTGAGACTTGGGGGACTATCAATCGCCTCGTGTCCTCGAAATTGCTCTAGTAGTTCCAAAATCTTCTCATAAGCGATTGGAGGTATCTCGTATTCGGGGCAATTTGCCTCAACGATCTTCCTTTCCAGAGACCGTGGTGGATAGTCGAGATGTATCCATACTTTAATACGGTCTCTAATCGCTTCAGGTAATTTCCTCGTGCCTCTCATCTCTTCGGGATTCATTGCACTTATGATGTAAAACTCTTCGTCTACTTTTATCCAGCTTCGAAGTTGAGGAATATACAATCTTCCTTCTTCCATCGCATCAAGCATAGAGTTGAGAACAAACTCATCTCCTCGGTTTATCTCGTTTGCAAGAAATACTCCACCTTGTAGTGCAGCCAATGTAAAAGGTCCCGGAATATAGGATTCAGGCGAGAATCCAGACTTGAAGACAAGTGTCGGGTCAAAGCTTCCAATCAGGGTTGCTGGTCTAACAAGATCAGAGAAGGTTACCCAATAGAACTCACGCTCCAAGTCATAGGCAAACTTCCGGCATAGTGCAGTCTTACCACAACCTACTGGCCCGACAAGACCTACATATAGTCCCGCAGCGTGGGCATCTATCATGGCTTCATAGGCGTCCTTATACTGGCCTTCAAGAACTATTTTCACCTCTTCTCGGATATCAATGACCTTCTTTGACTCCATAAGTTTAACAAAATCTCTCTCGACAGGTGCAGCTGTTTTCTTTGCTTCTGCTTTAGTAGTTGTTTTCTTTGTAACTTTCTCCTTTTTTGACAGACTTCTCACACTCCTTCAAAATATTTCTCAGCTTCTGTAGGCTGTGTTTCTTGGGGAAGTTCAAATCCCATTTCCTTTGTTTTCATTGAGAACTTGAAGTACTCAGGCTTTTCTAGAACGTATCTACTACCAAATCCTAGAGTTTCCATCACGAGCTTTCCATACAGTGTTTGTTTGACTCCTGACAAATCGTACTTGCCTTTTCTATAAAGCACCTTAGTTTCACTAAGTTCTTTGATTCTGGTCATCACAACAAGTCGAAGAATAGGACTCCAATTGCTAAGCTGTTTGAGTCTATCCGCGTCGTAGATTCTGTGACTCTTGGGTTCTCTTTTAAGATGGACTCCAAGAGTACGTAGGAGCCCTGCAAAGAACTCGCTTGCAGCTTTCTTCTCATCGTTTTGTTCTCGAACAAATGCCATAGCTTGTATCATTAAAGAAAGTCGGTCTACCTTATTTGTATCAAATACAAGAAGGAATTCTTTTACCTCTCTAGGAAACGCACGAGAGAACTCTTGTTCCAGACTGGACAAGGTATTTCGATTGAGTCTGCCTAGATCCATCCCTGCAATCTGTCCCAAATGTCGAGTTAACTGGTGTAGCGAATCAGTCATTATTGCACTCCTCCTTTCTTTCTCTTGGTAGTAGATTTCCGTGTTTGTTTTGGAGGGCTAGGTTTTGCAGTTATTTTGGTCTTGGATGTTTTAGCACTCTTCTTGGGAGTATGTTTAGATTCTTCGCTTTTTTTCGGTGGCTTGTGCTCAACTTTTTCAATTACACTGAAGTCTCCCATACGTTTGACAAGAACACGGTTTTGCGGTTCGAATTTTAGAGAATCCGATTGATGTGTAACAAGAAGCGTTTGTGGTGACATCGATATGTTTTGGAATGAAGACAAAACTCTCTTACGATTTTCTGAGTCTGCTCCATAGGTGGGTTCGTCAGCAAATAAGAATGGAACGCCTCTCACGAAATCACCGATTGCCAGTCTATAGGACAAACCTAGGAGAAGCTGCATTCCTCCTCCTTGGTACACAGTTGCTGGAACCATCTCACTCCAATCTTTCGGTTGAACTTCAATGGAGTAGTCCTCCGGACGAATTCGAAGGTCCACAATCTCACTCTCAGGGACGATACTTCTATGGATATTTAGAGTTGAACTCGAAAGATTTACTGATGCATTCTCGCGAATCTGACTTTGAACATCCTTGAACGCATCAGCCAGCTTTCCATATTTATCAGCAAAGCCTTGCATCTGAATCAAACCATCTAATTTGGACTCTGTACTACTAATCTCTGAATCAATGCTCATTCTACGAGTCTGAAGCTCTCTTTGATCTCTTACCAATTCATCTTTCTCAGAATTTTTTTGATCCTTTTGAACTCGAATCTCTGTTCTTCGCTCAACGACTAACTGCTCAATATCTCTAACAGGTGATGGAAACTCATCCCATTCCTTCGAGTCAAGGCCATCCAACGAACCACTCAATTTTCGGTTGAAATCTGAGTTATCGTCCTTGATTGCCTTACGTAGACTAGTCACGTACTTTCCAAAATCCGTTTTCGCCTTTGCTAGTTGGTCTTTCAAAGATGTTTGCTTCTTCTCCAAGGTTTCCAATCGTTCAGCTAATTGAGTAACCTCAGAAAGCGCATTTCTTCTTTCATCTAAAGATTGCTTGAGCTCTGACTCCTTTCGAATGAGCAATTCTGACTCCTCAGCAAATGTTGAATTGGATTTCTGAAGATTCTCTAGAAGTTCCTCTGCCTTCCTAACATCATCCTGAATAGATGACGCATCAATGAGGACCAAATCATTCTCAAGCTTTATCAATTCCTTCTCTTCAGAGCTGATAGCCGCCTCAACCTTCTTTGAACGCTTTTCCAAGTCTTTTAGATTCTTTTCAATCTGCACAGTGTCAGATTTTACCTTCTCAGGATCAAGACTTGCCCCACAATACTCACATGTCTGTGTTCCACTAACACTTTTTCTACGGGTCAATCTTCCTTCCAAGTCACCGCGCTCATGCAGAACCTCTGACCTTTCCTTTTGCAGATTGTCCAGACTGGTCCGTAGCTTACCAATAGCCTTCCCTGTTTCAGCCTTCGATCTGAGTCCCTGCATAGCGTCAGTAAGTATTTCCGGGCTCACTCCTACACTTGAGCAAATACTAGACAGCTTTCCTCTCAAGCTTCCTAGCTCTTGCTGAGCTTTTGATACAGTTTCTGTCGACTCCTTACTCCTTTCTCGATGCGTTTCCAAGACTCTAACTGCTGAATTGTATTCTTTCTCAACTTCACCAATCTGTTTTTCCCAAGCTTCTAGACTACCTCTGTATCCCTTTTTCTCCAACTGCTCACGAACACTTGAAATCGTACTATCTGATACAAGTATTTCTTGCCGTGAAGACTCCCAAGAGGACCTAACAGACGATAGATTGGAAAGGACCGAACTGAGTTGGGCCATTTTCGATAGAGAACTCTCTAATTCATCTATGCTCTCAGTTGTCTTTTTGAGGTTAGCTTCGAGGTTCCTGAATTGAGATTCTAACTGCTCCTTCTCATCTTTCGTTTTTTCAAGGAGGATATTTAAGACAGGAATTTGGCTCAAATCCTTCTCCATATCGCGTTTCCTATCCCTAAATGCCTGTGTTAGGGCATCAGCAGCTGTGACCCCTAATACTATATCCAGTGCATCTGAGCCATGTAGTAGATCAGGCAGTTGACCTTGTCTTGCACTTACGGTCACCTCGAACAAGCGTTTAGATATGCCAGTAAGCTCACGTACCTTTAATGCCAGTTGCTCCTCAGTATGTCCGAAGTCACTGGACAAAACATATTCTTCTCCAGTCCCTGCTTCATCTGATACGATTCTTTTCAAAGTGAAATGACTATTGGTAACTTTGGATGAGCTTGCAAGTTTGTGAAAACGCATTAATCTATACCGATTGCCATCATTACCCTTGAAGAGAAGTTCGACTCCTCCATCACGCACTCCTCTGGTCGTATACTCAGATTTCTTTTTGAAACCTCTTACATGTCCAAACAGACCATATTCAATAGCGTAGAGAATGGTGCTTTTACCTGCATTATTCACACCCTCAATCAGATTGACTCCACTTGTCAAATCCATTGTTTGATCATCAAACCGTCGGATGTGACGCATTCTCACCTTCTCAATCATGGAAATCTTCCTCCCCAAGCCCGGTACCCTCAAAGACCTCACTGATCCGTTCCATTAATTGATCCCGAGCTGCCTTATTCAAATTGAATGATTTTGTGAGATTTTCGTCATCATCCAACAGATACTGTACGAAGTCAAGCACTTGTGATGCATTATCTATCTCTGATTTGGAGAATCCATGCTCAGAGAGTACTTCATAAACGATACTCGGTCGTGTACCGGTTTGAGTATCTTCATCTTTAGACCTAGAAGGCTTCTTTTGCCCTGGCATAATCCATGCCCCTCTTCTTAAGATGTTCCGTAAGCGAGTCTTATAACTCCTACTAAAATCCATAACCT
>Ga0315535_1002421_pt1 | contig 11919 bp, 7 predicted proteins | sample SalMarSW160220MG_2_FD_203092 | JGI IMG/M metagenome (GOLD analysis project Ga0315535, IMG submission 203092) | Salt marsh sediment microbial communities from the Plum Island Ecosystem LTER, Massachusetts, United States - Salt Marsh Sediment SW1602-20 ...
TGCCTTGATCAATGTTCCACTTTTCCGCATGGTACCTTACCAGCCGCATGGCCCGCTGGGCATCCAGCAATGGCGACTGATGGGGGACAATGTTGCATTTTGCCCCGGGCAGGCGGTATTTCAATACAAAAGCAGCAATTCCCTTTGAATTCAGCCATCGGGCAATATCACTTCCTTCCCAGTCATAGGCAAGAATGTGGTAACCACCCCCCGGGCAGATCACCACTGCTTCGCCGGTAGCATTCTTCTTTGAGGGGAGAAAGACCGCTATATCCGGTTTCTGCACGTTTCTCACCCTGACAATATCGGAAGTGTCCCAAATGGTAACCTCGCCGGTCTCCCGGTAGTTGGGGGGATCATCCTCCCAGAGGGGAAGAATCTGGTTCTGGGCAAAAACGGGTATTACAGCTGCGATGGATAGCGTTACCACAAGTAGTTTCTTTAACTTATTCATGCTTTCTTTGATTGGAGTTATTCTGTTTTTCTGATCATCAGGGCCACCTGGTTGCAATGAAAGGGAATGGCAATGGAATTTCCATTGCCCAGGGAAAGAACAACCGTCTCTTTATCGCCTGTCTCTATATTGATACAGGTGATTTCATACCTGCCCTGTGGTACCTGCGGAACAAGCCTGGCTCCAAGAAAGTGTTCCAGGAAAACAAGATAGGTATCACCCGGTTTCTGAAGACCGTATTGTTTTATTCCCGGTTGGGAAGGATCTAAAATCTCCCCCGAATGTTCCATGTCATGAAAGGGTACCTGTTTCATGGTCTCCACGAGAATGGAAAGCTTTTTCCTGTACCCGGGGCCTCCCCATCCCGGGTTGGACTCCGGAATAGGCCAGTCTCCCCGCTCATTTCCTGCTGTGAAGGAGTAATCCAGGTTGTTATATAGTCCGCCCCCGGAAAGAATAAAACGCCAGGCCTGGTTGATATAGAGCGAATCTTCATGTGGCATAAACCCGGTTTCATCCAGTCCCACCACTCCCCCGAGCCCCAGGTTCAATTGTGCAGCAGCTGGAAGGGCATAATGGAAATTGACCATGGATACATTTTCCGGAAGAAGTTTCACATTGTATTGAAAATTACTGATGTTCCGGGCGATAAGGTGGGATTTGGCCATCCCCGACTCCTCATTTCTGATAACAGAGGCCACCCAGTCCTGCCATTCTACTGACACGCCGTTGGCCACCTCAACCTTCTTTTGCCAGGGATTGCGATATACCCGGTCATCTTCCTGGTTCACATACCCTTCCAGGCATGGATTGTCGGCCCAGGGCTCGTTCTGAACCTCAAAGAAAATATTGTCAAAACCATTCACTTCACTGACAATCTTTCGGATATATGATTCCTGGAACCCTTTCACATCCCCGTTGTAGAGGGTGTTGACATGATGAAAATCCATCTCTCCCACCCCGTTCATATTGTTCCCTGCATGAAAGGGGCACAGACTCCACATACCTTCTGCATAAATGGAGGTAAACAGGGTCAATTCCACCACCACGCCCTGGTTTTCAGCCTCCCGGATAAAGTCTTTTAAGCGGTCAAAGAATGCCGGGTTGAACTTGTCCAGATTGTATTTTCCACCTTCCTCTGCCCAGGGAGCAATGTACCTTCCGGGCAGCGGTGCCAGGGTATTTCTCTGGATGCCAAAGAGGTTATTCACTGGCTCAATATAGCATCCGGCAAAAATCCGGGTATAGTTGAAGCCTTCCTTTCCAAGGGTTTCCAGGTAAAGCTTGTAATCGAAATCCAGGTTCAATACCCCCCCGTAGTGTTCCGCAGAGGTGATCAGTACCACAGGTTCTCCCCTGTACTGGAGGTAGCGCGGATTTCCGGGATAAAGTTGAACCGTATTGGAGGTCTTTGCCTCTCCGGTACTTTTATTCCCCGTGGTAGAATCCTGGCATGAGATCATAAAAACCAGGGGCAGCAATAAACAGGGCTTGAATTTCATCGTTCCGCAAAGTTTGGTCAATCAATTGTTAAAATTAGCCACAGATTTATTAAAAGGGTTAGATATTTTCATGAATATGACAAGAGGATTTGAATTTATTGAGAAGAGATGTATTTTGCATCCCTGAATCATCGCACAAGAAGTAAAACAACAGATCATCATGGAAACATTACAGGCCAGTGGCAGGCAGCAGAAAGCAACCTGTGTAGTGATGACTATCCTCAGGGTAGCCATTGGATGGCACTTACTCTATGAGGGACTTACCAAACTGTTTAACCCCCAATGGACAGCTGCCGGATACCTGCAAAGCGCCACCGGTCCCCTGGCCGGATTGTACCATGCTCTGGCAGCCAGCGATGGCATTCTGATGATCGTCAACATCCTCAATACCTGGGGATTGGTTTTGATTGGACTGGGATTGTTCCTGGGACTCTTTACAAAGCTAGCCCAGGCGGCGGGGATTGCCCTGCTGCTGATGTATTATCTTTCCCATCCTCCTGTACTGACCGAACCTGGGTTTTTCCGCGAGGGCTCCTATTTTTTTATAAGCAAGGATTTCCTGGAAATGCTGGCCCTTCTGGTGCTCATGTTCTTTCCCACCGGTAAATTCCTGGGGCTCGACGGATTGTTTGCGAAAATAGCACGGAAACCCATGCACAAAATGGACCACGGACAACCCGATGTGGAGGTGACCAAAGCCAACGTGAACCAGATCCAGCGCCGGGAAGTGCTGAAACACCTGGCCACAGTTCCTTTCCTGGGTGCAGTGGTTTATGGTGCGCTTCGGCGAACCCGGATGAGCAGCCTGGAAGAGCAGAACCTGGTGGATTCAGCATCGGGAGCCACCCAGCAATTTGTGCAGAAGATCATGGCCGGATCCAACAGCGCATCGCTGGAAAATCTGAAAGGAAAACTGTTTACAGATGAGACCGGCCAGCTGACCGGTAAGCTCCCCATGGGAATGCTGGGAAACATGGAGTCCTCCAAACTGATCCTGGGAGGCAACCTGCTCAGTGGTTACGTGCACTCGCGGGACCTGATCTATGTGTCCACCCTGGTACAAAATTACCACCAGAAGGACCGTATTTTCCGAACCCTGATGCTGGCAGAGCAGTCCGGGGTCAACACCATCCTCTCCAATCCGATCGTGATGCCGCTTATGAGGGAATACTGGGACCAGGATTATGGTAAGATCCAGTTCATTACAGACTGTGCCGGCCTGGAATACGACGACAATGGTGCAAGTGTCATGGATTTTGACAAATACATGGACCTTGTTAAAAATTCCATTGACCAGGGAGCAAGCTCCTGCTACATCCAGGGCGAGACGGCCGACTTTTACATTGAAAAAAACCAGCCCGAAAAACTGGTGAAGGTCATGGACATGATCCGGCAGAACGGGCTCTCCGTAGGCATCGGGGCCCACAAGATCCAGACCGTTAAGAAATGTGTGGAACTTGGTCTGGAACATGATTTCTGGATGAAGACCCTTCACACCCACGACTACTGGTCGGCCTCCCACCCTACCTGGCATGACAACATGTACTGCTACGATCCTGAAGAAACGATCCACTTTATGGAGACTCTTGAAAAGCCCTGGATTGCATTCAAGACACTGGCAGCCGGGGCCATCAAACCCCAGGAGGCTTTCCAGTATGCCTTTAACAAAGGGGCCGACTTTCTTTGCGTGGGCATGTATGACTTCCAGATCATCGATGATGTGAACATTACCCTGGCTGCCCTGGATCATGTGAAGGACCGGACACGTCCCTGGAGGGCATAGCCGCTCTGACAGATACCCATGATGAAGATCCCTTTCGAGCCTTTTCAGCCTGATATAGAGAACTTACTTAAAACACTCAGGCGGGAAAAGACCGGTCGTCCGGTACTTTTCGAATTTATCGTAAACCTGGATACATGCCGGTTGGCAGCCGGGTTGGACAATCGCCCTGAACCCGGATCCCTGGATCATTTTAAAATGGTCATTGACGCTTTCAGAAACCTGGGATACGATTATGCCCCTGTCTATACCTGGGAATCGGACCTTCTCTCTTTTGAAAAAGGGGAGAATGAATCCCTGGCCAGCAGGTCCCAGAACCAGGGTGCATTGATTACCGACCGGGCCACATTTGATGTCTATCCATGGCCCGATGCGCAGTCAGGCAATTACAGTCTGTATGAGCAGCTCGGCGGGTACCTGCCCGACGGTATGAAATTGTTGGGTTTCAGCAATGGGGGGGTGCTGGAAAATGCCACTGACATCGTTGGATTTGAAAATCTTTGCATGATGTACCTGCTGGACCCCGGCCTCACAGGTGAGATCTTCAGGAACATCGGGGAACGGCTTCTGGAGTTTTACTCCATTGTGGCATCCATGGATTCGGTGGGCGCCTGTGTGGTGAATGACGACTGGGGTTTTAAGACCCAGACCATGTTTCCTCCCGAAATGATGCAGGAGTACGTGTTTCCCTACACCCGAAAGATCGTTGAGGTAATCCATGCCAATGGTAAACCGGCCATCCTGCACAGCTGCGGAAACCTGAAACAGGTCATGGATGTGGTGATCAATGACCTGAAACTGGACGGGAAGCACAGCTTCGAAGACGGAATTTACCCGGTGGAGGATGCCTATGAATGGTGGCACGACCGGATCGCTATCATGGGGGGCATCGATATGGATTTCTTGGCACGCAAGACACCTGAAGAGGTATACCTTAGGGCCATGAGACTCCTTGAGCAGACCTTCCATAGCGGAGGATTTGCGCTGGGCTCAGGAAACAGCATACCGGATTTTATCCCCCTGGACAATTACATGGCCATGCTCAGGGCCGCTGCAGATTTTACGCCTTAATTACCGGCAGCTGCCTGGAAATAGTTTTCCGCCCTGCTGCGGCGCATCTCCGCGCTCAGCCCTTCGATCACATCTGCATTCTCAGGTTTTTCGGAGATGTTCACATTCTCATCCGGATCCACCCCGTGGTCGTACAGCATGCGGGTAAATGGCTGGTCCTGGTCATCGATCCACTCGGTATAAAAATAGTGATCCCTGATGGTTGTAATCCCTTTGAACCACTGGCTGACGGCCACCCCGTCACTGACCGCATCAGGATCAAAGAGCAACTCCCGGAAACTGCTGCCCTGAAGGTGTGCCGGAAGATCCAGTCCGGCCAGTTCACACAGGGTCGGATAGATATCCACATACTCCACAATCTGTTCGGTGGATGCCACCTGTTTGGTTCCCGGCACCTTGAGGATCATGGGGGTATGCAGCGATGTTTCATAATTGCAGTGTTTGCACCACAATCCGTGCTCCCTTAAGTTCCATCCATGATCACCCCAGAGGATCACGATGGTGGACTGTTCGAGTTCCAGCCTTTCCAGTTCATCCAGGATTTTTCCGATCTGAGCATCCGTATAGCTCACGCAGGCATAGTATCCATGGATCAGGTCCAAAGCCATCTCATCCGAAACAGGGCCCTCTGCCGGGATATCCGCATACGCCCTTAACTCCCCGAAATTATGAAGCGATTCCGGGGGAGCGTTCTCAGGGGGGTAGTTATTGTAGGGCAAAGTTACCTTCCCGTCATAAAGTTTCCAGTACTTTTCCGGTGCATTGAAGGGCAGGTGTGGCTTCAGGAATCCGGCAGCCAGGAAGAAAGGTTTGCCGCCCTCTTTCAGCTTTCTGAGATCCCGGATTACTTTTTCAGCTGTCTTACCATCTTTATACATCGTGTCGCTTACCTCTGCCCTCTCAAAGGCAGGCCCCCTTTTCTCCCCGGTTGTATCCCTGCGGATATTCTCCGGGATGGCATAATCCCGCCAGGAGCCGCCACCGGATCTGGGATGCCAGATCTCGTCCCAGCTTTGAGCCGCATCATTGTCATGGTGAAAGATCTTGCCATTGCTGATGGTGTGGTACCCGTTGTTTCTGAAATGTTCCGGCAATGTGGTGATACCCGGCGCCTCTTCATCAGCACTGGCCAGATAGGTCAGAAACCTGTTACGGGCCGGACGAAGTCCGGTCATCAGACTGGCCCTGGATGCCCCGCAAACAGGAACATTGCAATAGGAGCGGTCAAACCTTGTCCCCTGGGCAGCCAGCCGGTCAATATGGGGGGAATGTATTTGCAACCTGCCGTAACATCCCAGCTGGGGACGCAGATCATCCACAGCAATAAACAGGATGTTGGGTTTTTCAATGATCCTGTCTTTTTCTCTGTTCCCTGTACAGGAGATCAGGACAAAGGATGCAAGCAATACGGTGAGTTGGAGTAGTTTTTTCATGCGGTATGCTGTTCTATTTGGGGTTTGCACGTTCAACCATGGCTTTACCTGTCTAAAATAGTCAATTTTACCCAATCCGGGAACCCACCTTACAAATCACCATTATATGTTGACTCCATGCATTAAAAAGCGAAAAAATCGCTTCTTTTGTTACCAGATAAAATATTAAATCTCTTTGGATGAACATCCTCGGAATCTCCGCATATTACCATGACGCTGCAGCTGCCATCCTGGTGGACGGAGCATTGGTAGCTGCGGCACAGGAGGAGCGATTTACACGAAAAAAACACGATGCCCGGTTTCCTGAACAAGCCGTCCGTTATTGCCTGGACGAAGCTGGACTGGATCTGTCCGTGGTGGACCAGGTTGTGTTTTATGACAAGCCTTTTTTGAAATTTGAGAGACTGCTGGAGACCTATTACAACTATGCACCACGCGGCCTGGCCTCCTTCGTCACAGCCATCCCCGTTTGGGTCAATGAGAAGCTGTTCCTGAAGCGCAATATCAGGAAGGGCCTCCAGGCCATTGGTGCCTATGATGAAAACAGGCAAAAGCTGCTTTTCCCCGAACATCACCTCTCCCATGCATCCAGCGCCTTTTTCCCCTCTCCCTTCAGGGAGGCGGTCATTGTCACACTGGATGGCGTGGGGGAATGGGCCACGGCCTCCATCTGCCTGGGTAGAGGAAATGAGATCAAAATCGTCAAAGAACTCCGGTTTCCCCACTCCATCGGGCTGCTCTACTCCTCTTTTACATACTACCTGGGATTCCGTGTCAATTCAGGTGAGTACAAACTGATGGGGCTGGCTCCGTACGGTGATCCGGGGTCGGAGCAGGTGGAACGGTTTGAACAAATCATCAGGTCACTGCTGGTCAGGATCCATGAGGACGGTTCCATCTGGCTTGATCAAAGATATTTCCGATATGCCACCGGGCTCCGGATGACCCCCAACCGGAAGTGGAAAAAGCTCTTCGGAATACCCCGCCGCAAGGAAGACCAGCCCGTTGAGCAAGTTCATTGTGACCTTGCCCTAGCCATTCAACGGGTTACTGAAGAGGTGGTCCTGAAAATGGTTGGCCATGCCAAAACCTTTGCTGAAACGGAAACACAGGCCCAAAACCTCTGTCTGGCAGGAGGAGTGGCATTGAATTGTGTGGCCAACGGGAAAATAAAAGACACCGGCATTTACAAAGAGATTTTTATACAACCGGCTGCAGGTGATGCCGGCGGAGCCCCGGGGGCGGCATGGGCTGCACATTACATCTACAACAAAAATGAACGCATGGTGGAGCCTGCCGATGCCATGCAGGGGGCCTGCCTGGGACCCGCCTTCGGCAGGAAGGAAATCTGGAAAATGATCCGGAAATTTGATGCCGTGGCCGAAGAAGTTGATGAATTCAGTGTATTGAGCAACAGGACGGCGGAGCTTATTGACGGCGGCAATGTGGTGGGGTGGTTCCAGGGAAGAATGGAGTTCGGTCCGCGTGCCCTGGGTAACCGCAGCATCCTGGCCGATGCCCGGAACCCGGAGATGCAAAAAAAACTCAACCTGAAGGTGAAATACAGGGAGGGATTCCGCCCCTTTGCACCTTCGGTACTGGCCGGGGATGTCGCGGATTATTTCCAGTATGAGGGTGCATCACCCTACATGCTGATGGTGGCACCGGTGAAAAAAGAGAACCAAAAACCTGTTCCGCAAAACTATTTCGACCTTCCCTATATGGAAAGGTTGTATGTGCAACGAAGCAGCCTGCCGGCCATTACCCACATCGATTACTCGGCACGGTTGCAAACCGTTCATCAGGATACAAATCCGCGTTACTGGCAGCTCATCAGTGATTTTAAGAAACGTACAGGAACAGCAGTGATGATCAACACCAGTTTCAATGTGCGTGGCGAACCCATTGTCTGCACCCCGGAAGATGCATACCGCTGTTTCATGCGTACTGAAATAGATTACCTGGTGGTGGGAGATTTTCTTCTTAAAAAGGAGGACCAGCCCGCCTGGAAGGAAAAAGGGTGGAGAAAGAAAATCGGAACCGACTGATCCCCGGATGCCGGAAGCTGGAATTTTAAAAACAATATATAATGCTCAAAGATCTCTGGAAATTTTTAAAACAAAGGAAGGCGTGGTGGCTGGTCCCCGTGATCTTCTTCATCCTGATTATCGGGATCCTGCTTGTCCTGGGCGGAGGCAGTGCCCTGGCACCGTTCATCTATACGCTGTTCTGATGGAAAGCAGGGACAAAGTCAAATACAGGGAGACCCTCCTGGTCATCGTGCTGGGATTTTCGGTGCTTTACCTGATTCTGGGCCGGAACTGGATGCTCTATACAGCACTTGGACTGGGGATAGTTGGAATGCTCTCTGCACAATTGAACCGGTGGATCCACCTTGCCTGGTTCTTCATCGGTGAGAAAATCGGATTTATGGTAAGCAAGGTGCTTCTGGGTGCCATATTCTTCATTGTACTGATCCCCATGAGCCTGATTGCCCGGATATTCAGGAAAGACATCATGGATCTGAAAGCCCCTTCCGCAAGTATTTATCATCAAAGGGATCACCTTTACGAACCGGCGGACCTGGAAAACATGTGGTAAATCCCCTCCTGGCTAATTCCCTTCCGGAATAAGTTTGGTGATGATTGTATAGCGGCCCGATCCCGTGGTTACTGCCACACTGCCATTCAGGCACTGTTGTTCGTAGGATGAACCTTCGAGGGGTACACCGTTGATCAACATTTCGGCCGGACCCCCCGGGATATAGATGGTGGCACTGCTATTTGCAGGTATTTCCACATCCATCTCCAGCACATCGCCCTCCAGTTTCCAGCCTGAGGAAATGGTCCCGTACAGGCTTTCATGGGTCGCCTTTGCCGAGGTCAAGCCTCCTCCGGGCATTGGTTTGATGATCACATGTTTGTACCCGGGCTGGTTCTCATCGATCCTGATTCCGGCCACCACCTGGTAGAGCCAGTTGCCGATGGCACCATAGGCATAGTGGTTGAATGAGTTCATTCCGGCATCCTGGAATGTGGAATCCGGTTTCTGTCCGTCCCACCGCTCCCAGATGGTGGTGGCACCCATGGTAACCGGGTAGAGCCATGACGGGTATTCCGTCCTGTTCAGCAATTGATAGGCCAGGTCATTCCTTCCCTGTTCAGTGAGGGTCAGTGAGATCAGGGGTGTGCCCAGAAATCCTGTTGTAATGTGACCGAAAGACTCCACATCTTTTGCCAGGTAGGATGCAGCTTTCTCTTCGGTTTCCCTGTCCAGCAGGCCGAATGCCAGTGCCAGTGTATAAGCGGTCTGGGTATGGGCCACCAGGCGACCGTTGGGAGTTACAAATTCTTCATTGAATGCCTTTTTTACCTTTTCCGAAAGATCCCGGTAATAGGCTGCTTCCTCTTCCTTTCCCAGAATTGAAGCTGTCTTGGCAACAAGGCCCGAAGAGTAGGAATAGTAAGCCGTCGCGATCAGGTCGGTGGTGGTGTAAGCCCCCATATAGGCGGGCGTGTTATCATCAAATGACAACCAGTCGCCATAATGCCACCGCTCTGTCCAGATATAATCGTCTCCGGCCGACTCCTCCATGAAGCCAATCCATTTCTTCATGCTTTCATACTGTTGTTGAAGCACCGACACATCACCGTAATTCAGGTAAACCACCCAGGGGATCACCACAGCTGCATCGGCCCAACCCGTTTTCCCGCCTTCGCCGAGGATATTGGGGATTACGTCTCCAATGGCTCCATTCTCTGCCTGGTCAGCCGCCATGTCTTTCAGCCACTTTTTATAGAAGGTGGCCGCATTCATATTGAAGCATGCCGTGGGGGCAAACACCTGGGCATCGCCTGTCCATCCGAGCCGCTCATCCCTTTGGGGACAATCGGTGGGTACATCCAGGAAATTCCCCTTTAGTCCCCACAGGATGTTGTGCTGAAGCTGGTTGATCAATGGTTCGGAACAGGTGAATGTTCCGGCCGGTTCCATATCCGAATGGATCACCAGGCCCCTGATGTGATCTTTCGATAGCTCTCCGGGATAGCCCGATACCATCACATACCTGAATCCATGGAAGGTGAAATGGGGCTGAAACACCTCTTCACCCCCGCCTTTTAAAATGTAGGTGTCGGTGGCCCTGGCTGCCCGAAGGTTATCATAATACATGTTTCCTTCCTTGTCCAGCACCTCGGCATGCTTCAGGGTGATTTTTTCACCTTTTTTTCCGCTGGCTTTGATCTGAATCCAGCCCACCATGTTCTGTCCCATGTCCACCATCCACTCATCCCCAACCTTATGAATGGAGAGGGGTTCAAGCTGTTCGACAATCCGGACAGGAGGGCCTTCGGGTGCAATCAGCTTCTCTTTTGAAATATCGACTACTGTGACTGGTTCCCAATTGGAATCATCATAGCCGGCACTGCTCCAATTCCCCAGCTCTTTTGTGGCATCATATATTTCTCCATTGTAAATATCCGATGCAAGGATGGGACCCGTAGCAGCCTTCCAGCTGTTGTCTGTTCCCATAACCTCACTGGTCCCATCCTTATAAGTGATCCTCAGTTGCGCAACGGCCGCCAGCTGGTCACCATAGGTATTCCTGTTATCACCCCATCCCATGTGACCCCTGAACCAGCCATCACCAAGAATGATTCCGATGGCATTTTCTCCTGTTTGCAATGCAGCCATCACATCGTAGGTCTGGTACTGTATCCTCTTAATATAACTGGTCCACCCCGGTGTAAACTCCTGGTCCCCGATCCTTTTTCCATTGATTTCGGCCCTGTACAATCCATGGCTGCTGATGTATAACCTGGCACTGGCTGGCTGCTTGTTCAAGTCAAATTCCTTTCTCATATACGGAGAGGGTTCTGACTTCTTGGGATCCTCCTTCCAGGAAGGTGAGACCCACTCCGCCTGCCATGCCGTACCGGGCATCACACCCATTTCCCAATATGCAGGTTCGCTCCACTTGCTTGATTTGCCGTGGTTGTCCCTGATCCTCACCTGCCAGTACACCCTTTGGAAGGAGTTCAGCGGCGGGCCTCCGTATTTCACATGAATACTTTGCGAGGAACCCACCAGTCCGCTCTCCCACAACAGGTTCTTACCTTTTACCACATCTTTGGCACTCAGTGCAGCCCTGATCTCATAGGAGTCCTGCATGGTATTCATCTGACCGGACCGGATGATCCAGCTGAGCATGGGTTTTTGATTGTCAATCCCCATGGGATTGGTAAGGTAATCGGTTTTAAGTGACATGACTGCCGGTTGGGCCACCAGGTTAGTTGCTAACAGGATGCTAAGGCTGAAAAGTGTGAGGCTTCGGAGATTCATGAATGGTTGGTTTAGTGAATGTTTGATTTAAAGATATGTTTTTTCTATGGAATCAATTATTGGTTCATGAGGGGGAAAATAGGAGATTCTATCCGGCATCCTGCCATTAGATTTTGTAATTCTGTTACCACCACCGGATGGTCTGTGGCCACATTGGATTCCTCACCCGGATCCTCTTCGAGGTTGTACAGCTCCAGTGTTCCCGGTGGCTCACTGATCACCTGGTTACGCACCAACTTCCAATTCCCTTTCCGTATGGCCTGTGCCCCACCGGCTTCCATGAACTCCCAGTACAAGAAATCATGGGGTTCCTGAACCTCACCTGTTAGTACCGGTAGC
>Ga0315535_1002423_pt1 | contig 11912 bp, 8 predicted proteins | sample SalMarSW160220MG_2_FD_203092 | JGI IMG/M metagenome (GOLD analysis project Ga0315535, IMG submission 203092) | Salt marsh sediment microbial communities from the Plum Island Ecosystem LTER, Massachusetts, United States - Salt Marsh Sediment SW1602-20 ...
TGTACATCGGTTATTATATCTTTCACCAGCTGCTGTTTCGGAAACGAAAATATTCGCTGGTTCTCATGCTTGAACCCCTGTACCGATGCAACCTGAAATGCCGCGGGTGCGGAAAGATACAGCTCGCCGATAAAGTTCCGGACGCCCGGCTGACCGTAGAGGAATGCACCGGCGCTGCCGAGGAAGCGAATGTACCCGTCATCTCGATCACCGGCGGCGAACCGCTGCTTCACCCGGACATCCCTGAGGTGGTTGCCCGGCTGACCGGCCGCCGGCGCTTCGTCTACCTCTGCACCAATGCGCTTCTTCTGGAAAAGCGAATCGAGGAATTTTCCCCGTCGCCTTTCCTGACATTCAGCATCCATCTGGACGGGCTGGAGGATCGGCACGACGAATTGGCGGGCCGCAAGGGGATTTTCGCCGGCGCCGTGAATGCCATTGGGATGTTACTCCGCCGGGGATTCCGGGTAACGACCAACACCACGCTTTTCCGGGACGACACCCCCGAAAACGCGGCATCTCTTTTCGATTTCCTGACCGCCCTCGGTGTCGATGGGATGACCGTAGCGCCGGCGTTCAATTATGAAACAGCTCCGGACCGTTCCCATTTTCTGGAAGACCGGGAGGCAACACGGAATTTCTTCCGGCGCGTGTTCGAGATTGGCCGGGACCGGGACTGGCAGTTCAATCACAGCAGCATCTACCTCGATTTTCTGGCCGGAGGACGCGATTTTCCATGCACGCCATGGGGGAATCCGACACGGAATGTGTTCGGATGGCAAAAACCCTGTTATCTCCTCAATGACGGGTATGCGGATTCCTATGAAGAACTTCTCAGGGACACCGACTGGGAAACCTACGGCGTCGGACGGAACCCGAAATGCGGGTCGTGCATGGTCCACTGCGGCTTCGAACCGACGGCGGTCATGGAATCTTTACGGAATCCTTTTCGGGTGTTCGGATCAGCGAGACACTATCAGTTCCGGTGAGGGGGAAACCCATTGTCTGAATCGTGCCCGGTCCCGCGCGGCGGGACAAGAAATGCGGGGCCACCGCCTGAGCAAAGGAGGGTCCACGCGTCTGCCAGCGCACCGCAGGCCGCCCGAAACCGGATCAGCATCCGTGACAGAGCGATCACGGCGGTGGGGCGGCGGGCGACTTCGCCGAACAGCCTCGGCAAGCGGACACTCCCGTCCGTCGAAAGGGTATCGAACAGCCAGGGAGGAATCGACTGCGTGAAAGGATCGCATACAGCACGCATAATGAAAAAGGGAAGCCTCGCTTCCGCTGCCGCCATCGCGACGCCGGCGCTTTCCATGTCTACCGCCAGTGACTGGAAGCGTCCGCCGTATTCCTCTTTCATCGCGGCCGAAAGGACCGGCCGCACCGAGCACATGATCCGCCCGCAGTGTGAGGTGATTCCCCCGGCCGCCAACCGGTCCGCCGCCCGTACGACAGTCTCCCTCTCGGCGTGCCAGATTCCTGAGATTTTTCCAGCATCAACCAGGAGGACGCTTTCGGCAATGACCAGGTTACCCGGCTGCAGACCGGCGACCAGCCCACCGGAGACTCCCACATTGACCAGTGCAGCCGCCCCCTGTTCTACAAGCCGCCCTGCAGCGCCGCGGGCGTTCTCGATTCCCATGCCGGACAGGCCGGTCAGAAGGTCGCTTCCCCCCGGCAGGGCCTGCCGCCTGAATGCGTATCCGTCTCTTTTCCGCCAGCCTCTCCGGCCCGCCATACGGGCGGCTTCGGAGGGGAGTGCGATGATCATGCCGATGGTGGGTGGCATAATTTCCTCGAATTGCAGGACCGGATCGGGGTTTCGAAAAAATGGAATCCAGACCCGCGAAATATACACCAAGTGTCGATCAAAGCCAACCTTCGATGAAAAAAGGGTACATAATGGATGCGATTATCTCAACAGTATGCCCGCACCACACCCACATGGACCGGGTTATCGAAGACGCTGTTGCCTGGCTCAATGATCAACAGTACCCGGAAGGATACTGGGCCGGGATGCTTGAATCGAATGTCTGCATGGAAGCCGAATGGATTCTGGCCATGTACATCCTCGGCGTCGAGAATGATCCGAAAATCGAAGGGTTGAAACAGGGGATACTGGACGAACAGCGCCCCGATGGATCGTGGGAAACCTACTGCAGGGCCCCTGAAGGAGACATCAACGCCACGGTGGAAGCATACGCGGCCCTGCGGGTCTGCGGAATGGCACCGGCCGCCGATCCCATCGAACGGGCCCGCCGCTGGATCCTGGACCATGGCGGCGTTTCCAGGGTCCGGGTCTTCACCCGCTACTGGCTCGCCCTTATCGGCGAGTGGCCCTGGGAAAAGACGCCCAACATTCCTCCGGAAATCATCTTCCTTCCCCGCTGGTCTCCAATCAACATCTATAACTTCGCCTGTTGGGCCCGGGCCACGATCCTCCCGCTGGCGATTCTTTCCGCGCACCGTACGGTCCGTCCGTTCCCTGATGCCTCCAGGCTCGATGAGCTTTTTCCGGCGGGACGGCAGGCCGTTGATTACAATCATCCCAAAATAGGGAGCCCCTTTTCCTGGGAACGATTTTTCACGGTCGCCGACCGCATCCTGCACCTGTACCAGAGGATCGGGATGGCCCCGGGCCGGAAAACGGCCATCCGAGCCTGCATGAAATGGATTGTCGCCCACCAGGATGCCGACGGTGCATGGGGAGGGATCCAGCCGCCCTGGATCTACAGCCTCATGGCCCTGAACGCCGAAGGATACCCGATCACCCACCCCGTTATCCGGAAAGGGCTCGACGCACTCAATGGCTACTGGACATTCGAGAAAAACGGCGCGCTCCACGTACAGGCGAGCGAATCGCCGGTATGGGACACCCTTCTCTCCCTCATGGCCATGCAGGACTGCGGCTGCGATTACACCCGCTCGCCGGCCATGAAGAAGGCGGTCGAATGGATCCTCGGACAGGAGATCCGAACCCCGGGCGACTGGCAGGTAAAGGTTAAAGGGGTCGAACCGGGAGGCTGGGCATTCCAACGGGCCAACGCCTCGTACCCGGATATCGACGACACCGCCGTGGCCCTGATCGTTCTGGGCCGGCTCCGGCATTGTTACGAGGACCGGCAGCGCCTGGAAGCCGTCATTAAACGGGCAACCCGGTGGGTCATCGCCATGCAGTGCCGAAAAGGAGGCTGGGGAGCGTTCGACCGGGACAACGACAAGAAGATCCTGACCAGGATCCCGTTCTGCGATTTCGGGGAAGTCCTCGATCCCCCGAGTGCCGATCTCGCCGGCCGTGTCATCAAAGCCATCGGAGACCAGGGGATGGATCGTTCACACCCGGTTGTCCGGCGGGCCATGGCCTTCATCAGGCAGGAACAGGAACCGAAAGGATGCTGGTTCGGCCGGTGGGGGGTGAATTATATCTATGGCACCGCGGCCGTGCTGTCCGGGCTCCAGGCTGTCGGCGAGGATATGCAGGCCGGTTATGTAAAAAAGGCCGCCGACTGGATCGCCTCCCGCCAGAACCGGGACGGCGGGTGGGGGGAATCGTGCGGCTCCTACATGGATGCCGCACTCCGCGGAAAAGGGGAAAGCACTCCCTCCCAGACCGGATGGGCAATGATGGCACTGCTGGAGCTCGACGATCCGAAATACCGGAAAGCGATCGAAGACGGGGTATCGTTTCTGATCGCGCGCCAGCAAGGGGGGACCTGGGATGAGCCTCAGTATACCGGTACCGGATTTCCCGGCTACGGTGAGGGGCAGCGGATCGATCTTGCCGCTGAGGGACTGAGCGAAAAACTCTGCCAGGGCGCCGAACTCAGCCGTGGATTCATGATCAACTATAATATGTACCGACACTATTTCCCGCTCATGGCGCTGGGAAGGGCACGCCGGTTCCTGTGCTGAATTGCCGGGTTCCGTGCTCAATTCACACGCAATTTCTTTAAAGTGCCGGATGCAAACAGAAACAGGTCCAGAGAAAAGGATAGCCGGGTTGAATGATCCTTCCGTATCAGCGATCCTGGTCGCATCGGATGCCAACGGGCTTCGACCGATCTACCGTGTACCCGCGGTCCGCAGGCTCGTGATTCTTCTCTGCGGGGCGGGAATTCGACGAGTCCATATCGTTGGTCATACCCATCCCCTTGTTCCGGTACTTTCAGACCTGCTTATGCCGGAATTCTTTCACCCGGCACGAGGCAGCGCATCCCTAAAAAAACTGCTGAAAGAGCCGCCTCTCAATGCAAATGGCCTGTTCCTGGCCCTGAGGGCTGATCTCGTACTCGACCGTGATTCAGTGCGGAATATGGTACTGGAAGCCGCAAAGGGTCAAGCCCTGTTCATGCCCGAAAAAGGCGGGGCGGGTGCCGATGGGCTTTATCTAACCGGCACGGAGAATATTGTTCAGGTCCTTCAGACGCTCTGGTTCCCGGAATCGTATCCTTTTCCTCCGATCAGAGGGCACCGTGTGATCCAGGGTCCTTCCGGTCTGCCGTGCCGTGCGGGCGCAGACGCCGAGGGAATGATTCTCCCGGAAGCCGGACTGGTTCGGACTCTGGGTCGGCAGACCGAAGCAGATGACGGGTTTATGGCCCGCCACGTGGATCGACGGATTTCCCGCTTTTTCAGCAGCCGGTTGGCACGTACCGCGATTTCGCCCAACCAGATTACGATCGCCGGAATGACGATCGGGTTGGTGGGAGCCTTTTTCCTCTCATTGCCGGACCATTGGTCGCAGGTCTTCGGCGCCCTCCTGTTTGTTTTCTGTGTCATCGTGGACGGGGTCGACGGAGAGGTCGCCCGTTTGAAACTCATGGAGACGACTTTCGGTCACACCCTGGATATCGTCACGGACAATATCGTGAATGTTGCTGTTTTCGTCTGCATTGCAATCGGCCTCTATCGCCATACCGGAAACCCGCTCTACCTGCGCGCCTTGCTGTTTCTCATGGGCGGGTTCGCGCTGGCTGCCGTTGCCGTCTATTACTGCATCCTCAAGCGAAATGCTGGAGAAATCAGGCAGTCGTCCCGCAGCTTCCGGGTGATGGCGCTTATGGCCAATCGCGATTTTGCCTATCTGGTGCTGCTTTTCGCGGCGTTTCACCGCATGGACTGGTTTCTCCTGGCCACGGCGGCGGGAACGTATCTTTTTGCGGCACTGCTGTTGGTCTTGAGGCTGCTTGAATTCCGGCCGGCGGCAGAACGAGGGTAGCGGATTGAACCGGCCGGAGGCGCCTGTGGCGGGTAGAACAGACTATTCTTCCATGGAGGATCGCAGACACGTGGTCCGGCCTCTTTTCCTTATCAATGCCTGCCATCCCGGGACATGGGGAAAGGTGGGCGGCCTTCCGCTCACCATAAGGATCCTTTTCCATCTGAACGCATTCGGCCTGCGAGAGGGAATCCTGTTTGTGGATGGCGCACGGGACCTCACCAGGTTCAGAAGGTGGTTGGGAGACCTTCAACTGCGACAGGAAATCCTTACAAAGGACATCTGGAAGGCAATGCGTCCTTTTTCCGATCTTGCGGAGGGTTTTGTGTATGTGGATGCAGCGCATCTGGCTGATCCCCGCATTCTTGAGCATCTTTGTACTGCCCGGGATACGGTGATTGCCTTTATGAAAGCATCTGAGGAAAAAGGGACGATGGTCCGGGCGGGTTTTCTGAAAAAGGAGGATTTCCGGCGGGCGTGCTTGGAAGGCCCTGCAGGCGTCGTCCATTCCGCGGACGCGCTTTATCCGGAGGGCATCGATCCCTTCTCTCCGCGGCTCCGGGGTTGTCTCACCCCCTATTTCATGGAAGTGCGCTCGAAGGAACAGGCAAAACGGGCCACCCGCATACTCATCGTCAGCGAGCAGAAACAGGTGATGGATCTTCCTGCTGAATTCATCGATCCGCCTTTTGAAAATTTCCTGACGCGCCTTCTCTGCAATACACCGGTTACCCCGAATGTCGTGACTCTTTTCGGGGTTGTCACGGCGGTTGCCGTGGGATGGCTCTATCTCCACGGACTCTACCTGGCTGGAGCATTGTCCACCTTCGTACTGGAAATCCTTGACGGGGTAGACGGAAAGCTCGCGCGCACGAAACTCTATTTCACGAGAATCGGAGAGCACGAAGACCTTATCGATTATTTCTGTGAAATCGGCCTGTATGTATCCCTGGGGGCCGGATTGGCGCATGGAGAGGTCGGCCCTGCCCTGCTGGCAGGCCTGCTGATTCTTTCCGACACAGCAGACAACATCTTTTACACACTGGCGCAAAAATTTTTCGGAAAAAGCATTGATCTTTTCAGTCCTTTTGATGGGTGGTTCAGGCGGATTGCCGGAAGGCGGAATATCTACACGTTTATGTTCATTATCGGATTTTCGATCGGGTTTCCCGTTTACACCCTCGGTGTTGCCTCCGGATGGGCTGCTCTAACGGCTGCAACACACGGAATTCGCCTGTCGCAGTATCGCAGGAGGAGCAGGGCGGCGATTGAAGTCCCTACAGGGGAACCCTGGTGAGGCGATTTCATCTTTTCAGCATAATCACAGGGGCCGTTCTCCTTGGGGTGCTGATGTGGGCAGTCGGCCCCAGGCAATTGTGGCGGGAACTTTCCCTTCTGGGATGGGGACTCATTCCCCTCACACTTATCGAAGGTGTGTCCGACATCCTTCACGCCTTCGGCTGGAGGCACTGCCTTTCAGGTCCTCATAGAGACTTGTCCATTTTCAGGATATTCAGTATCCGGCTGGCGGGGACTTCCATCAATTACCTCACCCCCACGGCAGACCTGGCCGGCGAGGTCACCAAAGGAACGCTTCTTTCCATGAATCATCCGGGACCTGAAGCAGTTACCGGCGTGATTATCGGAAAGCTGTCGTACGCGTTGTCGAAACTGCTCTTTGTCGGTGCGGGATCCCTGATCATCCTGTGGGGGATCGAGCTGCCCGCCGGCGTGTGGATGGCGATGTTGACCGGCAGCGCGCTGCTGGGCGCGGGAATTCTCGGCTTTCTCGCTGTCCAGAAATACGGCAAGCTGGGGGCCATGGTGCGGTGGCTGGTCGCCCGCAGAATAGGAGGGAAAGCCCTTGAGAAATCAGCAGAACGGATCACAGAGGTGGATGTCGCACTCAGGCTTTTCTACAGGCAATACCCCTGGGAGCTCCCAAGATCTGTGGTCTGGCATATTCTCGGGATGGCATGCGGGATTGTTCAGAGCTGGTACTTTCTCTTTCTCCTGAGCGACCGTCCTTCCCTGGCCCTGGCGGCGGGAGTCTGGTTCCTCGGATCATGGCTGGATCTGTTGAGTTTTCCGATCCCCATGAGTCTCGGCGTTCTGGAGGGGAGCCGGGTGATTGTTTTCAAACTCCTGGGGTTTCAATCGGCTGTGGGGTTGAGCTATGGAGTCGCCCTTCGATTGGAACAAATCTTCTGGGCCGGTGTGGGGCTCCTCGTGTATTGGACGCTTCTGGCCGGACGGCGCGGCGATCTTTCGGAGGACCCTTTATTGGGAAAGTGACCGGCCCGGACCGAGAGATCCGGGTACGCAGGGCCATGTTTTTCAAGATCGGATGAGATCGGAGTATGCATATGTCTCGAAGACTCAGTGTCCGGGAAATGTCCGCGGGCGGATATAAGTATTTCAAATATCTCTTGAAAGGAGGGATCCTCAACCTCAACCTGGAGGTCACCAAGCGATGCAATGCCCGATGTGATTTCTGCGATTATTGGAAAGAGAAAGCGCCTCCTGAACTGGAGGACTATGTTCCCCTCGTCCGCAGACTGGATCCGCTGTCGGTGAGCCTTACCGGGGGGGAGCCGTTTCTCAGGAATGACCTGCCGGAATTGATCGCTTCCCTGCGAAGATCCTTCGACTTTCTTTTCATCTCCCTCATCACCAACGGTTCGCTGCTGACTCTTGAAAAGGGTCTTGACGTCTGGAAAGCCGGTCTCGATGAATTTTCCATATCCCTTGACTATCCAGACGAAAGACACGACCGGGAGAGAGGGATACCGGATCTTACGAAGCGGATTTTTTCCGCGGCCCCGCAGCTGAAGGCTGCCGGCGTCAACCTCTGCTTCAATGTAGTCATCAAGCGGGAGAACTACCTGGACGTTCCTGAAATCGTGAAGCGGAGCGCGGAGATGGGAATAAAGGTTTCCCTGAGCGCATACAATGGCCGGCGGGTGGGGAACGAACGGCATATGGTGCCCGCAGAAGAACTCCCGGCATTGACAAATGCGGTCGAGACCCTGAAACGGATGAAAAGGGAATTGAGAAATGTGACCACGGGCGATTACTACCTGGATAAGGTGCCCGAGTATTTTTCAGCCCGCTTCATTCCGGGTTGCACTGCCGGAAAAAACTGGGTCCAGGTCACCCCGGACGGGATGATCAAGCGTTGTTCCGATCAGGCCGCCGTCGGTCATTTCAGCTCGTGGCACAAGGGCTTGTTTGAACCCACCCGCTGCGGCAACTGCTGGTACTCGTGCAGGGGGGCGGCTCAGGAACCCTGGAGCTTAAAGCGTTTCCTTGAAATGGCGGTGGACGCATTTCGATGACAGCCGCTGAAAATTCACTTCTTGGAACAATAAAGGAAAACGGATGACGGCATCTGCGAGACTTCTCATCATACAACCGGCGCATTTCAAAAACCGTTCGAACCTCGAACTCCATAAGACCCGAAAAAGAAAGCTCATCGGCGTGACACTGCCGTATCTTGCCGCCCTGACGCCACCCGATTGGGCGTGTAGACTCATAGATGAGCAACTGACGGACATCGACTTCGATACCCCGGTGGACCTTGTCGCCATCACTGCATGGACGATCAACTCCATCAGGGCATACCAGATCGCGGACCGATTCAGGGAGCGGGGCATCCCCGTGATCCTGGGAGGCCCGCACACCTGTTTTTATACGGAAGAAGCCGCCAAACACTGTGATGCCGTCGGCATCGGGGAGGGGGAACACATATGGCCCAGGATGATCGAGGATGCCGCCCGCGGGAAGTTGAAACCAGTCTACCACGCCGTTGAGCCCGAGGACCTCCGGGACCTTCCCTTTCCCCGGTACAATCTCATGGATCTCGGGAAGTACGGCCTGATCAGGACCTTTGCCCTTCAGACCTCCCGCGGATGCCCCTTCAACTGCGAATTCTGTTCGGAACGCTTTTATCTGGGGCGCAGTTACCGGTATCGGCCCGTGCGGGACGTGGTCGACGAGGTAAAGAAAACCGGAGCTCGTTATTTCATGTTTGCGGACAGCAATTTTGCGGGAAAAAGATCCCATGCCATGGAACTCATGGAGGCCCTGATCCCGCTGAAGATCCGATGGTCGACCTTATGGTCCGCCTATCTCTGCAAGAACCGGGAGTTCATGGACCTGGCCCGGAGGAGCGGGCTCCTGCATGTCAATATCGGGATTGAAACCATTGAAGGGGCCACCCTTGCTGCGATGAACAAGAAGATCAATAAGGTGAACGAATACGAAGAGATTTTCCGGAATCTGCGGGAAAGGGGGATCAGCTATTCGGTAAACCTTCAGTTCGGCTGGGATACGGAATCCCCGGAAGTTTTCAGCTCCACACTGGCCTTTCTTCGGGAGCAGAAGGTTCCGGTCGCCTATTTCAATATCCTGACGCCCCACCGGGGAACCACGTTTTACGACCGCATGAAGGCGGAAGGCCGCGTTATCGATGACGACAACATCGGGAGATGGCCCGGTCTTCACTGTTACATCAAGCCTGCCTATTGCTCCCCCGAGGAGTTGGAAAAGCAGGTCATGGACATATTCAAGGGCTTTTACGGCGTTTCCTCCATGCTCACGCGACTCTCGCTCCCCCTCACCAAAAGCAGCATCGCATCCTGGATGGTGAACCTGTCCCAGTGGAGGGTTTCCCGTTCATCCACGGCCATGGAAGATTTCGACAGTTACTGACACTCGATCAGGGATTTTCATGGATGGCCTTTTGCTGGAGGCGCATCTTTTCGAGCAGGACACTGTAGGACGTTTTCATGATAACCCGGGTGAAGGAGCTGCGGTACTTCCGGACGATGCTGACGCCGTCGATGGTCACATCATGGACGCGCCACCTTCCGTTCATTCTTTCGAGAAGATAGCCCACTGGGATATTCTCGTTGGGCCTGAGGATGACCGTGCTTACGACGGCCTCTCCTTCCTTCGGTTCTGCCGGTGAGTACCGGATCCTCTCCTGCTTGAGAAAATCCAGGACCAGCCGGGTGTACGAGTCCTGGAAGAGGTCCCGGAAAACCGTTGTGAACTCAGCCTGCTGATTGTTGTCGAGCTTCCGCCAGTAATCGCCCAAGGCGTCCTCGGCCATGCGATCCATGTCAAAATTCCTCAGAATGACAGCCTTAATGGCCTTTTTACGTTCTTCCCTGTGCACTGATCCCGCCGTCTTCGGGTTGGTCTGAATAGCCATGACCTGGTTCAAAATGTCCCGCACCTGGTCAACGGGTCCGGTTTCGCTCCCTTGGGCGTGCCGGGGAAAAACGACCGGAAAGAGACATGCCAGGATGACGATGAATATCCTTTCAGTGCGACGATGTGTGCAAGACATGTTCTGCTCCTGATATCAAGAACCGGCTCTGTCCAAAGTCGGTCGCTCTCTCAAAGCAGGGGAGCGGGATGTTCCCGGAGCGGCGCATGTTGGCCCTGGAGCAGGACACCGGAAGGGCCAACATCCGCAGTGAGCGAAGCCAGGGACGGCGAAGCGAACGAAGCGGAGGGAATATGCCGTTCCCCTGCTCACCGGGTCCCTTTTAATACCATACGTCTCAAAACAGCGGGTTAAGCATCGGAACATACTGACATAACCGAGTTAAATATCCATAGGATTACTATTTCGGGCGGCAATGATCAACGACTCTTTTTGAGAAAGAGCCTATTCAGATAAACCCGCACTGCCTGCATCAATGCGGGAAGGAAAATAACCGCTGCCGTCAGTATGCTGAGACTTCCGATCGTGGCGAGCAGCCCCAGGCTGGAGATACCCCGGTGCTGCGAAATGGTCAGGCTGCCGAAACCCACCGTAGTCGTGAGCCCGGCAAGAATGACGCCTTTCGCCGTACTCATTGGAATCCCCGTTTTTTCCTCCGTAAACCCTTCCTGCCAGTTGCGCTGGAGGATAATGATGCCGTACTCCACGCCGGCCCCGACGATGAGAGGAAGGAAAAGGCTGTTGGCCAGGTTGAAGTCGATGCCGAAAAGGGCCATCAGTCCCAGCGTCCACGCAGTCCCCACGATCAGCGGCGTCATGACCAGAAAGGCCTGGGAGACGTTCCTGAAGGTGAAAAGGAGGAGCAGGGCGATAAAAATAACCGCGTACACGGCTGCTTTGATGCACCCGTTCCGAAAAGCCCGGGTAAAGATGTCGAGGGTTACGGGATCGCCTACGGCGTTTGGATCGACCGATTGAAGATCATGAACGAACCGGTTGAGAAACGCCGGCTGCCAGATATCCCCGGAAGGAAAGATCCGCATCAGATACCGCCCGTCGCGCGAGATATAGCGCAGGCGCAGGGAAAGGGGAAGATCCTTTGCCTGCATAGGGCCCGCATTGACGTTCATGAGAAGCGTTTCAAGCTTGTCTTGCAGGTCCTTCATGAATGTACTGTCGAAAGTCTTGAGGGAGCCGGCCAGTCTTGCGGCATCCATGGAACGGAAGCGTTTCCGCAATCCATCGATCAGGTCACGTACCTGCCGCATCTGGGTCGCCAGGGGCTTTGCGGCGCCCCACTCGGACGCCTTGGAGTCCAGCATCTTGAAGCGGATCCGACCCAGGATATTGTCCAATTCGGCAATGTTGATCGGAGTATCACCGATCCTGAACGGTCCGGTCCCGGTGATGATGGGTTTCATTTCCTGCAGAAGACGGATTTTATCTTCCTGGTGC
>Ga0315535_1002425_pt1 | contig 11900 bp, 8 predicted proteins | sample SalMarSW160220MG_2_FD_203092 | JGI IMG/M metagenome (GOLD analysis project Ga0315535, IMG submission 203092) | Salt marsh sediment microbial communities from the Plum Island Ecosystem LTER, Massachusetts, United States - Salt Marsh Sediment SW1602-20 ...
TGGCGGTCCCCGTGAACGGGGGGAAGATTGTCGGGAATCTGGAGCCGGATCCTCGCACCGGAGAGTTTGATCTGGTTCTCCGCAAGGCCGGCCGACCGCCTTACGAGTTCAGCCAGGTCGAGCTTCTCGGTCTTGATCTCGCTCTCGCGGGCGAAATCCAGGAGGTTGCGCACGATCTTCTGGGACCGCTCCGCCTGCGTCACGAGGTCGTTCACCATGTCCAGGCGCTCCTCGTCCGTGAGCGTCGCGTAGTCCTCCTTCAGCATTTCGGCGGTCAGGGTGATGTTGTTGATGGGATTGTTGAGCTCGTGGGCGACGCCCGAAGTGAGGGTCCCGACGGCCCTCAGCTTGTGGGACTGTACGAGCACGTCGTGCCGGTGCGCGAGTTCCCGCATCATGGTGTTGAGAGCCACGGCCAGATTGGAAAACTCGTCCCTGTACCAGCGGGCCGGGGTGATGGGCGTGAAGTCCCCCGCCGCGATACGCTGGGCCGTCGACATGAGGCGGCTCAGGGGGCCGAGCATCTGCCGGGCGAGAAAGCTCGCGATAACCACCATAAGGGCGAGAAGCAGAATCAGGAAAAGGAGCGGCATGCGTTTGAACAGGGCGAACGTCCCGCTCACGCTGGTCCGCTCCTTCTGCGCCAGTTCGAGGGCGAAGGCAACCATCTGGGAGCCGTGGGTCCTGAGCTCTGCCTCGATGGCCGCACGCTTCCCCGCCCCGTTCAGCACCCGTCCCTCGTCCATTTCCTCGAGGCGGCTTATCAGCGCATCGTAGCGGTCCAGGTGGGCGCGCATGCGGCGCATGTCGTCCTCGGTGAGAACCTTGGCCGCCTCCGGGCCCGCGGAGTTCAGCAACCGCCGGGCGTTTCCGACGTGCTCGCGAACGTCCTGAAGGTTACCGCCGTAAAGGAAGTAGTTCTTCTCGAAACGACGCGCCTGTTGGATTTCCATGGTGTACCGATCGGCCACCTCGAGAAAACGGAGGCGGACCTCGAGGCGGGACAGCATGACCCATGCGGCGACCGTCACGGCTGCGGCGAGGAGGAACAAGGAGAGGAATCCCAGCGCCAGCCGGGTCCGGATTCCGATGCTCGGCCTCGCCAGCAGGGCCTTCTGGACGGCGGCGACTTCGGGCGCCTCCGCATCCGCTCTTGAGGTTCCCTCGGCCATCCTGCACCTCCCGGAGGCCCCTCGGTCCGCTAGCCGGGCTTGTCCCGGCCGATGTCGCGGAAGCCCAGCGCCTTGGCCGCCTTGGCGATGACGTCCCTCAGCTCCTGGGGCTTGAAGGGCTTCGCGATGAAATCGAAAGCGCCCTTGGCCAGGGCTTCCCGCGCAACCTCCACGGTGGCGTATCCGGTGATCATGATGACCTTGGTATCCGGCGAACGGCCCATCACCCTCTCGAGCACCTCGATGCCGTCGATGTCGTCCATGCGGATGTCCGTCACCACGATGTGAAAGTTCTTCTCATCGAGGCGTTCAAGGGCGGGTGCGGGCGCGTCGAAGACCTCCACGTCGCATCCCACCTTGGCCAGCGCGGGCTGCAACCTCTTGCCCACGATGGGCTCGTCGTCAAGGACCAGGACCTGCAGTCTTTCTTCCATGGAGGGGCTCCTATCAGGTTTCCGACCCGGGACGGCTCACGAGCAGGGTCGTGTGTATCTTCCTGCGCTCGGCGTGTGCCTTGATCACATTGTACAGGATGGCCAGCGCCCCGCTGATGCCGGCCGCAAAAAGGAGCACCGTGCTGCTTCCGTTGAAGAGCTTGTCCCACGCCGGATTGTAGTGGATCCATTTCAGCTCCCGCAGGTAAACGGGAACGGCCACACCACGGCTGAAGACGCACAGGATGATGATCAGCCCGGTGGTCAGACGGATGAGCCTCTCGCTCACGACCTTGACGCCGTATGCGCCCACGTGCACACCGATGAGCGAACCCAGGAAAAGGAGCAGGGTTAGCCTGAGGTCCACAAAGCCCTCCCAGGCGTAGTTCAGGGCCCCGAACGCCCCCATGTACACCGCCAGGTAGAGCTCGGTCCCCGTGGCCACCGCGGTGGGGATGCCGAAGACGTATATCATGGCCGGCACGCCTATGAACCCCCCCACACCGATGGTGCCCGCCAGGTAACCCGTGGCCAGGCCGACGGGCAGGAGAACCCACAGGGAGAGCTCCACGTCCGATACGGGGAACCGGATGACCGGCTTGAGGTTGAGCCGCCCGAGGTACTCCGTGATCCGCCGGGACGGCCCCTCCCCCTCGGCGCCCTTTCTCACGGCATCCCGGAGCATGTGGAGGCCCACGAAGAAGAGGACGCCGATGAAGATTGCGCTGATGTAGAGGTCGGCGCCGGCGCTCTTTCCCGCGCCGTGGCCCGTGCCTCCTTCGAAGAGCATGCTGTTGATCAACACCGCCAGGCGGATGCCGACCAAAGCCGTGGCGAGAAGAAAGATGGCAAGCTTCTTGTCCACATTGCCCATCTGGCTGTGTTTCTTCGAGCCGACCAGGGCCTTGCCGAACTTGTGCGTGATGTTGCTTCCCACGGCCACGACGCCCGAGACCCCGAGGTTCATCATGCCCGGTGTCATGAAGAACGCCCCGCCGCTGCCAATGAATCCGCTGAGTATGCCGCCGATAAAGCCCAAAAGTATAACCAGCAGGGCCTTGGAAACCGTCAACTGCATAAAAACGTCGCCGAATAAGACGTGCATTATCGCCTCCCTCGCATCACACCCGATCTGACCGCCGTCATCCCCCTACTCCAGCTTGATCAGCTTGAGCAGGGCGCCGGCCACCTGGCCGTAGAGCGCCGCCACGAGCGGCGCCACGACGGCGACCAGAAGCGGAGCCGCCCAGGGGTGTGACTTGTGATACCCGCCTCCCAGGATGTCCAGGACGGGACCCTGCCTGAGGAAGATGACCACGTACACAAGGGCCACGACGGCCAGGGACGCGATGATCTTCAAGGCCTGGGCGGGCGTGAACCGCAGCCTCGCGCCGAGTTCGGAGACGGAAATGACGGGGGCCTTGATGTGGTGACCGATCCAGGCGGACAGCTCGCGCGCCATCCGTGTCCGGGCGGCGGCGGGCTTCTGCAGGAAGAGATCCCCGACGACGACGAGGCTGTAGGGAATGCTCGGATTGACGCTGGAGAGGATCTTTTCGCGCCCGCCGCACACGGTCTGACCGCCGCCCGACCTCCCTTCACGGACAAGGGCCTCCAGGGTCCGGCGGAAAGTGCGCTCGGACTCGGACAACTTCTCCGGGACGTCGTCCTCGATTCCTCCGTCGTAAGCTTTGGTGGATGCCCTCCCGGGGACTACGGCCGGTTCCGGTCCTCCGACTTCGGCCGTGCCTGACGCGCTGTAGCCCAGGAGTTCCACGGCCGCCCCCCAGCGCCGGGCAATTTCGTTTACCTGGCGGAAACTCTCCGCGTCGGGATCGAAACGTTCCTGGACCCAGAGGATGTTCGTGCCCGCCATGGTGCATCGGATTTCCGTGCACCCCGGTATGTCGCCGACGACCTCCGGGATCACCGAGGCCACGCCCGACTGCCGGGGCATGTAGGTGATCGTTAGGATGCCTTCGGCCGATCGGACCGTGAGGTCGGCGCCGGCCGTCCGTTCGTCCAGGGCGAGTTTGATTCGCGCGCGGGACTGCAGGAGCCGCTCCTCCATGGCCTTGCGGCTGGCCGGCGTAGGCTTGAAATCGGGCAGCTCCGCAATGCCGCACAGGGCCACCGCGGCGTTCTCCAGGCTGACGTTTTCCAGATTGACGACGAAGTCGTATCGCCGGGGATCGTCCATCTCCCAGCCGTGCACGAAGTGGACCCACGCGCGTATGTCGTTGTCTATGTCCTGGATGAACTTCTCGGCCTTCTCCCGGCCGAGCTTGAGGCGCTGCATGACGGATTCCAGGCGTTGCCCCGACTCCGGGACGACCCGGACCCTCATGACGTGCGTCACCCCTGGAAGAAGGTGGTGGCCGGCGCGCCCGTAATAGACGAGATCGCCCTGGGCGGCCTTCTCGCAGATCGAGTCCGTGGCCACGGCCAGGTAGCGGTCCCGGAGCCGGGCCATGCGTTCCTGAACGGCCGGCTTCTTGACCATGGCGACTTCGAGCTTGCCCACCGGAATGCCGCACTCGTTGGACCGGGCGACCACGTCATCCCGGCTCAGGTAGTCGTACCCGAGCTTCTGGGCGAGCATCCTGGCGAGCCTCTCGCCGCCTCCGAAAGGCAACCCGCTGATAAAGATGATCGGCATATTCCCCCCCGCTTGATTATCCCCGTGCACCGGGCGGCCCCCCCGGCCGTAACCCTGGTGCGGTAGAACGATCGACCAACCCCGTAGTCGTTGCTCCTCGATTCTACCATCAAGTCGATGGGAACGCGTCTATCGGGGACGTGCGCCTCACGGACGTCCGCCGGCCCCGGCCCCCTCCGGTTGATGAAAACCATAGTTCCCATCGAGGAACTGCGCCACGTACCACTGCATGACGTCATGACCCGTCATGTACATGTCGAGTTGGCTCGCACAGGCCATCAGCCGCCCCAGCATGTCCAGCCTGTTCTCCGTTTCTTCGGCCGGCCGTTTCCTGAACCACGCGTTGACCAGATCACCCCGCCTGTCCGTCTGGAAATCGTAGTGATCGAGGCACGTCTGGATAAAGACGGCCCTGAGGTTTCTCCGCCATCGAGTGGCTCCCCCCCCTGAGAACCGGAAGGCGACGTAGTTGTTGTTCACGACGTCGGAGACGCACGCGTCGACCAGAGTGAAATGGTAGGCCAACCGGGAATTCAGATTCATGTACTCGTCGGCCACGAGGAGATAGCTCCTGTCGCCGAGGGCCCGGCGCGCACTGGAGTGCGACGAGAACGCCCCCGCCATGACGGAGGCCAGGCCCTCCAGACTGGCCGGCATCTGGCGGCTCCACGTCACGTCCGGGTGGCTGACGCCTCGCCAGATGGCCTGGAAAGGCCGGGCGATGATCTGGGAAGGACTCACGGCCCGGCTGGAAGCCGCCTCGGGCGCGAGGCCGCCGCCAAGGTCGAGAACGTAAAGGTTGATGGGGGCCGGATCGATCAGGCGCTTGGACGTGTGGGGGCCGCTCTGGAGCTCGCTGTCGTTGATGGCGAACATGGCCTCGATCGCTTTTTCGTGAGAGAACCGCAACACGTCGTGCGTCGAGCGGCAGCCCCTGGGACGGAAATTCAGGGCCGACGGATCCAGGAGGTGGAGCGAGAGCAGTTTCTCGCTTATGGGATCGCTCCGCGTGCTGGATGGCGGGGCGGCCTCGGGCTCGTCCATCTCCCGCGGCGGCCACAAATTGCCCCGGTAAACGCGCTGGTTAACGGCATCGAGGCTCACGGCGTCATCCTTGCTGATTCGTTCGAGGGCGCCCGGCATCTCGAAAACGGACGGCACCTTGAATTCCCGGAGGAGGGCGGCGCCGTGGCCGGCTATATTGCCGGATTCCGCGACGACGCCGGATATGTGGGGCAGGATTTTTACGATCTCTGGGGACGCCCTGTGCATGAAGACGACGGCGCCTTTCGGCGCGTGGTCCAGGTCGTGGTGGGTCCGCGCGATATAGGCCTTTCCGGACACCCTGCCCGGATAGACCGTACGTCCCCCCTCGAGGAGAGGTTCTTCCCTGACACGGGTCTTGGAGCGCCTGGACGCTTCCGCGAGAGCCAGCGGCCTGGATTGGAGTATCCAGAGGTTGCCCTCCCTGTCGAGGGCCCACTCCACGTCCTGGGGGACCTTGAAATGTTCCTCGATTCGAACGGCCCAGTGAGCGAGCACCTGAATCTCCTCGGACCGGAGGCTCGGCTCGGCGGCCGCCTCCGGGGCGAGCGGCGTGCGCCGCAGGCCACCCCGGGCGTCCAGCTCGACGATCTCGTCCTTGCGGGCGATCCTGCTCTCCATGATCGCGTGGGGGTGGCCCCGGGACACGCTGAACAGGTCCGCCGGCATGCGCCCGCTGGCTATGTCCAGCCCCAGCCCCCGGGTCGCAGTGATCAGCACCTCGCGGCTGCGGGGATTCCCGGGGTCGCGGGTGTACATGATCCCCGCCGCCCTGGCGTCGATGACGGGTAAAAACAACACCGCCATGGGACTGTCCACTTCGGGCAGACCGATGGACAGGCGATAGAAGAGGGCCCGTTCGCTGAAGCGGCTGGCGACCACCCGCTTGTAGGCATCCACGAGTCCGGACTCGGTTACGTTGAGCAGGCTGAGGAACTGGCCGGCGAATGTTTGCGCCCCGCCTTCGCCCACGGCGCTCGACCGCACGGCGAAACCGAGGCCGCCGAGATCCATCGCCTTTCCACGCTCGGTGATGGCCACCTCCACGGCCCTGGGAACGGATTGGTCCATGACACCGTCCGACAGTTCCGCCGAGGCGGCCTGAAGAGTGGGCGGACTCTGCACGTCGACTCCCGCGAGGGCGTTCCGAATGCTTTTCCATGCGGGATTTCCGAAAAACCTTCGGTACGCCTCCGTGGTGAGAACGTACCCGTGCGGTACGGGCAGGCCCAGCGCGTTCTTGATCTCGCCCAACGCCGCCGCCTTCCCCCCCACCTCGCCGGTGTCCCCGGCCCCGACCTCCGACAGCCACGCCGCGAGCCTCGGCGAGACCAGCTCCTGCTGGGTCGCGATGAAATTCTCGACCTCGTGCCGGTGGTCCCTCACCGCACCGGCCAGGGCCGGAAACTTCTTGCCGGTCAGGACCTCCAGCGTGCCGACTATTCTCTCGGCCCTTTCGAAGATGCCCGCCACGCGGGTTCCAAGGACGTCCCGCCGGGGGGGCACGTACTGGAGGTCCTCCTGGAGGGTCGCCATGAGTTCGAGGCTCTCGTTATTGAGCGCGAGGAGACTTCTGAAGCTCTCGTACTTGCGACGGACCCGCCTTTCGGTCGGGACCTCTTCCTCATTCCGACCCTTCTTCGAAAACCACCAGCGCATTCCCGCCCCTGTCCCGCGTTCCCGGCGCCACCGCCGGAAAATGCCGCCGCAAGCCGCCGTCCGCGTCGTCAGCCTTGCGGCCCGTCGCCGGGAACGCCGCCTTCCGGCGGTTCGAAGTCATAGTTACCCGCGATAAACTGATCCGCGTACCATTTCATGGCCCCCTGGCTGCTCATGTACATGTCGAGCTGGGTCGTGCAGACGGTCAGCCGCCCAAGTATATCGAGTTTCTCTGCCGTTTCACCCGCCGTGGCCTTCTTGAACCATGCGTTCACCACGTCGCCCCGGCGATCCACGTGGAAACCGAAATGCCCCAATACGGATTGGATGAAGCAGGCGCGCAGGCTTCGCCGCCTCCTGCTCGCCCCTCCCCCGGCGAAGCGGAAAGTGACGTAGTTGTTGTTGGGCGTCTCCGACAGACTGGCGTCCACCATGGAAAAATGGTAGGCCATCCGGGCGTTGAGGTTCATGTATTCCTCGGCAACGAGGAGGTAGCTGTAATCGCCGAGCGCGCGCTTGCCGCTGTGCTGCTCCGAGAGTGAACTGGCGAGCACCGAGGCGAAACCGCCGAGGCTTGGCGCGGCCTTTCGGTTCCACGCCACGTCCGGGCGGGAGACGCCTTCCCAGAAGGCCCTGAAGGGCCGGGAACGAACGTCCTCCGGCTGGATATCTCCGCCGCCGGCGGCAGGCTGGACCAGCCCTCCCCCCAGGTCGAGCACGTAGAGGTTCATGGGCGACGTGGTCACGATCCGGCGGCAGCCCGGGTTGCCGCGTTCCAGTTCTTCGTCGTTCAGGGCGAACATCGACTCGATGGCCCTTTCGTGGGCGAAACGCAGCACGTCGTGGACCGACTTGCAGCCCCCCGGCCTGAAGTTGAAATCGTCAGGGTCCAGGAGATGGAGAGCCAGGACGCGGCGGCTGATGGGGTCCGTTTCGCGACCGGCACCGGTTTTCTTTTCGCGTTTCTCCGTTCTAGGGGGCCACTGAATTCCCTCGTAAACCTTTGACCTGACGGCGTCCAGACTCACGGGGTCGCCGGGCCGGACGGCGCCATGGAAGTCCGGGGCCTCGAAGATCGAGGGGACCTTGAACTCCCTGAGAAGCGCGGCCCCGTGACCGGCCACGTTCCCCTTGCTGGATACCAGGCCCGCAAGACGCGGCAGGACCTTGACCAGTTCCGGCGTCGGCCTTTCCACAAAGACGACCGCACCCTGCGGCGTGCGCGTCAGGAGGCGGGAATCGCTCACGATAAAGGCGTTGCCCGACGTCCTGCCGGGATAAACGGTCCGCCCTCCCGAGAGGACAGGGTGGGCGCGTGTATGGGGGCGGCCGCGGTCCCGGCCCGTGTCGGCCAAGGTGAGAGGCCTGGACTGCACGACCCAGGGACGTCCATCCTTGTCGAGGACCCACTCCACGTCCTGCGGGGACTTGAAATGCGCTTCGAGCTTCAGGGCCCAGACGGCAAGGGTCCTGAGCGCCTCCTCCGGGAGGCTCGGGGCATCCCTCAAATCCCCGTCGAGCGCCTGCCTGCCGAGGCCGCCCGTCGGCTCCGGCACCACCGCGCTCTCTTTCGAGGCAAGTTGCCGGTCCAGGACCTTGTGCGCGCCAGACCTGGAGACCAGGAATTGGTCGGCCGGAGACCGCCCGCTCGCTATCTCCGTCCCCAACCCCATGGTCGCCGTGATCATGACGGCGCCGCCCTTCGGATTCTTGGGATCCCTCGAATACATGATGCCCGAAGCCCTCGCATCGAGAGTGGGCAGAAAGAGAACGGCCATTGGGCTCTCCACTTCCTGCACCCCCCGCGACAACCTGTAGAAGAGGGCGCGGGCGCTGAAACGGCTGGCGACCACTTTCTTGTAGGCATCCACAAGTCCATTCCGTGGGACGTTCAGGAGGCTCTCGAACTGCCCGGCGAAACTGCTTCGCCCGCCCTCTCCGACCGCACTTGATCGGACGGCCCACCCCATCCCGTCCGTCTCGATGGCGAGGGCCCTGTCCCCGATCGCCACTTCCACGGCCCTGGGAACGGTTCTGCCGAGGACGGCCCCGGTCAGCCTGGCGGCGCACCGTTCCTGGCCCTCGAGGTCGTCCAACTCGAGCCCCCGCGTTTCATCGCGCACGATCTCCCACAGGGGGATGCCGCAAAAACGGCTGTAGGCCTCGGTGGTCAGGACGAATCCGTCGGGGACGGGCAACCTGAGTACGTTCCGAATCTCCCCCAGGACGCCCGCCTTCCCGCCCACCTCTTCGGCGTCGTCCGGGCCGATCTCCGACAACCGGGCCGCAAGCCTCGACGCGGCCAGTTCCTCCCTTGCCGCGATGTGCGCCTCCACCTCATGCCGCTGGGTCCTGAGAATGTCGTCGAGGCGAGCGTACCTTCCCTCACACAGGTGGTTCAGTTCGGACACCGCGGATTCGGCCTTCTGAAAAATGGCATCGATTCTCGCGCCTACGTGGCTCCGGAGAGGCGGCACGCACTGCAGATCTTCCTGCAGGCGCGCCAACAGCTCCAGGCTCTCGTTGTTGAGGGCCTGTAGAGACTGGAAACTCTTGAACTTGGACCGGATAATTTCGTCCGTGGGGCCGGTGGGTTCAGTCCGCGGCCGCTGTCTTCGCCAAATACCCATGGTTAGAATGTCGCGAATTGAGCGGCGGAACGCAAGGCCCGGTGCGTGGTGGGATTTGTCAATGGACCGCCTGCGCGCCTTTCTTGCGTCCCGGCCCCATGCCCCTGAAGATAAGCCCCACCATCAGCCCTGCAAACATGGCCACGATAACGGCGACCAGGCCGTATACGAATCCATGCCTCACCGCCAGACCGCTCACCCACGCCTCCACGCCGATCTTCTCCACCTTCACCTGCTCCGAATCGATGCTGACGACCTTTCCGTTCCGGACGGCGATAGAGTCTATGTGATAGGTGCCCGGGTGAGCCTTCGGGGGCCAAAAGAAGCTCGTCTCGAACATGTTCCCCTTCACGCGCTTCACGTCGCCCTCGTGAAAACTGTATAGCTGGTCCTCGATGCGCGTCTGGATGAGTTCGTCCACGAGGATGGGCGGGGTTTCCGGTGGCACCTTGATGGACTCGACGAGCCCCCGCATCCCGACGCGGTACTTGATCTGGTCCTCGACGTACAGAATCTTGTCGATGGGGCGCGTGGATTTGACCTTGAACATCCAGGGAACGTTCTCGAAGGTGACCTTGCCGATGGAGAACCAGAAGATGCCGACACGGCCCTTCTGGGAATAGGTGGTGGTCACGCGGGGGGAGGACAGTTTAACGATGACGTCGCAGTCCCTGGGGACCGTGCCGTAGATCAGAAGACGCGTTCCGTGGTAGTCCGCCGTGACCTGAATCTCGTCCGTGGGCAGATGGGCGGCGATGGCCGGCCGGGCCGGCGTGCGGACCTGCTGCGCCGGCAGGGTCAGGGCGAGCGCCAGACATGCGAGAGCAAACACGGGGAGAGCCGGTGAGCGCCGCATCAGTGCCCTCCCATCTGCGCAAGGATATGCGCCGGACGCATGAGAAGGTCGAGGAACATCTTCACGCACAGGCCGAGGACCAGGATTGCCAGGAAAATCTTCAGCTGCCTTCCGCTCAGATGGCGTCCCACCCTCACACCGATCTGGGCCCCGATGGAGGATCCGATGAGGAGGGAGATGGCCAGGAAGATGTCCACGTTGTGATTTACGGTGGCCTGCATCACGGTCGTGGCGCCGGCCGTGAAAAGCATCTGGAAGAGGCTGGTGCCGACAACGACCCGCATGGGCATCCTCAGGAGGTAGGTCATGGTGGGGATCAGCAGGAAGCCGCCGCCTACCCCCATGATGGCGGCCAGGATCCCGACCATGATGCCGAGGAGGATAGGGCTCATGGCGGACGTCGTCACACCCGACGTTTCGAAGCGCGTGGAAAAAGGAAGCCGGATCATGACGCGGTCAAGCCAGGAGTCACCCTTGCTGGCAGTCTCGTCACTCACAGGACGGGTGAGGCTCTCGATGAGCATGATGGCGCCCACCAGGGCCAGCAGGACCACATAGCAGATGCGGATGACCACGTCCACGTTTCCCGTCTGTTTGAGAATCTTGATGAGGAAGGTGCCGATGCCTCCGCCCACCACGCCGCCGACGAGCATGAAGAGGCCCATCTTCACGTCGACGTTGCCTTCCTTGTAGTGCGCGAACGCGCCCGATGTGCTGGCCGCCACGATCTGGTTGGCGTCGGAGGCCGCGGCGACCATGGGTTCGATACCAAGCATGATCAGCAGTGGTGTGAGAAGAAACCCACCGCCGACTCCGAAGACCCCCGAAAGAAACCCGACCATGGCGCCGACCCCGATCAGGAGGAAGACGTTGATGCTGATCCCCGCGACGGGCAAAAATATGGTCATGACCACCTCTTCATGCTGCGTTTCGGCTTCCCATCCGGCGATACCCGAAGGACAATACCTCCCCGGTCCTTCAGTGCGCGACCGCTCCGCCCTTGCCCAGGCGTGAAGCCACAAAGTCGATGCCCAGTCCGGCCAGGAGGGCGACGATTACTGCGAAGGCCCCGTACAGAGCCGCCCTGTCTTTCGCCATGTGGGCCATCCAGGCGGGAAATCCCACCTCATCAACCTTCAAGGTGGCCTTGAGTTCGCCGGCCACCGCACCGTCCCTGCATTCGTACGCGCTCACCGTGTATAGTCCCGGCGGCGCCTTCTTCGACCAACGGAAAGCAACCGTGAAAGGCGTGCCGGCCGGTCCGGGCGTGCCCATTTCAAGCCGTCCCGCCTGCACCTCGTAGATATTCTGGTTGGTCTTCATCTTCAGGAAGTTTTCCCGTATGACCGGCTGGTCGTAGGCTTCCGGCGAGACGTGCATCTGTTTCCTGATGGCCGACTCGTCCAGTTGATGGGCGTCGATGACCTCCCGGCCGAGAATCTTGTC
>Ga0315535_1002429_pt1 | contig 11888 bp, 12 predicted proteins | sample SalMarSW160220MG_2_FD_203092 | JGI IMG/M metagenome (GOLD analysis project Ga0315535, IMG submission 203092) | Salt marsh sediment microbial communities from the Plum Island Ecosystem LTER, Massachusetts, United States - Salt Marsh Sediment SW1602-20 ...
TTTAGAAAAGGAAGCTTTAGCGTGACAAAAAGCCGTTTAACATCTCCAGAAAAACCCTTAGTTTATTCATAATTGGTGCAGGGGGTGGGATTCGAACCCCCAGTACGCTGGCGACATCGCCAATTCCTCATGTTTTACGCGGCCTTCTTCCTTTTTTTCGAAGAATAGGCTACCAATCTTTATTCTACGAAAAAGAAGGTATGTTAGAGGCAAGGGGAGAAGTGTTGCATTTATAGCAGCAAAACAAAAAGGAAGGACTATTTGGGCGTTTTATTCTAAACTGCAGTGACCAATTTTTCCGTTTCCAGTATTTTAGTTACGAGTTCTTTCCCTATGTTCTTGGACGCATCAAGAACTTCAATGCCTATTATGCGGCCTCTCTTGTCAAGGTCCATAATCACATTTTCCGCTAGCTCCTCGCTTATATCGTAGTTGGCTCTCCTAAGCCAAATGTACATAGCATCAATCTTCTCGCTGTACTCAACTCGCACCATAATCGTCAAGGTCTCCTAGTCCAATAAACTGTCACGAGGTTATTTTTATCGTTGCTCTTATCATAAATGACTTTCAGATACTTGTCTTCTTTCTTCTTGACTGCGATTGTTCTACCCAACGAGAAAGAGCAGTAAAGTAGGGTTGCGAAATGGCTTCTTCAATCTCTGTCTTTGATATCTTCCTGAAATCCATTCTTGCCTCTGCATGCTCGGTGTAGGTTATCCTCATCGTTTACCTGCTCAGTCAATTAAACGCTATTCGAATAAAACATTTTGCTCTGGGCTTTATGCAAATAATTACTCAAAGGGATCTTTGTACCGGGTTTGCATGATTTGGTAGAAAGTGAAGTTAGAGCGATTAGGTAGGGGTATTAGTATGCTGCTCCACCTTGCTTATGAGTTTCTCAGCCGCTTCAGTACATACGCCGCCTTCTTCAAGTAAGTCAAAGATTAACTGCGGGATACTCTCAACCGTTAAGTCTTGCCGTTCAAATGATCCATAAAAAACATGCTCGTTTGCCATGAGGAGTCTATGTTGCCTTTGTCGACTAACCCCTAAGCAGTCAATTGTTAATGCCATTTTATCTAGGTCTTCCTTTTTTATGTATAAGTCAATGCGAGAAGGCACGCTTAGTTAGCTAAACGCCCATATAGTGGTTGTTACTGCTTGAGAACATGTGTTTTGTTTATGTCGAAGAATTTGTCTAATAAAAAGAAGCATCAAGCAGTTGCAAGAATTTTGAGAACGGTACCATACGAGGAGGGTTTCATTTTCTATATTGATATTGGTCAACCGACCGAAAATACTGCAACAAGCCTGGAACAATTCGCTAAGGAACTTGAAGTTGTAGACGTAGCGTCAGTTGATTTTCATTTTAAGAGAGCAGACTTTCAAAAATGGATTGGTAAAACATTGGAAGATATTGAATTATCCCGCAGATTAGACAAAATTCCAAAAGAAGCTTTTAGCGAGTCACTGAGAAAAGAGATTGTTGAAATTGTCATGGCGCGAAAAGATGAACTTGTCAAGTTTCAACTTTCGTAGCTCTACGAGTCTATTTTCAAATTCTTCATTTTTAATTGTTGACTAAGAAAGTCTAGTAGCGCAGCTTTTTTGTGAAAATAGAGGCGTCAGCAAAATCAGCGAGTCTACCCTAGAGAAAATAAACAATAACCTTCAATGAAGAAGATTCTTGTGTCTTCTAAATAGCAGATTAAGACGTTTGATACGTTATTTTTCGTTGTTGACGATTTTTCTTTGACGGTTTTTGGTGCAATCGCGGGATAGCATGGGACAAATGGATAATAATTGTTGGCATTTAGCTATTTTTGATTGCGGATCATCTGAATTTATTACTGAAAAAGGAAGTATGTAGCGTTTTTCTGCGAACTATTGCTGCGTACATTGAGAATGCAAGGATCGCCGCCAACAGCGCAGTTTTATACAATGTTATTTCTTGAAAAAGGGATACAACTAAAACAGCTATAGGTAGAGCGCTAAGCAGTAAGAATGTATATGGAAAGAGCTTCAAAGCCCTTTGGTTAACGTTTGCCGTGCCTTTTTGTCTAAAGAAAAGTTCAGGAAGTTTTCCCATTCCGATTGTGCAAGTCTTGCAGTAGTAACATGTTAGGCAGCCATGTTTGCCCAACTCAAAGAAAACTAAGAATGCTGCTAGCCCAAAAAATAAGACAGCGGCTATCGGATTGAAAAGACCGCAGGAGAGCGCGCCAAAACTGATCCAAATAATAATTACGAAATTGCCTAAAATCAATTCAGCCATTGAATAATTCTTTGTGTATCTAGTTTTTTCTGTCATTATGTTTTTATCTCCTGCTTTTTCGTTCAGCAATTTTTCTTGCAACTCGCAAGGATAGTGCTGATGTGGTTAACATTGTGGGTAAACCTTGGGAACGTGGCATGAGTGAGAGGTCAGCGACCCAAAGGTTTGGAGGTAGACTTGAGGGGTGCATTGTTTCAATGTCCTCTTTAGTTAATGGTACGGTGCCTCCAAGATGGCCGCCATGAATCAATCCGTCAATGAAGGGACCGGTTGCTCCTGATGTTTCCATTATTTGTTTAGCTTCACCTCTGGCTTTCTCAAGGCTCTCGTAATCTGCTGGAGTTAAAGATTTTGTAACTGTTCCGTTCGCGGCAACAGTGCCTTGTTCAGTGTCTGCGAGTTTAATCATCATTCCAACCCTGTCTTGCTGGGATACGTCCTTCCAGGGTTTATGGAGCCAGAACGATAGCAAATCAAAGTAAGGCGAGAGAATGTAATTTTCTTTTTTTATGAACCAAGCCATAGGTGGCTCATTTAGCATCCGAGAATCTTTTGACACTCCGCCTATAGTGAGAACTACATCAACCCACAATTTTTCTTTCGTAGGTAAATTGGAGGCTTGTAAAATTTGGGCTGTGCCGATGCCTCCAGCTGATAAGACATAGACATCGGCTTTGATTTTTAGGGTTGATGCTCCATGAGAAACCTGCACTCCATCCACATGGTTTCCGTCCAAAATTACTTTCTGGACATTTGTGTTTGTCAGCAATGAGATGCCTTTTTCTAAGTAATCTTTGTAGAGACGTCTGCTATCCCATTTGGCTCCTGTTATGCAGCCTAATTCGCAGTAGCCACATCCAATACATTTGCTTAAGTCAGTAACTTTCGGTGTTGGTTTGGGTGAATATCCTAAACGTTGGGCTTCGTCAAACATTTGCTGAGTAAGAGGGCGTCATCTGTCTCGTGGTATAGGTTTAATTGTTAGGGCTTTCTCTATTTCTTCATATTCTTCAGATAGGTCTAAGCCAATTTCTTTAAGACCCCTCTCTGCCCTAACCATGTTACCACACGCGATAGATGTGCAACCGCCTTCTGTGATACCTCGAAAAATAGCTAAATCTTGGCTTGCACGTGTGACTCCGTAGTGTGGAAATACACGTTTAATAGTTTTCATCTTTAAGAAGCCATGAACCTCTAAAAGAACTGAGCCAAGAGACTTTGTGTGTTAGAGGACTAAAAATTTTGCCAGCTTCCAAGATTGTAACTTCAAAGCCGTTCTTTGCGAGTTCGCGGGCTGCTACAGCCCCCCCAGCGCCTGATCCGACAACAATTGCTTTCATTGAACAGTCTCCTTTTCATTTAAGTGGATATCTGCCCTGCAATTTCTGGAGATAACTTATCAAGGATTAGAAACAAAAAGAGAAAATAGTTGTCTACCATAAAATCTAGGTACTCCTATGATATTGCTAGATTCTAAAGTTCTCTTCAATTCGTTTTCCAATTTTTGGCAGAGCAACTTTCAATACTCTGTTCTTATAATTGATTTTAGCTTCTTTAACGTCAACTTTTGCTGGTAATTCTGCGATCCTAAAAATTCTTCTCTCTGGTTGATTAACCCAAATCGTCAGCAGATTGCCTTTTATTCCCAACTCTATGTTTTGCGTCTTAACATTTGAAACCTCAGTTAATACAACAACTTTGTCTCTATCTTCAAAGACATCTATTAGTGTTTCTTGTTCCTCTCGAATTCGATTATGGTTTTTTCTTCGGAAACCTCGTTCAGTTTCTGACATCTCTAACTTAGGATCTCCGCTAATCAATACGATGTAAACATGAGGGCTAACTCCATTTTGCTCTGTTAAAGCTTCTTGAATGATTTCAGTAATATATTTCTGCATTTCCTTAAATTCCTCAAAGGGATAGAAGGGAAATTTTCTTCGCCGGTTTTTCCATTCATCACTGGTCAGATGTCTCACCTCCAATTTTTTAGAGTTTAGGCAACGAACCTAAATTATACCCGAAGAAGAGCACCGTTTGAAATGATTGGAAAATCATCTAAAAACAGAAATACTTCTGCTGCTTCTTTCTGGGCAATCTTTTTTATGGTCATAATATTATATAAAAAGTCTGGTAACAAAATGAATATTTTAACGTTATAGCATTTTTACCTCTATTTTTTGTTTTGTAGGTTTACACTGTTATTTTTTAGAAAGCACTAAAAGGCTGGTAATTCTGTAATTCAACTATCTATTCGGATTAAGTTCGGGTATAGTTAATTGTGGCATAATTATTTAGAACACTTTAGCAAGGACGCGCGATAATGTCAAAGAAAACAAAAATAATAACAGCCGTCATTGCATTTTAAGAAGTTTGAGCTCTTGAATTTCTGAAAATCGTAGTTTTTGTGAATCAGTAAGCTTAATAGTAATTAGTATAACCTATGTGAGGAAGGAACTTGATTTTATGGAATTCTGTTCAAAATGCGGGTCTCTTCTGGTCCCAAAGAAAATAAAAACAGGAAATCAACGTCTGCTCGTGTTCGCTTGTAGCAAATGCGGAAGCAAAACAGAAAGCGCACCTAACAGAATAAACGGAAAAACAATAAATCACAATCCAAAACAGGTAGTGGTTGTAATAGATAAGGAAAAAGAGTTTAACACTTTGCCTACTGTAAAGTTCACTTGCGTGAAGTGTGGAAACCAAGATTCTTATGCTTGGCAGGTTCAAACCCGCGGAAGCGACAAATCATCAACACAATTCTTGAGATGCACATTATGTGGCTACACTTTCAGAGAAACATCCTGATCTATTTTCAATACAAAATTATTTCAAAACACTCTAGACAGCGAATTTATCCATCTCTTTTTTAATAATATTGATTGGGTCTGTTTTGCGCGCGCTTTCTCTTAGGTGTATATATTCTCCGTAGTGTGTGCTCGCAAACAAATTGACCTTTTGATCATTGAAGGGTTTAGGAATCGAGTTAAGAGTAAAGCCACTTTGCAATTGCTCTGTGTGAGGCTATCATAGCTTTCAGAGATATAAAAAAAACAAAAATCACAACCACTATAAGCATGATTCCACTAAACGCAGGATGCAGATTAACCAGAAACGGAAAATATAGCAAATACATAATCACAATTGATAGAATATAGAGTAACTGTTTTGAAACAATTATAGCGCGCACGGTTATTTGTGTAGCAGATTTAACTACAAAGCTTTATATTTTAAAAGTTACTGACTTAATATTGTTATCTTAGTTGATAACAATATTAAATAGAAGGAGAAATAGGTTTTTGAATAAGTTATTAAAGAACAGCAGTTTTTTCAGGATAAGAACGATACTTGCTTTGTTTCTGGTGTTTACTTTTGTTTTCTCGCTTGCTGCTTTGCCAATGGCTAATTCGCATACACCTGCGTGGGAGATTCCAACGTTTGCTTACGTTAACGCAGCGCCTAACCCAGTGGGCGTTGGTCAACAAGTGCTGATTGTGTTTTGGCTTGACAAAACCTTTGCTAGCACAACTATACTAAACGACTACAGGTTCCATAACTATAACCTGACAATCGTAAACGACGATACTGGCACCATTGCCTACAGTAATATCTTTGAGGTGATAAGCGACACGACTTCTTCACAGTATACGACTTGGACACCTACAGAAGTTGGAACTTACACGGTGTATTTCAACTATCCAGGACAAGACTACAATGAATATCCGCACGATCCCAATTCGGCATACGTTGGCGACACATATCTTCCCAGTAATGCACAGACAACCTTAGTTGTTCAGCAAGAACAATTGCCAGGTCCACCTGCCTATCCTCTGCCAACAGAATACTGGTCACGGCCTATAGAGGGACAAAACACGCCTTGGGCTGCAATTTCTTCAAATTACCTCAATCCGGAGGCTGAAGCCTACCGCTTTGGATCGGTCCGACTGCAGCCAGATGGAACGGCGCCAAACAGCGCTCACATAATGTGGACAAAGCCGATTCAATTCGGAGGCGTTGTAGGAGGAAGCAGTGCAACAAAAGATCCGAATTCACCAACATCAGCAACTGGAGTTGAAGATGCAACTTTCTACACTGGTCTCTCATACGAGTGGAGATTTGCTAGGCCAATCATAATTTATGGGCGTCTTTACTATCCTCTTCCACGAAGCGATTCGGTGCTAGGTGGTCTTGCAACGAGCACGGGCAATGGATATGTTTGCGTTGACTTACGCTCTGGGGAGCAAATATGGTGGCAGAACTACGCGGTCGATCCGTCTTTTGGAGCTTTGGTATTTTTTGATTCGCCAAACCAGCATGGAGTTATTCCTAACGGATACCTATTCGCAGTTTCAGGCTCCACTTGGATTGCATATGACCCCTGGGATGGAAACTGGTTATTCAACATAACTAACGTTCCGTCTGGAACAAGAGATTACGGTCCTAGTGGAGAGCCAATAATCTATCAGCAGAGCGCAGCCAACAAATGGATTGCTTTATGGAATTTCACACAGATGCTAACTAACGGGCCCGAAGGCGCTATAGAGTTCACTGGATATCGACCTGTAGGTAAGGTTATTGACTCATCTACTCGCGATGCATACTCGTGGAATGTGTCTGTTCCAGATTTGCCCTCAGATGCAGCCATAAGATGGACAATATACGGAGACCTGATCTTTGGCAGCTCACACACTGCAGGCAACTTCCCATCATTCGGAGGAGCCGGAGAACGCTTCACGTACCTTGACTACGCAACCTTCTGGACTATAAGCCTAAAACCAGAATCACTTGGTCACTTGATTTGGAAGAAAGATTTCCAAGCATTGCCTGGCAACGTTACTCTGCAGCTTGGCCCAGTTGATCCCTCAAGTCGAACGTTCTTCTTGAGTACAAGAGAGACTATGCAGTGGTACGGCTATGACCTTGATACGGGAAACGCGTTGTGGGGTCCAGCTGGAAACGCTAAACCATTCAACTACTACGCTACTGTCGGCAGTGGAGGCGTTGCTCAGATTGGATACGTAGGTTACGGCAAACTGTATTCTGCTGGTTACGGTGGAGAGGTCTTCTGCTTTGATTCTAAGACTGGCGATATATTATGGTCGTACGGTGGAGATGGAGAAGGAAACAGCACGAGCAGTGGCTCAAACACTCCTTGGGGTCTTTACCCAGTGTTTATAGGTGGAATTGCTGACGGCAAAGTCTATGTCTACAGCGGTGAGCACTCCCCCAATGTGCCGCCATACAAAGGTGAAAAGTTACGATGCCTCAATGCCACTACGGGTGAAGAGATTTGGACCATTGACAGTTGGGCTACTGTAGGACCTTTTAGTGACCAAGGCTTCCCCATAGCAGACGGAGAATTAGCCTACCTTAACGCCTACGACATGCAAGTATACGCTATCGGCAAAGGACCTACTACGGCTTCAGTGACGACGTCGCCTAAGGTTTCAACGTTTGGCAATGCAGTTCTTGTGGAAGGGTCAGTTATTGATATCTCTGCTGGCACAAAACAAAGCGAGCAAGCAGCACGCTTCCCCAATGGCGTTCCCGCAGTATCAGATGCGAGCATGGCAGACTGGATGGCATATGTCTATATGCAGAAACCAAAACCAACACAAGCCGAGGGTGTTTTAGTCACTCTAAGTGTCATCGACTCAAATCAAAACTATCGTGACATCGGCACAACTACGAGCGACTCTGATGGGTTCTTCTACTTTACGTGGGTTCCTGACATTCCAGGCGATTTCACCGTTTACGCGTCTTTCGCGGGCTCCGAATCTTACTGGCCATCACATGCTGTATCAGCTTTCACAGTTATGAACGCTCTTGAATCGACTACTCCTCCGGAAACAACAGCACAGAACACGATGACAGACACTTATGTCATTGCGTTTGGCAGCGCATTGATTATAATCGTCGCAATAGGCTTTGCAATATTAATAATTAAAAAACGCTAAAAAAACTAAACAACAAAAACTCCCTTTTTTCTTCTTTCTTCTTTACCTAATGTTGGTTTTTTAATTTCTGAGATATGCGTTAGTTAATGCATTTTGGCTCTGTTTTTGCTGTACTTCGCAAAATGTCATCTCTGATGTGTAGGTTGCTCGGTTTCTTTGCAAAGCTGTTAATTTGAATTTGCAAAAATACTTATAAGAATTAGCATGGTAAGACGCCGCAACGGAAGAGAGAGGATACATATTGAAAAAGTCAACATTGAAGCTGACCCTCGTAGCTACTCTTATGCTGCTCGCAATAAGCGCTATTTCAACGGCTATCGATCCCTCCGCAATGTTTGCTCAAGCCGCAACTTCAAGCACGGTAGTTAGTACAGAACTGATTAATTACTATAGAATGACAAACTCTGAAGTTCAAACATTCATGGCAACTTTGCATAATCAAGGAATTACGACACTAAATGTTAGAATAAACAGCTACTCTGAATGGACTGGTAACAGCAATACTGCCATAGCAAAGATAAAAACCATCATTCCTGTTGCCAATGCGCAGGGAATTTCCGTCAACGTCGATCTGCATACATGGTACACTACATGGGATAACAGCTTTAGAGATTCAGCATCAAATTCAGCTGCTAATCGCAACACATACATAAATTACGTTAAAACAACGTTGCAAGCTTTCAGCGGCTACAATGTCAATGCCTTTATGGTGTTAAATGAACCTCAAGCGAGACGAGCCTCCACATCTGAGAACAACTTTATCTTAAGCATAGTATCTGCAGCCCACAGCGTAACTAGTAAACCGGTATCTGTAAGGTTTATGGCAGGTTACAGCCCAAGCACCGGACACTATTCGTCAGCAATTGATCAAGCTACTGATTTTCTATGTCGAAACAGCTATTGGGATGCAAGAAACCCATCATCATCAGTCTATGGATGCACAGAATCCAAACTTCTAACAGCGCTATCTACTGCTCACAGCCAAAATAAGCAATTATGGATAACAGAATTTGGCAAATCTAACAGCAACCTTGCAGATCAAAAAGCATACGTTGAAGCATTCGTAACCTACGCAAAATCCAAAGGAATAGATCAAATATTCTGTTGGGTGAGTCAACCAGATTCGAGCGGCGAAAGCTACAACATATTCAACGGCTACACACCTAATCCAGCATTCTACGAGTTAGTTAACACAGGTTCAGCTAATCCGATTTCGACACCAGGCAGTACTCCATCATCGACGCCTACTCCAACACAGACTCCAGAGCCTACTTCGACACCAACACCTACTCCAACGCCGACTTCATCATGGGATTCGTATTCAAGCAGTCATTATTGGCGAAGCAGTTCTGGGCATTCATACTCGAGGCATCACCGTTAAGAAAAACGGGAACACCACGACGGATCCATGAATAATACAGCAAAAATCCCCATTTCTTTTTTTTAATCTGTAAGCAACTTGTTGTGCTTGTTTTTTATTATTGATTTAGGGTGTGCAAAATTCAGATGAAAAATTATTTATTTTCAAGAAAAAGTTGTTTATCTGCTAGAACAACAACACCTAAAAAATTCTTGTTGTTCTTCTAACCTTCCATGCAGGGAAAGGCATCTTTTAGAGTCTGCTGCTGCAAATTTTTTTCCGAGATATTGCCTGATAGCTTTTTTTCTTAGTTTTTTCCTTCAAATATCGAGTTCAAATCTCCTGGTTTTTTCGTTGCGTAGAAAACCGTGAATTTAGACAAGGTTTTTTAGGATCTTTCTTCTGATTCAGGCAGGGAAGTATGCGCCTAAAAGTATTGGTTGCTTTTTTTCTAGTTTTTGCGTTGCTGTCTGTCATGATACCACGAGTGCAAAGCGGTGTCTTCGATCCTTTTCACACTAAAGATGAGAAAACTGCGATGTGGAAGGAGCTTTGGAGCAGTCATCCCGGTACAGAATACTTTTCCGTTGGGAAATACTACGATGGATCTGAAATGCTGATGTTTGTTGCTGGTAACCGAACTGGTGGGAGAGTGCTTTGGGATGCAGAAATGCATGGCAACGAAGACAAAGGTGGCGAAATACTGTTTCTACTGGCGCAGTGGCTTTTGGAAAGTAACGATTCTGTGGCAAGATCGATTCTTGAACAAAATTATGTAATGTTTTTGCCTATGGTTAACAATCAAGCTGTTAGGGGAAACAATGATACATCTATCTCTTCGTTTGGTGTGGATCTTAACAGAAACTTTGAAGTTGGCTGGCAGAAGAGTAACCCTGCTGATGATACTTATTCGGGTCAAAATCCGTTGAGTGAGCCGGAAACGCGTGTTATGCGAAGTATTTTTGCGGCTTATCAGCCTACATTTTATGTTAATTTGCATTGTGGGGCTGGTCCTTATGCTGCTTTCTACAAGGGAGGTGACGTAGCTTTGTCTGAAAGTGTGAAAAACAGAACCAGTCAGATATGTGAAGAGTCTGGTATTGTACCCTATCGAACGAGCAGTTTTGGTTCTAACGGTTACTCAATTGGCGATGCAGCTCAGTTAGGAGTTCAATCAACTTGGCTAATCGAGACTGTGGGCGAAGCTACCGCTTGGAGACATTTACCCGAAAATTATGATGCGTTGGTCAACACATATTACCCGAAGTGCCGTGCAATTTTTGTGGCTATGTGCGAACTAGCATCTCCAACGGATCAAGCTGCAAAAGTTGTATTCATTAATCAAAATCCAGCATCGAATTTGGTGCGTTCGCAAAATAATGTAGCGGTTCAGGCTACGGTGACTCCGAGCGCAACTGGGATAAAGAGTGTAACCCTTCACTACGCATCAAACGGTGTGGATCAAGCTGAAGTAGGCATGATGAAAATCGGTGAAAATGTCTGGGAGGGCTCTATACCTGCTTTTTCGCAATCAACTTCCGTCAAGTACTCGATAATCGTTGAAGACAACGGTGGAAATATCGTAAGCTCAGAAGCAACAATTGAAAGCCCGTCATATACTGTACTTTTCGATCCCCAAACACCTACGCCATCTCCAGTACGCACTGTGGAACCTTCACCCATACCGACTTTGAGACCTGTCCAAACAGCTCCTCCTTCTTCTCCAACAAATGATCCAACCTCTCCACCTAAGCAAGAGCCCACATCTGCTCCTTTAGAAAAAACCGACAGCTCATATAGTCTTCAGCAGATTTATCCGGTTATTGCAGTAATTAGCGTTGCTTTGGTTGCTTTATCATCTTTTCTATTCATAAGAAAGCAGAAGCGGAAAGCTTGAGTGCTCAGTAAAGCATTTTTTGAGAGATACTTCGAGCTTTTTAGAGAAACGGCGTCAAATTAATGATGTAAATTTAGTTCTTAGATGCCGTTGAGTACAAGTATAATAAGTCTTAAATCGCAATAAAGGTTAAAAGCATCCTTTGCGCCCCTCTAATTAAAGCATATTTAAAAGTATTTAGAGGGAGAAAAATGGAAAAGATAAAGTTCGGTTGCTTAACAATCATAGCATTATTCTTAATCTCAACATTCACCTTGGCAGCAGTCAACGCTCAAGGCACTGAATTCACAAACTACACAATAAAACCAGACGGAAGCATTGAACCTGACAATTCAGTCATAACTCACACTGGAAACAACTATTTTCTCACCCAAAACATCACTGGCAGCGTAATTATCCAAA
>Ga0315535_1002433_pt1 | contig 11876 bp, 9 predicted proteins | sample SalMarSW160220MG_2_FD_203092 | JGI IMG/M metagenome (GOLD analysis project Ga0315535, IMG submission 203092) | Salt marsh sediment microbial communities from the Plum Island Ecosystem LTER, Massachusetts, United States - Salt Marsh Sediment SW1602-20 ...
ACCCGGCCGAAGTCGTGGACGCCTACCGGCGGCATTCATCCCCGCAGCGGGGACCGGACGGCGGCCGGCCCGAAGCGCCGGGCGGGGAAGCCCCATGACCCGCCAGCCGCCGCTCGTCAGCATCATCATCCCGTGCTGCAACGACGGGAAGTACCTGGACGAGGCCGTGACCTCGGCGCTGCGGCAGACCCACGCGGCGCTGGAGATCATCATCGTGGACGACGGCTCCCGGGATCCCTACACGGTCCGGCTGTTGCGGACCTATCAGCGGCCCCGCACCCGCGTCTTCCACACGCCCAACCGCGGCCCGGCGGCGGCGCGAAATTTCGCCATCCGCCGGGCCGCGGGAAAATACCTCCTGCCCTTGGACGCCGACGACCGCATCGCTCCCAGCTACGTCGCCCGGGCCGTTGCCTGTTTGGAGCGGGACCCCCGGCTCGGCATCGTCTACTGCCGGGCCCGGCGCTTCGGAGACCAGCGGGGGGAATGGCGCCTGCCGGAATATTCCCTGGGCCGCATGCTCATGGACAACATGATCTTCTCCACGGCCTTGTTCCGGAAAAAGACCTGGGAGCGGGTCGGAGGCTACAACCCCAACATGGTTTACGGCCTGGAGGACTACGATCTGTGGCTCTCCATTTTGGAGAAGGAAAAATGCCGGGTGCACCGCATCAATCAAATTCTGTTTTATTACCGCAGCCGGCGGGACTCGCGCACCGCGAAGTTGAAAGCCGAGGGCCTGGAGCAGGCCATGTTCCGGCAGTTGTTCCGCAACCACCGCCAATTTTACCTGCGGCATCTCGAAGCCTATTTCGAGGGGCGGATGCAGCTGATCCGCGATCTCAACCGCTTCGGGCGGCTGATTGAAACGTCTCCGGCATTGAAGCTCGAGAGGCGGTTGGACCGGTTTCCCCTGGGACGGAGCCTCTACGGCGGAGTCCTGGGCGCGTTCGCGGCGCTGCTGGACCTGGCGCGCCGCCTCGGAGGGAAGTGAGGCATGCTGATCCTGACCAGCCTGTGCGCCAATTATCTCCCCAAGGCGCGGGTCCTGGCCGAAAGTGTCAAACGCCATTCGCGGAACCGCGTCTGGGTATGCCTGGTGGAAAAAACGGCTCCGCCGGAGTTGACCTCCCGGGAGCCCTGGGACGGCCTGGTGCTGGCGAAGGACCTGGGCATTTCCAATTTCGGAAGGTTTATTGCCGGACGGTCCCGGCTGGAGGCGGCCACGGCGGTCAAGGCGCAGTGGTTCCTGCACGCGCTCGCGCGCTTCCCGCACGAAAAGGACTTTCTCTTTCTCGACCCCGACATGACGGTCTACACGGATTTCCGCCCGCTGCAGCGGCTGCTCCGGCGCCACCCCCTGATCGTAACCCCGCACTTGCTGACGCCGCACAACCTGGAGATGGAAGTGAGCGCCTTAAACCACGGCGCCTACAACCTGGGATTTCTCGCCCTGCGGCGCGGGCCGCGCAGCGGGGCTTTTCTCGCCTGGTGGCGGGAGCGGCTCCAGTTCGCCTGCTATGACGACCGGCCGCACGGGTTGTTCACGGATCAGAAGTGGGCCGACCTGGTCCCGTCGCTGTTTGACGCCCACGTGCTCCGCGACCCCGGCTATAACGTGGCGACCTGGAACCTGGGGGAACGGCGCCTGACTCCCGTGGCGGGCGGGCTGGCCGCGAACGGCCGGCCCCTGCAGTGCCTGCATTTTTCGGGGTTCGATCAAGGCACGTTCCGGTGGGCCGCGGAACGCTGGGGAGGGCGGAGCCGGCTCCGGTTGCGGGCTTTGGCAGGCGCCTATGCCCGCGCTTTGGCCCGGCACGGGCAAAAGGACCTCGGGAACCGGCCTTGGAGCTACGACCGCTTGGATGACGGCCGCCTTCTCCCGCTTGGCCTGCGCGCGGCCTTGCGGCGGCCGGAGGTTTTGCCCGGCGAGGATCCGTATGCCTTGAGCCTGCGCGAACTGCGCCGCCGCCTGCCCTGGTCGGCAAGCTGGCCGGGACGGGCGGTGCGCGGCCTGCGGCGGGCCGCAGGGGTGTTTCTGCGGGAGCTGGGAGGCCGCCGCGGCCGTGGCTTCTAGGACCCGGCCGGAGCCGCCGCTCGCCGGCAGCACCAGCGGAAGACCGCGGCCGCGGCAAAGATCATGACCGCGGCCACCTGAAGCGGGGTGGCCGGGGCAAAGGCGGCGGCTAAGAAACCGGAGATCAGGGGCGGAATGCCCATGGCCAGGGCCTGGAGGCTGGAATTGATGCCCAGGATTTCGCCCTGCACCGTCTCCTCCGCGCTGATGCTGATCAAGCCCGTGCTGTTCGTCTGGGTGAGATTCATGGCGAGGGCGAAAAACGGCATGACCGCCACGAAGGCCCAGGCCCGGGTCGTGAAGCTTGCCAGCAGAATGAACAGGCCGGCCAACCCCAGGGAGACCCTCAGGATTGCCGCCGGCGTCCAGCGCCGCGCCGCCCACCGGACGATCACCCATTGCGTCAGAAGACCGACCGCGCCCATGCAGGCGAAATAATCGCCGATGCCGCCCTGGGAGAAACCAAAACGGTGAATCATGAATACGCCGGCGAAAGTGGCGTAAAAAGCGAACCCGGTCTGAAACAGGAAAAGCGTGATGAAGAGAGAGCGCAGGGTGGGATGCGTAAAGGCCCGCCCGATGTTGATCCAGGCCTGGCTCCAGCGCACGGCCGTCCCGTGTCGGCGCACCGGCAGGGTTTCCGGCAGCCAGAACCACACGGAGAGCGTGTTCGCGAGGGCCAGCAGGCCGGCGAACCAGAACGGAGTGGTGGCGTTGAACCAGGACACCAGCCCCGGGTCGGACAGTTTTCCACCGAGGAAAGGCCCGCCGATAAACCCCAGGCCGAAGGCGGCGGCCAGCAGCGCGAAGCGGCCGACACGGTTTTCCGCGGTCGTGATGTCGGCGATGGACGCCTGGGCGACGGCGATCACCCCTCCCGTCGCGCCGTCCAGGGCCCGGGAGAAAAACAGGAGGGGAATGTCCTTCCGGACGATGCCGACCGCGAACAGAAAATAGGACACGCTGGTTCCGGCCAAGGACAAGGCCAGGATCCTGCGGCGGCCGAAGCGGTCGGAAAGCTGGCCGAGAACGGGTGCCGCCAGGAACTGCATGAAGGAGAAGGCGGCCATCAGGCCTCCGAGCAGGATATACCCGTGAGCGAGCGGGGTGCCCGGCGGCAGCAGAAAGAAACGCGAGGCGGGGTCGGCCAACAGGATGGGGATGATCGGAATCAGGATGCCGAAGCCCATGATGTCGATGAAAATGGCGAGAAAGAGAAGCGGCGGGACGCGGTGCGCGGAGAACGGTCGGGGCATGCTTGCCTCGCGTGGCTGCGGCCGGAGGCTCAGGCCGGAGCCGGGCCGTCGCAGTTGGCCTTCAGGTGGGGTCCGCCGGGAAGCGGACTTCCGGCCGTGCCGTCGCGGGCGAGCAATTCCTGGAATTCTTCGGCTTCCAGGGTTTCCTTTTCCAGAAGGCGCTGGGCGATCTTGTGCATCAGTTCCTTCTGGTCGCACAGGGATTTCTTCACGCCGGCCATGCGGGCTTCGATGAGTTTCTGAATTTCCTGGTCGATGACCCGGGCGGTGTGCTCGCTGAATTCCCGGGGAGGGATGATGGCCGGCTGCTGCACGAAGACCGCCTGCCGTTGTTCGTAGGTGACCGGCCCCAAGGTTTCGTTCATGCCAAACATGGAGACCATGCTGCGGGCGATTTCCGTGGCTTTCTGCAGGTCGTTGTGCCCGCCGGTGGTGATGTCGTCGAACATCAGTTCCTCGGCCGCGCGTCCGCCCAGCAGCACGTCGATCTTTTCCAACAACTCCCGGCGCGACATGAGGTACCGGTCCTCGGTGGGGAGCTGCAGGGTGAAGCCCAAGGCGGCGATGCCCCGGGGCACGATGGAAATTTTATGCACCGGTTCCGCCGTCGGGCGGGAAGCGGCCACCAACGCATGCCCGGTTTCATGGTACGCCACTACGGTTTTTTCCCGCTCGTTCAAATGCCGGTTCTTCTTCTCCAGGCCCGCGATGATGCGGTCGATGGCCTCTTCCAGCTCGGGTTCCCCGACCTCGGATTTGCCCCGGCGGGCGGCCAGCAGGGCCGCCTCGTTGGCCAGGTTGGCCAGATCCGCGCCCGTGAAACCCGAGGTGCGGCGGGCGATGGTCTCCAGATTCACGTCCGGGGCCAGGCGGATCTGGCGCGTATGGATCTTCAAAATGTCCAGGCGGCCCTGGAGATCGGGCCGGTCCACGAGAATTTGCCGGTCGAAACGGCCAGGACGAAGCAGGGCCGGGTCCAGGATTTCCGGCCGGTTGGTGGCCGCCACGATGATGACGCCTTTCTTGGAATCGAAACCGTCCATTTCCGCCAGAAGCTGGTTGAGGGTCTGTTCGCGCTCGTCGTGCCCGCCGAGGGTGCCCAGTCCCCGGGCCTTGCCCAGCGCGTCCAGCTCGTCGATGAAGATGACGCAGGGCGCGACCTTGGAGGCCTGTTCGAACAGGTCGCGCACCCGGGCGGCGCCCAGGCCCACGAACAACTCGATGAAGTCGGAACCGCTCATGAAGAAGAAGGGAACGCCCGATTCGCCGGCCAAGGCCTTGGCGAGCAGGGTTTTGCCCGTGCCCGGGGGGCCGACCAGCAGAACGCCTTTGGGAATCCGGGCGCCCAGGGTGGTGAATTTTTCGGGGCTCTTGAGGAATTCCAGAATCTCCTGCAGTTCCTGCTTGGCTTCATCCTGGCCGGCCACGTCCGCGAAAGTGATGCCCACGTCCCGCTGCACGAAAATCTTGGCCTTGCTTTTACCCAGGGTCATCATGCCGCCCATGCCCTGCTGGCCCATGCGGCGCATGAACCACATCCAGATGAGCATGAAAAAAAAGATGGGAACGAGCCAGGACAGCAACACCTTCCAAAAGGTATTTTCGTTTTCGGCGATGATGTCCACCTGGTTTTTTTCCAGGAAGGGGATCAGGTTGGGATCGCCGACGCGCGGGGTGGTATAGAGCTTGGTGGGAAACAGGGGCTCCTTGCCGCCGTGCAGGGTTTTTTCAAAACCGCGGAGATTATGCGTGGAGACCACCACGGAGTTGATTTTATTATCGGCAATATACTTTTTAAACTGGCTGTAGGAAACCCGGTCGATCCGCGGGGAAATGGCGAACTGGAAAAGGAGAATCAGGCCCAACGTCACCAAAATGTAAATGGCGGCAAGCGAAGTCCGTTTTGGCACGGTGATCACCTCCTGGAAGGATAACACCATACCATACAAGCCATTCCGGTTTCAAAGCAAATCCGGCGGCTTTCGTTCCCTCGGGCCGCCCCCTGGCCGGCGCCGCGGCAGGGGGTCCGGGAAGGAGGAAATTTGCTGCCAAATTACGCGGCCAAGGCTTACAATACTGGCATCCGGCGGCCGCCTGGCGTGGACGGGCGGTGCTGCCGCGGGTCTCTGATCCGGCGGCCTCATCAACCTGATGAGGCCTGGGGTTCGGGGGCGGTGAAGCCTCCGACTGGAGTAGGAAGGAAAGCAGGACGCGTCAGCGTCCGCGTCCGGGGAACCTGTGGTTCCCCGGAGAACATCCATGAGGAGGTGGAAAACATGTTGCAAGCGCAGGAAGTCATGACCCGCGAAGTCGTCAGCATCAGTCCCGAGGCCACGCTGTCCGACGCCATCGAACTGTTGCTGGCACGGAAGATCAGCGGCCTGCCCGTGGTGGACCACGAAGGCAAGATTATCGGGATCATCTCGGAGAAGGACATCCTCAATTTCGCCTTCAGCGGCAACTTGCACAATACGCGGGTCGAGGAGGCCATGACCGCGAAAATCGTCAGCTTTCCCCCGGAGGCCAGCATTGATTCCATCGCCCTGGCCATCAGCCAGCACCAGTTCCGGCGGGTGCCCATCGTCCTGGAAGGCAAGGTCGTCGGCATCGTGTCCCGGCGGGACATCATCCGCGTGGCGCTCCTGGGGAAACGATAGGGGGAAACCCCTTAGGGGAAATGCGGGCCCGCGCCGGTGCGGTGAGAGCGGGGAAACTCGGAACGGCGCGCGGGGGTTTTGCGCAGCGCTTGCCAGAAGTTCCGCAGACGGTGCAGGATTTCGTGCCAGAAGGGCCAGGGATCCGTCCAGGAAAACAACACCCGGACGTGCTTCTTCCGGAAATTCCGCAGAAAGCCGTATTGCCGGCTGCCCGCCAGGTAGGCCTTGAAATCGTCCGATTCGTAGATCCAGGTCATCCCGGGCCTGGCCTGGACCGGGGTGACCGGTTCGTGCCGCAGCAGGCGCACCAGGCTTTCCGGAAAGTTCACGCCCGCCGCGCGCGCCAGCGCGATTTGCAGGTTGAAACGTCCCACCGTCGGCTCCATGATGAAAAACTGCTTTCTCTCCGGATCGAACTTGTATTCCAAGGATCCGAAGCCGCGGTAGCCCACGGACCGGAAGAGAGCCACGCTGCGTTCGCAGAGCTCGTTGTCCTGCAAACTGACCGCCAAGCTCGTGCTTCCGGAGAAGCGGGGAAACTGGCGCAGTTTCCTGCCGAGGAAGACCTGTACGGGACGGGATTGCTCGTCGAACAACATGAAGCAGAAATACAGCTGGTCGTCCCCGCCCGAGATCCATTCCTGCACGACCAGGGACTGGTAATGCAGCGGGGCCAGCTGCGGAAGCAGCGCCTGGAGTTCCCCGAAACTGTCAACGCGTTCCGCGTGCATCAGGAAGGGTTTGACCACCAGCGGATAGTCCAGGTTCCGGCCCAGGCGCAGGAGGGCGTCCGGATCGGGCGCGGTGTGGGTGGCCGCCACGGGCCAGCGGGCTGCCTGGGCCCAGGGATAGAACTTGGCCTTCTGCATCAGGAGCTCGATCACCGGGTCGTCGGGCAGGAGGAAATCATAGCCCGCGGAAAGTTCGCGGCGATGCCGCGAAACCTCGACCACTTGGGCGTCGCCGGTGAGCAGCAGGAGCGGGTTGTCCCGGAAGTTCTCCCGCCAGCGAAGCAGGAAGGGCACCAGGCCTCCGGGAGGATGGGTGAGCGTGGCCCGGGGCAGGTTGGAGTAATAGGCGGGCCGGCGTACCAGCTTTTCGCCCACGGACCAAATCCGGTGTCCCTGACGCCGCAGAGGCCGCAGGCAACGAAGGGTGGAAAGGGCCGTAGCCGTGTAGTCCGGAACGACAATATCCATGCTCAACTCCCGGTTGAAAGGGGAAGGGGAAGACGCGCGCGGCGGCTCACGCCCTTTTCGGAGACGAACCGGACGCGGGGGCCCGGAATTTCGGCAAAAACAAAGCCCGCTTGAAACAGCGGGCTTGGGAAAGCTTGCTGCGCGGACAGGGAATCCGCGGAATTCACGCCGGCCGCACGCGGGGGCCGAATGCGGACTACTGCACCAGGCCTTTCTTGGCCGCGTTTTTCAATTTTTCGTTGGCGAAGATCGCAATTTCCACCCGACGGTTCTGGCGCTTGCCCTCTTCCGTGTCGTTCGAAGCCACGGGTTGGGATTCGCCGTAGCCCATCGCGGTGAAGCGGGCGGGCGCCACTCCGTAACTCTTCAACTGGTTGGCCACCGCGTTGGCCCGGCGCTCGGAGAGCTGCTGGTTGTACTCCTCGCTGCCGTCGGAATCCGTGTGTCCCTCCACGAGGATGTTGGTGTCGGGATACTTGTTTAATATGGCGGACAGTTTTTTCAGGTTGGCCACGGCTTCGCTTTGCAGGCTCGCGGAGGCCTTGGCAAACAGGATGCCGGACTGGAAGGTGATCTTGATGCCTTCGCCGATGCGCTCCACCTTGGCGCCGGCGATGTCCTTCTGCATTTCGGCCGCCTGTTTGTCCATGTTGGCGCCGATCAGGGCGCCCGCCGTGCCTCCCACCGCCGCCCCGATGATGGCGCCGATGGCCGTATTGCCGGCCTGCTTGCCGATGACCGCACCGAGCGCACCGCCGCCCACGGCGCCGATGGCCCCGCCTTTGAAGGCATTGCTGGTGGCGCAGCCCGAGACGATGAGTCCCAGGGAGAGGATGGCGAACCAGGTCACGCTCTTTTTGGTCTTCATGGTATTCCTCCGGGAAAAGTATGCCCCCTGCCGGCTTGCGGCGGGTTCTGGCTGGAGCAGAGACATTGTACTTGGCCCCGCGTCAAAGTCAAGAAAAACCGAACCGCCTTTCGCGCGGCGCCAGGGATCCGCGGCCCTTTCGCGCGGCGGGCCTACGGGGATCCGGGCGGATGCACTTCGTCTTCCCTTGGCGGGCGAAAATGCATACAATGGAGCGGCCGGCCGCGCCGGCCACGGACCGGGCGCAGGCCGGGGGCGACCGCCCCCGTCCGACCGGCGGCGGAAAAATTTGGTAATCCAGGAGACGAAATGGACGCCAATCGCATTCGGGAAATCCTGCAGCGTGCACCCGACGGGCGGGAAGTGACGGCCGCGGGCTGGGTGCGCACCAAGCGCGAAAGCAAGAACTTCTCCTTCGTGGAACTCAACGACGGCTCCTGCCTGCGCAATCTGCAGATCGTCGTCGACCAGGCCCTGCCGGACTACGCGGCCCTGCTGCCGCGGGTGACCACCGGCGCCAGCCTGCGCGTGACGGGACGGTTGGTGGCCTCCCCCGGGGAAGGGCAAAGCGTCGAGTTGCAGGCCCGGGAAATCATGCTGTGCGGTTCCGCCGACCCGGACCGCTATCCCTTGCAGAAGAAACGCCATTCCCTGGAATTTTTACGCGAACAGGCCTTCCTGCGGCCGCGGAGCAACACGCTCGGCGCCGTGACCCGGGTCCGCAGCGCCCTGAGCCTGGCCATCCACCGGTTTTTCCAGGAACGGGATTTTCTTTACATCCATACTCCCATCATCACCACCAGCGACTGCGAGGGCGCGGGAGAGATGTTCCAGGTCACCACCCTGCCGCTGGAGCGTCTCGCCGGCTCGGGGGCGCCGCCTGACTACCAGGAGGATTTTTTCGGAAAAAAGACCTATCTCACGGTCAGCGGGCAGCTGGCGGGAGAGGCCTATGCCTGCGCCCTGGGCAACATCTATACCTTCGGCCCGACCTTCCGCGCCGAGCATTCGAGCACGACCCGGCACCTGGCCGAATTCTGGATGGTGGAGCCGGAAATGGCTTTTTGCGACCTGCACGGGGACATGGATGTGGCGGAAGAATTTTTAAAATATATTTTCCGGTACGTCCTGGAACATTGCGGCGAAGACCTGGCCTTTTTCAACCGCTGGATCGACCCGGCCGTGCTACCGACCTTGGAACAGGTCGTCCAGGAGCAATTTGCGCGGATTTCCTACGGCGAGGCCGTGGCCGAGCTGCAGCGGTCCGGGGCCCGGTTCGAATTCCCGGTCCGCTGGGGGGCGGACCTGCAGTCGGAACATGAAAAATACCTGACGGAACGGATCTTCCGGAAACCCGTCATGGTGACGGATTATCCCAAGGGCAACAAGGCCTTTTACATGAAAGTGAACCCGGACGGGGAAACGGTCCGCGCCCTGGACGTGCTCGTGCCGCGTCTGGGGGAAATCATCGGCGGCAGCGAGCGCGAGGACGACCTGGACCGGCTGGAGGGACGCATCCGCGAAGCGGGGCTGAATCCCGAGGCGTACACCGGATACCTCGATTTGCGGCGCTATGGTTCCGTGCCGCACGCGGGTTTTGGGCTGGGTCTCGAGCGGACGGTCCAGTTCGTCACGGGCATGCAGAACATCCGGGACGTGATTCCTTTCCCCAGGACCTATCGGAGCGCGGAGTACTAGGACGAGGCCGGTTCGGCGAATTTTTCGAAGATTTTCCGGAAATGGAAGCCGAAGATGGAAAAGGTCACCGCCTGGGAGAACACGCTGGGGCGGCGCAGCAGGGACCAGGTCAGCAGGCGCCAGTAATGGAGGCGCTCCTGGCCCAGGATGCCCAGGTGCCAGATGGACTTGAGAAAGGCGCCCAGGGCGTTGACCTGAAAGCGGCGGCGCTGCTGGGGCGAAGGCTGGTAGGATTTCAGAAAGGCCTTCACGCGGGCATAGTAGAACTGGGGCGAATAAATTTTCGACACGATCCGTTTGTAACCGGCGATGAGCGTGTCGTAATTCATCTTGGGGATGAAATTGATGGAACAGTCGGTATTGTCCCCGGACAGGGTTTGGATCAGCCGCTGCTCCCGGTCGAGGCGCTGGTAGAGCTTGGTGCCCTTCACGGCGTTTAAGAGGCCCACCATGGCGGTCACGATGCCGCTGCTCTGGATGAACTGGATGGTCTTGTCGAAAATCGTGACCGGGTCGTTGTCGAAGCCGATGATGAAGCCGCCCTGGACCTGCAGCCCGGCGCGCTGGCATTTTTGAATGGACGCGATCATGTCCCGCTGCGTGTTCTGCGTCTTGCTGCACTCGTTCAGGCTGTCCTCATGCGCGGACTCGATGCCGACAAAGACCGTGCTGAAGCCCGTTTTCACCATCTGGGTGAGGAGCTCATCGTCGTCCGCCAAGTTGATGGAGGCCTGGGTGAAGAAGTTGAACGGGCGGCCCTTCTGCCGCATCCAGGCGTCCATGGCCGGCAGGATGTGCCGCGTGAGCTGGACCTTGTTGCCGATGAAGTTGTCGTCCACGAAAAACACGTCTCCCCGCCAGCCGTGGCGATGGAGATGGTCCAGTTCGGCGATGATCTGGGCCTGGTCCTTGAGACGGGGCCGGTGGCCGTACAAGGCCGTGATGTCGCAAAAGTCGCAGTTGAACGGGCAGCCCCGGGAGTACTGCAGGGTCATGACCGCGTATTTCTTCATTTTCACCAAGTCCCATTGCGGCAGGGGGGTCCGGCTGAGATCGGCTTTTTGGTCCGTGCGGTACAACGGCGCGGGGCGGCCCGCGGCCACGTCGCGGACGAACTCCGGCAGGGTGATTTCGGCTTCGTTGAGGACCAGGTGATCCGCTTCGGGGAATTGTTCCGGGCTGGTGGTAAACAAGGGCCCGCCGGCCACGGTCTTGATGCCGAGCTGCCGGCAGCGCGCCAGCACCTCTTTGGCCGATTCGCGCTGGATGGACATGGCGCTGACAAAAACATAGTCCGCCCAGCGCAGGTCCCGGTCCCGCAGGGGTTCGACGTTGAGGTCCACCAGGCGTTTTTCCCAGGTCTGCGGCAGCAGCGCGGCCACGGTCAGGAGGCCCAGGGGCGGGGAAGGCGCCTTTCTGGAAATGAACTTCAGGGCGTATTTGAAGCTCCAGAAGGTTTCCGGTTGTTTGGGATAGACGAGTAATATTTTCACGATGTGAGCCTTTCTGGCGATACCCATCGGGGGCCGCCGGGCCGGGCGCGACCGCTGCGCCGGGCAGGGAACCGTCCCGCGTGTCCGCTAAGGGATGGTCATTCCTTGGACCTTGACCGGGCGTAAAAGTTCATCCGGCCGCGGCAGTCAGCCAGGCGGACAGGCGGGAAGCAACCGGAAAGCGAACACGTCAGGGAGCCACAGGAAGGGAGATCCCGCGCTTGTGTCCAGGCGGCGGCAGGGCCAAGGAAAAACCGACCGAGGCCAGTATATACTCATCCTGCGGGAACCTCCAGCTTTATTTTCCGAATTTCGGCCCCGGCGAGAAAGGGCTTGACAGCAGGCGCGACTCCGATTAGGATGGGTGCAACGTATCCTGACTGAAGGCTGGTCTCCATGATATTGCGTGCAGGAGCGAACCTTTCCACTGCAACGGTGCGCCGGGCACTCGTGGGCGTAGGGGTAGTCGTACGCGTCCTCGACGCCAGCGCGCCATAGCGGGAGCCATCCGGGCATTTCACACAAGTCCATCAACCCCGCTGGTGCGAATCACCGGCGGGTTTTTTTTATCCACCCACCAGCGGTCCGGTTCGCAAGCCAGCAGGGAAAACAGAGGAGGGAAGTCCCA
>Ga0315535_1002434_pt1 | contig 11874 bp, 9 predicted proteins | sample SalMarSW160220MG_2_FD_203092 | JGI IMG/M metagenome (GOLD analysis project Ga0315535, IMG submission 203092) | Salt marsh sediment microbial communities from the Plum Island Ecosystem LTER, Massachusetts, United States - Salt Marsh Sediment SW1602-20 ...
GAGTTCAGCCTGCTTCCCTGCCGCAGCGCTCTGACCTACCGGATAAAGACGGGTGTCGCTTCGGACGGCAAGATACTTGCTCAGCAGATGACGATGTACTGGGATGCCGGCGCCTACGCGGACTACGCCGTCAACGTTACCCGCGCCTCAGGCTACTCCGCTGCCGGCCCCTACGAAATCCCCAATGCCTGGATCGACGCCTACACGATTTACACGAACAAGCCCTATGGAACCGCCTACCGCGGATTCGGACACGTCGAGTTCCACTGGGGCCTCGAGCGGCACATGGACCTCGTGGCGAACGCGATCGGCATGGACCCGTTGGACTTTCGCCGCAAGAACGCCCTGCATGCGGGCTCGATTACCCTCACCGGAGAGAAGATCACCGAGCACACCGGCAACGTCGTGAAGTGCATCGACGCGGCCGCCGAAGCGATTGGGTACGGCTCGCTCACCGATGAAGAGAAGCGGTGGGAAAAAGAAACCGGCATGAAGCTCGGCAAGGGCGTGGCGGCGCTCCACAAGGCACCCGCGATGCCGCCGTTCACCGCAACTGCCGTGGTCATCAAGATGAACAGTGACGGGAGCGTCATCGTCAACGTGGGGCTCACCGAGATCGGACAGGGCTCGACGACCGCGTTTGCTCAGATCGTCGCCGAGCGGCTTGGATTCCCGGTCGAAAAAGTGAAGGTCAAGATCGAAAAGGATACCGACAGCGATCCCTACGATTGGCAAACCGTTGCATCGAAGGGGCTCATCCTCACGGGGAATGCCGCCATGCTGGCGGCCGACGACCTTCTGTCGAAGGCGTACGAGATAGCCTCGCAGGTCCTTCGGGCGAGCACCTCCGATCTGACCCACGATGGAGAGAAGGTTTACCTCAAGCACAACTCCGATCGGTTCGTTACCTTCGCCTCGATGGCGATCGGCTACGTCTATCCGGACGGAAACGGTATCGGCGGGCCGCTCGTCGGCGTCGGGAAGTACATAGCGCAGGGCTTGAGCAACCTCGACAAGGAGACCGGGCAGGGGCTCCCCGCCCTCGACTGGACCTACGGGGCACACGGCATCATCGCCGGAGTCAACCCGGAGACTGGGGAGTACAAGGTGCTGAAGGTCGCCTCGGTCTTCGACGTCGGCAAGGCGATCAATCCGGAGATCGTTCGCGGCCAGGCGGTGGGTGGAATGATCCAGGGACTCGGCACGGCGATCTGCGAGGGCTACATCTACGATCAGCAGGGTCATCTGCTCAACCCCTCCTTTACGGACAACAAGATCCCCACGGCTCGCGATCTACCCGAGGTGATCGAGAGCTACATCGTTGAAACACCGCAAGAGGACGGGCCCTACGGTGCGCGGGGCGTTGGAGAACATCCGATGATCTCGGTAGCGCCGGCACTAGGAAACGCGATCCAACACGCTACGGGTGCAGAGCTGCTTCACATGCCGATTCGCTTCGAGGATGTCTGGCGTGCGCTTCGCAAAATCGAGTCCATCGACAACTGGATTACCAAGAGTCCGAGCGGCTCCTGCCGATCGGCTCCAGAAACCCGCAAGCACTCTCCGGACAAGGCCATCGAGCCATAGCAACAGACGGCCCGCAGTGTCGCAGACGCTGCGGGCCGCTTCCTCTTGCCATGCGCGCTGCGGCTCCGCAGCCCTCCCCGTTCTTGACAGAAAGGATCGCTCGGAATTGAATTCACTGCCAGAAGGTAATTCAAAATCCGGGGAAGCGATGGCGATCAGATACGACCAGAGTACCAACGAGTCGACGAGCTGGATCGTCGCCGAAGGGGATTACGATCCGAATTGGCGCGCCAAGATGGAGAGCATCCTCGCTCTTGGCAACGGGTACATGGGAGTTCGTTCGGCAACGGAGGAGCACTATCCCGGAGAAACCCGCGGCCTCTATGTTGCCGGGGTCTTCGATGCCTTCCCCGGCGAGGTAACCGAGCTCGCGAATCTCCCCGATTGGCTTTCGATGGAAATATCCTTGGAGGGGGAAAGATTCTCCTGCAGCTCCGGTACGATGCATTCCTATGAACGAGAGCTCGATCTCAAGACCGGGATCCTGCGGCGTTCGATAGACTGGGAATCTCCTGGCGGCAAGCGGGCCCGTCTGTACTTCGAGCGGGTCATTTCCATGGCCGATCTCCACGTAGGCGCCATTCGAGTTACAATCTCTCCGCTCAATTTCGGAGGAGCCGTCGGCATCACGAGCTCTATTGACGGACAGGTTACCAACAGCGGGGTTCAGCATCTGCGGGAGGGTGAGCTTCGTCTTCTGCCCGACGGGATCGTCGCCTCGACGACAGAGACCCAGGAATCTGGAATCGGGGTTTGTGTCGCCGTGATCCACCGCTACGAGCTCGACGGAGAGCCCTCGCCGGTATCCGAACGGGTCAAAACGGGTCGGCGGCGTATCGGTCTGAAATCGACAGTCTCCGTCGAGCAGGGCAAGAGTCTTTCGATCACCAAGTATGGCGTGGTGCATACCGCGCGGGACTGGGACCTGCCGGAGGGCACGGAAGGCGCCTCCCTTCTCGATGCGGCGCTGGAGACGCTTGGGCGCTGCGCTGCCGAGGGGTACGGGAGCCTCACTGCCCGCCATCGCGTCCAGTGGGCGGCCTACTGGAGCGAGATGGGCGTCGAGATCAGCGGTCCGAAGTTCGATCAGCTTGCTCTGCGTTTTGCGCTCTTCCACCTCATTCAGATGACGCCAATGCATGACCCCAGCGTAAGCATCGGCGCGAAGGGGCTGACCGGCGAGGGCTACAAGGGGCATGTCTTCTGGGACACCGAGATCTTCATACTTCCATTCTTCACATTCACCATTCCCCCGGCCGCAGCACGGCTCCTTGAGTATCGATACCGGACGCTCGAAGGAGCCCGCAAGAAGGCACGCGGAAGCGATTACCGCGGGGCAATGTATCCGTGGGAGGGTACCGACACCGGCGAGGAGACTACGCCCTCGTCGTGGAGTGTCGATATCGTCACCGGTAGACCGATCCCGATTTGGAGCGGACGAATCGAGCAGCATATCAGCGTGGACATTCCTCACGCCGTTTGGCTCTACTACCGTGTCACCGGGGACCGGCGATTCATGGTCTCAATGGGGCTGGAGATAATGGCGGAAACCGCCCGCTTCTGGGCAAGCCGCCTCGAGTGGAACGAACGCGAACAACGTTACGAGATCAGGGACATCATGGGACCCGACGAGTACGGCGAGCACGTCAACAACAACGCCTACACCAACTACATGGTGCGTTGGCACCTCTCCGGCACGGCGGAGCTCTACGACGAGCTCGCCGCAGACGACCCGGAGGCAGTCGAAACGATGGCGCGAAGAATAGACCTCACCGAGGCTGAGCGAAGGGATTGGGTGGAGAAGGCTGCGAAGATTTTCACGAATATCGATACCGACAGCGGTTTCATACGGCAGTATGACGGATTCATCGAGAAGAAGCCGATCGATCTCGCGAAATACCGCGGTAGGGTGGGCGCGATAACCGAAGACTACGGCTGGGAGGAGCTCACGCAGATGCAGATCGTGAAACAGGCCGATGCGGTCATGCTGTTGTACTTGCGGGCCGGCGACTTCACGGTCGAAGCCAGGCGGGTCAATTGGACCTTCTACGAGCCGAAGACCCTGCATGACTCCTCACTCAGTCCAGCAATGCACTCCATTGTAGCATCTGACGTCGACGATAAGGAGAAGGCGTACGAGTATTTCCTGCGTGCGGCACGAATCGACATCGGAGATAGTGCGGCGGGCTCGGATGCAGGCGTGCACGCGGCCGCGCTCGGCGGCGTCTGGCAAGCAGCAGTGAATGGCTTCGGCGGAGTGCGACTCGCCGACACGGGAGTCTTGCGGATATCCCCCCGGCTGCCGGCACCGTGGACAGGAATGACTTTTCCACTCATCTGGCGGGGGCACCGGCTCCTGGTAGAGATAACCCGCAACCGGATTGCGGTCCGCGCTGAAGACGAGCCGGGCGGGCCGTTTGAGATCGAGTCGCACGGGACCCTCTACACCCACCCCGGGACGGGGACACTCGAGATCGTCTACCGGTAGCAAGCGGCAGACAGCCGTCCGCCCGGCTCAGAGCCGCGAAGCTGCGCTGCCTCCCCCCCCGTTTACTTGACCCGATTCACAAACGCCGCGACAATTGATGGACAGGTCGGCAAGGGGGGTGGAAATGGAAACGCGGAAAATCGGTCACAGTGGAATCGAGGTGAGCGCGATGGGCTTCGGATGTTGGGCGATCGGCGGGCCGTTCAACGTGGAGAACCGCCCGGCGGGGTGGGGCGGCGTGGACGACGACGAATCCATCCGGGCAATTCATCGGGCCGTCGAGCTTGGCGTGACGTTCTTCGATACCGCCAATGTCTACGGTTGCGGACACAGCGAAGAGGTCCTCGGCAAGGCTCTCGCAGGCAAGCGGGATCGATTCGTGATCGCGACCAAGTTCGGAAACAGCTGGAAGCCCGGCACGATCGATGCCTTTCCCGCCGAGATGACCCCGGAGGAGATTCGCCGCCAGCTCGAAGACAGCCTCCGCCGGCTCGGCACCGACTACCTCGATCTCTATCAATTCCATCTCTGGGACTTTCCCCTTGACAAGGCAGAGACGGTTCGCGACACCCTCGACGGGTTGGTGGAGGCGGGAAAGATCCGTGGCTACGGTTGGAGTACCGATTTGCTGGCAAATGCGCGTCTTTTTGCGGATGGTCCGGGCTGCATCGCCGTCCAGCAACAGCTCAACGTCTTCGGAGGCAACCCTGCCGGAGACAGCACTGCGATCCTCGAGCTCTGTGAGAAAAAGAATCTCGCCAGTCTCAATCGGGCACCTCTCGCAATGGGCATCCTCACCGGCAAGTTCACGCCGGACACAACCTTCCCCGCGGACGATGTCCGAAGCAAGGTTCAGTGGTTCGAAGGCTTCAAGGACGGGAGGCCGAACCCCCGATGGCTCGAGCGCATCGAAGCGGTTCGCGAGATCCTCACGAGCGGGGGACGCACACTCGCACAGGGGGCACTTGCCTGGCTCTGGGCGCGCAGCTCGAAGACCATCCCCATCCCCGGTTTCAAGAACGTGAAACAGGCGGAAGAAAACGCCCGAGCGCTCGAGCATGGAGCGCTCACTGCCGATCAGATGCGCCGGATCGACGAAATTCTCCGTTCGTGATGACGATCCGCCTGACGACGGTCGCAACCCAGACTCCGGAGCCGATCGCGAAGAGCCACCAGGGATAGCCGTGAGGATAGCCGGTCCGAGCGACGAGTGGAAGCTCCCGGAGATAGGAAGCGACGATGACGATCGCGCCAACAACTCCCATGGACCGGTCGAACTGAGTGAAGCGCAAGGGCCGCCCGAGCGTCTCGAAGCGAACGATCGCGAGAGACGCTCCGATGAAAAGCAACGAGACGATTGAGGGAGACAACACAGGACCGAACCAAGGGGCGGGGATGAGGAAGAGAACATCCCACGTGAGCGGTCCTGCCGGCCACCCGATCAGCACCTTGAGCCAGACATAGTAGAAGATGTCCCAGATACCGAAGCAGTAGAGGAAGAACGCGAGGATCACCCTTGGGCGGCGCGACTGCAGGACAGCCACGCAGCCGAGCATGAGAATCGTCGCAAACTCACGGAAGAGCTCGGCACGAAAGAGGTGTGCGGGAAGCGGGCGCAGAGGAAACAACTGTGTGCCGCCGTCAATGAGCTGACGCAGATAGACGACCACCGTGCTCTCGACATACGCCATCGCGACTGCGTAGACCCCGCAGACGATCAGACGCCGGGCCATACTAGTTGTCCTCATGATGAAGCGCTCCGCATTCTCGTTCCAATCCTCGGTAGCCATCACGAGCGTGCGCTCGAATTCTTACAGCAATAGTAATCATTTCCACGGCGTAAGGCCACATCTCAAGCGCGCGAGCAGCGAACGTACTTCAAGCTCGAACGGCGATACTGTAGACTTGGATGAGCTCCGGCGAGCAAGGAGGAAAGTGATGCAGGTGATCAACGGAGTCCTACGAGCGCTCGAGCTCGCGGGGATCATGGGATGGGACGTTCTCTGGGGGCTCAACCTCGGGTTCATGATCGCCGCGATCGTCGACGTTGCAGTATCGAAGGAGGAGATGGGCCGGCTCATGCCCGATTCCTCCCCGCGATCGATCGGAATTGCCATGGGTCTCGGTGCCGCCTCTTCCTCCTGTTCCTACGCAGCGGTGGCCATGGGACGATCCATTTTCCGAAAGGGCGGCGACTTCAGCGCCGTGATGGCGTTTCAGTTCGCCGCCACGAATCTCGTTATCGAGCTCGGCATACTCTTGGCAATCTTCATCGGCTGGCAGTTCACCCTGGCCGAATTCGTAGGCGGGCCCATCATGATCGCGTTCGTTGTCTTGTTGTTTCGTCTGCTCCTGCGGCCGCGCATGGTGGACGATGCCAGGAGTCATGCCGACAAGGGGCTGCGCGGCTCGATGGAAGGACACGCCGCCATGGCTGCGATGAAGAAGAGCGGCTCTATTCTCAGCCGCATCATCTCGCGCAACGGGATGACGGCTATCAGCCACTTCTACGTCATGAACTGGCAAATGCTCTGGAAGGACATTCTCGGCGGGCTGTTGATTGCCGGAGCTCTCGGTGCGTGGGTTCCGAAGAGCTTCTGGGAGAGCCTTTTCCTCAGCGGTCATCACTCATTGACGGTAGTCTGGGGCGCGGTCGTCGGTCCGTTCGTGGCGATCCTCTCGTTCGTCTGCTCGATTGGCAACGTCCCGCTCGCGCTCATCCTCTGGAACGGAGGGATAAGCTTTGGCGGCGTTATCGCCTTTCTCTTCGCCGATCTGCTGATAATCCCCATTCTCAACATCTACCGGAAGTACTACGGCAAGAAAATGGCCGGGCTCCTATTCGTCGTCTTCTACCTGGCGATCGTCGCAACGGCGCTCATCGTGGACTTCGTCTTCGGACGAATCGGGCTGATCCCTTCCTTTCGAGGGCTCTCGACCGTGACGCCGGAGATCACCCTCAACTACACGACAATCCTCAACGTTGTCTTCTTGGTCGCCTCTGCACTGCTCGGCGTTCGCTTTCTCCGAACAGGCGGCCCGGCCATGCTGCGCGAGATGGGATAGGAGGCATTCTCACACAAGTCGACTGAATCCGCCGGACTCTATTGGGCCTTCTCGTACCTGCCATCAGGACGGAAACCGCGCACATCGATGTTTGTCCCTTCTCTGAAAGTTTGTATATTGAGGGGGAATACCGAATAAGAAAGGATGGTGTATGGAAAAACGTGAACTCTCGGCCTCGGCTGCGGGAACTCGCTCGATGGGCGGCGATCTCGTCGTCAATCGCCTCGGATTCGGAGCAATGCGCATCACGGGAAAGGGGATATGGGGCGAACCTGAGGACCCGGAGGAAGCCCTGCGAGTTCTGCGGCGCGCCGTCGAGCTCGGTGTAAACTTCATCGACACCGCTGATGCATACGGCCCGTTCGTGTCGGAGCAGCTCATCAGGAAGGCGCTTCATCCCTATCCCGCAGGACTGGTCATAGCGACGAAGGCGGGACTGACCAGGTCCGGTCCCGACGACTGGCGGCCGGTCGGGCGACCCGAGTATCTACGTCAGCAGGTCCACCTGAGTCTGCGCCACCTCGGCGTTGAGCGCATCGACCTTCTGCAGCTGCACCGTATCGATGCCAAGGTTCCGCTCGCCGATCAGATTGGTGAGCTCGCCCTGCTGCAGAAAGAGGGCAAGATTCGCCACATCGGTCTGAGCGAAGTGAGCATAGAGGAGCTCAAGGCGGCAATGGAGACCGCACCGATCGTCTCCGTACAGAACCTCTACAACCTATCGAAACGGGATGCGGAGCCCCTTCTGGAGTACGTGGAGAAACAGAACATCGTTTTCATTCCCTGGTTTCCGCTCGCTACCGGCGCGCTCGCCGCACAGGGTGGGCCGCTCGACGAGATCGCGAAACGACATGGGGCAAAGCCGGCTCAGTTGGCGCTGGCCTGGCTTCTCAAACGCTCTCCTGTGATGCTTCCGATACCGGGGACCTCGAAGGTTACGCACCTCGAAGAGAACTTGGCCGCGGCGTCGCTCGAGCTGAGCGACGAGGATTTCGAAGCTCTCGAGAAGGTGGTCTCGCAGGGCTGAGGCGGCTGTGCAAGGCCTCCGGGGTACGGATCTGGGCGTACACCTGTGTCGAGGATCATGCTTCGATAAGCGGCACGAAGGTCACAAGATGATCCTCGAACGGTGTTGTAGCCGTTCGCTCTCCGGTTCGTTCGATAACGTGCAGGATCTGCTCGTGGCGGTCGCCGATAGGCACGATCAGCCTCCCGCCGTCGGGCGAAAGCTGCTCAGTCAACTCCTCGAGGCTTTCCACATCCGTCGCGGCGGCGGCCACGATGATCGCCCTGAACGGCGAGAAACTCGGGAGTCCGCCCAAACCGCTGCCCTCATAGAGGTCTATGACCCCGCGTTGGGGGTATGATCGGCTGATGGAATGGTAACGTTGGAGCGATTCCGTTCCCCGCGGACCGTCGGCGGTCTTGTCGTACTTGTATCCGAGGGCAACCAGAATCCTGTTTGCCGTCTCGGCGAGGAAGGGGACGATCTCTATCGAGTGAACCCGTGCACCGAGCTCGGCAAGCACGGCCGCTTCGTACCCGGTTCCGGTGCCGACCTCCAAGATCCGCTCGCCCCTACGCACCATCGCGAGGGCAATCATCTCGGCGACAATTGAAGGAGCAGAGGTCGTCATTCCCTCCGATGTCGGTAGTGCGCGGTCCGTGTAGGCGAGGGCGCGTCGCGTTCGATCAACGAAAAGGTGGCGAGGCACTCTGCGCATTGCATCCAGAATCAACGGATTGTTGGTGCTATCGTTGAATCGAAGACGGATCTGGTCGATGAGGAGATCGATGTTCTCTTCATAGAGGCGCAAATCGTCCTCGGAGAGCAGATCCTGCCACGTCATTTTGCATCCTGAGCGAGAGCGGCTTCGACGAGCATCCAGGCGACCGGCACCCGCTCGAGTGCGATCCCCTCGTGGGCCTCGGAGTAGCGGTGTGTGCGATGATCAGGTATTTGCACGCTCATACGCTCGTGATCTGCTGAAGGGTGAGGCTGTCAGATGTCGCGGTACGACAGAGGTCACATCACCGAGGAGCATTCATCGCCGCCGTCCGCTTGTCGAGGGCGTTGCGCAGGACGGTTTCGACCGAATCGATGATGCCGCCGATGCAATTACAGGTCAGCGAGTAGTATACGGTCGTACCCTCTTTTCGAGGAACCACAATCCCCGCGTTCTTGAGCACCGTTAGGTGCTTCGACACTGTCGAGGTGTCCGCCCCGATGAGATCCGTCAACTCGCATACGCAGTGAGGAGCCTCCGTGAGCTGCTCGACAATGAACAGCCGGGAGGGGTGAGCCAAGGCCTTCAGGACGTCCGCTCGCATCTCGTTTCTTACTGCTCGGTCTCGTTCCATGACTTCTTCCTTGGCGAATTTGCCAAATAATCGGAGCAAAGTCAACACGTGCCCCCGGCATGCCCGCCTGAGACTGAGATGCGGTCGAGAACGGTCTCGATCCGAGGATGTCGTTGATTTGGATCGGCGACGACAGTAGCTTATAGATGACGGAGCCTCTAGGAACCTCTATGCGAAGACCCAACCATCCGGCAAACGAAGAGCTCAATCCTGATTTCCCGAAGAGGGACAATGGTTCGACGGCGTCACCGGATCGGTCCAGAGAAATGGCGGTACCTCCGGCGCCCTGGTCGAATCCGGCGGAGCGGCCCAAAATTCATCGTGATCCCCTGACCGGCTCCACGTGGGAACACCGAAATGGATTCGAGATCCTGCATCTCTACGGGAACCCCTACGAACGCGGCTCGGCCCACGGCAGGCTGCTCCGAGAGAAGATACGCGCCTCTCGGGTGGCGGAATACTACGGCCAGTTCGTGGACAAGCTGTACCAGAGCTCGGATTTCATCCAAAGGATTCCCCGTGCCTTGCGGCCCGCCCTCGGACGGATGATGGAGTGGTGGTACTATGCACCCCTCGAGCGGCTCTGCATGGACGAAACCCGCGCTGAAATCGAAGGGGTGGCCGACGGCGCCGAAATCGACCCCCGTCTGACCCTGCGTGGGGTTCTCGCCCCGGACGTACAGGAAGCCCTCGCAGCAGGCTTTCTCAAGAGTGGAAAGCAGTCGTTGGGGAACTACTACCTCGGCGGGTGTTCTACCGCGTACGCGCGGAGAGAGGCGTGCGCGAATCAGCGCAGAACCTATTTCACGCGCAACATGGATTTTCCGGGTGTCTTCACCTGGCGGTATCCTACGATTGTGTTTGCCCACCCGACCGAGCACGTGGAGACTCTGGTTCGCGACGAAGGTGGGAGCTTCATCTGGCAGACGAAACGAAAGCAGCCCTACATGTACATCACGACCGCCGGTTTCCCTGGTTTCGGACTGACGGGCATGAACGCATCGGGGGTGGCGATGGGAACCTTCGTCTGCCTCTCCCAGAACGTCGGCGGGAGAAGTCGGTTGTTTCTCGATTACAATCACTACCTCTTCACCCGTGCAGAGTGCGTGGACGGGATCGAGCAGATCGTTCGCACTGAGCGACCGACCTCGGTGACTCCCCATACCGTTGTCTATGCCGCGGCCGATGACGCGCTGACGATCGAGGTTGACTCGCAGCAGGTATCGGCTAAGCGACTCGGTCCCGACTTCGATATCCTCGCTCAAACCAACCACTATTCGAATCCGCGGTTGAAGCGCAGAGAGATCGAATATCCACTTCTGAGCGAAAACTCGATTGGACGCCATCGTTTCGTTCTCGATGCCCTTCAGGAGAGCTACGGGCGGCTGGATGCCCAGCGGATGGTGGACATCGCCTCCGGCAATGTTGATCTCGCCGGCAAACGATCCGGCCTTCTGGGTGATTTCCCGGCGCAGCCCGTGACCTTGACGAGCGTCGTCTTCGAGTTGGGGAGGGGGGAGTTCTGGCTTGCCGGAGGGGTACCGCCGGCAGTCTGCTACAATATCTATTACGGTTTCGACTTCTACGATGAGCTCCGAGGCAGCGGTTCGTCCCGTCGTCTCAGGAGCTACAGCCAATCCCCCCAGGCCCTCTTCAAAGAGGTCGACTACCGGCCCGTGACCGACAACATGAAGGAGTCGCTTCGCAGGGTGATGCTCTCACAGGAGCTGCTGAAGCAGGGGAAACGCAAGCACGCCATCCGCCACCTTCGAGCGGGCATCGAGCTCCATACTGACCCGGGTTATCGCTATATACTCGGTATCCTCCTGCTTGCGGATGGGGAATGTGATGAAGCCCTTTCAATCTTCGAGTCCTTGGACCGGCCCTTTCTGTTCCCGCATGTGAAGGAGAGTGCGCTTCGCCTGTGGAAGGCGCGAGCCCTCAGCCTCCTCGATAGGCGTCCCGAGGCTCTTCGAGTCTATCGCGATCTGCTGGCGGATGGAAATCTCGCTCCCCAGTTGCGCAGGGCCGTCCGCCGAGAGCTCCGCGGGCGGTTCGTGTCGGACCGCATCCCGGCAAGCTTCGACTATGCCCTCCTCGGTCCGCTCCTCTTCTAGGCCTATCGGATTATGGCCTCGTCGAACCGATCGTGTGGATTGGTCGAATCCCCGCGCAGGAGACTTGACGATTTTTGTTTATTTGGCTATATTGCCAATAAGACAACAAAAGTTTTAAATACAATCTCGAGAGCTCTTGGGCATTCGTCAGATTGGCGGCCATCCGGCGAGGAATGGACGCGGCTCCGACCGATGCCGAGACGGGGGAGTGGCCGATGGAAATCGACGTGAAAGGAAATCGTGAGTTGGGCAGCG
>Ga0315535_1002436_pt1:5000-11866 | contig 11866 bp, 5 predicted proteins | sample SalMarSW160220MG_2_FD_203092 | JGI IMG/M metagenome (GOLD analysis project Ga0315535, IMG submission 203092) | Salt marsh sediment microbial communities from the Plum Island Ecosystem LTER, Massachusetts, United States - Salt Marsh Sediment SW1602-20 ...
ATGATCACCAGAATGAAGGTGCGGGATGCAACTGCCGGATTTGTTTGCTACAGGCGGGAGGTGCTTGAGTTAATCAACCTGGACAAGATCAGATTCAAGGGATACGCCTTCCAGATCGAAATGAAGTTCAAGGCGTGGAAGTATGGATTCAAAGTGGTAGAGCTGCCCATTATATTTACAGACCGTAGGGAAGGCACTTCCAAAATGTCCGGAAAGATCGTGAGTGAGGCGATCTTTGGTGTAATCAGACTGAAAATAAATAGCCTTTTTACAAGTTACAAGGTCAAAGGAAAAAGGGGAAAGGATGGATAACTACCTGATTAAAAACGCCAGGATTGTCAATTATGGAATCACCAACCAGGGATTTGTTCTGGTCAGGGGAGGGATGATCAGGGCCATTGGAAAGGGAGAACCTGCCGAGATACCAGACCATGTGGAAGTGATCGATGCCGGTGGGAAGTATCTTTTGCCCGGTGTGATCGATGATCAGGTGCATTTCCGGGAACCGGGCCTGACCCACAAAGGGGAGATCGCTACCGAAACGAAGGCAGCAGTGGCCGGAGGGATTACTTCCTTTATGGAGATGCCCAATACCAAACCCCAGGCAACCACCATCGGCCTATTGGAAGAGAAGTACAGAAGGGCAGCTGAAGTTTCCATGGCCAACTACTCTTTCTACCTCGGAGCGACCAATGACAACATGGATGAAATCAAAAAACTGGATCCCGGCCGCAATTGCGGCGTGAAAGTCTTCATGGGAGCTTCCACAGGCAATATGCTGGTGGATAAGCGTAGTTCCCTGGAAAAGATATTCGCCGGCTCCCCCACCCTGGTTGCCACCCATTGCGAAGATGAACCCACCATCAGAAAAAATATGGATGAACACCGGGCGCTTTACGGTGAGGATATACCGGTACACCTTCACCCGGTGATCCGCAGTGAAGAGGCATGTTACCTCTCCAGTTCCCTGGCAGTGGAACTTGCCCGCAAATACAACACCAGGCTTCATATCCTGCACATCTCCACTGCCAGGGAACTTGAACTCTTTGATCACGGGACTGATTTTGAGAAAAAAAGGATCACCGCCGAAGTTTGCATCCATCACCTCTGGTTCAGTGATGAAGACTATGAGAAAAAGGGGACACTGATCAAGTGGAATCCTTCAGTGAAGACAAAATACGACCGGGACTCCCTGCTTGCCGCACTGCTGAACGACAAACTGGATGTGATCGCTACAGACCATGCACCCCATACCATAGAGGAGAAGCAGAGCAAATATTTTGATTCTCCCTCGGGCGGACCCATGGTCCAGCACTCCCTGGTTTCCATGCTGGAGCTGGTCCACAGGAATAAGCTGACCATTGAAAAGGTGGTGGAGAAGATGTGCCACGCCCCGGCACGCCTGTTTGGAATAAGAGAGAGGGGTTTTCTGGAGCCGGGATTCAAAGCGGATATGGTGATGGTGGATATGGAACAGGAATGGACCGTGGCCCGTAAGAACATCTATTATAAATGCGGATGGTCACCATTTGAAGGCGAAACCTTTCAATCCAGCGTCACGCACACCTGGGTAAACGGAATGCTTGTGTACAAAGACGGAATGTTCAATGAGATGGTGCGGGGGGAAAGAATTGAATTTGACAGGAAAAGTTAGTGTGTTAGTGTCACAACCCTTAATAACCCAATAACCCAAACCCTTAATAACCCAAACCCTTAATAACCCAAACCCTTAATAACCCATTTCATCATGAAAAAACTGCTACCCAATCTGTCCACCTACTCCCTGCTAATTGGTATCTCCCTTGTTGTTGCACTTGCGGTAATCCTAGCGGGATGCCAATCAGGTAGTAAGACCAACAAAGAAACTGTGCCAAAGAATCCGAACTGCAAAGTGGAGAAGTCGTTTTTCGGCATTACTCCCGATGGAGATTCTGTCACCCTGTTCACCCTGAAAAATGAACAGGGGCTCATCGTCAGGATCACCAACTACGGAGGGATCATCACTGAAATACAGACCCCCGACCGGGATGGGAAAATGGGGAACATTGTACTCGGATTCGATAACCTTGATCAGTACCTGGCTGGCCATCCCTATTTCGGGGCCATTGTGGGCCGTTACGGCAACAGGATTGCGAAGGGCCGGTTCACATTGGACGGAGAGACTTACCAGCTGGCCATCAACAACGGAGCCAATTCGTTACACGGCGGAATCAAAGGATTCGACAAAGTGGTCTGGGATGCAGAGGTGATATCCTGCAAGGAGAGGGCTGCACTGAAACTTACCTATGTGAGCCAGGACGGAGAAGAGGGATACCCGGGGAACCTGACCGCCACAGTAAGCTATGAATTGCTTATGGACAAGCTGTTTATCACCTATGAAGCTGAAACAGACAAAGCCACTGTGCTAAACCTGACCAACCACACCTATTTCAATCTGGCTGGTGAGGGTACCATTCTTGACCACCTGTTATACATCAATGCTTCCCGCTATACGCCTGTGGATGATGAACTGATCCCCACCGGTCAGCTGGCCAATGTGGAGGGAACACCTTTCGATTTCAGGAAGCCCCGGGTCATCGGCGAGAGATTCATGGAGACCGGGGGAGAGACCGGAGGATATGACCACAACTTTGTGCTGGACACCTCCTCTGAGGAGAACGTAATAGCAGCCAAGGTGATGGATCCGAGGAGCGGCAGGTTCCTGGAAATGTCCACCACCGAACCCGGTGTACAGTTTTATACCGGCAATTTCCTGGATGGAACATATGCTTCAAACGGGCGAGTTTATATCGCCCATTCAGGGTTGTGCCTGGAGACCCAGCATTTTCCCGATTCACCCAACCAGCCGGATTTCCCGTCCACTGTCCTGCGGCCGGGAGAAAAATATAGTTCCCGGACCATTTTCAGGTTCGGTGTGGAGAAAAATCCAATCTAATTAAGAATCAGTCAATATAAAACAAAAATGAAAGGCAAATGTCACCAAACCAGACATTTGCTCTCTATATATGCCGGTCGCCAATTGCTGTTACACATAAAATTTTTGCATTTTGGTTCACTTCCATGTGAATGAATTGTAACACTTTTTAACTTTTCTTTTATATTTGAGCTCAAGACCTGACTAAAACTAACTATTAACTGACAAAACTATGCTTCTTTCACTTTTGCTTTCCGGGCAGAGGGTTTATGAATCATTTATATTGGCTGAAATAAATTTAAGAACATGAAGAATTCTTTAGGGCTCTTCCTGACTGCTATGGCTGTTGGGATATTAGGGATCTCGGGATGTACTGATCATCAGGAAAGATATGATGACCCACCCTGGCTAGGTGGTTCCAGTATAGAAACCCTTGAAGAAAGAGGAGACTATACCATCTTCCTCAGACTGATGGAAAAAGCCAACTACAAAGATCCGATTACCAAACAGCTGTTTACGCTGTTTGTTCCGAACGATGAGGCTTTCGAAGAGTATTTTGCTTCAGCGGGGATCAATTCCGTGGAAGACCTCACTGATGATGAGGCAGTACAGCTGTTTACCCTTCATGTGTTGAGGAATCCGAGGTCCAGATACTACCTGATCTATGAGTATGCCTGGTCTGAGTTCCAGTCACCCAAAGCAGAGTATGCTTCCCTGTTTCACAGGAAGATCACTCCAAGCACCTCCATTCCATACAAGGAGGTTGTAAGGTACGTGCCCGGGCAGGTGGGACAGGAACTGATGATCTACACGGGGAACAAGAATGTTCCGCTCTTTTCCGCAGAATGGTTTGACGATTACGGCGGGGCCGATGACGGGTCTGACTATACATTCATGTATCCCGGAAGTACCTGGGAGAAGGGATATCCGGAAGGGATGAAAGGGATGAACTGGCACAACGCCATGATCATTCCCAATCCTGAAATCCCTGAGGAAATGGAAGTCCGTACCTCCAGCGGATTCATCTATTTCCTGGACAGGGTGGTCCCACCCATGCCCAGCATTGAAGAGTACCTGATTGCAAACCAGGACAAATATGGATTGTATTACGACATTCTCCAGCGATTTGCCTCCTATGGGAACTCCAAGGTGGATGAGGAACGGAATGTATTATACCGTAAATCCTACGACCTCATCTATGACCTGGCAGAAGAGTTGGCCTCTTCAACCAATACTGCCGTGCCTCCCCAGAACATGTGGTCGGCACTGCTTCCTCCTGACAATATTTTGCAGCCCTACCTTGATCAGAACCTGTTCAAGTACTATAGTTCCATTGACAGTGTTCCAAGGGTAACCCTCTTCTACATATTACAATCCCAATTGTCCAGGACACTGGTGCTGAAGTCAAAAATGGCCAACGGGTATTTCAACGCTTTTGGGGATCCCACTGACTTCGGTCCCGATGACATTGTATCTGGCTACATGTGCAGCAATGGTGTTGTTTATGAGACCAAAAGGGTCATTGAACCCAATGTGTTTACCACGGTCCCCGGGCTCCTGTTTTTCGATAAAGACTATTCTACACTCCTTTTCGTATTCAACCAGGCAAACATGCTTTCTTCCATTTCCAACCCGGATCTGGATGTGACCGTTTTTGCCACCACCAATGAGAAGCTTGAAGAGTATGGGATCAGGTACGATGCCACCGATGATGTGGTTCAATTCAGGGGTCCGGTGGATGGCAAATGGAACCCCATGAAATCAACGGAAGTGACCTTTTTTGCACAGGATCAGATCTACAAAGGCATTCTGGATCTGCAGGGTCCGGATCAATATGCAGAAATGGCCTCCGGAAACCACATCCAGTACGGGAACAACGTGGCACAGGCAGGCGAGAACATGGTTTACAGCCATCCGTCCACAGTGGGTGATGTCATTGAAAATGATCAGAATGGTTTGCTGGTCAAAGTAGACTATCCCATTGAATCCAGGATGATCATGGGTCAGATCCTTACTTGCAACCCTGCCGACGATGTATGTTTATTGGCTGACCCGGATATGTCTGAATTTGCGCAGGTGCTGGTTGATCTCAGGTTGCTGGATGACAGGTTCAAGGACCCTATTACCAAGGAGAGCCAGCCCAGGCTTAAATTCCTGGCAGGAGCCGATTACTGGACCGCTTTTATTCCTACCAACGCGGCCATGGACCAGGCAAGGGCCGATGGGATCATCCCTTATGGAATTCCAAAGACAGCGGATGGCAAAGACTCCCTGGAGAATTTCGTGATGTACCATTTTATAAGGGATAAGGTCGTGTTCGATAATGGGGTTGCCTCAGGCGAATTCAAAACCAATTACGTGTATAAAGATACCATAGATAACGTCAATGTGTATGCCCTTCTCAAGGTCAACAACGTACCGCAAAACCTTTCCCTGATAGACCGCAGCGGTCAGGAAGTCTTTCTCGATCATGCAAAAGCCAATATCCTCGTCAGGCAAGGTACAATGCACAAAATCGACGCAGTTTTAAAATATACCGAGGATTAAAAAAGTATAACCCATTCTACTATGAAAAATATCATACGACTTTCCGGATTGCTCATTTGCTTGTTCTCCGGTGTAGTAGTTGCCCAGGGCCAGTCAGCAATTATCCAGGGAAAGATCACCGATGCAGAAACCGGTGAGACATTACCCTCGGTGAACATTGTTGAAGTGGACGTCAATGGCAGGTTCATTGGCGGTACCGTATCGGACATGAATGGTAACTACGTTTTCAGGGTGTCCAACGTAAACAACAATGTGCAGGTATCCTACATCTCCTACCAGAAACAAACCATCAAGGTGGCCGGAAGGACCCAGATCGATTTCCAGCTTCGTCCCGAAGCCACAGGGCTTGATGAGGTGATCATTGTAGGTGAAAAGATGGGGAATGACGGGCTCACCAGTGTAAGGGACCGTGCCACAGCAGTGGCGCGGATTGAAATGGACGGGCTCAAGTCCGTCATGTCCACCACGGTGGAGGACATGCTGCAGGGACGGATCGGAAACGTGGATATCTCCTCCATTTCGGGTGACCCGGGTGCCGGACTGAACATCAGGATTCGGGGTACGGCCTCATTGAACGCCCGCAACCAGCCCCTGATCGTCATCAACGGTATTCCCTATGATGCCAATATTGACGATAACTTTGATTTTGCCAGCGCCGACATTGAGAAGTTCGGCAGCCTGATCGATGTTTCTCCCGAAGACATTGAGTCCATCGAGGTTCTGAAGGATGCAGCCTCCACTGCAGCCTGGGGATCCAGAGCCTCCAACGGGGTGCTGATGATCAAAACCAAAAGGGGCATTAAATCGAAACCGATCTTTGACTATACGTTTAAAACAACGGTGGCCAAGGAACCGCCTCCCATTCCCATGCTTGATGGTGCCGGTTATGCCCGCCTGATTACAGAAGAGCACTACAATGTTGACTATAATACATTTTACAGCGATGAAATTGCTTACGACCCGGAATGGGAGGAGTATTATAACTATTCCCAAAATACAAACTGGGTGAAAGAAATCACAAAGACAGCCTTTACCCAGCAACATGACTTTTCGGTCCGCGGGGGTGGTGACAAAACCCGGTACAATCTATCTGCCGGCTTCGTGAACGAGGGCGGAACCACCATCGGGAATGACCTGAATAAAATCAACCTGCGAAGTTCACTTGACTATGATCTGTCCAGCAAGCTGCAGTTCAAAACGGACATCATGTTTACCCGTTATGACCAGAACAACACCTATGATGTGGAAGATTTTGAGTTCAAAGATAATAAATCGCTCCGGTCGGTGGCATACCGGAAAATGCCCAACCTTTCCATTTATGACAGGGATACCGCCAACCAGCATTACGGAGAGTACTTCACTCCCTACAGTACCCTGCAGGGAACGACCAGGGATACTTACAACC
>Ga0315535_1002437_pt1 | contig 11863 bp, 6 predicted proteins | sample SalMarSW160220MG_2_FD_203092 | JGI IMG/M metagenome (GOLD analysis project Ga0315535, IMG submission 203092) | Salt marsh sediment microbial communities from the Plum Island Ecosystem LTER, Massachusetts, United States - Salt Marsh Sediment SW1602-20 ...
GTACACCCATTCACCCGATAGGCGTCTACTTTTCTCCGCGCACCCGGGACTACTTCTCGGAAGATTTCCTCGATTCATACTTCGGAGTCATGGCATTGCTCATGCATTCTCACCATGAGTTTCAGATCGTGACGCCACGAACGCTGGCGGATTTTCGCGGGCCGGCACTCGTCTTGCCTGACGCCCGGTGCCTGGGCGACACGGAACTTGGCCTCCTGGAATCTTATGCCAGGTCTGGCAGGATGCTGATTGTTTCGGGGCGGTCCGGACAACTTGACGAAACGGGCCAGGCCCGGCCATCGAATCTGCTGCATCATTTTCTGGGGATCGGGAACCCGGCACAGAGTTCAAGAAGCGCTGCAACGCCCATGTACGTCTACCTTCCTGAATGCCCCGGGCGGGCTTATTGGCAGACTTTGGGCAAGGAATTCAGCCAGGCTGCCTATCGTGGCGTTACGGCCGGCCAGTCTTTCCAGGCGCTCCGGCACAAGTTTGATGCGAAGGTTATGGAAGCTCTTCAAACCGGATCATCCGTAAAAGTCATGGCGTCGCCCTTTGTGACCAGCCAGACGGCGAGGGTCGGGGGCAGGATTCATGTCTTCATTGCCAACTTTAAAGGTCTCCAGCCGCGAAAGAAGGCAACCCAGATTCCAGAAGAGAACGTTGAGATATTCTTCCCGCAGAACGAGGGAAGCAGTGCCTTTGTATTGCCATTCCTGGGGAAGGTCCAGAAGCTTCCCGTTGAACCGAGTGGCGGGCACCTCCGCGTTGTTGTTCCCCGAATAGACAAAGGCGCAGTGGTTTGGCTCGAGTAACGGTCGAAGCGGTGAAGAAAGCGCGCGGAGACCGCCCATGCTTCCCCTCCTTGAAAGGGCTTATCCAGGGTGGTCAACGCGACCCAGCTTACGTTTACTTTCTGTGTCCTTGCAAACGGGAAGAGACCGTCGCCAATTCACGCCATCACAGTAAAGAACGAAAAGGTTCCTGCCCTTGCGTTTGGCTTCATTTCTGAAAAAAATTGAAAAATATCTTGACAATCTAATCGGTCCGGGTTAAAAGAGTCGTCAGAAAACAGTTACAGGCATGGTTAAAAAGGTACGAACTCTTGCGTTGCACAAGCAACAGTCTGTCCGTTTTCTGGTTTTGCTTGTGATTTTCACCGGTGAAATTTAGAAGGAGGGATTAATGCCAGCAATTTCCCTTATAAAGGGTGGTCGCAGCATAGGAAGGTTCTTTTATAAAGTCCAGAGCCTTTTCTCCAAATCAACCTTAGCCATCTGCATATTGGCCATATTAGCTGTGTGGGCCGGGCATCCCGTTGCCGTACGCGCCCAGGGTACGGACACCGCATTGCTGCGTGGGACAGTCAAGGATCCCACAGGAGCGGTGATACCGGGTGCGACCGTAACTGCGACGGCAGTCACAACGCAGGTGCAGACAAAGGCACAAACCGACACCTCCGGTCAGTACATTTTTAATTATCTCAAACCGGGTGAATACACCCTGAAGGTGGAAAAGTCAGGTTTCAAAACGTGGGTTACTTCATCGATAGAGCTTCGAATCGGGACTCAAGGTGATGTAGATGCCACTCTACAGGTTGGCAGTGCCCAGCAGACCGTGGAAGTACAAGGCGCAGCGCCGCTTCTGAATACGGTGAGTGCGGCATTAGGCACAACCGTCAACAATCAGTACATCCAGAGTTTGCCTCTACTGAATCGTAATATTGCAAACCTCTCTTATCTTTCCGGAGGCGTCACCCAGGTCTCGGGCGCCTCGGCCAACATGCTGGGCGGCACTGTTTTTGCGTCGAACGGCCAGCGATACGGCACGGCGGAATTCCGGCTGGACGGTGTGCTGGCGACACGGCCTGAAGGCGGCGAGGGCGGCAACACGGACGTGGGTTACATGCCCAGTGTGGACGCGTTGCAGGAATTCAGGCTTCAGAATAACAATATGTCCGCCGAATACGGCAACAACGGCGGCACGGTAGTTAACATTGTTACCAAATCCGGCACCAACAAGTTTCATGGCAGCGGTTACTGGTTCTTCCGCCGGCCGAGCCTGGACGCAAACGACTTCTTTACTAACCAGGGCGGGGGCACCAAAGGCCCATACGCTCACGATCAGTATGGAGGGTCTGTCGGCGGGCCCATCAAGAAGGATAAGACCTTCTTCTTCTTCGACTATGAGCGATATCGCAACAACAGCCCCTTCGTTGTGAATGAGACGGTTCCTACCATGCTCGAGCGTCAGGGGGACTTCTCACAATCATTCAATGATGACGGTTCGCTGAAGCAGATCTTCAATCCATATCAAGTGGCCCCTGATGGAAGCGGAGATTATGTGCGCCAGCCATTTGCTAACAACATGATCCCTATGGGCGCCACAAACCTCTGCGCTCCCCGGCCCACGTGCGTCGACCCCATCGCTGCCCAACTGATTAACCTTTACCCAGCGCCAACGGACGCCGGTGTAGGTCCTGGGCATCTGGGCAATTTCTCCGATAAGCTGATTGAAACGAGTCCATCCTGGCAGATGGACCTCAAGATCGACCAGAACTTCTCGGCGGCCAATCGCCTGACTGCCCGGTACAGCATGAGCCACGGCTCGGATAATGTTCCCGATGCCTTTCTGTCGCCTACAGTTTCAAAGTCAATTACGCACGACATGGCTCTGGAAGATACCTGGACCTTAAGCCCCTCAATGCTCTGGGTCAACCGGGTGGGAGTAATCCGTGATAACTATCCCATGCACGTTGTTGACCAAGTCGATCCCTTGAGCATCGGCTTCCCCGCAAGCATGATCGACAACGTCTGGTACCGCGAACCACATTTTCCCACCATCCAACTCGACAACTATGCAACTCTCGCTTCCAATGCTGGCTGCTGCACGTCCACCGTGGAAGGCGACACGCAGTGGATGTTTGATTCCATAGTGACCAAGATGTTCGGCAATCACAGCCTCAAGTTTGGCGGCGAGGACCGGATCTTCCTGAACAATTTCTTCCAGCCGGACACGACCTCCGGTTCTTTTTCGTTCGGGACTGACCAGACCGGGGAGAGCGTCTTCAACCCTGACGCTACACAGGGCAGCAGCGCGGCCTCGTTGCTGCTGGGCTGGTATGGCGACGGGGGCTTCGCGCTGCGTCCTCACGTTTCCAACAAATCGTCCGTCGGCGCCATGTTTGTGCAGGACGACTGGAGAGTAACTTCCCGCCTGACGATTGGAGCGGGACTGCGATGGGAATGGACGATTCCATATAGCGAGCGGCAAGACCGCAACATGTTCAGCTGCTTTACCTGCGCCTCTGGAATCACCGTTCCGGGAGTAGGCCCTCTTACGGGAACCATGATTCTTGCTAGCCCCAGCAATCGGCACGCGAACTCTTCTATTTATAACTTCGGACCGCGCCTGAGTTTTGCTTACCGGCTTATGGGCAACACTGTTATTCACGCAGGCGCAGGATTGTACCATGGCATGAGCTTCGCCACGAACTGGCAATACGGCGGAGGAGCCTGGCAGTCCTTTGCCAATTCTCCCTCATCCCTGGATGGCGGAATCACTCAGCTTGCCACCATGGGGAATCCTTTTCCCCTTGGCTTCAACCTTCCCCAGCAGGGGAAATATGGCCCGCTCAGCCTTTGGGGTTACGATGGTGAGAATCATGGGAGCGACACGTTCCGAGTAGCCGATATTTACCAGTGGAACATCGGTATCCAGCACCAGTGGGGCAAGACGATGCTGGAAGTGGACTACGTGGGCAACCGCAGCACCCATCTGCCGTGGAACTACTCCACTGAGAACCGCAACTTCGTCAATGCTGCAAACCGCGTGGCGTACGGATCGTCAGGGTTGGCGAACCTGGTGCCGAATCCTTTCCAGTACCTTTTCCAGGGTCCCCAGGCTATCTTCGATGCACCGGGGTCGATCTACAACAATGACACCATTCCTCAAATCAACCTTCTGCGGCCTTACCCGCAATTCGACGGAATCTTTAATGGCTTTCCCCAGTTTATTGCTAACAGCAGCTACCATGCCCTACAGGTGCGATTTGAAAAACGAGCCGGGCACGGGCTGTCATTTGTGGGGAATTACACATTCTCGAAGTTCCTTACGAACTCCGATGCGGGAGGCAACGCCTGGATCGGCGGCGGCGGCGGCTCGGGTATCGGGTTCGTCGGTTCTCCGCAGGACTTCACAAACCTCGCGCTCGAAAAGAGCGTCAGCGCTAACGACACGCCACAGCGGCTGACCTTTGCAGTGATCTATGACTTGCCGGTCGGGCATGGGCAGCGGCTTGGCCAGAATATGAACAGGGCGCTGGATGGAGTGATTGGCGGATGGAAGCTGACCCCGTTCGTCACCTTCCAGACCGGGCAGCCTATTTCTGTGGATATGGCAAACCAACGGCTGGCCGACGGCCACCAGCGGCCCAATCTGATTGGCAATCCGTGCAGCGGCGCGAGCCTCGACGCGATTGCCAATGGAACGGCAAGCTACTTTAATAATAGTGCCTTTTCGGATCCGGGAGACCAGCTAGCCGGCACTGCGCCGCGTTACTTGTCGACCTGCCGAGTGCCGGGCATCGCTAATCTCGATCTGTCTATCGCCAAACAGTTCCGGATCAAGGAGAGTATGTACATTGAAGTGCGGGGCGATTTCTTCAACTCCTTGAACCACCCTCGATTCGGGGCGCCTGCGGCGAATTCCAACGATGGAACCGGCTGGGGTGCCGATGGATTTGGCGGTATCTTCTACCAGGAGAACCAACCTCGGCACGGACAGATTGGCATCCATTTCGTATTCTGAATGGTGGGGCTTGGCCAGTCTTCTGGCCAAGCCCCTTTTTTTTTGGGATGAATTCAGGGTCCTTTCATGTATTTCACCTCTCTGCTGACCGGTTCTTGAAAAGTGTCTTTGACCTGAACCCAATCCCCGCTATCCTGAATATCTGGTCAGAGGCTCAGAATGAGAAGACTGCCAACCACGCGTCTTGTCTGTGTCTGCCTTGCCGTCTGCATATGTTTCTGCGCACGCCTGGCCCGGAGCTCTCCTGACAGCCTCGCCGACGCGCAACAGCATGTGGAGCGGGCTACCACTCTTGTTCAGCAGGGTGATTTGAAGAATGCAGAGCTGGAGTTGCGCCAGGCAGTGAAACTGGCTCCGGATGACGCTGCCTATCTTGCCTTCCTGGGAGCGGTGCTGGGCATGGAGCAGAAGCTGCCGGAATCAACCTCCTACCTGGAAAAGGCGTTGCACCTCAACCCCCTCGATTTGCGAACCCGCCGTAATCTCGCTTCAAACCAGTTCCAGATGGGGCATTTCCAGGCAGCCCGGAAGAATCTTGAGCGGATATTGAAAGTCCAGCCGGGCGAAACCACATCGATTTTCCTGCTGGGGATGGTGGATGAAGAACTCAAAGACTATCAGCATGCCCTCACACTTCTGGAATCAGTACCCCAGGAAGTGCAGAGGCATTATAAGGCCCAAGTGGCGCTGGCTCGCTGCTATTACGAGACCGGAAAAGCCGGGAAAGCCCGGGAGGTCCTGACGGGGCTTCAAACCAATTCTGCCCAGCCTGAAGGAATTTTCCTCGGCGGGCAGGTTGCAGACCAGGCAGGAGATTATGACCTGGCCGAGCATTTGTTCCGGTCGGTGTTGACGACCTATCCCGACAAGGCGACCCTCGGTTACAGCATCGCCCTCACTCAATACCACGCCGGCCACATTAAGGAGAGCCAGGCAACTCTGCAAGGGCTGATTGAGGCCGGACATGAAACCTCCGACATCGAGGACCTCATGGCCTGGTGCGAATTCAAACAGGACCATATCAAAGAAGCAGTGGCGCATATGGACAGGGCCATTGACCTCGACCCTTCCCGTGAGTCCAACTATCTGGACGTGGGCGTCATGTTGCTCCACGACAATCGTCACAATGGGGCGCTGCTTGCGGCTCGAAAAGCTGTCGAGGTCGCTCCCCACTCGTACAAGGCGTACCGGTTTCTTGGCCTCGCCCAATATAAAATAGGCGAACTGAAGGCCGCTGAAAAAACTTACGCGCACGCTGTGGAACTGAATCCAAAGGACAAGGAATCGCTTCTCGGACTTGCCTCCGCCCAGGTTGATGACGGAAAAATCGATGAAGCCCAGGCGACATTCGAAAAGGCAATCGGTTATTTCCCCACAGACGCGAACCTCTACCTGCAGTACGGGCGAATGCTGATGGTTTATCGAGGCACAACCGGAAGCGATATGGAAGCTCGCGCAGTCGCTCTATTGAAGAAGGCCATCGCACTGGATAGCTCTCTGGCGGAAGCCCATTACCTGCTGGGCAACCTTGCCCTGACTAAAGGACAGACCGAAAAGGCCCTGCCTGAGCTCGAACTGGCTGTCAAGCTCGACCCGAAGCCGAGCAGCGCGCATTATGCCCTGGCTCGAGCCTACCTTCGACTTGGCCGGCGCGCGGAGGGGATGGAGCAGATGCACTTGTTTCAGCAGATGAAGGCAAAAGAAAAGAAAGGCACGGCAACTCTTGCTGGCTCACCCCATCCGGCCCGGAAAGAATGATTCAAACGGTTCGAAAGTTTTTCGGGCATGAACTGACGGACGGCTAAAGGTTGGCCAAACTGACAAGGCGTTTGTGGTGCGTTATAAGAATCTCCGCGCGCCAGAAACCAATGTGCTTCAGTGTAGGCCGGACCTTAGCCAACAGTCCCGGTGTCCGGCTGAAGTTGCCGGGTTCCAATATCCATAAGAAGACGCTTCAGTTTCAAAGCAAAGGTTCGCATCAAAGGTTTGCATGCCACACGGCAGAAGGGGGGCATAATTCACATGAATCGCAGAGATTTCCTCAAGAATGGCGGTGCTCTGGCAGCCGCCGCAGGCGTTGGTATGGGGACGGCACGCGGCATCGTTCCTGCTCACAATTGGGGCAAGTACGACTTTGGATCGGGGCCGGAGGTTCGCAACCGGCTGAACCAGGGCCCTTTTCCGCAATACCCTCCTGACGCCATAATTCCCACCGATGACGTCGTAATGGCGACCACACCTTCCGATGCTGTTGTGCCCGGATACGGCAAGGGTCTGGTAACGTACATCACGGCAGACATGGGGACAGCGGAGATCAAGTCTGACAACATTCCGCAGGCGATTGAAGACCTTGTCCGTCTTCCCCTGGGGCAGAAGCTTTACATCCGTCCGACGTGGAGGGAAATCCAGCCAGGCCCGGGACGGCTTGATTTTCCCGACTACCTGAAGCTTGTCTTCAACCTGGCAAAGCAATACGACAAGCGCATTGGATTTCGGGTCCAGATGAGCGCTCCCGACTACCACGAACCCGCTCTGCCCCAATTCGTCCTCGACAAAGTGCCGATGGTGAAGCTGACCGGAGCCACCTGGCCCGGGAAGAACCGGGAGAACAACCCGAACGCGCACTATCAGCCACAGTTTGACCATCCTTTTTTCCAGCAGTCTTTCAACGAATTGCTTGGCCTGCTGGCTGCAGAATTCAACGGAAGTCCTCTCATTGAGTTTATGGACACCTTCATGTACGGCTTCTGGGGTGAAGGCCACACATGGCCCTTCACCAATACTCCTTTCGCGGACTATCAAACGGCCGAGCGGACCTGGATGAACATGCTGGAAGTTCAATTGAAGCATTTTACGAAGACCCCTTTGCTCACCAACACGCAGCCGGATTTCAGCCATGTAGGAAACTCGGAACTTCTCGACCGCACGGTGCGCAGCAACAACTGGATCCGGAGTGACACGATCTTTATTGAGAATCAGCAGATCGAGGAGTTGAGCAACCGCCCACCCTGGATTGCGGCATTGCTTGAGCAGGGCCTGCCGGGCAGGCCACCGCAATCCGCCCGGCTGGAAGAGGGAATCTCGCCCTCGGACAATATCATTGCGCACGTGATAGACATTGGCGCCAACTACTGGTCGCTGTGGAATTTCCACGACATCAGCGCCGCGAACCTGATGAGCTGGTACAAGGCGTTTCCTGATTGGTTCAACCGCATCAACCAGCGGATTGGCTACCGCGTGAGACCCTCGTTCATCTGGAGCTATGAGGACAAAGGATTCGTTGGCCTGATCATCGGCTTTGCCAACGACGGCATCGCGGGTGTTCCGGGCGTGCTGCGAGTGAGCGTGGAAACCCCGGAAGGAACCGTGCTGCGGAGCGGCTGTCTGGACCCGGGATATCCGCTGCCGGGAAAAATCCGGCAGGCGCAGCTGGTGCTCCCCAAAGGAACAAAATGGCAAGGGCTCCGGCTGAAAGGGGAGATCGAAGTGAAGGGCATGCGATATCCGGTACGCTGGGCCTGTCACCAGAAGCTGAATGATGATGGCACGCTGACGTTGCGTCCAAACATGAATCGTAGATGATGAAGGCGACGGTGGTTTGCAGAAGCGGATAGGCTGCTCAATGGCTGGCGGCTTCAGGAGATCTGGCGGGATGAGACAGAGAGGCGAAGGAATGCGACATCAAGAGAATGACCTGGGCAGCAAGCTGGTAACCGATCCAGAGGGTAAAGCAGCGGGCCCCTCCCGGCGCGCTTTCCTCAAGAACGTTGCGGCTGCCTCCGTGGCAGCTGTCGGGGGCCGGATAAGCGTCAGCAGGGCGGCGGAGCCAACCGGTTTGCCGGCAGAGGGTGGCGGAGCATCGAAATCAGACAGGAAAGTTGTAGCCATCCAGATTCCCGCGGTCTCCTTCAGCGATGAAGGCGTTGACAAAGTCCTCGATACGGTCCAGGAGCGGGCAGGCGTTAATACCCTGTCGATCGCGGTTTTCAGCTATGGGCGGGGTATCGAAGGCAGGCAGATTCCCGGCCATCCGCTCCCTGACCACGGCATCCAGAAGTACGACACGGACACTTTCCATGGAGGAGACTACGCAGAGGTCCATCCGGAATTCTATGCCGGGACAATCTTTAAAAACTTCCGCGCGCCGGAGCTGGGCAATTTTGACGTTCTGGGTGAAGTGGTTCCCAAGGCCAGGAAGCGCGGAATGAAATGCATCTGCTGGTTTGAGGATGTTTATAATCCGCGCCTGCTGGACAATTTCGAAAAGGCCGCCGAGGTTGACGTCTATGGGCGCAAGACCGACCAGTCGTGCCTGAATAATCCTTACCTGCGGAATTTTCTCAGCTCGATGGTTGAAGACTGGACGAAATCCTACGACGTCGACGGAGTTATGTGGTGCTGCGAGCGCCAGGGAGCGCTGAATAATGCCATTGACGCTGACCATGGGCAGGCCGTCTTAACCTGCTTCTGCGAGCACTGCATACGAAAGGGAGAACAGCAGGGCATCAACGTGGAGCGGGCCCGGCAGGGTCTGATGCAACTTGATCAGTGGGTGCGGGCGGCGTGGACACGGCCCAGGCCCAGCGACGGTTATTTTGTCACCTTCTGGAGGCTGCTGCTGGAATACCCTGAGATCCTGGCTTGGGAGAAACTTTGGACTGACAGCCAGCTCGAAGTTTACGGTCAAATCTACGGCACGGTTAAGAGTATCAACAGCAATCTGGAAGCCGGATTTCATGTGATGCATCTAAACTCTTTCAATCCCTTTTATCGCGCTGAGCAGGACTACCGAAAGCTGAGCCAACACGCCGACCTCCTGAAGGTCTGCATGTACAACAATTGCGCAGGCCCTCGCATGGCCGATTATATCGACGGAGTCCATTCAACAATTTGGCATGATGTTCCAGCGCAATCAGTGCTGGAGTTGTACTACAACATCCTGGGATATCAGGGTGAGGCGCCGTTAGACAAGCTTCGCACCGCCGGGTTCTCGTCGGATTATGTCTACCGGGAAACGAAGCGGGCCCTTGCCGATGTTGAATCAGCCAGAATACCCGTAGGAGCTCCTAATACAGATATTGCCGGTCCTGCAGTTGGGGAGGACGTCTCCGGATTGGCTAATACGACATTGATTTACCCTGGGATCGACATTGACATCCCCACCGGCAAGGGGCAAAAAAAGACGCAGCCTTCAGACGTTCGGAACGCGGTGAAGGCTGCTTTCAATGCTGGCGCCCCGGGAATTATTCTTTCGCGGAAGTACTCCGAGATGCGACTTGAAAACCTGTCTGGCGCCGGGGCGGCCCTCAAGGATCTGGGTATCAGGACATGACCCATTATGATCTCCAGGCAGACTCTGTGGGGCAATATAGTGTCTCCAATGCGCAAGGCTGGATGCTGACCCTGCGTCACAGGACATTCGATCTGCCGGGTACACCTTCACAGCAATAGACGTATCACGTCCCCCTCCAAAGGAAAATGACTGCAATTTTCTGGCGATCGCCGGGATCCGGTTCAATTAGCGGCGCGCCCGCCTTCTTGACCTCCTTAGTCTTACTACAACAATCTCAGTGGATCAACTTGGAGTCCTTCCTGTGAAGATTGATACCCAAAGATTTCTTGAGCCTCCTGCCTCTTCCTTCCGCATCGTGCATGCATCGACAATTCACACGTCCGGAAATTCAGGGTCTGTGGCCAATACAGGGTCCTGCCGTTTCGAAGATTACTAGCCGAACCGGTGATTCGGGACTTGCGCTCAATTCCAAATTTCTGTCCGTCCTACTTTACGGTAATGAGACCTTCGATCTTTTGATATTCGATCCCGGGAATAATCTATCGAGCGTCTTCATGGCAAAACCTCCTCTTCGATTCCTAGATTCTGCCGGAAACTAACTCTCAATGTGGTTCAAAAATACCGGGGCCGGTCATCCCAGATGTCAGTGATCTGGATTACTGTAACCCCCAATAAGGCGGACGCCTCCCAAGCACTGGGGCATCGAAAACGTTGCCTCAGTCCTCTATCTGCTGGAACTCTTGATAAACACGATCGCTGGGGGAAACAAAGATCCTGGGTATGTCAGGCTTTTGGGTCGTCTACGTGAGGAGTTCTTTCACCTTAGCTGTGATCTTGAAAAGATTGTGAATGGGACCATTTGGAAGGCGACGAAGCTCTTGGTATAAGGGAATGATTGCAGCAAAAAGTGATACGATGTCTCGCATCCGCTGTACTGTATAAGAACCTTCCGCAGCGTTTCGTTCCTCTTCCTCAAGACACGATTGAAACACGGCGACGGCCGGGTCAATCACCCGGCGCTTGTGGTCGTCCAGTATGACTCGAAACGCATCCCAGGGATCCTGTGTTGCCTCGTAATACTGCTTGCGGTCACCACGGACGTGAACCGGACTGATCAGTTCCCGGGCCTCCAACTCTCTCAGGCTTGTGCTAACATTAGAGCGAGAGACGGATAGGGCCCGCGAGACGTCTTCTGCACTGAGCGGTTCTGGAGAGAGATAGAAAAGTGCGTGAACCTCAGCAACCGTGCGATTCACACACCACTTGCTCGCCATTTCTGCCCACCCCGCTATGAACTTCTCCATGCTGGGTGTAAGTGTCATAACGAATTGCTCGATAATGCGAATTTTTCAGTCGTCTCTGTCACTACAAGCTGTTAGGTGATAACATGCAACACAATCAAACAGAAATCCAGTGATCTCTATCACGCCCGACGGTGAGAACAATCACACGACGTTAGCGTGTCCGAAGTTTCCCCACGTAATGTTAATACCGATTTTAGTCTGGATCTTTGATGAGCTGACCAGGGTAATTGTGACCTGCTCCTGACCTGCCCCCTAAGTCCGCACACTTGGTGATACGAAATTCATAGAACTCAAAGAAGTATTCTCCCCGGTCCTGGAGGTTCCCGCCAGTGTGGGGGGAGACGCTGGCGGCGCGGCCTGACTCGCCGCAAACGCTTCTGGTGTCTGGTACCCCAAGCTGGAATGCGGACGCGCCTCATTGTACTCCCGGCGCCAAGATTCCACCTTTTCTCTTGCC
>Ga0315535_1002438_pt1 | contig 11861 bp, 6 predicted proteins | sample SalMarSW160220MG_2_FD_203092 | JGI IMG/M metagenome (GOLD analysis project Ga0315535, IMG submission 203092) | Salt marsh sediment microbial communities from the Plum Island Ecosystem LTER, Massachusetts, United States - Salt Marsh Sediment SW1602-20 ...
GGTCTCTTCGCGCATGAAGTCCGCAGATCCGTACACGGCCAGACGATCGGTCGCCGCCTTGCGGGCACGGATGATCCCGAAGCCGACCCACGCGACGAACCCTGTGGTCGCTACGAACATCGACACTGCAGAGAAGAGCTTCCAGTCCATTTACACCTCGATGTCCACGATCTTCTTGAGCCACCACCACCCGGCGGCCATGAGCACGAGCCCCACCACCATCGCGATGATGCCCTGGGTTCTCGTGATGAGCGGTTCCAGATAGTCACGATTGGTGGTGAACAGGAAAGCGAACAGGACGAATGGCAGTGCACCGAGGATGATCGCCGAGATCCGGCCCTCGGCGGTGAGGGCCTTGATCTCTCCCCGAAGCCGGTTCCGCTGACGCATCGTGTCGGCCACGGTCTGGAGCACCTCGGCGAGGTTGCCACCGACTTCCCTCTGGATCTCGATCGCCATGACCGCCCACGAGAAGTCCTCCGACTGCATCCGATTGGAGATTCCCTCCATGGCGTCGACGACGGTCACCCCGAGCCTGGCCTCCGCCATGGCTCTGCCGAACTCCCTCGATGTCGGCTGCGGTGCTTCGCTGGCGACAGCCTCGACTGCCTGGAGCAGCGAGTAGCCGGCACGCAGCGAGGTCGACAGCAACGTCAGTGTGTCTGGGAGTTGGCCTTCGAACACGCGCTTCTCCCGGCTTCCCGCGAACTGAATGAGCAGCAGCACGAACAACACAGCGACGACGAATGCCACTCCGGCTGCGACGATGCTCCTCCAGTAGACCCCTGCGATGGCGCCGGCCAGGATGCTGAGGCCGAGTGCCGCGGCGATTGCCTCGCCTGCCTTCAGAGGGATGTTCGCTTGCTCCAACGCTCCGTTGATGCCGTTGAGCATGCCCCGACGGCGGACTGCCTCTTCGGCGCCGCGTGACACGCCGCCGAAGATCCTGCGCAGTAGACCACCTTCGCCCTTGGCCTTCGCCTCCTGCGTGCCATAGGAACGCAGGCGGCGCTGGATCATGGAGGCGCCTTCCTCCCCGCGTGGTCCGGCGAGGATGAAGATGAACAGAAGCAGCCCGACTCCGACGGCGACCGGGCCGATCAGTGCGAGCGTCGAGATCGGAAGCGGTGACTCGTTCGTCGGAGAGAATGGTGCGGGCTCGGCGAACGTCGTCGGCACGGTCGTGACGGTCGTCGTCGTCTCTTTGATGAACCCGGGGACGTCCACAGTGCTCGTCGCGGTCTGACCGGCATACGCGACCCCGATGTCGAGGGGTCCTGCGTCACTCTGGGTGGCTGTGAAGCGGACCACGATCTTGTTGTCCAACTCCCGCTTGATCTGGTTGTAGAGGCCGCTCAACTGTGCCGGGTCCGGCGTCGACAGGAACAACCCACCCGATGCAGAGGCCAACTGCTCGAGGTCGGCCGGATTGAAATCGGGCGACTCGAGCGCAACACCGAAAACCCGAATCGACTTGGTCGCCTGAATGGCGTTGGCGAGCGTCGCAGTGCTCACCGTATCTGCGCCGTCCGTGAGCACGATCATGTTCGGCTCGAGACGTGCGGCGTCGCCGCTGAACAGCTCGGAGCTGCGAACGACCCCGTCATAGAACGCCGTCTCGCCTCCCGCTTGGATGTCGTTCACTCGATTGATCAACGCCGTCTTCGAACTCGTGAATCCCGACAACACCTGCACGTCGTCCGCGAACGTGACCAGCGCGATGAAGTCCTGATCTCGCTTCTGGTCGATGAACGAGAGCGCAGCCCTCTTCGCTGCTGCGATCGGGGCGCCCGCCATCGATCCCGACGTGTCGATGACGAAAACGATGCCGACGGGCACGATCGACTCGGCGATCGTCTCGACTTCGAGATCCTGCACAGCAACACCGTTCTCGGTGACCTGGAGCTGCGTCGGATCGAGCTGCTGCTGCAAGTTGCGGAACTCCACCACCGCTTGCACGCGCGGATAGCGCGTGATGGTGACATCGGAGATGTCGATGCTCGAACCGGACGTCTGTGCCCCGGCGACGAGGCCCGCACCCCCGACGAGAACGAGGGTGAGAACGAGAATGAGCGCTGCTCGACGTCTCACCGGTTGTACTGACCTTCGCGTCGCGCGAACGGCTCTGGATCGAACATGTCGCTCGGCAGTTTGATGCCGGCATCCTGGAGGTGACCGGAGAAGCTCGGCCTGATCCCTGTCGCCTTGAGCCGGCCGAGGTAGCGGCCGTTTTCGTCGACGCCCATGCCGAAGTCGAACAGGAACAGGTCCTGGAGGGTGATGATGTCACCTTCCATGCCTTCAACCTCGGTGATATGCGAGATGCGCCGAGTGCCGTCCCGCAATCGGGTCTGGTGCACGATCAGGTCGACTGCGGATGCGACCTGCTCACGGATCGCACGCACCGGGAGGTCGAATCCGGCCATGAGCACCATCGTCTCGATACGGGACAGTGTGTCGCGAGGTGAGTTCGAGTGGATGGTGGTCAGAGAGCCGTCGTGACCCGTGTTCATCGCCTGGAGCATGTCGAGCGCTTCACCGCCTCGAGCCTCACCGACGACGATGCGGTCGGGACGCATGCGCAACGAGTTCCGCACGAGGTCCCGAATAGTCACCTGACCCTTGCCCTCGATGTTGGCCGGACGGGACTCCAGGCTGAGGACGTGGTCCTGATGCAGCTGGAGTTCTGCCGCGTCTTCAATCGTGACGATCCGCTCGTCCATGGGCAGGTAGCCCGACAGCACGTTGAGCGTTGTCGTCTTTCCCGAACCGGTACCACCGCTGATGATGATGTTGAGACGACCCTTCACGCACGCGTCGACGAACCGTGCGACCCGCTCGGACAGGGTTCCGAAGTTGATGAGGTCCTTCTCCGTGTAGGGGTCGGCCGCGAACTTTCTGATGGTGAGGAAGGGGCCACCGATCGCAAGAGGATGGACGACTGCGTTCACACGAGAGCCATCGGGCAGCCGGGCGTCCACCATCGGTGTCGCCTCGTCGATGCGACGACCGATGTCACCGACGATCTTGTCGATGATGCGACGCAGGTGGACGTCGTCGACGAAACGGACATCGGCGAGAGTGAGCTTGCCGTGACGTTCGACGAACACCTGGTAGGGGCCGTTGACCATGATCTCTGTGACTTCCGGATCGTTCAACAGTGGGTCGATCGGTCCGTACCCGAGCACATCGTTCGTGATCTCGTTGAGGAGCTGGGTCTTCTCGACCCGAGACAGACCGACGCTGTCCTCCTGGCTGAACGCCCACTCGAGCATCTCCGTGACACGCAGCCTCAGCTCGGCATCGCTCATCTGACGGTCGTACAGTGTCGGTCCGAGTTCCTCCACGACCTTGAAGTGGAGACGGCCGCGCAAGTCGCGGAACATCGCCTCGCGCTTGGCGTCGTAACCGATCTCAGACGTCTTCGCGGCTGCGACCCGTTCGGACAGTGATGCCATGATGCTCGCCTTCCTCTGGCGGAGATGCCCCTCCGCTAACCTATCAGCTCTCGCCTACAACCATCGGCGCTTCCCGGAACGATCTGAATGACTCATTTCGTTGCCGAGGACGAGCTCCAAAACCGACTCGAAACCCTTCGCAACCTTGGACCTCGGAGCGGACTCGACGACCGGCCTGCCCTCGTTTACCGAGGCCGGCACCATCCCGTCCGATGGAATCGAAGCGGAGATCTTCATCTTGAGCGACTGCTCGATCTCCCCCTCGTCGAGCCGAGCCTTCGAGTTGCTCCGATTCAGGACGAGGTGGATCTTTCCTGAGGGAAACTTGAGAAGACGGAGCGTTTCGAGCGCGAGCTTGGCGTTCTTCACACTCGGAAGGTCCATGTCCACGACGCAGAGCACCTGATCGGAGCGCTCCAGCAGCGAAAGCAACATCTCGTCGAGCATTGAGGCGGTGTCGATGACGATGTAGTCGAACATGTGACGCAGCCGGCCGATGATCTCGGTCATCGCCGCCGTGCTCACTTCGTCCGCGAAGGCAGGCTCGAGTGGCGCAGCCAGCACGCTCAGTCCAGACGGATGTTTGGTGAGAATCGACTCGAGCAACGACTCGTCGATGTTGTCGATCTCATGGGCTGCGTTGACGATCGTGAGTCTCGGCTCGAGTTGAAGCACCAGACACACGTCGCCGAACTGGAGGTCCGCGTCGACGATGCACACCCTCGAAGGATCGTGGGTCTTGGCGAGCAAGACGGCGAGGTTTGTAGCCGTCACCGTCTTGCCACTACCGCCCTTCGCCGACATGACCGTGATGACGCGAGCCTCCCGAGGGGGCCCGGCGAATGGCTCGACGGGTGCGCTTGAAGCGCCGCGGCGTCTCGTCAGACGTTCGGCGTGGCCCGTCACCTCCGCGACCTTCGCGGCGTCGAGTGGCGCCTCGATCACATCGACAAAACCTGCTCGAAGAGCCGCCCGAAGCAAACCCGAGCTGACGGCGCCCGCGACGACCACAACCGCCAGGTCGGGATCGTCTTCGACGAGGAACGTGGCGTCTCGCACCCCTCCCTCGTTTGCGAACGTGGGTCCCAACAAGACGAGATCGATGTCGTCGCCCTCTAGGGCGCGCTGGGCATCCGCGAGCGACTTCGCCGTGGCGACCCCGCTTTCGAACAGGCGTTTCGCGTCGGCGAGGAACTCCTCATCCTCGTCGATGACGAGAATGCCGCTGCCGTCAAACTCAGTTCGTGCCACCCTGCGCCCCAAACAGGTCGTCTCTCGTCACCCCGGTGGTCGGAACCGGAACGAAGTCCGCCGGGACGAGCGTGAGCCACACGCTTCCATTCTCGAACGTGAACACGAGGCGTTCCGCTTCCTCAGGAGTCACTTCCAGAGTCAGGACACCGCGTTGCTGGTTCTGGGTCTGGTCGCCGCCTTCTGCTGTGGCGACGGTCGTGACCGTCACGTTCTGGTCGACACCTTCATCGGCTCTGATCTGGCTTCCGACAGCGAGGACCGGGAGTCCCTGCATGACGAACCGGCTGATGGTGCCCGAATTGATCTGTTGTTCGATCGCCGCGAGCTCCTCCGGGGTGAGGGGCGTTCCCGAGTTGGCCGACTGCTGGGCGAAGTCGGAGACGACCGACTGAAGAGTCACGATCAGGTTGATCCGGTCACCTGGCTCGATGAACCCGTTGACCCCGCGCACCGAGTCGACCGAGACGGTGATTGCCTGCTTGCCTTCCGGAATTCGCTCGGCGAGTGGCTTGATCTCCGCGGTGAGTGCCACCCACTGATCCGTGGTCAGGATCTGACCCTGCGAGATGGGCCCTGCGGCGACTCGACCGGAGAGGACCTGCTGGAGCTCTTCGGCGGAACCGATGGAGTTGGAAGGCAGGAACTGCGTCTCTTCCTTGCTCTCTTGGGCCCGCTCCTGGGAAAGGATGAGAGAACCCTCGGTGCCTTCGGCGATGGGATCGACCGCGCGGTACACCATGCGGTACTCAAGCTTCGCTTCCGCCTCCGACTGGACGTTGCTCATGAACTGCCACAGTGCATATGCCGCGACGGCTGCGAGCAACAGCGCCACGATCAGCACCAAGGTGCGTCTACCCATCGACTCTCCTTCGGTCCACTGCGTATTCGGAATGCGCGTTAGCGATGACCGATCCGCGTAGGAGCCTACATCCTCGTTTGTGATTTGCGCGGCATTCGCCGTGCCCTCCCAACCGGGTCACAAGCCTTGCACAGGCCTGACCGCTGTCAAGAGATTCGACGAGATTATCGGCGCCCTATCCCTCGCTCTTTAAGTTCTTGAAGAATGGCTTCGAGAGACGCATCCACATCGAACGTCTGCTCACGTTCCGGTTGATCCGGACGCTCACGCTCGAACTCGCGCACCCTCGGCTGCTGCGGGCGTGCTCGCTGTGGACGTGGTGCCTCATCCGTACGCTCCCGCCAGTCGGGCATCGCCTGTTTCATGGACAGGCTCACCCTGCGACGGTCCATCTCCATCTCGGTGACCTTCACCTTCACAGCCTGTCCGATCGACAACTCCAGCTCCGGCGATTCGACCCTGTGCATCGCTATCTCCGAGACGTGCACCAGGCCCTCCACGCCGTCACCCACCGAGACGAATGCACCGAACGGCACGGTCTTGGTCACCACACCGTCGACGATGTCGCCGACTTCGTGCTCGCCCGCGAACTGCTCCCAAGGGTCTTCCTGGGTCTGTTTCATCGAGAGCGAGATGCGCTCGCGATCGAGATCGACCTCGAGCACCTTGACGGTGACATCGTCACCAACCTTGACCACTTCCGACGGGTGGTTGACGTGCTGATAGGACAGCTCCGAGACGTGCACCAGACCGTCCATGCCGCCCAAATCGACGAATGCACCGAAGTTGACGACGGACGACACGACGCCCTTCCGGTTCTCTCCGACAGCGAGGTCGTCCAGAAACGCCTGGCGCTCTTCTGCCTGCTGCTCTTCGAGGAACGCCCGGCGCGACAGCACGACGTTGTTGCGGTTTCGATCGAGTTCAATGACCTTCGCATCGATGTTCTGGCCGATGTACGGCTGAAGATCCCGGACGCGCCTCAGCTCGACGAGCGACGCCGGCAGGAACCCTCGCAGACCGATGTCGACGATCAGGCCGCCCTTGACGACTTCGATGACCGGGCCGGAGACGATGCCGCCTTCCGCGTAGACGACCTGGATCTTTCCCCATGCACGCTCGTACTGCGCCCGCTTCTTGGACAGAATCAGACGACCCTCATCGTCCTCCTTGTCGAGCACGAGTGCCTCGATGCGATCTCCGATCTTCACGATGACGTTCGGATCGACACCTCGACGAATCGACAGCTCACGCAGCGGGATCAGACCCTCCGACTTGTAGCCCACATCGACGAGCACGCCGTCCTGGTCGATGCTCGCGACGATGCCCTCCACGATGTCGCCCTCTTCGAACTCCACCACGGTGGCTTCGATCGCCGCCCCGAAGTCGAGATCGTCGGGCAAGTCGCTGACATCCCTCGCGACGATCGCCGGCCGCTCCGCGAGCGCCTTGATGTCGGTGTCGATCTCGGGCGGAACCGGTTCCGGCTCATCGACGGCAGCCGTAGTCGCTTCCGGTGCCTCTTCCGGAGTCGCTTCCGGTGCCTCTTCCGCGGCTTCTTCTGCTTCGCTGATCTCTCCGGCCGCTGCGGGGGGTTCCTCCGCCGACGCCTCAACCGTCGCCTCCTGAACCGCCTCCGTGGCAACCTCTTCGGTTGCCGGTGCGTCCGGAGCGTCGGCTTTCTTTGTGTCGATGGCTACGTCTTCGTCCGCCGCAGCGGTACTCGGTATCGGGTCCGTGGTGGGCGCGGACTCGTGCTCGTTGGTCATGTGTGTTGTGTGCTCCTCATGGAAAGGCTCTTCGGGGACTCCCGAAGGCAAAGCGAGGTTAGCACGGATACCCTCTGCCCACCGAAAGAATAGGGCTGGCGGGCCTCGCCCGCCAGCCCTCGTTGTCGGTTCTCGGTCGTCGGTTCTCGGCAAGAGGCTCGCTTCTCGAGCCGGTCGTGTTCTGCGACGTAGGCGCGAATAGCCCCGGAGTCGAGTGTCAGCCCGAGGTCATGTCCCCTGACACTCGCTTCCCCCGCGAGGTGAGCAAGCACGACCCCCTACGGCCTGGAAGCAAACGCGGTCGCGTTCCTACCGAGAACTGCGAACTCAGAACGGATAACGGCGAGCGATGCTCGCCGTTATCCTGCTTCCCCATGCGACTGTCTCAGCTGTTCTTCATCACGCTCCGCGACGACCCTTCTGATGCGGACATGCCCTCGCACCGGCTGCTCGTCCGAGCCGGCTACGTGCGTCGGCTTGGTGCCGGCATCTACTCGCTGCTTCCACTCGGGTTCAGGGTCACCAAGAGAGTCGAGCAGGTCATCCGAGAGGAACTGAACGCCATCGGTGGTCAGGAGATGGAGATGCCGGTCGTCCATCCTGCCGACCTCTGGAGGGAGACGGGACGCTACGACGCTATCGGCCCCGAGATGGCACGCTTCGAGGATCGTGGCGGACGGGACATGGTGCTGGCAATGACCCATGAGGAGGTGGTCGCCGACCTCCTGCGAGACATCGTGCACAGCTACCGCCAGCTTCCGCTCATTGTGTATCACTTCCAGACGAAGTTCAGGGACGAACCCAGATCGCGAGGCGGTCTCATCCGTGTCCGGGAGTTCGTCATGAAGGACAGCTACAGCTGCGACAGGGACGACAACGGACTCGACGAGGCGTATTGGGCGCACCACCGCGCCTACACGAGGATCTTCGAGCGGATCGGTCTTGACGCGATCGCCGTCAGCTCGGATGTCGGCATGATGGGTGGGTCGCTGGCACACGAGTTCATGGTGCTCAACCCCGCCGGTGAGGATGTGCTCGTGATCTGCGAGTCGTGTGAATTCGCGGCCAACCGCCAGGTCGCCCCCACCACGACGGCCCCACCGGACGCCGAAGGGCTCCTTCCGATCCAAGAGGTGGAGACGCCGGAGGCAACAACGATCGACGCTCTCGCCTCGTTCCTGGATGTGCCGACCAGCAGAACGGCCAAGGCGACGTTCTTCGTCACCGGGGACGGCCGATTCGTGGTGGCGATCGTACGTGGCGACTTCGAGGTGAACGAAACGAAGCTGGTCAACGCGATCGAGGCGGTCGGAGGGCTACGACCGGCACAGATCGACGAGATCAAAGCCCATGGGATGGAAGCCGGGTATGGGTCACCGATCGGTGCGGAGGACGCGTTGATCGTGGTCGACGAGCTTGCGGCCCACTCCCCCAATCTGGTTGCCGGCGCGAACCGTTTGGGCTTCCACCTTCTCAATGTCAACGTGCCCCGCGACTACACGCCGGATGTGGTCGCAGACATCAGCAATGTCAGGGAAGGCGATCCTTGTCCCACGTGCGGCAGCGAGGTGGTCCTTCGCAACGGCATCGAGGTGGGCAACATCTTCAAGCTCGGCACGAAGTACACGGAGGCTCTGGGCGCGGACTACCTGGACGAGGATGGTGAGCGTCACCCGATCGTCATGGGTTCCTACGGGATCGGGCTGGGCCGCAGTGTCGCCTGCGTCGTCGAGGCTCACCATGACGACAAGGGGATCGCATGGCCGGTCGAGGTCGCTCCCTATCGTGCTCACCTCGTCACCCTTGGCGGGAGCCGCAACGACCAGGTAGCAGAGATTGCGGAAGCTCTCTACGCCGTAGCGGAAGACGCCGGTCCCGAGTACGAAATCCTCTACGACGACCGTGATGAGTCCCCAGGGGTCAAGCTCACAGACGCCGAACTGCTCGGTATGCCGTGGATCCTCACCGTGAGCCCCCGATCGCTCGGTGCAGGGGGAATCGAGGTGACGAATCGGGCCACCGGAGAACGCTCCGTGCGACCCATCGAAGACATCGAAGCGTTCCTCGCAGGGCGATCCCCGATCTCCTGATACCGGCCGCGGCACCGGGCGGCCGGTCAGGCCTTGCAGTCGGCCAGGTTCGATCCCGAAGCGATGTCCACGTTCAGGGGCACTCGAAGGTCGGCGACGTGTTCCATCGTGTCCCGAAGGAGGCGCGTTGCCTTCTCCTGTTCCTCGGGCGGTGTCTCGATCACCAACTCGTCGTGGATCTGAAGGAGCATGCGCGCCTGGAGCGGCTCGAGCACCTGGTCGAGGTCGATCATCGCCTTCTTGATGATGTCGGCCGCCGATCCTTGGACCGGGGCGTTGAGCGCCATCCGCTCCCCCATCTGACGGATCCGGTAGTTGTCGCTCGACAGTTCCGGAAGGTAGCGACGTCGCCCGAACATCGTCTCGGTGTACCCCCTCGAACGCGCTTCCGATACGACCGAGGCGAGGTAGTCCTTCACCTTCGGGAATTGGGCGAAGTACTCGGCGATGTGCTCTGCAGCCTCCTCGCGGGAGATCTCGAGGCGTTCGGCCAGGCCATAGGCCTCCATGCCGTAGAGAAGTCCGAAATTGATCGCTTTCGCCCTCCTGCGCATGTCCCCGGTCACGTTCGCCGGATCAACCCCGAAGACTCTCGCCGCGGTCTCGGTGTGGATGTCCGCACTCTCCCCTTCGAACGCCTCGATCAACCCCGGGTCGAGGCTCAGGTGGGCAAGCACCCGAAGTTCGATCTGTGAGTAGTCGGCCACGACGAATTGCCAGCCCGGTTCTGCAACGAAGGCTCGCCGGATCGTCCGACCGGTCTCCGATCGGACGGGGATGTTCTGCAGATTCGGATTGTCGGATGACAGGCGTCCGGTTGCGGCGGCGGTTTGGTTGAACCGTGTGTGGATCCGCCCATCCGCGGCGATGAGCGGAAGGTACCCCTCTATGTAGGTGGACCGCAGCTTCTCGAGCTCCCTATATTTCAATAGCACGGCGACCATGGGGTGCGCCTCGGCCAGCTTCACGAGTACCCCGTGGTCCGTTGACGGTGCCCCCTTCGGGGTCTTCCGCAACACCGGAAGCCCGAGATCCTCAAACAGCACGGTGCTCAGCTGCGCAGTCGAGTTGATGTTGAACGCCCCGCCCGCGGCGTCGTAGATCTCCCTCTCGAGATCGGCGAGCTGTGCCCGAATATCGTCGCCGAGCGCCTCGAGATAGTCCCGATCGATGAGGATCCCGAGGGCCTCCATTCGGGCGAGTACGCCGACCAGAGGCAGTTCGAACCTGTCGAACAGGTCCCGCTCCGAACCGATCTGCTCTTCCAGCACGGAGGCGAGTTTCGATACCGCCACAGCCCTCGTTCCGGCAATGTCGATGTTCGGACCCCCGCCGAAGTCGAGGGTGCCCTGTCCCCGCTCGTCGGGAGACTCCAACTCGATCCCGAGGAATGCATCGGCCATGTCGGCGAGGCTGAACGACCGGGATGCAGGATTCAGGAGATACGCGGCGATAGTGCAATCGAACGCCAGCCCATCGAACCCGATCCCCCGCCCGAGGAGGTATCGAAGGAATGGCTTGGCGTCGTGGAGCACCTTGGGCTGGTTCGGGTCGGCCAGTGTGGCTGCAAGCCCGTCCAGTTTGTCGGAAGGTATGAACGCCGCAGTGTCGTCATCTTCCGCGATCGCGACCCCTGCGAGGTCGTTCCCGTACCAGACGGGTTCGAGGACGAGTGGAGATCGAGCAGCGACCGTTGCGATCGCGGCTGTATCCAGCACGGTGCGAGTCGTGACGTCGAGAGGCTCCCCGTGCTCGACTTCGTCCTGTCCGACCAGACGATCCCACAACACCCTGAACTCCAGGCTCTCGAAGAGCTGTCGCGCTCGGTCGCGGTCCCACTCGCGTGTCGTCAGCGCATCGAGATCGACGTCGATTGTGACGTCACGCTGCAGTTCCATGAGGCGACGGTTCAAGAACACCTGCTCTCTCGATGCGTCGAGGTTCTCCCGCAGTTTGGGGGTGAGATCGTCGAGGTGGGTGTACACCCCCTCCACGTTGCCGTACTGACCGATGAGCTTCGCCGCAGTCTTCTCCCCCACTCCTGGAACGCCGGGCAGATTGTCGGAGGTGTCACCCCGGAGCGCCGCGTAGTCGACGTAGGTTGCCGGCGCGACGCCGTAACGTGCTTGCACCCACTCGGCATCCGCCATCACGATGTCACTGATGCCACGGCGCGTGTACACGACCGTCACCTGGTCGTCGATGAGCTGGAACGAGTCCCTGTCACCGGTCACCACCAGCACGCTCCAACCGTCCCGTTCTGCCCAGGCGGCCACAGTCGCTATGACATCGTCGGCCTCGAATCCATCCACCTCGACCTGGCTGATGCCAAGACTGTCGACAACCTCCCTGATGAGTGGAAGCTGGCTCCTGAACGTATCCGGTGCCTTGGTGCGTTGTGCCTTGTACGGCTCGTACGCCTCTTTGCGGA
>Ga0315535_1002439_pt1 | contig 11849 bp, 15 predicted proteins | sample SalMarSW160220MG_2_FD_203092 | JGI IMG/M metagenome (GOLD analysis project Ga0315535, IMG submission 203092) | Salt marsh sediment microbial communities from the Plum Island Ecosystem LTER, Massachusetts, United States - Salt Marsh Sediment SW1602-20 ...
ATCGCCGGGCCGGCGGATGAGATGTGGATAACCGGCCCGACGATCCACGTCCCGCCGCGCGGCGATGAGCCGAATGGATCAGCCGTTGCGGCCGTCCGTCGCTCGCGTGGCGCCTCGCACGGGACGTCCCAGCGTCCGGCGGACGACATCGATCACCTCTTCAACGTACTTGTCGGCTTCGCCTCGCTCGGCGGCGGTGCGGACGCACCCCTGCACGTGGTCCTCGAGGACCAGGATCGAGACGGCGTCGACCGCGGCTCGGAGCGCGGCGGTCTGCTGGAGGATGTCGATGCAGTATTCCTCGCGCTCGATCATGCGCGCGATGCCCCGGACCTGGCCCTCGATCCGGCTGAGCCGGCGGACGAGCTGGACCTTGTCCTTGCTGTAGCTGTGACGGAAGCTCGAGGGCGCGGCGCCGCGCGGCACCTGCCGGCGGGTGGTGGTCTCGGCCATGCTTGCATGATACCCCATGGGAGTATCGACTCCAACGCACGCCCCGGTGCCAGCCGGGATGGGCGACCTTCGCTAGACTGACGGCTGATGGACCATCGCGGACTCCGGGAGCGTCTCGCCGGGGCCGGCTGCACCTCGTGCGGAGCGGCCATCCCCGGCGACCGGATCGACGTCCTGGCGGACCGCGGCGACCTGGCGTTCGTCGAGTTCGGCTGCCCGGTGTGCGGAAGCAGGACCATGGGCCTGGTCGTGGGGCCCGAGCCGGGCTCCCGGCAGGCGAGCCTGGACACGGCGGTCCACCCCGAGATGGATCCGGTCACAGAAGCTCGCCTGGCCGGTCATCCGGCCATGACCTGGGACGACGTCGAGGACATGCGCGGCTTTCTGGCGCGCTGGACCGGCGACCTGCGCTCGATGCTGGGCGGCACGCACGGCCCGGGAGGGGGGCCACTGGATGGGTGAGCCGGCAGTTCAGGCCTCATTCGCGCACGCGAGCGAGGCCGAGCTCGCGCGGATCCTCGACTTCTACGACGTCCGCTGGGCCTATGAGCCGGACACGTTCCCGATCGGCTGGAGCCTCGACGGCGACGTGGTGGAGAGTTTCTCACCGGACTTCTACCTGCCGGACCTCGACCTCTACATCGAGCTGACGACGCTCAAGCAGAAGCTCGTTCGCAAGAAGAACCGAAAGCTGCGCCGGCTTCGCGAGCTCTACCCCGACGTGCGGATCAAGCTGTTCTACGCGCGCGACTTCCGGATGCTGATGGTCAAGTTCGGCCGGATGGCCTTGATCGACGAGCTCACCGGCACCACCGGTCAGGCGACGCCGCCGCGGATGGCCGAGGCCGGACCGCGACCGGTCGCAGACACGGCGGCGTCGCTCGTCGCGGAGAGCTCGGCGCCGGTCGAACCGGGCGTGGCGGTGCTGACCCCTGGTGCCCCGGCCGCCGCGGGCGGCTCGCCGGTACCCGCTGGCGCCGTACGCGCCACCTCGCTTCACCCAGCTCCGGCCGGCCCCGGACTGCATCCCCCCACGGTCCGCCCGGCATCCGACACCCGTGGGCGCCGCCGGGGTCGCCGTCGGCGCCACTCAGCCGCGACGCCTGGCGGCCAGCCGGCACCGGCAGAGCAACCCGGAACCGGATGATCACGCGAGCGCCGTGCGCGCAGGCGTGCGACGCGCGATCATCGACCCCAGCCGAATGAGCTCCGAACCAGCTCCCGAATGCATGACCCGGAGGCATCGCCGACCGATCCATGACCCGCACCGCTGATCTCCAGGCTGACATCGGCGACATCCTGCTCACCGAGGACGAGATCGCCGCCAAGGTGACCGAGCTCGGGCGTCGGATCGGCGCCGACTATGCCGGCCGCAACCTCACCCTGGTGAGCGTGCTCAAGGGATCGCTCCCGTTCATGGCTGACCTCATGCGTGAGATCCCGCTTCCACTTCGAATCGACCTGATGGAGGTCAGCTCGTACGGCGGCACCACGACCGAGTCCTCGGGCCTCGTGCGGATCATCAAGGACCTGTCCGCGAGCATCGCCGGCGAAGATGTCCTGCTCGTCGAGGACATCATCGACACGGGGCTCACGCTCAACTACCTGATCCGCTATCTGCGCGGCAAGAACCCGGCGTCACTCCGGATCTGCACCCTTCTCGACAAGCCCGCCCGGCGGCTGGTGGACATCCCGGTTGACTACATCGGGTTCGAGATCCCCGACCAGTTCGTGGTGGGTTACGGGCTCGACTACGGCGAGCGGTATCGCAACCTGCGCTTCGTGGGCGTGCTGCGCCCCGAGGTCTACGGGGCGGCCGACTGATGCACCGACGACCACTGGGCAATGGCCGGCGCCTGGCCGCCATCGGTGCGATCGTGGCGATCGTGGGCTGCCTCCTGCCGTGGTACGTGCTTGGGGGTGATGGGGGGCTGCCACAGCAGACGTACCGAGCGTTCGACGGCCCCGGGATCCTCACGTTCCTCACCGGCCTCGCGACGCTCGCGCTCGTCACCCTGCCCTACGCGGCAGGCGAGCGGCCAGTCGCAATCGACCATCCGCTGGCGTTTGGGTTGCTGGCCGTGGTCGGCCTCATCGGCGTGGCCCTCTGGATCCCCAACGTGCACGCGCTCGACGCGCCCGAGGGCCTGCTGCCGGACCGCGCCTACGGCTACTGGATCGCGGTCGTCGGTGCGATCGTGCTCGCCAGGGCCGCGTACGACATCGCGCTCGAACCGCCCAGGCGCTGACGCCGACGATCCGGCACGCGGCGCCGACCTCGATCGGCGGGATCGCCTCTCAGGACCGGTCGGCGACCTCGATTGCGATGAACAGGGCCGGGCCGTCGAGCGGCCCCAGGTCGCCAACGCCTGGCCCACCGCTCCGCACCGGCTCCAGGCGCAGCACATAGCGCCCGGGTGGCCAGGCCAGCGGGGACTGGTCACCCGCCGCGGGCGCTCCTTCGCCGGGCGTTCCGGGCGCGCGCGTGATGCGGTCGCCGCGGCTCGCTGCCCCGCGCTCCAGCGCCAGCTGATCGATGGTTGGCCGGGAGGGTCGGTACAGGATCGCCAGGTCCGGCGCGCCGCCGTCGGGACGCAGGGCTTCGATGGGAAGGGACCGCATCTGGCCGCCGACCGCCGTCCACGCCTCGACCACAGGAGCTCCCCGGTCCGACAGGGCTACCCCTGCTTCACCCGACCTCGGGGTCGGCACGGCGGTGACGGGAGCACGGGCGAGGGACCCATTCGCTCCACGGCGAAGGCCGCGGAGCGATGCCGTATCATAGGCATCGGCGACTGGGATGCAAGGTTGTGCATTCGTGCCAGCCGCCATTCGAGTCGGGACGGCTGTTCGAGCCTCGAGTCGCTCGCCTCCCGACATCCTCAACCGCGGCCAGGCGCCAACCGCCCTGCCGATCGCTGATCGGACCGGGCCCCGGTGCACGGTCGCTCGAAGGGGTCGTGCTTCGGCGTGGAGTATCTGGTCAGACCAGCCCGCATCACGGACATCGGTCGCCTGGCCACGCTCGGCCGCGGGGCGATCGGCGATCCGGCCTCCGGCTCGCTCGGTGCCGCCGATCTCCTGCGCCAGCTGGTCGACCTCCCGCACGCCAGCGTGCTCATCGCCGAGGCGACGCGGGAGATGGCCGGTGTGGCGCTGCTCGTGCTCCGTCCCTCGGTGGTCGCCGGGGGCTACGTGGGCACGATCGATCTGATCATCGTTGCCAAGGATCACGATGCCGACCGCGTCACGGACGCGCTGCTCGAGGAGCTGCTCCGCTCGGCGGGCAACAAGGGTTGCTCCGTCGTCGAGGTGGCGGAGCCATCGGATCCAGAGGGCCTTGCCCGCCTCGAGCGGGCCGGGTTCACACCCGCCGGACCCACGCTCCGGCGACCGGTCGCGGCGGCCGGCTCGGCCGCTCGCCGCATCTAGAGCACGGGCGGCCGGCGGGACCGGACTGCCCAACCACATACATAGGAGTCAACGTGGGCAAGAACGTCGCCGTCTTCGTGGACGTGGCGAACATCTTCTACGCGGCCAAGGCGGCCGGCGTGGACATCGACTACGTCACGCTGCTGAAGTCGGCTACCGCCGGACGGGACTTCGTCCGAGCGTACGCCTACACCGGGCTCGACCCGGACAACGAGAACCAGCGCAACTTCCACCAGTTCCTCGCTCGCCACAGCTACAAGGTGGTCAGCAAGGACATCCGCAAGTACGGCGACGGCAAGGTCAAGGCCAACCTCGACATCGAGCTCGTGGTGGACCTGATGAAGACCGCCCGCAACCTGGACATCGCGGTGGTCGTGTCGGGCGACGGCGACTTTGCCTCGGCGATCCGGGCCGTCCAGGAGATGGGCGTCCGCTGCGAGGTCATCAGCTTCCGCGGCAACACATCCTCGGACCTGATCGAGGTCGCGGACCTGTTCACCGACATCACCCAGATCGCCAAGGTCGACAAGGGGTCCACACGTTCGGGGCGCCGGGTCGCCGACGACGAGGAGGACCTGTCGATGACCGAGGTCCCCGAGAAGCAGTCGGAAGGGACCGGTCGCGGCCGGGGTCGCGGTCGTGGCCGCGGTCGTTCGGACCGCGAGGAGACGCCGGTCGCCGCATCCGGCCGCGGTCGTTCGGACCGCGAGGAGACGCCGGTCGCCGCATCCGGCCGCGGCGTTGCGAGCCGTGGAACGGCTGCTCGACGCGGTGCCGCTGCGGGCCTGATCGCCCTGCCCGGCGAGAAGCTGGCGCATGCTGCCGCGGCCGCTGGGCCGACCGGAGAGACCGAACCGGAGGCAGCCGAAGCGGTCGCCGAGACCGACGAGCCTGTCGCGGCTGGCGAGACGGCCCCCCTCGTTGTCGACGAGGGCGAGACCGCGGACGGTGAGGCCCGGCGCCGCCGGCGCCGCCGTGGAGGCCGTGGTCGTGGCCGAGGACACCACGACGAGGTCTCGCAGGATGCGGGAGACGTCGAGGCGGGCGAAGGAGAGGTTGCCGAGGCGCCGCCAGCGCCGGAGACAGGCAGCTCGGGCCGGAGCCGCTCCGGTGAGCTGCCGACGCCGTTCGATGATCTCGAAACCTTCGAGGCACCGCGTGCGCCCCGATCCACCCCGTTCGGCTCCGTGTGGGACCGCCAGCTGGGCACGCCGCCAGCCCGCCGGACGGCCGCGGAGCTGCCGCCGCTCCCCGAGGACGAGGAGGACCTCGAGGAACCAGAGATCCCCGAGTACCTGATCGCCGAGCGGCGTCAGGGCCAGCAGCGCGGCGGCCGTGGCAGCCGCGGCGGCCGGGGTGGCGGGGCGCGAAGCGCCTACGCAGCTGCCATCGATCGCGAGCGCTACGGGGGTGGCCGTGGGTCGAGCGTAAGCCGCTACGCGGAGCCCACCCGGCATGGCGGTTCGCCGCGTGGAGGGGCACAAGGGCCACGAGCCCAGCGCCCGGAGCGCCCGGATCGCGCGCCGCGCTCGGGTTCCGGCGGAGAGCCATGGAGCGAGGTTCCGCCGGAGCTGGAGGAGCTGTTGCGCGCGCAGCTGGCGCAGGGTCAGTCGGCCCCCGCCCCCGCGTCGATCGGTGAGCCGGCGGCCGCCGAGACTCCGGCGGCGGTCGCGGATGCTGCCGAGCCGGAGGCGCCCAAGCGCCGCACGACCCGTCGGACCACGACTCGGGCGAAGGCATCCACCGAGCCCGCCGAGACTCCGGCGGCGGTCGCGGATGCTGCCGAGCCGGAGGCGCCCAAGCGCCGCACGACCCGTCGGACCACGACTCGGGCGAAGGCATCCACCGAGCCCGCCGAGACTCCGGCGGCGGTCGCGGATGCTGCCGAGCCGGAGGCGCCCAAGCGCCGCACGACCCGTCGGACCACGACTCGGGCGAAGGCATCCACCGAGCCCGCCGAGGGCTGACCCTCGAGCCGTCGCGTGGACGCTCTCAACACGGTCGGTCAGCCGGGGGCTGTCGCGGCTGTCCGCGCCATGCTCGCCGCGCGGGTGCCCCACGCGGTGCTCCTGGTGGGGCCTCCATCGGTGGGCAAGCAGTCACTTGCCGAGGACCTTGCAACGGGTCTGCTGTGCACCGCTGCGGACCCTGACGATCGCCCATGCCGGGAGTGTCGCGCGTGCCGGATGGTGGAGCACGGCAACCACCCGGATCTGCACCGGCTCGATCCCGAGGGAGCAGGTGGACAGGTGGGGATCGGCGGGCCGGGTCGGGCCCGGGGCGTTCGCGACCTGGTCACCGAGCTCGCGTTGATGCCCGTCGAGGGTGCCCATCGCGTGGCGGTGATCCATGAGGCCCACCGCATGAACGAGGATGCGCAATCGGCGCTCCTCAAGACGCTCGAGGAGCCACCGGCTGGCACGACGCTCATCCTCATCGCGGATGACGAGGAGCGGCTGTTGCCGACTGTCCGCTCGCGTTGCGCCAGGATCCGTCTGGGCACCGTGAGCACTCGGGACATCGAGCAGCTGGTGGCGGCACGCGGCCTCGCCGACCCGCCGACTGCGGCCCGGTTGGCCCGCCTGGCGGGTGGCCGGTCCGGCCTTGCGCTGACGTACGCCGGTGCCCCCGGGGCGGCGGCGATCCGGGGCGAGATCGCGCGCACGCTGCTCGATCTCCTGGACCGCGGTCCGGCCGCCCGCATGGTCGCCGCCCGGGATCTGATGGCTCGCGCGACGGCGCTCATGACGTTGCTGGCGCCTGCGGCGAGCGAGGTCACGGAGACGCCCAGAAAGCGACAGGGTCGCCCGGCTGGCGGTGGCTCCGGCGATCCCGCGCCCGCCAAACCGCCGAACATGGAGGATCAACCCCAGCCGGACGCGACCGAGGCCGGGCCGGGAATCGGGCGCAAGGTATCCGCTGCCGATCGCCGCCGAGCACTGGGCATCGTGCTCGACGCCTGGCTGGAGCTGGCCCGGGACCTCGCGCTCGCGATGCGCGGGGTGGTCGGATCAATCCGCGACATGACCCTGCTCGACGAGCTGGTCGCCATGGCGCCACGGACCGAGTCGGGTGACATCGAGGCGGCGCTCGCGCGGCTCGAACGTGCCCGCGAGCTACTCGACGCCAACGTGAGCCCCGAGCTCCTGCTCGACGTCACGCTGCTCCGCTGGCCGCGAGCGCGGCCGGCGGCCTGACAGGTTACTGATGCCCGGCGATCCTGAGTCGATGGCGCGGACACGGCTGGTGGCCTCGGCTCGCGGCCGCGTCCAGGGCGTCGGCTATCGCGTATTCGCGTTCCGGGAGGCACGCCTGCTCGAGCTCGACGGGTTCGTATCGAACGAGCCCGACGGGAGCGTGCGCATCGTCGCGGAAGGCACGCGCCACGACCTCGAAGCATTGCTCGAGCGCCTGGTCGAAGGCCCCCCGGCGGCGCTCGTCGATCGCGTGATCGAGCGCTGGGAGCCGGCACGCGGCCAGGGCACCGGGTTTCGCATCGAGAGCGGGGCGCATCGCGGCGACTGATCCGGGTCGCGGGCTGGCACCCGGCCGGATGGGCCGATCGGGCGACACGGCATGCGGGCAGGTCCGTCGACCATGGCCTGGTGGCAGCCGTCCGGGCCACCCCAGCCGGTGCCTCGCTGCAACGCCCCCCGGACTCCTGGACCGGGAGGCTCGGGACATCTCGCCCATTCCCAGCGGGGCCGCCCGGGGGCAGGGTGGTCTCAATGGATGACCAGAGCCCCGCCGAGCTCCTCCCCAGCCTGTATCGCGAGGTGCTGGACGTCGTCACGCGCCTCGAGCGGGCCGGCGAGCGGGTCGTCGCGTGGGAGATCCGGCGCAAGGCCCTGCGCGTCTACTCGACGCACTGGGACGAGCATGGTCGCCGTTCTCTGGAGAGGCTGGCCGCCGAGGGCCGGTCGCGGCTTGCGCGGAGCCCGCGCGCTGCCGTCGCCGCCCTGGCCGGGAGCACCGAGCCCGCCTGACCGCGGCGGCCCGTCCGGTCCCGGGCACGTCCCCCGGTCAGCGGACGGCTCAGCAAGCCAGGGATCCGTTCATGTCCTGGACCGCAATCCGGCTGTACGCGTCATCGGGCGCCCGTCGCCGGTTGGACGTAGGCTGACAGCGTGCCCACGATCGCCTCCCTGATCGAGCGTGCCCTGGAGGGCTTTGCGACGCTCGCGGCCACGGCAGAGCCCGTGGACAGCGAGATCCAGTACGTGGCCGACCTGGGTACCGTGTGGGAGGCGCGCCTGCGCGCCGTTGCGGAGGCGCGTGGCGCCGACGAAGCCGACCCCGAGGTCCGGGACGCGATCGACGCGCTGGTGGCGGAGGCCGCACTCATCGCAGATCCGCACCGGGCCATCGACTGGCTGTCCACGCTTCCCCAGGTCGCCCTGGCTGCGCTGGGTGAGGGAACCTGATGCGGTTTGCCGATGCCCGCCCGGATGGGCGATCTGTGGTCTACGCGCACATCCAGACGGATCCGCTCGTGCTTCGCGCCGCCGGGCTGCTGGCGGATGCGAGCCCGACGCAGCGGCTGCTGGCACGCGCCGTGATGAACGGGATGACGGAGGAGCCTGGCGTCTGGCGGACGATGTTCCCGACGCTGTTCGGGCCCGGATCGCCGCTCCCCGGTGATCCGGCACGGGACCGGTCGGAGGCGATCCTGGAGGTTTCGCTGGAGGTCGCCGGACGTGGCGAGCAGGCGAGGAGCCAGTATCGAGGCGCGATCGTGGAAGCGCTGACCGAGCGGCTGCTCGCCGCCCGCACCGGACCGGTCAGGCGGGAGCGGAGGATCCTGTTCGACGGCCGCCCTGCCGAGATCCACCCGTACGACGTCACGGCGGAGGCCGGGGTGCGAGCCGAGGCATGGGACTGCAAATGGGGAGCTCGAGGCATCAAGGCCGACGTGATCCATCAGCTGGACGACGCGCGGCGCGGCGCCATCGACGAAGGCGAGCAGCTGCTCGTCGGCCTGGTGGTGTTCGACGCGCGGCGATCGTGCGAGGTGCGTCTGGTCCGGGAGCGTGGCTCGGTGCCGCTTCAGAGCCTGCGGCTCATCGCCCTTGAGAGTCTCGACCGGCTGGCGGGCCGGCGTACGTCATGAGGCGTATGGCTTGAGGGCGCATGACTTGAGCGCCGAGATCGTCGCCGAGATCACCCTTCCCTATCGGGTGCGGTTCGACGAGTGCGGTCCCGACGGGATCGTCCGGACGTCCGCTCTCCTGCGCTATGCGCAGGACGTCGCGTGGATTCACTCCGAGCGGCTCGGGTTCGATCGCGCCTGGTACCGCGACCGCGGTCTCGCCTGGGTGGTGCGCTGCGCCGAGCTGGCCGTGCTGCGTCCGATCCCGCTGGGTACGGTGCTCAATGTGAGGACGCGTGTGATCGGCTTTCGGAGGGTCTGGGCTCGGCGCCGGACGGAGGCCCAGCTGGCCGATGGCGCCCTGGCGATGTGGGGTCACACCGACTGGGTGATGACCGACGGGCGCGGGCTGCCCACGCGGGTGCCGGCCGAGTTCTCCAGCCGCTTCGCCGTCCCTCCCCAATCGTTCGAGCCCGCTCGCGTCCCGCTGCCGCCGGCGCCGGGTGGCGCTCGGGCTCACCATGGTCTGGTGCGGCCCCAGGACCTCGACCCGATGGGTCACGTGAACAACGCCGCCTACCTCGACTACCTTGAGGAGGCATTGCTCCAGGGCGGCCCCGCCGGTGCCGTGATCACCGGCACCGTCCCGCGCCGCATCCGGGTCGAATACGTCGCACCGGCCGCGCCCGGGACGGCCTTGGCCGGTGCGACCTGGCCGCTCGCGGTCGGCGATGGAGGGGGCTGGGCCTGGCGGCTGACCGACGCCGCGTCGCGGGACCTGGCCCGCGGCCGGATCATCCCGGACCACGAGGAGGAGGTGGCATGACGCGCGGTGTTCCGCGGCGGTCGCGTGTTCGACGGGACGGGTGCGGATCCGGCGCCGGCCGACGTTACAGTGGATGGCGCTCGGATCGTCGACGTCGGACCTGGTCTGGACGGCGATGAGGCCGTCGACATGACGGGCCGGACGCTGCTGCCCGGGCTGCTCGACTCATGGCCGGCGTCGGGATGTCGCCGGCGGCCGTGCTCGAAGCCACCACCCGCAGCGCGGCGCAGCTGCTCGGGGTGGACCGCGACCTCGGAACGATCGAGCCCGGCAAGGCGGCCGACCTCGTCGCGGTCGATGGCGATGCCTGCCAGCTCGACTCGCTGGGCGAGCGGATCCAGGGGGTGTGGCTCGCCGGACGGCTCGTCGCCTGATCGCGGTCAGCCGCAGGCACGTTCCTGATCAGGGCGCCGCAACGCGACCCGATGCGCCTGCCGCCCGCCGCCGTCGCCTGACCCGGACTTTCGGGTCATGGCGCCCCCGGACCCGGTGTCGCGTCCGCGCCACGGGCGGCACCGATCGCGGAGCGCCCGGGACCATCGTGTCATGGCGCAACCGCCTGCGGCCAATAGGCTGGAGACACGTGCGATCACCTCGGGGGGCACCGCACGATAGCCTGCGTGAGGTGCCTTGGACGTCAGGACCGCTGCGGCAGTCATCCTGCTCGTGGCCACATTGATCGGTGCCCTGGCCGGAACGGCCGGCTTCGCCCTGTTCGTCGTCCGTCGGCAGAACAACCGCGTCGTCGGGATGGCGGAGCGGCTGGCTCGTGCGGGCGATGACGGCGCCCTGGTCGCGCTCGAGGCCGAGCGGATCGCCGACCCGCGACTGCGCGCCTCGTTCCGCGAGCTCGCCGATCGGGTGGCCGACACGTGGCGCCTTGCGACGGTCGACCCGCTCACCGGGATCGCGAACCGCCAGGCCATCATGGCGCGCCTGTCCGGTGAGCTCGCCCGCGCAGCCCGATACCACCACCCGCTGTCGGTGATCATCGTCGATCTCGATCACTTCAAGCGGCTGAACGATGCCCACGGGCACGTGGCCGGAGATGCGATCCTGCGTCATGTCGGCCAGCTGCTCGGATCGAGTGTTCGGAGCGTGGACGTTGCCGGCCGGTACGGTGGCGAGGAGTTCCTGATCGTCCTGCCCGAGACGGACGTCGACGCCGCGGCAGCCCTGGCCGAGAAGCTCCGCCGCACCATCAGCGGGAGCGCGGTGCGGCTGCCTGAGGGTGAGATGGCGTCGGTCACCCTGTCGGCGGGTGTCGCGGGCGGGCAGGTCGACACCATCCAGCTCGATCACCTGGTACGCGACGCGGACGCGGCGCTGTACTCCGCCAAGGCCCTCGGCCGCGACCAGGTCTACGTGTTCCGCGAGACGGGCGACGACGGCACGGTTCGCCGCGCCCCGATCAGCTTCGAGGCGCGATCGAAGGCGCTGGACGTCGGACGGGCGGCGATGTCCGCAGCGCAGGAGGCGCTCATCGACACGCTGGTCGGCCGCCCGGGCTGGGCGGGCAAGCCGTCGACGTTGATTGCCGAGGCATCGGTTGCCCTGGCCCGGGCCATCGACCTGCCGGAGGGTGAGCTCGACCGGATCCGCACCGCGAGCCTGCTCCACGACCTGGGCAAGCTGGCCATCCCCGACGAGATCCTGGACCGACGGGGCGAGCTCGCGATGTCCGAGTGGCGGGTGGTCACCGAGCACCCCAAGATCGGTCAGGTGGTGCTCGAGCAGGCAGGCGCGATGCGGGACGCCGCCACCATCGTCCTCCACCATCACGAGTGGTACGACGGCCGTGGCTATCCGCACGGACTGGCCGGCACGGAGATCCCGATCGGTGCACGGATCGTGTCTATCGTCGACGCGTACGAGGCGATGGTGGCGGGCCGGCCCTATCGTGGGGCCATCACCCACGAGGAGGCGCTGGTCGAGCTCCGACGGCAGGGAGGCGTGCAGTTCGATCCGGAGCTGGTCGAGGTCTTTGCTGCGCTGTTCGCCAACGGCCTCCCCTGGGAGCTCGAGCCCTACGACCCCATGGACGACCTG
>Ga0315535_1002442_pt1 | contig 11839 bp, 8 predicted proteins | sample SalMarSW160220MG_2_FD_203092 | JGI IMG/M metagenome (GOLD analysis project Ga0315535, IMG submission 203092) | Salt marsh sediment microbial communities from the Plum Island Ecosystem LTER, Massachusetts, United States - Salt Marsh Sediment SW1602-20 ...
TCCTTGCGGCGTATTATGACATACGCCTCAGTCGTCGCTCCTCGTCGCCTTGCATTTAATACCTTGCTGATGATCAGGATTTTCGCCAAATCACCCGACCTCCGCCTTTTCTTTTTCTTGACATACGCGTGCGAGAAGATACTTTATGACAAACAGTAACCTGAAACCAGGACACAGAAGCGGCCGCCTTGCAAGGGGCTGAGGCTTCACTATGAAAGGAGGCTAGACCATGAGAGAGAAAAATCGAATGATTGGAGTCCTTGTCGGGACCTTTTTATTGACGGTCCTGCTGGTTTCCTGTGCGTCCGTAGACAATGTGAAATTGCTCTACCAGCTCCCGCAGAATTCCAGCCAGTTTTCAGGCCGCGAGGTCTATTTGACCTTGCAGGATGCCCGCCCTTCAAGCACTATTCTGGAGATGGGAGCACGGAGAGAACTCACGAGTTTCCCGGGAAATGTCATTTACAGCATTGCCAAGTACAATCAAGCAGGTTTCAGGCTCGGACCGTATCAAGTGATGGACATGGTAAAAGACGGATTCAAGCGACGGCTTGAGAATATGGGTTTTCGGGTGCTGCCTCTGAGCGATTCCTCCAAACCCACCCTGACCATCGTGCTTCAGGGATTCTCTCTCGATTTTGTAAGCCGAAAGTGGATAGCAAGTATGAGATATGAAGCCAGGCTCCTGGAAAATGGCAAACTTCTTGCTACGCAGAGCATCAGTGCTCAGACGGAGCGATACAAGGTGATCGGCAAGAAGGGGGCGGATGAGGCTCTCGGAGAGGTTTTTTCGGATGCCCTAAACAGGCTGAATGTGGAGAGGTTGTTTGAACAAGCCCGGATGCTCTGATAATCGGAGTTAAACCCTTATGAGCGGAGATAGCCGTAACTGCGCGGAATGAGCACTATGGAAGAAGCCAGGAAAGAGGAAAACGCCGAAGAGCGGAAACACGGCCTTACAAGCTGGCTCAAGGCACGATTCTTCGGAGTGAGCAAAGATGCCCGAAGGGTGGATGCGGCCTTCATAGCTGAGTTGTCCGACATACGGCGAGTCGGACGCTACGAAATCCTGGATAAGTTGGGTCAGGGCAATATGGGCATGGTTTTTCTGGGAAGGGACCCCTTCATAAAAAGGGATGTCGCTATCAAGATTTCCAGCCCTTCTAAAGACCTGGCCGGGTACAAAGCTGATAAATACCGGGAACGGTTTTTCACAGAGGCCCAATCCGCCGGCCGGCTCATGCACCCGAATATCATCGCAATTTATGATGCCGGCATGTATCGCGAGTTTTGCTATATTGCGATGGAATATGTGGATGGGCCTACCCTTGTTAAATTCTGCCGAAGGGAAAATCTCCTTCCACCCAGCAAGGTCGCGGAAATCATGTTCGCGGCGTGTAAGGCCCTTGATTATGCACACAAGCGGGCTGTGGTGCACCGCGATATAAAGCCGTCCAACATCATGGTTGCCCGTAACGGTGCGATCAAGATCGCAGACTTCGGGATTGCCTGTATAGAAACAGCAGTTCCGTTTGAGAGGGGAATCGTAGGTTCACCTTGCTACATGTCTCCCGAGCAGGTAAGGGAAGAGCCCATTGAGGATAAAAGCGATATTTTTTCACTTGGTTGCGTTATGTATGAGCTGTTGACAGGGCAACGGGCGTTTTCCGGAGACAACTATTTTTCGATTCTCTACAAGATAACCCATGAAGAGCCGATCCCTGTTTCCCATATTCGAAAAGGACTGCCTGAGATATTTGACAGGATCGTCCAGAAGGCCCTGTCCAAAGACTCCGGCACTCGCTATCAGACGTGCATGGATTTTGCGTATGATCTGCGGGTGGCTCTCCGGGGACTGAAGGGAACCGTCAAGAAATCCAGGGTTGAAGATGTGGTAGATTATGTGCACCATGTTCCATTTTTTGAAAATTTCACCAGGGAGCAGGTGAAAGAGATCCTGATGGCCAGTAACCTTGTCAAGGTGAGAAAAGGGAGGATTGTGGTCAGTGAGGGAGAGATAGATGACTCATTCTTCATCATCCTGAGCGGGAAGGCGGCCGTGAAAAAAGGTGGTCGAGTTATCGCCGTGATCACCCGGGGAGAATGCTTTGGCGAAATGTCCTACCTGAGCGGTCAAACCCGTGCTGCCACAGTCATTGCCGCATCGGACTGTATCATGATGCGCATCAGCGCAACGCTGCTGGACCGTTCCTCCGAATCCATCCAATTGCAATTTCTGAAGCAATTTGCCGTCGCTCTGCTTACCCGTCTCACGAGGAGCAATCAGTAAAGAGTCTGAATTTTTCCCCTTTCCGCCCTTTCCTCCATGAGCGAAGCCCTGTGAACGGGACAGGCGCGCGGTGAAATTATACATCGAGAAGAGAAGGTATGAACGCGAAACAAGAAAAGGTATTCCTGACCAGCCTGGGATGTCCGAAGAATCTCGTAGACAGCGAGAACATGCTCGGGCTTTTGAAGCAGGCGGGTTTCGATTTTGCGGCAACGCCGGCTGAAGCGGGTGTGGCAGTGATCAACACCTGCGGCTTCCTTCAGTCTGCGGTGGAGGAGGCGATTGATACCATCCTGGAGACGGTGGAATTGAAGAAACAAGGCATGCTCAAGCGGGTGATTGTGACCGGATGCATGGTGCAACGATACGGCTACAAGCTGAAAAGGGAGGTGCCGGAGGTAGATGCGTGGCTCGGAACCGGCGGAGTGGAAAAGATCGTGGATGGGATGCGGGATGACTCTTTCGGGGCCTCCGGGCAGGTCTATCTGGTCAGACCCGACCGCATGGCCGACCATACCGTTCCGAGGATTCAGACTACGCCGTTCTACACGACGTACCTGAAAATTGCCGAGGGCTGCTCTCACCATTGCTCCTACTGTATGATTCCCCGGTTGAGAGGACCCTATCGGAGCCGCGCCTTGGACTCCCTGCTGTACGAGGCGGAAGAAATGGCCGCATCGGGCGTCAAGGAGATCAACCTCGTTGCCCAGGACACGACTTTTTTCGGGACCGATTGTAAAAGCGAGACTACCCTGGAAAGTCTTTTGGAGCACCTTGCGGCGATAGAAGGCCTCGAGTGGATAAGGTTGCTTTACTGCCATCCCGACAGGATCTCTGACCGCCTGCTGGCGCTACTGGATTCCGAGGAAAAGATCTGTCCTTACATCGACCTGCCGTTGCAGCATGTGAACCCTGAGATTCTGGAAGCAATGGGGAGATCGATCCAGGGGGAAACACCCGCTGCCCTGATTAAAAGAATTCGGTCCGGCAATCGAAACATATATCTCAGGACGACAATGATGGTAGGGTTCCCGGGAGAAACCGAGAAAATAGTTGAGGAATTGTCCGCATTCATAGAGGAAACGCGTTTTCATCACCTTGGAGTTTTCGCCTTCAGCCCTGAAAAGGGAACGGCCGCGTACCGGCTGCAGCCGAGGGTTGCCCCCGATATTGCGAAACAGAGAGTATCTCTCCTCATGGAACGCCAGAGGAGTGTATCCAGGACCCTGAATCGAGAATTGGTGGGAAGGCTGGTGCCGGTTCTTGTGGAAGGAGCGTATGAAGAGACGCCGCTGCTCCTGTCGGGGAGAACGGCCTGGATGGCTCCGGACGTGGATGGACGGGTGTTGATCAACGAGGGCACCGGCGTGCCCGGAGGGATTATGCCCGTTCGTATCACCGAGGCGCACACGTATGACCTTATCGGGAGCATTGCAGGAATTCCCGGGACAGAATTCTTTTGACAAGCATTGCCCTTTGTTTCTAAACTTACGTCTCTTCGGTGTTTACGCTATTAGCCTAGGGCCTATTCACCTGAACATTGCAGACACCTCATGGAAGGAAGGCCGACCCCGGGATTGCCCAGGCGTCAGTGATGGAAAGCGACAAGACAATTCTCGCAAAGTATGATCCCTATTTCCGGAAGATCGACAGAGAAGTCGAGAGCGCTCTGAGCTCTCGGATAGCACTCGTTGAAGAGATCGGCGGACATTCCCTCCTTGGAGGGGGCAAGAGGCTTCGGCCCCTTTTTTTTATTCTCTCCTGCCAGTTATGCGGGTATGAGGAGGAAAAGCTGTACCGCCTCTCCACGATCTTCGAGTATATCCACACGGCCTCTCTCCTCCACGACGATGTCCTTGACAATGCCAACATCCGGCGGAGAAAACCCAGTGCTAATCAGCTTTGGGGCAATCATGCCGCCGTCCTGGAGGGGGACTTTCTCTATTCCAAGGCATTCTGTGTGGCGGTTGAGTCCGATAACCTCGCCTTTCTCAAGCTGATTACGGAAACAACCACCCGGATGGCGGAAGGACAGATCCTGGAACTGCTCCATACGAACGATTGGAACTTGAACGAGGAGACCTACCGGGATATCATAAGCGCCAAGACCGCCGTCCTCATTTCCGCCGCCTGCGCCGGTGGAAGCATCCTCTCCTGCGCGGACGAAAGAGTTGTCCGCTCTCTCATGGAATTCGGTCGTCTCATGGGCATGGCCTTCCAGGTTATGGATGATCTCCTGGACTATACATCCAACCAGGCAGTGTTTGGAAAACCGGTCGGCAAGGACATTCGAGAGGGAAAAATCACCCTCCCGCTCATATACGCTCGAGAAGAGATGAAAGACGAAGAGAAAAGACACGCCCGGAATCTGCTCGAGCAGGAAACGCCGCCAGAGGAGGGGTACCGGAATCTCATTGATTTCATATGCAGGAATGGCGTCCTGGAGAGAGTGCGCTCGGAGGCGAAAAAGTATGTGGATGAGGCCGCCCTTTGCCTCAACGGATTTCCTGATTCCCCTGCCAAAGAGAACCTCCAGGAACTGAACCGCTTCATTATCGAACGGCATCACTGAAAAATCCCTGGGAATCCTGACGCCTGGAGTGGAAGCCTTTTCCTCCGGAGCGGCGTCTGAGGGGGGATAGAAGGGCATGTTCCGACTTCCGAAAAATCTTGGAATTCCCCATACATTTTTTCTTGACAGTCGATGGAGATTCAAGATAAAAACATTTGTGCCAAAATGCACAAGGATGCAGGGAGAAAAGGACGGGAATGGGACCTTGGTTTGATGACCCCGATATGATGACCACAATCGAAAAGGAGGATATCGCATGTCGAATTTGATTGCACCCCATGGAAAAGAAGAGAAATTGATGCCCCTGATGCTGAAAGGCGATGCGCTCAAGGCGGAAACCGCAAAGGCTGAAGGGCTCAAGAAGCTCACCATCAGCACAAGGGAGACTTCCGATCTCATCATGATGGGAATCGGAGCGTTCACCCCCCTCACCGGCTTTATGACCAAGGCAGACTGGCAGGGAGTCTGCGACAAGTTTCTCATGGCCGACGGGACGTTCTGGCCCATCCCCATAACCCTTTCAACCGACGACGAAGGGGTCAAGGTTGGCGACGAGGTTGCACTGGCGGATGTGGAAACCGGGACCGCCATCGCCACCATGAAGATCTCGGAGAAGTACACTATCGACAAGAATTATGAGTCCAAGGCCGTTTTTACAACTACGGATACGGAACATCCGGGTGTGGCGAAAGTGATGGCCCAGGGGAAATACAACCTGGCCGGGCCGGTTAAGGTGATCAGCGAAAGCTATTACCCCGAGGAATTCAAGGGTCTTTATCAGTGGCCTTCAGAATCCCGGAAAGCGTTTGAAGATCTGGGCTGGAGGCGGGTCGCAGCCCTGCAGCTTCGAAACCCCATGCATCGTTCCCATGAATTTCTTGCCAAGATAGCGGTGGAAGTAATGGACGGCGTTTACATCCACCAGCTGGTGGGGAAACTGAAAGCGGGAGATATTCCTGCTGATGTTCGTGTGCGTGCCATCCAGGCCCTGGTCGATAACTGGTTTGTGAAAGGGACGGTGGTGCAGGGCGGGTACCCCATGGAAATGCGCTACGCGGGTCCCAGAGAAGCTCTGCTTCATGCCACGTTCCGCCAGAACTACGGGTGCAGTCATATGATCATCGGACGCGATCACGCAGGAGTGGGCGACTATTACGGTCCGTTCGACGCCCAGAAGATCTTCAACGAGATCCCGAAGGGGGCGCTGAAGTGCGAGAACCTGAACATAGACTGGACATTCCACTGCTACAAGTGCGGCGGGATGGCCTCCATGAGGACCTGCCCCCACGGAAAAGACGACAGGCTCCTCCTTTCCGGGACCATGGTCCGGAAGACCCTCTCCGAGGGAGGGAATCTCCCGCCGGAGTTTTCTCGTCCGGAAGTCGTGGCCATCTTGCAGGATTACTATCAGAATCTTGAAGAAAAAGTGGAAATCAAGCTCCATGGTGCCGCAACAGGGGATGTGAAAAAATAGCGGAGGCCCATCCACGAACAGGTTTTGGAAACCGGATGGGACAATGTGCCCGTTTGAAACTGGAACACGCTTTACTATATGAGGAGAATGCAGAACTCATACGTGATCATTCACAGAAAGGAGGTGCGGATTACGCGTTTTTGCAATACATTGACCGATCAGGAAGTGAACTAGTAAACTCAAGGAGGTAAAACAATGCCAAGTTATGTAATAACTGAAAAATGTGATGGTTGCAAAGGGCAGGACAAGACCGCCTGTATGTACATCTGCCCTAACGATCTGATGCTCCTGGACAAGGATAAAATGAAAGCATACAACCGGGATCCTATGATGTGCTGGGAGTGCATGTGCTGTGTCAAGCTGTGCCCGCAGCAGGCTATGGATGTCCGGGGATATGCCGACTTTGTTCCCATGGGAGCCAGTGCGACGCCGCTCAGAGGGTCCCAGGATATCATGTGGACGGTAAAGTTCCGTGACGGCAGCTTGAAAAGGTTTAAATTCCCCATCAGGACCAATGAGGAAGGGTCTGCGGATCCGTTGGGTGGTTATGCAGTCCATGACGATTTGAACAGTCAGGCTCTGGCAACAGAGCCCGCATCCCTGGGCCTCGACGCAGTTCCTACACTCTAATAAGAAAAGGAGGTATGTAAATTATGGCAAATTTTGAGACAGTAGAAGTGAGCACCGACCTCCTGATCGTCGGCGGGGGATTCTCAGCATGTGGCGCTGCTACCGAGGCAGCATACTGGGCCAAGAAAAACGGCTTGAAGGTCACCATGGTAGACAAAGCGGCTTTGGATCGAAGCGGCGCCGTGGCCATGGGGCTTTCGGCAATCAACCAGTACGTCGGGGTGAGAGATGGAGAGAACACGCTAGAGGACTATGTCCGCTACGTGCGTCAGGACCTCATGGGTATTTCCCGTGAAGACCTGGTCTACAATATTGCGCGTCATGTGGATTCCACCGTGCATCTTTTCGAGAAGTGGGGTCTCAAAATCTGGACGGACGAAGAAGGCAAGTATGTCCATGAGGGACGCTGGCAGCTCATGATCAACGGTGAGTCTTACAAGATCATCATTGCTGAGGCTGCCAAGAATGCCCTGGCGGACGCGGGCGGCGAGATTTATGAGAGAGTGTATATCACTGAGCCGCTTGTGGAGAATAACAAGATCGTGGGTGCCTTGGGCTTCAGTACCCGTGAAGAGAAGTTCTACGTCTTCAAAGCCAAGGCCGTGATCTGCACCATGGGCGGCGCCGTCCATGTGTTCCGCCCGAGATCCGTTGGTGAGGGTCTGGGCCGTTCCTGGTACCCTCCCTTCAACAGCGGCTCGAGTGCGTATTTCACCATCAAGTCCGGCGCCGAGATGACTTGCCAGGAAGTCCGGTTTATCCCGGTGCGGTTCAAGGACGCGTACGGTCCTGTCGGCGCATGGTTCCTGCTCTTTAAATCTAGGGCGATCAGCGCCCAGGGCGGCGAGTACATGGCGGTCAGGAAAGATGAGCTCCAGAACTGGGCCCCCTATGGCCTGGCAAAGCCCATCCCGGCAAACCTGAGGAACTATCTCGGCATGCTGGATATGGACGCAGGACTGGGTCCCCTGTACATGGAGACCAGTGAGGCCATCAACAAAATCGCCGATCAGTTCAAGGATGATCCCAAGGCCTTCAAGAAGAAGATGAAGGAACTGGAGAGTGAGGCATGGGAGGACTTCCTGGATATGACCATCTCCCAGGCTATCCTCTGGGCCTCCCAGAATGTGAAGCCCGAAGAAAAACACTCCGAGATCGCCGCATGTGAACCCTATTTTATCGGTTCTCACTCGGGTGCCTCCGGCGCCTGGGTAAGCGGTCCCGAGGACCTGGATACCCCTTACAAGTGGGGATATGCCAATATGACCACCGTCGAGGGGCTTTTCGCAGCCGGTGACGGCTCCGGCGCGTCCAGCCACAAGTTTTCCTCCGGCTCCCATGCCGAAGGACGGATTGCCGGGAAGGCGGCCATCAAGTACATCGTTGAAAAGGGCGCCGCGCCGGCCATCGATACGGGCAAGGTGGATGCATTGAAGGCCAAGATACTTGCCCCGCTGGATATGTGGAACGCCCATTGCAAAGAGACCACGGATCCCGAGATCAACACCAATTATATCCTGCCCAGGCAGTTCATGTTCCGTCTGCAGAAGATCATGGACGAGTATGCCGGCGGTGTGACCTCGGCGTTCAAAACCAGCAAGTCCTTGCTTGAAAGGGCCATGGAATTATTCGTGTTTCTCAAAGAAGACTCTGAGAAACTGGCAGCCCGTGACCTGTATGAACTGGAAAGGTGCTGGGAGAACGTGCACAGGATGTGGCAGGGCGAGGCCCATGTACGCACCATGCTGTTCCGCACGGAGACCAGGTGGCCCGGGTACTACTTCAGGGCCGACACGCCCAAGATGGACGAGGCTAACTGGCACTGCTTCGCCAACTGTAAATGGGATCCTGCAACCGGTGAGTGGGAGATGATGAAACGGGATGTGTGGAATATTCCCGGTGTCTAAAAAGTAAACCCGTAAAAAGAATGCACCAGACATCACCGTTTGATGTCTGGTGCATTTCCTTGATCTGGGTGTGATGGAGGCCGCGGGCGCCGTCCTGAAGGCGGCTGAGACTTAGAAGGAAGCGTGTCTGGTCAATGGACATTTCCTGCGAGGAAATGGGTATTGACGAGGCACACATCAAAAACAGAACCCTGGAGGGAGACAATGGCAGATGCACAAACGACAAACCAGAGTATATTGGTGGTCGGCGGAGGCATGAGCGGCCTCACGGCTGCGCTTGAAGCTGCAGAGGCCGGCTATGAAGTGGTTGTCCTGGAAAAAAACCCGTATCTGGGTGGTCGCGTTGCCCAGATGTATCATTATTTTCCCAAGCTGTGCCCGCCGAACTGCGGACTGGAAATCAATTTCCGAAGGATAAAGCAAAATCCCCGGATCCGTTTTTTTACCATGACCGAACCGGTGGGAGTTTCCGGGCAGGAAGGGGATTATGACGTGACGGTAAAGGTTTCGCCCCGGTACGTGAATGAAAAATGTACCTGTTGCGGAAAATGTGCGGAAGCCTGCGAAGCGGAAATCGACAATCCCTTCAACTATGGGATGGACAAGATCAAGGCAGCCTATCTACCGCACGAATTTGCGTTTCCCATGCGGTACGTGCTCGATCCGTCCATAGTCGGAACGGAGGAGGGAAAGAAATGCCAGGAGGCCTGCGGGTACGGTGCGATCGACCTGGATATGAAGGAATCGACCTTCGACCTGAAAGTCGGCTCCATTGTATGGGCTGCAGGATGGACACCCTATGACGCGGCGAAAGTAGAATATTACGGCTTTGGGGAGTACAAGAATGTCATCACCAACGTGATGATGGAGAGGCTCGCCTCCCGGAACGGGCCCACCGGCGGGAAGATACTTCGCCCGTCCGACGGGAAAGAAGTCAAGAATGTCGCCTTTATCCAGTGTGCCGGTTCGAGGGATGAAAATTATCTACCCTACTGTTCCGGGATCTGCTGTCTCGCTTCACTCAAGCAGGCTACGTATCTGAGGGAGCAGTATCCTGACTGTGAGGCTACGATATTTTTCATTGACATACGTGCTCTTGATCGACTGGAAGACTTCTATGTCAAGGTCCAGGAGGATGAAAAAGTCAATTTCATCAAGAGCAAGATTGCAAATATCACGGAAGATGAGGAAAGCCTCGATCTCCTGGTCGAAGGAGAGGATACCCGTTCCGGCAAACAGATCAGGATGACATTTGACATGGTTGTCCTGGCGACGGGCATGGTCCCCAACAAGATGGAATTTGAACCCTCTCCGGAGGTTTCCTATGACGACTATGGCTTTTTGAGCTATGACCCTGAAAAGGCCGGAATCTATGGCGCCGGCTGTGTAAGGAGGCCCACGGATGTTGCGTCTTGTGTCCAGGATGCTACGGCAGCAGCTTTGAGGGCGATCCAATCAATCGCGAGGAGGTAACTTGATGGATAAGAAGACGGCAGTGTACATATGCACCGGTTGCGGCATAGGAGACGCCCTTGATATTGAAAAGCTCTCGGGAATAGCCACTGATGATTACGGTGCTGCGGTTTGCAGGAATCATCCCGCCTTCTGTGGCCCGGAAGGGGTGGAGCTGATCAAGAAAGATATAGAAGAAGAAGGAATCAATACCGTGATTGTCGCGGCATGCTCCCTCCGCGTGAATTACGATGTTTTCGATTTCGGACCGGACAAGATTGTAGAAAGGGTAAACCTTCGAGAGCAGGTTGTCTGGAGCCACGAACCCGGGAACGAAGACACTCAAATGCTGGCCGAAGACAATTTGAGAATGGGGTGCGTCAAGGCCAAGGATATCCAATTGCCGGTACCCTACAAAGCGGATGAAGAATATTCCAAGGATATTCTTGTAGTGGGGGGCGGCGTAACGGGTATGACCGCGGCCCTGGAAACGGCGAGAGCGGGATATCAGGCTATACTGGTGGAAAAAGAGGACAAGCTCGGCGGCTTCATGTCCCGGATGAAAAGCGTGGTAACTCGCCCGTATAAGGAACTCAGTGAACCCGATATTGATGATCTGATCAAATCGGTGGAAGACAACCCCAAAATCAAGGTGTATACCGGATCGGCCGTGGAAAAGGTGAGCGGCGGGCCCGGAATTTTTTCTGTGGAAATCGAATCCAGCGGAGACGTGAACAATGAAAGAGTGGGCGCCGTTGTCCAGGCTACCGGCTGGGTGCCTTATGATGCCAACAAGCTGGGCCACCTCGGATATGGGAAATTCAAGGATGTGATTACCAATGTGGAAATGGAAGACATGGCGTCCGCCGGGAAGATTGCGAGGCCTTCGGATGGGAAGGAAGTGAAAAACGTGCTTTTCGTCCAGTGTGCCGGATCAAGAGATCAGGAACATCTCCCGTACTGTTCCTCCGTGTGCTGCCTGGTCTCCCTGAAACAGGCCGCGTATGTGAAGGGACAGAACCCGGAAGCGGTCAACTACATCCTTTACAAAGACATACGGACAGTGGGCCAGGCGGAAGACTTTTATCGCAAGGGCCAGAATGACGGGGACATCTTCATCCGTGGGACCGTCCTGGACGTGGGCGAAGCCGGCGAAAAACTCTATGTGGAGGCCGACGATGAACTCCTGGGAGAAAAGGTCAAGGTGGAGGATCTGGACCTGGTGGTTCTGGCCGTTGGTATGGTGCCGGCGGCGAAGCCGGAAGTTACTCCCAGGATCAAGGCCCCCGCCGACGCGGAAGGGGCCGATGAAGAAGGGATGATGGAAGTTCTTCCGGATTCGGGTTTCTTCGCAACGCCGACCCTGCACCTGAATTATCGCCAGGGACCTGAACTGCCCACCCTCAAGTACGGGTTCCCTGATTCCAACTTTATCTGTTTTCCTTATGAAACGAGGCGAACCGGCATCTACACTGCGGGCTGCGTCCGCAGGCCCATGGAGACCGATGTTGCCA
>Ga0315535_1002443_pt1 | contig 11838 bp, 9 predicted proteins | sample SalMarSW160220MG_2_FD_203092 | JGI IMG/M metagenome (GOLD analysis project Ga0315535, IMG submission 203092) | Salt marsh sediment microbial communities from the Plum Island Ecosystem LTER, Massachusetts, United States - Salt Marsh Sediment SW1602-20 ...
CCTGAGGCCAAACGCGCTATTGCCGAGGCGGGCTTCGATGCTGCCCTCAGCGTCACGTGGGGCGGCAGGGACCGCTACGAGGTGCGGCGCATCCCAATCTACGGCACAGATGCGGCGCCCATGCGTTGGCTCAAGCTTTCGGGCAGGTATTTCGACACTTTCGACGCGGCCGCTGCAGTTCTCGGCAGGAGACGTTCGTGACTGAAGGTTTGACAGAGCACGTTGCCGTCGGCGTCATCGCCCGTCGGCGGATCCCCGAACTCGATCGGCTTGTCGCCGAGCTGCAGCTCCTCGAAGGACCACCGCGCGAGATCATCGTTGGTGTGGAGACGCCCGGCGCCATCGATGTCAGCGAGACGAGGGACGAGAACGGCGTGCGGTGGCTTGCGTTGCCCGCCAGGCGCGGACTCGGCTACAACCGCAATCGCGTGCTCGATGCCGTGAACTGCGACATCATGTTCGGTGCCGACGATGACTGCATGCCCGAGCCCGGCTGGATGACCAGGCTCCTCGCCGCCCTCGAGGATCCGCACGTGGACGGCGCAGTGGGCAGTATCCGCATTCCTCCGGCAGGATTTCTCGGCGACTCGATCTCAGCGCTCGGCTTTCCCGCCGGTGGAAGCGCCGGTTACGAGACAATGTTCCCGGTAGCCGACGATGGATCAACAACCAACATCTCGGTGGGCAACTCCGCCCTGCGCGTGAAGACCGTGCGCGAACTCGGCGGCTTCGATGAGGCCATGACCCTCGGCGGTGAGGACACGGAGTTGGCGGCGCGCTTCGAGGCCGCCGGCAAACGAGTCGTGTTCGTGTCCTCGGCAACGATCGTGCATCCGGCTCGAACAAGCCTGGGGGAGTTCATGCGGTGGTCGTTCGTGCGCGGACGCGCAAAGGCGCAGATCGCACGCAAAGTCACGGCGGTCGGTGGCCTGGTGAGCAATCGGCTTGCGAGTTTCGGCAGAATCCTGCGTCAGAACGCCCGCGATCCCAAACTTGTCTTGATCGTCCCACTGCTCGTGTTAAACGTCGCCCTCCAGCAGATTGGCTTCCTCGCCGAGATGGTGTCACCGACACGCCCTCCCGGTGACGAACAGCCCGGCTGAACACCCGCGATCGCTACAAATCACTTCACTCGCGCCCTAAGGCTGCAGGTCCTCCGCGCCGATTATCTGAGTGTGTACTGCGCACCAGCGAATCGGAGCGCCGCGTGCCCTATTCAGTCCATGTTGGTCGCAAAGCCCTGGACAGCGTCTTCCCCGCGTGGGAATCGCTTGCCGAGCGCTGCCCTGGACACGTGTTCCAGACAACCGGCTTCGCGCGGTCATGGATGGACACCGTCGGCGCCGACAAGGGCGCCACCCCCGTAGTCGTGACGTACGAGCAGGAGGGTGACACCGTAGCGCTGCTGCCTCTGTGCATCGTGCGTGAAGGGGCCACGCTGCTGCTCACCTGGCTCGGTGGTCCGCATATGCTTGACTACGGCGACATCCTCTTCGACGCACAGCGAGCTGGCGTCACTGCCGAGCAGTTCATGCGCACGGCAATGGCGCGAGCGCGAGCTCACGCGCGCGGAGCGTTCCTCTATCTCCCCAACGTCCGTCTGGACGCCGTATGCTACGACGCACTCGAAAGCAACATGCACGAGTTCAAGAGGGATTCCGCCCCCTACTTGCAGTTGGTGGGCACCTTCGCGGACTACATCAAGTCCCTCGGCAAGAAGCGCCGACACAATCTGGCAAACTTCGAGAACCGGCTCGAGCGCGCAGGCGAAGTTGACTTCCGCGTCATGAACGCCGAGGACGCGGGATTCGAGGCAAGCGTCGCGGAAGTACTCAGATTGCAGAGGCTGCGGTTTGCGAGTCGTCCACTCGGCGCCCCGATCTTCGATCCCTGTTATGAGACGTTTCGGATCGAGCATGCGCGGCACAGCGGAGGCCCGAGCGTGGCAGCACTCACCCTGGATGGTCGCCTAATTGCAGGTTCCCTCCAGTGCCTCTTTGGCGAGAGGATGTACTACCTGGTGACTGCGTTCGACGAGGGATACTCCCAGTTTGCGCCAGGCAAGTTGCTGGTCCGCAGACTCATCGAATACAGCTACCAGCTGGGCCTTGAGGCCTTCGACTTCTGCTGGGGCAGTGAAGCCTACAAGTACTTCTGGACACACGACGAAGAGCCACTCGTCACCTTCGTCAGTGAAGGACCAGCTGGCCGCTTCCTCGCAACGGCCGCAAGCCTGAAGCGTCGCCTCGCAGCGGCAATAACCGCCCTCGGCTAGCGATCACACCCCCGCAGCCACCGCAACAACAACGGCGCCGCTTGGGATCCCTCCCGAAACGGCGCCGTCGAATAGGGCCTTCTAGTGACTCTCGGGTTCAACCGAAGCGGCGGCGCGAGCTCCCCTTCTGCGTTCCACGTACGGTGCAGGCGCGACAACGCGCGCGGGCTCGGGCATCCCGCCAGGAACTTGTCCGCGGACTCCTTGGCGCCGCTCAACCTGCACACCTGGTGCAAGAACGAGCGAGGAGCGCCGGTCGATTCGCAGCACCTCGGCGATCTTCGAGCGACCCGTGTTGGAGCGCTCGAGATTGTTGATCATCTCGGCGACAAGGCCTGCCACCAGCAACTGGACTCCGGTCAGAATCAGCAGAGATGCCACGATCATCAGGGGTCCGCCAAAGGCGTTCTGGCGTGCGATCAGTGAGAAGATCCCGAGGCAGCCGAAAAGGGTCGTGCCGAGCAGACCCAGACCAACTCCCGTGCCACCCAGTAGATGCAGCGGCCGTTCAGCGTAGCCGGAGAGGAAGAACACCGTCAGGAAGTCGAGGGCTCCGCGCATGTAGCGCTCCACCCCGTACTTCGACTTGCCGGTTGTGCGGTGCTGACTCTCAACAGGGACCTCGGCAACCCGATAGCCGCGGCGCGCAGCAAGGACCACAAAGAACCTGTGTAGCTCGCCATAGCCGTAGCGCACCAGGTCTTCTGCCGCTTGGTAGCGAAACGCCTTGAGTCCGGCGTTCATGTCGTGGAGCTGAATTCCAGTCGCAGTCCGAACGAAGAAGTTGAAGAACTTCGATGGCAGGCGCTTTGACAACGGGTCTCGACGGACGACTCTGTACGCCGTGACGACGTCATAGCCTTCCTCTATCTTGCGAATCAGCCGCAGGATGTCAGTCGCGTCATCCTGCATGTCCGCGTCCGACATGACCATGATGTCGCCACGCGCGTACTGGAAGCCATTTGCCAAAGCACTCGCCTTGCCGAAGTTGCGGCGATGCCGCACAGCGCGCACTCGGCAGTCCCGAACAGCAAGATCGCTGATGTGAGACCACGTCGCATCGGTTGATCCGTCGTCCACAAAGAGGATTTCGAACGAGTAGCCGGATCCCTCCATGGTGTCCACTACACGCTTGTAGACGTTCTCGACACTGTCTTGCTCGTCAAAGGCCGGAAGGATGACCGTCACGTCGATTGGATCGTCGGGGGCGCCAAGGCCCATCGCAACATCCATGCTGCGGTCTGAACTGCTGTGCGTCATTTCTCCCAGTCTCCCTGTGTCGGTCGCAAGCCATGATCGCACGTCGCGCGCTTGCGCCGATAGTCGAGTCGCCCGGCGAAAGGCCCGCGCCTTCCGCTTGTACCCTCTCTTTCGGCCGAAAATCACGCCAACATGAGAGCCACCGGCGATGTCCGGGGGGCGTTGGGTGGACGGCCGCGAGGTTGGTTCGTGGCGATGCGCCCAAGAAGAGGTCCGAGTCGCGCCCCAACGACCCAGTGACCAGGTGCTCTATTCCCTATTCGTACGCGATTGCCTCGGCCACGCTCACGCCCGCCGCCTTGCGCGCGGGCAACAGACTGGCTCCCACCGAGATAACGATCACGAAGCACAACCATGCGGCGACACCCAATGGTGAGTAGGCAAACGAGAGCCGAAAACCGAGGGCGTCACTCAGCGAGTTGGTGAGCAGAATCGCGAGGGGCAGGCTCACGATCACACCGAATGCCCAGCTCACAAGCCCAACAACCACGCCTTCGGTGATGAAGATCTGGTAGATCGAAGCGTTGGAGGCACCCACGGCACGCATGACGCCGATCTCGCGCGTTGACTCAAGAACATTGATGCTCATCGTTCCCGAGAGACCGATACCCCCCACCGCGGCAAGCAGCGCGGCCATGATGACGAGGAAAACGACGATGATATTGAGTGAATCGGCGATGGTCTTCTGCAGCGTCTGCTGTGTCATCGTGTCGGTCACCGTCATTTGCCTCGCCGAGAAGTCATCGGAAAGCCGCCTCGCGATGGCAGTCTGCGAATCGGCATCATGCTTCGATGTCCCCACCATCAGCGTGTCGATGGTTCCCCCCGCCCCGAGCCGCGAGTCGAGGTACTCGCGATTCACATAGCCGAACTTGCTCATCAGCCCGCCCCTCGTCAGCCCGACGACCCGAAAGACCTGCTTCACGTTGCGTATCTTGAGGGTGATCAGACTGCCCACCGCGATGTCCGGCTCATTCTTGAGAGCCGTGTCATCCAGCACGATCGACGAAGTGTCCCCGGGCACAAGCCAGCGACCCGAGACGATCTCGGGATGCAGGTACTTCGTGTTTGTCGGCAGGCCATAGATGTTGAGGACATCCGACTCGCTCCGGTCGGGTCGCAGTCTCACCGCCGAGCGCAGCATCCAGCCCTCCGCCCCGGTCACACCGGGGACACGACGAGCCTCGGCTTGCGCATCGACAGCAGACTGCGGTGGATACAGGTCGGCCCAGATGTCCATCGCACGATACTGTCCAACCCGCTGAACCGTGTATCCGATTGACGTCTGCACGCTTGCCACTGCCATGAAGACTCCTGCCGCAAGTGTGAGCGTGATGAGTGTCAGCAGGAGTCTGCCTTTGCGCAAGAAGGTGTTGCGAAGAGCAAGCGCCACCGGCCGGGGAATGCCACGCAGCCTGCCGAGCATTCTGTCGAAGACGCCCTCACCGAACTCGGCCGAGACGCCCGATGAACTGTAGAGCGCGTGACGCACTGACATGTTCATCCCGCTGATCACGGGAAACGTCGCCGCAAGCACCGGAACCAGCAGTCCGACGGAGAGTTCAATCGCGAGAACCGCGGCCGGCACATGATAGTCGTGCACAAGAAAGTCGAGTTGTGCCGCGCCGAAATTTGCGAACCAGTTCGAGCCGAGCTGACCGAGCGGGACCGCTAACACAAGAGCAAGCACGCCGTAGACCAACACCATAGCGAAGAACATCATCGCCAACTGCGTCCGTCGAGCTCCGACGGCTTTCATCACACCGAGTTGCCTCATCTGCTGCGTGACCAGCGAGCCAATGGTGTTGACTACCAGAAAGCCCGAGAGCATCAATGTCATCGCACCGACCACAACCAGCAGCATGCTCACGGCCTTGAAGATGTCAGCCATGCTCTGCACGCCTGGCTCGTGCGCCAGCATCCGCAGCACAACGATACCTTGGGGCTCAATGATGTCATCGCGCAGACGGGCCCCAAACGCCGTTGCCTGAGCAAGTGAAGCGGGATCCCCTCGCTCTATGACATCGAGCTCGTTATAGGTCTGCGGCTCATCGAAATCGGACAACTCATCCCAGCTGATGTAGCCAACCGCTCGACCGGTCATCATCGGCACAACGGAGTTCAGATCGTGGGCAACACCACTCACGGTTAGGACTGGGTGCTTCGTGTTCGAAGTCTCGAACTCGATGGTGTCGCCCTGACGGACCCCCGCGAACTCCACGGAGCCCTTCTCGACGACAAGTTGACCCTTCTTTGGCCACCTCGCTCCGTCAAGAAGCGAGATCTTCCCGACCGTCTGGTTTCGATAGTCCTCCAGCGCATACAGCGTGATGTTCGTCCACGGCCCCCCATTGACGCGGAAGCTGATGTCGACACTGCGACGACCTTCAGCTCCCGCAACCTCGGAATCCCGTGCAACCGCGCGAACAAGATGGCTATCGAACGCGGTCGTGAGGTACGTGACTGCCGGGGGCTTGGTTGCCGGGAAACCCGTGTCCAACGAACGAATGAGCACTTCGCGCCCACCCATCATCACCGCCACGGCAACGATGCCGACGGCGATTGATAGAACCACAAGGATGGTCCGTGCCTTGTGGGCAAGAAGGTCGCGGTAGACCTTCTTCCAGCGCGGGCGAATTGTGCTCACCTCCATTTATGCCTGCCGAGCGACCGCCAGATCCCCGGATCCCGCTTGCGCGGCTCAAACCGTGGGGAGGCGCTCGCGCAGGCAACCGGGCGTACGCCAAAGGATAGTCTCGTGGCCGCAATCTTGCCTCCCGGTGGTGGCGCGCTCACGGCACCCCTTCTGGGTAAGGTAAGTACGCCGGAGAATGAACGTCAGAGGAGGCACCCATGATCGACCACAAGCGGACAGTTCTTGTCACCGGGGGCACTGGTCATCAAGGCGGAGCCGCAGCGCGACACCTGATTGCCGACGGCTGGCACGTGCGCGCTCTCGTGCGCGACCCGCACAAACCGGCTGCGCTCGCGCTGGCCAACGCAGGCGCTGAGCTCTTCGTCGGCGACCTGAGAGACCGTGAGTCGCTCGATGCCGCGCTCGCTGGCGCATATGGCGCGTACAGTGTGCAGACACTCGCCGACGGTCCGGAAGCCGAGCTGCTTGAATCCAAGAACCTTGCTGACGCAGCCAAAGCGGCCGAGGTCGAGCACTTCGTCTACAGCTCGGTCATCGGCGCCGACCGGGATTCGGACCGTCCCTGGGTCAGAGGCAAAGTCGAGATGGAACGGTATCTGAGTGCGCTCGATCTGCCGCTCACCATCTGGCGCCCTGTTCCCTTCATGGAGAATTTCCTGAACCAGAAGGATTCCATCGGGGCAGGGACGCTCACGGGAATCGAAGCATCGGACGTCGTGCACCAGTGGATCGCGGTCGACGACGTCGGGCGCTTCGTGGCCCTGGCGTTTCAGGATCCGCAGCGCTGGGTCGGGCAGGTCACGGAGATTGCGGGCGACGAAGTCACTGGCCCAGAAGCCGCGGATGCGTTCTCGGCGGCATTGGGCCTTCGCGTGCGCTACGAACAAACCATCCCTGAAGGAATGCCGGCACCACAACCACCGAACCCCAACACCCCGCCCGCTCGGCGGGCCAACATCACCCAGCTGCGCACGTACATCCCGGACCTGATCACACTGCGATCCTGGGCAGCGCGGCACTTAGAGGAGTTCGCTTCGCCGACTTTCGCATCGCGCTAGCGACAGTACTCTAGAACCCCATCTTGCCCACTACGGATGACGGGAAATATGTACTGGGCGGTGGCGGCTCCGGATCCTGCACCGAGCCATCCCACGCGCCGTTGGTGTACTTCGCCCAGAACTGCAGACGCTCGAACTCGCCCTTGGGCTGCGTAATCACGCGGCCCCACCAGTTGCCTTTGGTGTCCTTGGCGACCTTGACGAGCGTTATTGCGTACGGCTGACCCTGCCCGTTCATGGCCGACTTCGACCACTCTTTCGCAGCCGATGACAAACCCGACTTGGCACTTGAGGCGCTCAGTGTTGCCGTATGAGGCTTGGCCGCCAGAGTCCAGTTGATCTTCGCGATGAGTTCAGAGGAGAAGCTCGGCAAAGCGCGCGCCGTGCTCGCCGCGTTGGCCGCAGAAGACCCGTAGTTCAGCGCGGCGATGGCCAACCAAGTCCCGTTCTTGCGTTCCCACGCGATGAACATCCGTCCGCCGGCCGACTTGCTCACAGGCTCAAGATCGCCAAGAGCGGTATCTCCCTGCACGTAGAGCTGGTAGACGTAGAACTGCGAGTCGATGCCCAACTTCTGCCGAGCGGCGTCGAGGAGGTTCTTGCGTTCATCTGATCCTGTCGACGGCGACGTGATTGGGCCCGTCGCCTTGATCGCCGAACTCGCACTCGGCTCAACGCTCGCCTGCTGCGTAGCCGTCGTTTGTGTGGCTTCAGCCGAGGTGCTCGGCGTACTCGTAACAGCTGGAGGAACACACCCCGCCAAGGCGAGTAGCGCCGCGGCGAATACGACCGAGATTACCCAAGTGGTGCGGTGAGACGACATTGCAGCTCCTCCCAAGATGCGCGCCGATTGCTGCGCATGCCACACAACGAACCATAGTAGAAACGCACACGACTATCCAAATCGATCCGGGTCAGGGCCGATTCTCTCTCCCCGATCCAGCGTTTCAATGATAGCCATCTCCGCCTCGGAAAGCTCGAAGTCATACACGTCGGCGTTCTCGGCGATTCGGTGTTCATGTATCGACTTGGGGATGGTGATGATTCCGCGCTGAAGAATCCAACGAATCGCAACCTGAGCCGGCGACTTGCCGCGCGTCTGAGCGATCTGCACGAGTTCCGGAATCAACAGCACACGCCCACGCATGATCGGAGCCCACGCCTGTGTGGCGATGCCGTGCTCGCGGCAGTACGCAACCAGCTCAGGCTGTTGCAGACGCGGATGATGCTCGATCTGGTTGAGCGCTGGCGGTACCGAAGCCATGGTGCTGAGTTCTTCGAGATGGTGCACCAGGAAGTTGCAGACTCCGATCGCTCGGGTCCGCCCTGAGGCGAGTATTTCCTCCATGGCCCGCCACGTGTCGCGCATCATTCCGCGGATTGGCCAATGCATAAGGTACAGGTCAACGTAGTCGAAGCCGAGTCTCGAGAGGCTGGCGTCGAATGCGCGCAGTGTCGAGGCGTAGCCCTGGTCGGTATTCCAGAGCTTCGTAGTGACGAAGACGTCTTCGCGCTTCAGGCCACTCTCTCGAACGACTCGGCCAACACTATGTTCGTTGCCATAGAGAGCGGCGGTGTCGATGGTTCGGTAGCCGATGGAGAGGCCGTATCTGATCTCGCCTTCAACATCGGGCCCCTCATCAGCGCGATACGTGCCCAGGCCGAGACGGTTGATCGCCACGCTAGGGGCGATCTCAACAGTGTCGGCAAGCGAATGCAATTGCAGATCCCGTGCAGCCATGTCGACCACTAAATATCCTCTCGACCGTTGTATTGGTTTGTATCCACCTTGGACTTCGAGTATCAATCGTTCGGAAACAAGGATGGCAGGAATCGGATGGCGGTGACGGTCGTCGCGCCATACACTCACCGTGATCCGCTCCCTACTGCACAAGGAACACGTTGTGATCGCCGACAGTCCCATCGCCGCCATCATCAGCCAGACCACTCGCGCTATCGACGAGGCAGTCAACGATGGCCAGCGCCCCCCGTCGCTAGACGCGCTAGCGTCAGCGGCGCACATCTCGGCGTCCCATCTTCGCCGCGAATTCGTTGCGCGAGTCGGTATCACGCCCAGGGCATACGCCGACGCTCGCCGAGCCGAACGGCTCCGAAGGCAACTTGCCGCAGGTCACGAGGTTGCTGATGCGATTCACGACAGCGGGTTCGGCTCGGCGAGCCGAGTCTACGAGCGCAGCACCGAACTCCTCGGCATGACACCTGCGGCGGCGCGTCGTGGCGCCCCCGATGAGACGATCCGCTACTCGGTCGTCGACACGTCGCTCGGGCGTCTTCTCGTCGCCACCACCGAGCGCGGCGTGTGTCTCGTGGCATTCGGCAACACCGACGCGGAACTCATCGCAGAGACTGCCGAGCGATTCCCTCTGGCTACGGTCGAGGCAGCCGGCGAAGAAGCGTGGGCGTGGGTCAAAGCCGTGGTGGCGCTCGTGGACGACCCACAAGCCAGCGATGCGGCAGACGTACCACTTGACGTGCGCGGCACCGTCTTCCAGCGACACGTGTGGGCCGCTCTGCGCCAGATCCGGGCTGGAGAAACCGTCACATACTCTCAGCTCGCGGCCGCCATAGGACGACCGAGCGCAGCTCGGGCCGTGGCTGCGGCGTGTGGCGCCAACCCCGCGGCGGTGCTGATCCCGTGTCATCGCGTCATTGGCGCCGACGGCTCCCTCACCGGCTATCGGTGGGGACTGGCCCGCAAACACAAGCTGCTCGAACGAGAGGGCGCGTACTAGCGATTACAAGCAGCGCCAAGCACCCATCCTCCATGTTCTAGGACTTCCCCCAATGCACCGGCGGCCGATGTGGGTATCTCCAAGCATCGAGATGGGAAGGAGGCGGTGATGGCTGTCGAATCGCCTGTCGCGTTGAGATCTCGCGATGCGGTCGCGACCAGCGTGGCACTAATCGAGGAACTTCTGGGACCCAGCACGTCATGGGGAGTCAAGGTGCAATTCTGGGACGGGACATCTCTGGGCGCGCCTGACGCGCCAGCAACCGTGCTGCTGCGCTATCCATGGTCGCTGAGAAGCATGTTGTGGCCTCCCGGCGACCTTGCCGCAGGTGAGGCTTTCATCTTCGGAGATGTCGATGTCGAGGGCGACCTTGAGGCTGTGTTCGAGGCACTGATGCCGGCGCTGGACTCGCAGTGGCGTCAGCCTCGGCGACTTGGCCGACTCATGCGATTGTTGCTGCGACTTCCGGCTGCGCCCTCGCGTACGAATCGCGAAGGTGCCGCGTCTCCTTCGGGTGCCCTGCACTCGCTGCGACGGGATCGAGAAAGCGTCCAGCACCACTACAATGTGCCGACCGACTTCTACCAGCACTGGCTGGACAGTCGGATGCAGTACTCGTGCGGCTACTTCGAACGCCCGGATCACGATCTCGAGACTGCCCAGGAGGCCAAGCTCGAGCACATCTGCCGGAAGCTTCGCTTGACGCCTGGCGATCGTCTGCTTGATATCGGCTGCGGATGGGGCGGCCTGCTTGAGTACGCTGCCGACCATTTCGGTGTGCAGGGACTCGGAGTTACCCTCTCCGAGCCCCAAGCGCGCGAAGCCAACGCTCGTTTCCGGCGAGCAGGTCTCGCAGACTCAGTGCGTGCAGAAGTACGAGACTACCGCGAACTGCAGGGCGAGTTCGACGCGATTACGAGCGTCGGAATGGTGGAGCATGTGGGTGCGACGAACCTCCCAGACTACTTCGGGCAGGCTTTTCGCCTGCTCAAGGATGGAGGCGTGTTCCTCAACCATGGAATCACCGCCGCATGGGGCACCACGCCGTCCCCCCGCAAGGGCGGCTTCATGCACCGCTATGTCTTCCCCGACGGTGAACTGGTTCCAATCTCGGCGATGCTCACAGAAGCCGAACGTGCTGGTCTTGAGGTCCGCGATGTCGAGAACCTCCGCGAACACTACGCTGCCACATTGCGACATTGGGTGAGCAACCTTCGGTCGCGTCGCGACGAGGCGATCGATTCCACAAGCGAAATCACCTACCGCGTCTGGCTCCTCTACATGGCTGGCAGCGCCTACAACTTCGAGCACGGCTCCATTGGTGTGTGTCAGAGCCTCCTGCTCAAGCCGCGCGGGGGACATTCAGGCCTACCTCCAACGCGGGCCGACTGGTACGTTGGACAAACGTCCTGAGGCGTTTGGCGTGTTGTGCAAGCGGGCACGTTGTGCCAAGCATCGATTCGACTCGACAAGAAGGGAACCGCGATGGCCACTGTCAAGGGAAGCAGTACCGAGCAGAATCTACTGAAGGCGTTTGCAGGGGAGTCCCAAGCCCGCAATCGCTACACATACTTCGCCAGTGCCGCCAAGAAGGAGGGCTTTGAGCAGATCGCGGGGATCTTCTTGGAGACCGCCGAGAACGAGCGTGAGCACGCGAAGGTCTTCTTCAAGTACCTTGAGGGCGGCGACGTCGAAATCACCGCTTCCTACCCCGCAGGCGTTATCGGCACGACTGCCGAGAACCTCGCGGCCGCCGCAGCTGGAGAGAAGCTGGAGTGGGGAACCCTCTATCCGGAGTTCGCCACCGTCGCCCAAGCAGAGGGATTTCTAGACATT
>Ga0315535_1002445_pt1 | contig 11834 bp, 11 predicted proteins | sample SalMarSW160220MG_2_FD_203092 | JGI IMG/M metagenome (GOLD analysis project Ga0315535, IMG submission 203092) | Salt marsh sediment microbial communities from the Plum Island Ecosystem LTER, Massachusetts, United States - Salt Marsh Sediment SW1602-20 ...
GCTTGCGTTTCGGTCATGTCTGGCGCCCAGTCACGATTTTTTTGGTTACCCCAAGAATAGCTTTTCAGGCCAGCCTTAACATGTGCCAAACCGCCTGTCCACGCCTGACGAAGATCACCTTCAGCCCAGACTGGCCGTGATAAGATGCCTTCCTCAAATGCAGAACTCGGTTCAGAGAGGTCATGGATGGCCGACGCCCACCAAAGCAGTCAACCCGGAGCCAGCAGGTTGAGTGGTTTGAGCCGCTCCAGGCTCATGAAAGAGCATCTCATCCTTCCCCCCGAACACGGCGCTTGGATCTGGTTGGCCGGACCCTTTGTGGTCGGGGCCGTTGCAGGTAAATCGTGGTCTTTGGACATCCTGCTGTGTGGCGCGACCGTGCTGGCGGCCTTTTTCGCCCGCCAGCCGGTGACCTTGCTGGTGAAAATGATGAGTGGACGCCGATCGCGCCGAGAACTGGCGCCGGTATTGTTTTGGCTGGCCGTGGATGGCAGTCTGGCCGCCATCCTGGCCGTCACGCTTGCCTTACGTGGCTACACGCAGATTCTGTTGTTGGCCTTGCCAGCCGTGCCGGTGTTTGGATGGTACCTGTGGCTGGTCAGCCGGCGCGCCGAACGACGGCAGACTGGTGTCCAGATTGTGGCGGCTGGCGTACTCTCGCTGGCCGCCCCAGCCGGATACTGGGTCGCCGGAGGAAACGCGCCTGGATTGCCCTGGATCATGTGGGGGGTGATGTGGTTCCAGGCGGCAGCGTCCATCGTGTTCGTGCAGCTCCGTTTGGAGCAGAGGGAGTGGAACCAGGCAGGTTCGCTGCCCTTGCGCCTTTCGAGGGGCAAGCGCGCCTTGCTCTACAATGGTTTCAACGCGCTGGCAGGGTTGCTTGGCTGGGTGATTCTGGGCCTCTGGCCGATATGGCTCGCGGTCGGCTTCGGTCTGATGCTGGTGGACACGATCGAAGGGGTGCTCCGCCCGGCAGTTGGGGCCCGGCCGAACGCCGTGGGTATCCGGCAGGGAATCAGCAGCGGGATCTTCATCCTACTGGCTGCTTTGAGTTTCTCTCTAATCTGATGTTATGGCCGCGTGCGAGCTGGCTCGGCCAGACTCGGGCCGCCTCAATCCGTCAACACAATCTCACGGTCACACGTGCCAACAGAACTTTGACAGGGCCTGGGTGGCGTTGGCGCCACCCCATTCAGCCGCCCAAGGCACGCCGACACCGATGCACCTCTGATCCGTCCGCACCGCCCCACCGATCCCACCCGTGCTGTCGTCCCGAGCCGCCTGGCTCGGCTTCACCGCCCTCGCCCCCGTGCCCAGCCTACAATGGGCACCGGCCATCTGAACAGTCTCAGGCCCACGCACCCCACACCAGCCGGACATTCGAGCCATGAATTGCAGGCTAAGACTCTGAGCTAGGCCGTCACCGGGGCTGCCAGGTCGCCCTGTTCCCAGGGCTGCGCGGGGGCCAAGCTTCCGTGCTCGCGATAGGCCTGAAACAGCTGTCCCCATCCGGTGCCCTCGCGCCATGCTTCAAAGACATGGCGCTGCCGAAGGGGCCATTGAACGTAGTCGTGATTGAACTCTGAGAGGAAGATGGGGAGCGCGACCAGCCTTGTCCGCAGCACGAGCTTTTGAAGCACCCTTGTTGGCCCGTACCAGGCGAGCCAGGCCAGCATGCGGTGCAGGTTGTAGCCGACTTCAAAATGCCAATCCACGCCACTGATGTCATCGCCGACGATCTGAATCTGACGCGGATCTCCCACGCCGAGTTCGCGTTCATGCGCCAGCCTGATGTACGGGATCGACAATGGGTCGAAGCCCATCAGTCTGGCGGCAACCGCATCGATGGCCACCTGATCTCCCGATGCCAGGATGACGTTCTTGACCACCGGATCCAAAGATCGGGGTCCGGGCCCATTGCCGGCGGTCGTGCCATCCATCACCGCCAGAATTCCGGGATGGATTTCCTTCTGAATAGCGAGCAAGTCCACCAACGTCTCGTGGATCCAGCTGTGCGTGTAGTGGCGATGCTGGCTCAGGAGACCCCCAAAGGCATTCTTCATGGAGCCGGTTGTGGTCGTGTACATGTGGCATTTGACGGTTGGCAGATGAACGATGTTCTTGCCGAAGAAGTAGTCAGGCAGATAGATGCCTTCCGGATAGACGTGGTCGAGCGCCAGCATCTCCGCTTTGGGACGGTACGGCACCCACTGCATGTCACTGTCGCGAAAATTGTACAGCACGGGAATCTTGTAACGGCTGAAGATGGGTCGGTAGCCGTTGAGGTCTTCTCCCTTGAAGGCGTCAATCACAACGGTTTTGTTCTGCACACAGACCAGAGAATCGAACCCTCGCCGGCGGAGTCCGAGGATGGTGGCCTCGAGCTGCCAGGGGGTCGTGTTGGCTGACGGCATCGGGAAATGCCAGGATATGTTGTCTTTAAGGATTGTGGGGGTGTCGGCTTGAAGTGCCCGGCTGGCGTCCGCCAGATCGAACAAGCGATCGTAGTCCTCCAGGATGCTCTCAGGGTGAGTGTACAGAACCGCTACTTGCGATGTAGGCGATGGGCGTCTGCTCAAGACTGGCAATCTCCCCACGCAAACCAGCGATCGCTTCCCATCGCCTGGCATGCGGCTACCGGACCACCTCGAGACTAGCGCAACCTCATCGAGGTAAGCATGTGAAATATGTCACAAACTCCATGTCCGACAATCCCGTCCACGATCGAAAGGCGCCACATTCCCCTGCTCACTCGCCTGATCCAATAGAGTCTTTGAAGACATTGATTTGGGCGACATGTTCGCGTTTGTGCCCATAGTTGCTGTAGACCAGCAAATCATCCAGGCTGTAGGACTCGCCATACCAAGGTATCGTCCCCACCTCCGACAGTTTCGCCGGCGGGATCTCCACAACGGCTTTCATCAGCCCTTCATGAGCCTCCGTGTAGGCATTCAACACGTCCTCTGGAGGATGGTCCTTGCGAGCCGCCACCTGCATTGCGTTGAACTCAGATCCCTGCTCGCGCAGCTGGTCCATTATGGGCGTGGGCCCTGGCTCGATGAAGCTGACCAGCAGTTCCGTTTGCCACAATTCATATGACGTGAGATGGGCCATAATGTCTTTGACTGACCACGACCCGCACACACCTTCCTGTGGCCACAAATCCGTTGGCACGCCGTCCAAACCAGCCCGCAGCGACCGGTCACCGTACATCAGGATGTCACGAGCATTCATATTGCCTCCGGTACATCAGGATTTGGGAGTTGAAGGGACCTTGCGATGGACAGCTGCGCCTCGGCCGCCATCCGCGGCTCGCACCGGTCCGGCCGAACGGTCAGCCAAGGGCCCGGATTTCGCACGTCACGAGCTGGCTCCCGTCAAGGTTGGCAAACGCCACGCTCCCAGCGCTGAGCGGCCCGGGGTTGATCACAAGCGTTTCGCCGATGTGGCTCACGCCGCGTGATTCGTGGATGTGGGCGGTGAAGCAAACCAACGGCTGGTAGGACCGGATGAATTCCCGCACGGCCGTGCTGCCGACGTGCTGGCCGCTGCTTGTGCGATCGGCAGCCGTATCCTTCGGAGGTTGGTGTGATACGAGGATCAGAGGAGTGTCTGAGGCCAAACCTTCAACCGCCTCAGCCAGGTTGGCCGCCAGCTCGGGCTCGCTGAACACATTGGGTGTAGGAACCGGCCCGGCCAATGAGCCTCCCAGACCGACCAGGCTGATCTCGTCGACCGTGATCGCCCGGCCCTCAAGGCTAATCCCCATCTCATCCAGACACTCAGCCACGTCAGGGTAATCACAATTCCCGCTCACCGCCAGAACTCGGGAGGCGCTGGCTTGAAGGGTCTGAATGATGCCCCGTGCATCGTCAGCGTGGCCAAAGTTGGTGATGTCGCCCGCCAGGATGACGATGTCGGACGCCTCAAGCCGGGGCGCCAGCAGCTCAAGCGAGCCAGGTTGCCCGTGGATGTCGGAGATGGAGAGGATCTTCATCCCGCGTTCCAGAATCTTCTGAACACGTGGGACTACTCGTGGGCGCCATGTGGGCCATGAACGTGGCCGTGGCTGAGCTCTTCCTCTGTAGCCTGGCGAACGTCCTCGACCTCGACGTCAAAATTCAGCGCCTGACCCGCCAGGGGGTGGTTTCCATCAACCGTCACCTGATCTCCCTCGATGTTGACCACATGCACGATGGTTTCTCCACCCTCGCTCAAAGCTCGGAAAGCCATCCCAACGTCCAGATCATCTGCATCCACGAATGCGCTGCGCGGCATGGTCTGCACCAATTCATCGGTCCGCTCTCCGTAGGCGTCGCTCGGCTCGAGTCGGACGTTGAACTTGTCTCCCGACTGCCGGCCTTCCAGCGCGGTTTCCAGCCCGGAGATGATCCTGCCCTGCCCGTGAATATAGGCCAAGGGTTCACTTTCCTTTGAAGACTCAATCAGTTCACCTTGATCGTTGGTCAAGGTGTAGTGAAAGATCACCACGGCATTGTCTTCTATCTGCATTTGTCCCTCCTTCGGACGTGCCCCTTGTGGCTCTCTCCGACAAAAGGGCGCGAATTCCATCCGCCGATTTCCAGCGGGTCATCTGACTCTATCACACCCCCGACTGCCTCCGCGGCTGCCGCCGGGCAGCTTTGGACAACGGCATCAGCGAAGTTTTCTTGCCAGGTGTTTGCCCACAACGAAGAGCTGAAGTCTTCTCCCAGCGCCGATGACATGGGTGAGACAGACCCCAAGCCGGAGACGCCAAGGCCGGATTCGGGACTACCAACCCTGGCCGGGCGCCGCCCATGAACAGAATCGACCCAAGCGCTCGGTCATCTCCGGCCGACCGGTATCTCGCCCGCCAGGGCAATTGCCTTCCGGTCGGCTGTTCGTCGGCGACCGGCTGGGTCCATTGATCAGTTGGGCGACGTGGCGGTCGGTGACTCTGTTGACGGGATCTCAGTTGAGGTTTCAGGCGGCGTTTCGCTCGGTTCCGGAGTCGCCGTGGATGTCGGCGCCGGAGTCAGCGTCCAGGTGGGTGGAAGCACCACTGGCCCGGGCGTTCTGGTGGCAGGTACAGGAGAGTTGACTTGGAACGCGGTCGGCAGGGCCGGTCCCCCGCTGAAATCAGGATTGGTCAGGACCCAGTACGCCCCCCCAGAAATGGCGGCACAGGCCACAATCAGCAGAATCAGCAGCAGCACAACTTGCCCACAACTCATACCCATGATCTGCCGACCACCGCCAGATGCGCTCAATTCAGCCTCCTGTCAAACCCGATGCATCTTCCACCACCGACAAGCATACTGCAAGCCGCCGTGCCTGCCAACGGCCGACATGTCTCAGCCGCATCCTGATCGGTTCACTTCCACCATGCAGCCGGCTCGGCGGGGGAGAAAACCCTTGACTCGACGCCAAAAACATCGTAAAGTGTGATAGAGGTCTGTGTCACAAACTAGTTTGTGGAGATTTGACCATGGACAAGCCCATGCCTTCCCTGAAAGAATTGATCGACCGGCCGTTCCGCTACTTCTACGATGACGGTCTGGTGGAGCTGGCCGTCGGCACGCTCTTCCTGGCCGCCGGGTTGGCCATCAGCGCGTGGGCGGCCACACCCGCCGGTTCCATCTGGCGGGTGGTGGGCGCGCTGCTGTTGGTGGCCACCCCCATGCTGGGTAGCGTGCTCTTCAAACGCCTGGTCCAAAGGGTCAAGGACCGTTGGGTCCATCCGCGTACGGGCTACGTCGACTACGACGAGTCCAAGCCCTCCCGAGCTCGCTGGGTTGTGATCGGCGGCGCCTTGGTACTGGCCATCGCCGGATTCCTGCTGCCGGACCAAATCAACAACATGGCCTTGATGGAGGGCGCTCTGCTGGGTCTGGTCCTGGTCACGCTGGCCTATCGGGCCCGCCTGGCACGCTTCTACCTGCTGGCGGCCATCGCCGCGCTGATCGGGCTGGCGGCGGCCCTTTGGCTCGGATCCGATCTGTGGGGCAGCGCCGCCACCTTCGGCGCCACTGGCGCCGTGATGATTCTATCTGGGGGCTGCGCCCTTCGCCGGTACTTCATGGCCCACCCTGAACCATCCGGGCACGGGGATGGAGCATGAGCCAGCCCATCAAGTCCTTGGTTGAAGCGGACCGCATCGTTCATGAACCGGCCCGCCTGGCCATCCTGGCCCTGCTGCACTCGATTCGAGGTGCCGACTTCCTCTACCTTCAAGAGGAAACTGGGCTGACCAAAGGCAACTTGTCATCCCACTTAAGTCGATTGGAGGAGGCTGGCTTTGTCGAGATTGAGAAGACATTTAAGGGCAAGATTCCGCGCACGATTTGCCGAATCACAGCCGCCGGCCGAGTGGCCTTTGAAACCCACTGTCAGGCGCTGAAGGGGATCATCGAAGGCGGGAGTTGAAACCTGAATCAGGGGGTCGCTGTGGCTCCAGGTGGCTCGCCTTCCACCGAGATCTCGTCCCAGAAAACATCGGACACGGTCCCCTTTGAATCTCTGAACTGCGCGCTCACGAAGTAGCCTGTCCAATTGACGCCGGGAGTAATCTCGAAGGTCACCTGCCGGCTGAACGGCTCCCAGGCCCTTCCTGCCATATCGGCCAGCGTGGCTGCAGCTAAACCGATGCGAGTCCGCATCTGGACCACATCCCCCATCTGGCTCCGTGCCTGGAGCTCGGCGTGCAGCGTCAGGGGTTGGCCCGCTATCCCGCCGGCACAACAGCGTCCACCTTCAAGCAGCACAGAACCCTCGATCGGCACAAATGGCGTCCTGGTCGGAGGCTGAATCGTGCGTGTCGCCCTGGGTACGACCGTCGCCAGGTAGGAGACAAACCCGCTGAGGCGCGTGACCTGCACCCCCTGCTCGGCCAAAGCCGTCGCCTGGACAGCCTGTGTTTGCCGCAGCCTGGCCACCTCGGTTTGTAGGCCATCCACATCGTCGTTGGTGGCGGATGTGGAGCGGTCACCCACAACGTTCACCTGGCCGCAGCTGGCGGCGAGGACCAAGAACCCCACCGCAGTCGAAAGGCCCAGCAATCGCCCCAAGCTCACGGCAAATCCACCGAGGCCAGGACATCCGGCAGCGGTTCGAGCGTCTCGGGATCGTGAATCGAGAAGCCAACCATCTGTCCGTCAAGACGAACGAAGGTCCACTCGACCGTGAACGGCACGCCGCCTCCCCCGATCAGGACGCGCTGGGCGGGCAGTCCATCCAGGCTGACCTCCTCGACCGAGTTCTCCGGACAGGTCTGGCACTGCTGCTGGACAAAAGCCTCCAAGGTCAGGCTGGACGCATCGCCGATGACGATCCGGCTCGTGCCCGGCCCGCCTTCAGCCGCGGGATCCAGCCCCAGGGCGTAACTCTGATAGCTCAGCCCGTCGGCTTGCACCTCGAATGGGCCGGCTGCACTCCAGCCGTCCGGCAGGGTCAGCGAAAAACCGCCCTGCTGATTCGTGTACAGATTGGCCTCGGAAGCGGTGGGCATCTGGATGGCGGGGGCATCAGTGGCTGCCGGAGGCTCGCTTGTGGAAACAGCCAAGGGCGTACTGGATGGTGAGGTCGCGGCCCCGGCGCAGGCAGACAATGTCAAACCGATCATCCAGACGATTGCCGCCCTGCGCCCCGGACGTGTAACAGCTTGATATCTCCGCATGATCCCTCTCCCCAGAGATGATGTGGACCTATGAGGGGACCAGTCTACTTGAGACCGCCTCGTTCTGTCCATGGCTGGCATCAGAGCGCCCTACGCTGACAGGAAGCCGCCATCTACAGGTACGGCGGCACCCTGGACATAGCTGGACAGATCGGAGGCCAGCACCAGTGCCATGCGAGCTACTTCGTCCGGGTCCCCCAGTCGCCCGAGCGGAATCCGCTGTCGAAAACGCAGGCCCGTTCGGATCAGCCCCAGCTGCATCCTGAGCACGCCCAAAGCCGCGCTCCTGGTCCCCCGGGTGATGATTCCGCCCGGCAGGAGCGCATTGATTCGGAACCCGTCCTTGCCGTGCTCGCGCGCCAGCGAACGGGTCAGCGCCATCACGCCCGCCTTGCTCACGCTGTAGTGCGCCAGGTCAGCCTTGAAGGCCACCAGAGCCTCAATCGACGCCAGGTTGATGATCACGCCGCCCTTCTTCAAGCGCCGGCCGATCATCTCCTGGCACATCCAGTACACAGCGCCGAGATTGACGTCCAACACGTGATCGTAGAAGGCCGCGTCCACGTCAAGGAAGCCCTTAAACGGATAGATCCCTGCGTTGTTGACCAGGATATCCGGCGGATGGTCCCCCACCCCCTCCCACAGCAGACTCCGCCCGACGTCGGTGGCGATATCCGATGCATGAAGGCGGATCGATGGCGCCACAGCCTCCAGCTCTCTCCCTGTCTTCATGAGCGCTGGTTCCGAGATATCCACCAATTCGAGGTCTGCCCCGGCCTCGGCGAACCGGCGCGCAATCGATCGCCCGATGCCGGCTGCAGCCCCCGTGATCATCGCCCGCTTGCCTTCCAACGAGAGAAGCAACGCCAGGGGGGCATCTTGTCGTGCCTTGCCTGTCTTCGCGGCTGCCATGATTTGTCTCCGCCTTATGCTCAAGTTTGTGAATACTTTCACAATTCTCATTATCAACGACGACTCGTAGGGGAGCAATCCATCCAACGGCTGTGCAACTGACCCTTGAATCGGAGGACTGTGACCGGAGGGAAAGAAAAAGCGGGCCCTTGCGGGCCCGCTTGACGGTCAGCTGTGTTCGATCAACATTCGCTGTAGCCGCACGAGTAGCACTTTCGACAGCCTTCTTCGTTCACCACCCCGGCGGCGCCGCATTCGGGGCACAGATCGCCGATTGTCATCGGGATCTGGGACGGGGCTTCGGCCGGCATACTTGTTATCCCGCTCTCAGGCGTGTCGCCCAAGTAGCCCGCCAGCGCCTGCGCGACGCCGTCAGGCAAGGAGAGCACCCGGTTGGGGCCAAAACCGAGTGGCCGGCCACCGCCTATTCCGGACAGCTGGCGGACGATTTCAGCCAGTCGATCACGCGGCGGCACCGGCGAGGCGATGCGCAGGACGTAGGACGCCATCCGCCCGATGGCCTCCGAAATGGCCGCCGTTTCGGACCCGGCCTTGGCGGTGGTGATGAAGACCTCAAAGGGTTGCCCCCCACCGTTTTCGTTGATGGTGACAAAGGCTTTGCCCAGCGGAGTATTGATCTGGTAGGTGGCGCCATCCAAGCGCGAAGGGCGCGGTTTCTTGCGTTCGTTCCAGATTTGGAGCTGGCTGGCTTCCAACTCGGGTGCGGAGTCAGCCATGGTCTTCTTGTCGGCCGTGGCCTTGGTTTCCAGCACGACTTTCTGCCGTGAACCGGTGACGTAAACCGTCAGGCCTTTGCAGCCCAGCTCCCAGGCCAACAGATAGGCTCGGGCGACATCGTCTTCCGAGGCACCCTCCGGGAAGTTGCACGTCTTGCTGATGCTGTTGTCAACGAAGGCCTGCATGGCGGCTTGCATCCGAACGTGCTCTTTGGCGCTGATGTCGGATGAGACGACAAAGCTGTGGCGGATCTCCGGCGGGATCAGTTCGACATTCTGGCAGGAACCCTTGGCCATCACCTGCTCGACGGCCGCCTGGCGCTGTTCATCGTCCAGACCCGCGTCGATGAGCGCTTTCTCAAACAAGGGGCTGGTGTAGGTCAGCCTCAAGTCCTGACCGTGATCGTTGACATGGCGGTAGTAGGCCAAGGCGAAGACGGGCTCACACCCGTAGCCCTCGCAGCCAGCAACGGTGGCAATCGTCCCTGTGGGAGCGATGGTCGTCTGGGCAGCGTTGCGAATGCCGTGCGACTTGATCCCTGCCTCCACCTTGGCCCAATCGACGCTTGGCCGCTGGTATTCGTAGCTGTAGGGGACCAACGGCTCTGGAGCCGCCCACTTCAAATCGTCAGGGTCGTACAGGCTGCCTTCGATGGCTGGGAACGGACCACGGGCCTCGGCCAGGCCCACGCTGGCGAGCATCGAGTGATAGCGAACAAACTCCATCACCTGGGCGGCGAAGTCTTGGGCTTCATCCGAGCCATAGCGAACACCGACGTGGTACATCAGGTCGCCCAACCCCATGATTCCCAACCCGATACGACGGGCGCGCAGACCGGCTTCCTTGAGCTGTGGCACCGCCGGAACATAGGCGTTGACAGTGACCACGTTGTCCAAGAAATGGGTACTGAGAACCACACTCTGGCGAAGCTTCTCCCAATCAACGGTGCCGTCCGGCCCCAGGTGCTGGGCCAGATTAACAGAACCCAGGCAGCAGTTCTCATAGGGGCCCAACCATTGCTCACCACAGGGGTTGGTGGCTTCCAAGTCATACAGATGCGGCACCGGATTGGTGCGGTTGGCGGCATCCAAAAAGAGCATTCCGGGCTCGCCGTTGTGATGCGCGTGGGTGACGATCAGATCAAATATCTCCCGCGCCCGGGCCTGCTCGACCACCTCACCGGTGTTGGGAGCGACCAAGTCATAGGTCGTATCGTTGGCCACGGCTTCCATGAAAGTGTCCGTGACTCCGACCGAAATGTTGAAGTTGGTGATCTGATTCTCGTCGACCTTGCAGGTGATGAATTCGCGGATGTCCGGATGATCCACTCTCAGCACGGCCATGTTGGCCCCGCGCCGCGTCCCGCCCTGGGCGACCTCCCCAAAGGCCTTGTCATACACTCGCAGAAATCCGACCGGGCCAGTGGCGCGACCCATCGACGATTTGACCACCGATCCCTTGTGCCGCAGCCGGCTGAATGAAAAACCGTTTCCCCCACCGGTCTGCTGGATCAGAGCCGCGTCGCGCAGAGTCTGAAAGATCCCCGAAGAATCGCGGCCCATGTCATCGTTGATCGGAAGCACAAAGCAGGCGGCCAGCTGGCCCAGGGGTGTCCCCGCGCCGGTGAAGGTCGGCGAATTGGGAAAGAAGCGCTTGGTGGTCAGCAACTTGTAGAATGCCTCGGCCACGGGCTCGACTGGCGCATCGTGGACGGATTCGGCGGCGGCCACATGCCACGCAACCCGCCAGAACATCTCCTCCACAGTTTCCGCCGGCTCCCCATCCGGCGAACGCCGAAGATAGCGCTTGGAGAGCACAGTCCGGGCGTTGTCGCTAAGGTCAACTGAATCGAGATCATCTGGCAGGCCGGGCCGCTCCGGCATCCGGATTTGTGCCTCGTGACGCACATCGATGTCCTTCTTGTCGGTTTCCAACATCAGCCTGCCTCCCTCACTTGTGAAAAATCTCACCAACTGGCCCAGGCACGAGAACCGGCGCGTCCCGTCCCAACCGATGCGAAACGCCTTCCTGTTGGGCGGAAACGGCTGGCCACGGAACGGCCAAGCCGGGACCCCTCATCCGCCGAGGAGGGCGTCGATTTCGTTGCGAATGGCCTGCAGGTCATCCAGGCCAAGATAAACAATGGCGTAGCGAATGTACGCGATGTGGTCGAGCTCCTTCAGACCCGAGATGGCCATATCCCCTACCACTCGGGAAGAGACCTCGGCCTGCCCCATCGCCTGCAGCGCGGCTTCGATCTCGCCCACCATGCGGTCGATATCGGCCGCCGCCACAGGTCGCTTGGCACATGAGATGCGGATGCCGTGGGTCAACTTCTCGCGGTCGAATGCCTCTCGGGTACCATCCTGTTTGACCAACATCGGGGTGGCCTGCACAGCCCGTTCATAGGTTGTAAAGCGGCGCTCGCACGTCTGACATTCCCGCCGGCGACGGATGCCGCCCCGAGAATCGTGGGAGGTGTCGATAACCCGGCTGTCCTCACTTTGGCAGTATGGGCACTGCATCG
>Ga0315535_1002447_pt1 | contig 11832 bp, 11 predicted proteins | sample SalMarSW160220MG_2_FD_203092 | JGI IMG/M metagenome (GOLD analysis project Ga0315535, IMG submission 203092) | Salt marsh sediment microbial communities from the Plum Island Ecosystem LTER, Massachusetts, United States - Salt Marsh Sediment SW1602-20 ...
CAGCGTCGACGATCGAGTGCCGGTGTTCGGAAAGGGCATCACCGATACCGGAACACTCGTCGAGGTCGTCGGTGCGGCGCTGGCGGCCGCCGATGACAACCGGGCGTGGGTCGAACCAGACCTGCGTGCACATCACAACCCCAGCCGCCGCGATGTCCTGATCGCCCTGGCGCGCCGGCTCGCTCGCCGGGTTGCGACACCCTGCCCCGAATGCGGATGTCCCGGATACGGCAAAGTCGCGCTCCGCGACGGGTTGCCATGCCGGGTCTGCGCCTGTCCCACCACCCTTATCGCCGCCGATGTCCACGGGGCCCGGCGTGCACGCATCGCAGCATCGTTGCGCGCAACGGGGCCGCCGCACAGCCGCGCTTTTCCCCACAACGCAATCCGTAGGCGAAGTTCGGTCAGCTGGCGACACGTCGATTGGCGGTCACAAACTACCTGATCACGATAGGGCCGCGATGAGTTCGCCCACCGAATGGCTCGCTTCGAGTGGGTGGCGCAGTTTGCCTTCCGGATTGAGCTCATAGACATTGCGTCGACCGACCTTCGACTTGATTAGGTAGCCTTCGTCTGTCAAATCGGTCAAAATCGCCTGCACGGAACGCTCCGTGATGCCGATGCGCATCGCCAACTCCCGAGCCGTCAACGGCTCGCCGGTTGATACGCACAACAACACATGTGCATGGTTGGTCAGGAACGTCCAGGTGCGCTCAGGAACTTCGGCAGCGGACTGCGCTGCCGCTTTCCGATTCCGAGCAACGTCCACCGATCAATCTTACTACACTAGGATTCGCGTAAAACGATTCGCCAATTGATTAGCGCACGTAACGCGGTGGCCTCGGCAATCACCTGTTGACAGTCGGCAACTCCCAGGCCGCGATCACGAACCAACAGAGGCGCGAAGTAGTTGCACCATCCCTCAATAGGACAACCCCACCAAGAACGACTCGACTGCTTGGCGATAAACCTGCGGCGCTTCGTCGTGAACCAAATGGCCGGCTTGCTGAACTTTCAGATAGGTCGTCGCAGAATCGGTTTGGGCCATCTCATGCATCTGCCCAGGTGGCGTGACGGAGTTGCCGGCCTCGATGAGTAGCGCCGGGGCGCGCACCGCGGCCCACTGCGTCCAGTAGTCCCGGGTACCCCATTCGGCGGCGATCTCTATCCATCGCGCGGTGTGACCGTGCAGCCGCCAACCGGTGGCCGTGCGATCGAAGGCCTCGAGGAAATACTGACCGGCAACCGGCCCGAATTCTTCGAATACATCACCAGCAGAATCGAATTCCACTGGGAGGGCATGCAGCCAAGGCTCCCATGGACCGGTGGTACGGCCACGGAAGTCCGGTGCCATGTCCTCGAGGACGAGCGCGGAAACCAGATCGGGACGCTCCGCGGCCAGGCACCACGAGTGCAGGGCACCCATCGAATGCCCGATCATCCTGGCCGGCGCCCCCAATGCGCTCACCGCATCGGCCAGATCGGCCACGAACCGTTCGGTGCTGATCGGGTGCGGATCGTCGACGTCGCGACCCCGGTGCCACAAGGCATCGTAGGTGTAGACGGCGCCCAGCCGGGCCAGCCAAGGTAGGTGACGCGACCAGGTGGCGCCCCGTCCCATCAGCCCGTGCACCAATACCAATGGCTCGCCTTCGCCGCCGTGGCGAGTCAACAGATTGCCGGGCATATCACCATCTTGCGTCGCGCGCCCGGGAGTTGAACCGGGTGGGGGGCGGGGTAGCCTAGCGCCATGCCGCCAGTGGTGAAGATCAACGCAATCGAAGTACCCGCCGATGCCGGCCCGGAGCTGGAGAAGCGGTTCGCCCACCGCGCGCACGCGGTGGACAACCAGCCCGGTTTCCTCGGCTTTGAGCTGCTGCGTCCGGTCAAGGGTGAAAACCGCTACTTCGTGGTGACGCACTGGGAGTCCGAGGAAGCATTCCAGGCGTGGGCGAAGGGACCTGCCATCGAAGCCCATGCCGGCGAGCGGGCCAACCCGGTGGCGACCGGGGCATCGCTGCTGGAATTCGAGGTTGTGATGGACGTTGCCGGGAAGAAGCAGCAGTAGCGGGCAGTCGGCTCGGCGCCGCGCTGTCGCGTTGGGTGCCGCCGCCGCACTGGTAGTGACCTTGGCGCCCGGCTGCGCCTCCTCCCCTTCCCCGCAGGCCAACGCGGCAAGCCAAGGCCGGGCGATCGATACCCGGACCCCTCCCGGGCTGCGGGCCCAGCAGACCATGGACATGCTCAACTCGGACTGGCCGATCGGCCCGGTCGGAGTTCGTACCCTGGCCGCGCCCGACCAGGTCGAATCGGTGGAAACCACCATGGAGGAGCTGTGGTGGGACCGTCCGTTCACCCTCAATGGCGTCGACATCGGCGCCAGTGTGGCCACGCTGCACCTGACTTCCTCCTACGGTGCACGCCAAGACATCCGGATACACACCGACGACGACGGGTGGGTCGATCGATTCGATCTCGACACGCGAGCGCCGACAATCCGCTCGTGGCAAGACATCGATGACGTGTTGAGCAGGACCGGTGCCCGCTACTCCTATCAGGTCGCAAAGGTCGACAGCGGCCGCTGCGACCCGGTGGCAGGCACCAACACCGGCGAATCTTTGCCGCTCGCATCGATTTTCAAGCTATACGTATTGCACGCGCTGGCGGGAGCCGTCAGAAACGGAACGGTGTCCTGGAACGATCAGCTGACCGTCACCGACAAGAGCCGGGTGGTTGGCTCCTCCGGCCTGGAACTTCCTGCCGGCGCGCATGTTTCGGTTCGCACGGCCGCCGAGAAGATGATCGCCACCAGCGACAACATGGCAACCGACTTGCTGATCGGACGGATGGGCAAGCACGCTATCGAGGAGGCGCTGGTCACGGCCGGCCACCACGATCCGGCCAGCATGACGCCTTTCCCGACGATGTACGAGTTGTTCTCCGTCGGCTGGGGTAAACCGGACCTGCGCAGCCAGTGGGAGCACGGATCGCCGCAAGTTCGTGCCCAGCTGCTGGCCCAAGCCAATTCAACTCCGTATCAACCTGATCCAACCCGTGCACACTCTCCGGCTTCCTCCTACGGCGCGGAGTGGTACGGCAATGCGCAGGACATCTGCCGCGTCCATGCGGCGCTGCAGGCCGACGCCGTCGGAAAGGCCGCACCGGTCCGGCGGATCCTTGCCGCGGTGTCAGGTATCCAGCTGGATCGCAACGTTTGGTCGTACGTCGGCGCGAAAGCCGGCGGCCTGCCGGGCGATCTGACGTTCAGCTGGTATGCCGTCGACAAGGCGCGGCAGCCGTGGGTGGTCAGCTTCCAGCTGACCTGGCCACGCGATCACGGCCCGACTGTGACCGGCTGGATGCTGCAGATCGCCAAACAGGTGTTCGCGCTGATCGCGCCACGCTGACAGTCAATGCTGGGGCGACGGGCCGCCATAGCCGAGCTGACTCGCCGTGTATTTCGCGGCCTCGGTGACCGGTACTGCTGAGACGGCCGTGCCGTAGGCGCAGATCTCGGTCCACACGTCGCCGATTTCGGTGGTATCGAACCGCATTGCGACAATGGCGTTGCCACCGCGGTTACGCGCCTCGGCGATCAATCGGGCCATCGCCTCATTTCGGCTTTCGGCGAGGTTCTTGGTCATCCCTTGCAGTTCGCCGCCGAACATGGATTTCAATCCCGCACCGAATTGGGCGAACGCATTCCGCGACCGAACGGTCAGACCGAACACTTCACCGCAAACCCGCTGGATCTCCCAGCCGGGAAGGTCATTGGTGGTGACGATAAGCACATGCGGGCCCTTCTCTCGAGCACAGCAAAGCGAGCGGTGAGTCGCGTCAGAGACTAGTCCGATGGTGGCGACCCGGCCCCCACCTCCGCGGGGATACCCCAGCGCGCGGCTCCGCCGCGCTCGCGATCGCCACGCCGCCCCGTTTTCGTCTACCGCTACTGCGGCTCAGGCCCCGGGCTGCCGGCGCTGTGCGCCCCTGCCTTTGCCAGGTCCGGCTCAGTCGGCGGCTTGCGGGTTCCGGTGAACGTGAACACCGCGTCCTCGCCGGCGCCTTCGCCGTCCCAGTTGTCCACGTCAACCGTGACGACCTGTCCCGGTCCGACCTCCTCGAAGAGGATCTTCTCGGAGAGCTGGTCCTCGATCTCGCGCTGGATGGTGCGCCGCAGCGGACGAGCACCCAGCACCGGGTCGAAGCCGCGCTTGGCCAGCAACTCCTTGGCCTTGTCGGTCAGCTCCAGAGCCATGTCCTTGCTCTTGAGCTGGCCCGCGACCCGGCTGATCATGAGGTCGACCATCCGGATGATCTCTTCGCGGGTCAGCTGGTGGAAGACGATGATGTCATCGATGCGGTTGAGGAACTCCGGGCGGAAGTGCTTCTTGAGCTCGTCGTTGACCTTTTGCTTCATCCGCTCGTAATTGTTGTCACCGCCGCCCTGGGTGAAGCCGAGGCCGACGGGCTTGGAAATGTCGGCTGTCCCCAAATTGGACGTGAAGATCAGCACGGTGTTCTTGAAGTCCACCGTGCGGCCCTGACCGTCGGTGAGCCGGCCGTCCTCGAGGACCTGCAACAGGCTGTTGTAGATCTCCTGGTGCGCTTTTTCGATCTCGTCGAACAGCACCACCGAGAACGGCTTGCGCCGCACCTTCTCGGTGAGCTGGCCGCCCTCTTCGTACCCGACATACCCCGGCGGGGCGCCGAACAGGCGCGACGCGGTGAACCGGTCGTGGAACTCACCCATGTCGATCTGGATGAGCGCGTCGTCGTCGCCGAACAGGAAGTTGGCCAGCGCCTTGGACAGCTCGGTCTTACCCACACCGGACGGGCCGGCGAAGATGAACGAGCCGGATGGACGCTTGGGATCCTTCAGGCCGGCACGAGTACGGCGGATCGCCTTGGAGACGGCCTTGACGGCGTCCTCCTGTCCGATGATCCGCTTGTGGATCTCGTCCTCCATGCGCAGCAGCCTGGTGGTCTCGGCCTCGGTGAGCTTGAACACCGGGATACCGGTCCAGTTGCCCAGGACTTCGGCGATCTGCTCGTCGTCGACTTCGGCAACCACGTCGAGATCACCAGAGCGCCATTGCTTTTCGCGCTCGGCGCGTTGGCCCACCAGTTGCTTTTCGCGGTCGCGAAGGCTGGCGGCCTTCTCGAAGTCCTGAGCGTCGATCGCCGATTCCTTCTCGCGGCGGGCTTCGGCGATCTTCTCGTCGAACTCGCGCAGGTCCGGCGGAGCCGTCATCCGTCGGATCCGCATCCGCGCCCCCGCCTCGTCGATCAGGTCGATGGCCTTGTCCGGCAGGAACCGGTCGTTGATGTAGCGGTCGGCCAGGGTGGCCGCAGCAACCATCGCGGAATCGGTGATGGACACCCGGTGATGCGCCTCGTAGCGGTCGCGCAGACCCTTGAGGATCTCGATGGTGTGCTCGACGGTCGGCTCGTCGACCAGCACCTTCTGGAAGCGCCGCTCCAGGGCGGCGTCCTTCTCGATGTACTTGCGGTATTCGTCGAGCGTGGTGGCGCCGATGGTCTGCAGCTCGCCGCGGGCCAGTTTGGGCTTGAGGATGGACGCAGCGTCGATCGCGCCCTCGGCGGCCCCGGCACCGACCAGCGTGTGCAGCTCGTCGATGAACAGGATGATGTCGCCGCGGGTGTTGATCTCCTTGAGCACCTTCTTCAGGCGTTCCTCGAAGTCGCCGCGGTAACGGCTGCCGGCAACCAGTGATCCGAGATCCAGCGTGTAGAGCTGCTTGTCTTTGAGCGTCTCGGGGACTTCGCCGTGCACGATGGCCTGTGCCAAGCCCTCGACGACCGCGGTCTTGCCGACGCCGGGCTCACCGATCAGTACCGGGTTGTTCTTGGTGCGCCGGCTCAGCACCTGCATCACCCGCTCGATTTCTTTCTCGCGGCCGATAACCGGGTCCAGCTTGCCTTCCATCGCGGCGGCCGTCAGGTTGCGGCCGAACTGGTCCAGCACCAGCGAGGTGGACGGGCTGCCCGATTCGCCGCCGCGGCCACCGGTGCCGGCTTCTGCGGCCTCCTTGCCCTGGTAACCACTCAGCAGCTGAATCACCTGCTGACGTACTCGGGTCAATTCGGCACCCAGCTTCACCAGCACCTGGGCGGCGACGCCCTCACCCTCCCGAATCAGGCCCAGCAAGATGTGCTCGGTACCGATGTAGTTGTGGCCGAGCTGCAGCGCCTCGCGCAAGCTCAGCTCGAGGACCTTCTTGGCCCGCGGGGTGAACGGGATATGCCCCGACGGGGCCTGCTGACCCTGGCCGATGATCTCCTCGACCTGGCTGCGCACGCCCTCCAACGAGATGCCCAGCGACTCCAGCGACTTCGCCGCTACACCTTCGCCCTCGTGAATCAAACCCAGCAGGATGTGCTCGGTGCCGATGTAGTTGTGGTTGAGCATCCGGGCCTCTTCTTGCGCCAGGACGACGACCCTGCGGGCACGGTCGGTAAATCTTTCGAACATCGGTGGTTACCTGCTCTCCCTCACCATCGGTACAACCTCACTAGCGGTCCAGTGGGGCCGGAATCGGGTACCTGCCATCCACTGTAATGGTCGGCCTGCCAGGGGGCCTAACCTTGCGGTTCCCCTACTGCCGGAAGACCCGCGTGGACTATCTGGGCCATCTCCCTGTGACAACAGCGCCGTATCTGAACAAACGAGGCGGAGCCGCAATTCGTTTCCGTATCCGCGGGCCGTTGTTTTGCCGCGAGCGAAAATACAAACAAACCGGCGCCCGGCCGCTGGCCTGGGCTCCGGTAAGGGTGCCGTCAGGTCGCCGCGTGGAATGCGTCGATGACGTCAGCCGGGATGCGGCCACGCGTCGAAACGTTGTGCCCGTTTCGGCGAGCCCATTCCCGGATAGCCGCGCTCTGCTCGCGGTCGATCGCACCACGCCCGCGGCCGGAGCTGGAGCGCCCACGACGCCGGCCTCCGACGCGACGGCCAGCCTCCACCCACTGCTTCAGATCGCCCCGAAGTTTGGCGGCATTCTTAGACGAAAGATCAATCTCATAGGTGACCCCGTCGAGCCCGAATTCGACCGTTTCGTCGGCTGCGCCGGCACCGTCGAAATCATCGACCAAGGTGACGGTCACTTTTTTCGCCATTAGCTTACCCTCGCATATCGTTCTGAGCAGTTGCTGAGCAGTTTGGATTGACCTCCCCGGTCACCAATCTGCCATATGAACGCAGGATACTCAATAGAGACGCAAGACGCACAGTTCAGAAACTGGAGTGCGGCCGAACAATCGGGAACAAAACTGTCTCTCGAATTGACAGCCCGGTCAAAGACATCAACAACCGATCGATACCCATTCCCGTTCCGGTACACGGTGGCATCGCATACTCCAGTGCGGCAAGAAAGTCTTCGTCGAGCGCCATCGCCTCGTCGTCTCCGGCGGCCGCCGCGCGGGCTTGCGCGGCGAATCTCTCCCGCTGCACGACCGGATCATTCAATTCGGAGTACCCGGTGGCCAGTTCGACCCCATGCAAGTACAGGTCCCACTTCTCGGTCACCCCCGCAATGCTGCGGTGCTGACGCGTCAAAGGTGTTGTCTCGACCGGGAAATCCTTCACGAAGGTGGGTGCGACCAGGGCGTAGCCCACCGTGTGTTCCCACAGTTCCTCGACCAGTTTCCCGTGCCCGTAGCCGCGGTTGTCCGGAATGTCTGGAATCCTGGAGCCGAGCTGACCGATGATGGCACGGAGCCGGTCGACGGACGTCTCCGGTGTGATCTCCTCACCGAGCGCCGCCGACAGCGACGGGTACATTTGTATCGACGCCCATTCTCCGTCTATGTCATAGACACTGCCGTCCGGTAGCGGTAGTTGTCTGGTGCCGATCGCCTCATCGGCGACCTCTTGAATAAGTTCGCGCGTGACGATTGCCGAATCGTCGTAGGTTCCGTATGCCTGGTAGGTCTCCAGCATGGAGAATTCCGGAGAATGGGTCGAATCCGCACCTTCGTTTCGGAACACTCGATTTAGTTCGAAAACCTTGTCGAAACCACCGACGACACAGCGCTTGAGGAACAGTTCCGGCGCGATCCGCAGGTACAGATCCATGTCCAGAGCATTGGAATGTGTGACGAACGGCCGCGCGGCCGCGCCACCGGCCAGCGTCTGCAACATAGGAGTTTCGACTTCGAGAAACCCGCGTCGTTCCAGTCCGTTGCGTAGCGCGCGGACAATGGCGATTCGCTGCCGGGCCACCGCGCGCGCCTGGGGACGGACGATCAGGTCGACGTAGCGCTGCCGCACCCGTGATTCTTCGTTCATCTCCTTGTGCGCGACCGGCAGGGGCCGCAACGACTTGGCCGCCATCCGCCAGGAATCGGCGAGCACGGACAGCTCGCCGCGTCGCGAGCTGATCACCGTGCCATGCACGTAGACGATGTCGCCGATGTCGACGTCGGCTTTCCATGCGTCGAGCGCTTCCTGACCGGCCTTGTCCAGGCTGATCATCACCTGCAGGCTGGTGCCGTCGCCCTCCTGCAGTGTCGCAAAGCACAATTTTCCGGAGTTGCGCACGAATATCACTCGGCCGGCGACGCCGACCACGTCATCCGTCGCGGTATCGATCGGCAGGTCGGGGTGGGCGGCGCGCACCTCTGCCAGGGTGTGAGTGCGCTGCACCGCCACGGGGTAGGGTTCCCGGCCCGCCGCCAACAAACGAGCGCGTTTGTCCCGGCGGATCCGGAACTGCTCGGGCATGTCTGGGTCGGCTTCTGGGGGCGCAGATGTCACGACGTGCCAGCTTAAATGAACTCTCGTGGCCGGTTTCCACTGGCGGGCCGCGCCGAGATCGCCATCATGGTCGTTGGTCTGATCACGTCCACTGCGGCAATCTCGCCAGAGTAAGGGGTCAGCGCGCCGTCTTCAGCCGACCACGCTGCGTGTCTTGGTTGCGTTCGAAGACCAGCCGTAGACCATGCAGGGTCAGGTGCTGGTCGTAGTGGCTGACGGTGTGCAGTTCCGGCAGCAGCATTGGCGCCGTGTGCCCGGTGGCCACGATCGCGACCTGATCTCCCGGCTCCCCGCCGAATCCTTTCACGTCCTCGCGGATACGCCCAACCAAGCCGTCGACCAGCCCGGCGAAGCCGAACACCGCGCCGGCCTGCATGCATTCGACGGTGTTCTTCCCGACTACCGAACGGGGGCGTGCCAATTCGACGCGCCGCAGCGCGGCGGAGCGGGCCGCGGCGGCATCCGAAGAAACCTGAACGCCGGGTGCGATCGCGCCGCCGAGGAACTCGCCTTTGGCCGACACGACGTCCACACAGATCGAGGATCCGAAGTCGATGACGATGGCGGCACTTCGAAACCGGTGGAACGCGGCCAAGCAGTTGACGATCCGGTCGGCGCCAACCTCTTTCGGGTTGTCGACCAGCAGCGGGATTCCGGTGCGCACTCCCGGCTCGATCAGCACGTGCGGCACCGACGGCCAATACTGGTCCAGCATGATCCGCACCTCATGCAGCACCGACGGGACAGTGGACAGGGCCGCTGCACCGGTGAGCCGGTCGGAATCATCACCGATCAGGCCGTCGATGGTCAGCGCCAACTCGTCCGCGGTGACCTCGGACTCGGTACGGATCCGCCACTGCTGCAGGACCTTTGCGTGCTCTTTGGAGCCGGAGACCAGCCCCACCACGGTGTGGGTGTTACGAACGTCGATGGCCAGCAGCACGGCTACCGCACACCGATCCGGGGGTCTAAAAGCTCGGCGACGTCAGCGGGAACGAAGGCCGGATCGTCGCCCAGATCGACCGGCTTGTTTTCGGCGTCGACGAACACGATCCGAGGCCGATAGGCGCGCGCCTCCGCCTCCTCCATGGTGCCGTAGGCGATCAGGATCACCAGATCGCCGGGATGCACGAGATGCGCTGCGGCACCGTTGATTCCGATCACCCCGGTGCCAGGTTCGCCGGTGATGGCGTAGGTGACGAGCCGGGCACCGTTATCGATGTCGACGATGGTCACCTGCTCGCCTTCGAGCAGGTCCGCGGCGTCCATCAGGTCTGCGTCGATGGTCACCGAACCGACATAGTGCAGGTCGGCCTGCGTGACGGTGGCGCGATGAATTTTCGACTTGAGCATCGTCCGTAGCATCAGTTCCTCCAGAGTGATTCAACACAGCCGTCCGGCCCGGCGGGCGCTGGCCCTGTGGTGCCGGCGACATTTCCGACTTCGATCGCAATGTTGTCGAGCAGTCTGGTGCTGCCCAGCCGCGCCGCAATCAGCAGCCGCGCCGGCCTGTCGGCCCGCAGGGGTCGCAGCTCTGCATCGCGCAACTCGAGGTAGTCGATGGTGAGTCCGGGCACAGCGTCGAGCACGGCACGCGCGGCGTCCAGCGCGGGCTGCGCTCCGGCGTGCGCGGCGTGCGCCCCGGCCGTCAGCGCCGCGGAAAGCGCCGCGGCCGCCGCCCGCTGCACCGGGTCGAGGTAGCGGTTGCGTGACGACATCGCCAGCCCGTCGCGTTCCCGGGTGGTGGGCACCCCGACCACCGCGACGTCGAGGTTCAAGTCGGCGACCATCTGTCGTATCAAGACCAGCTGCTGGTAGTCCTTTTCGCCGAAGAACACGCGGTCGGGCCGCACGATCTGCAGAAGCTTGCACACCACGGTCAGCACGCCGGCGAAATGGGTCGGTCGGGAACCGCCCTCGAGGTCGGCTGCCAGCGGACCGGGGTGCACGGTGGTACGCAGGCCGTCGGGGTACATCGCGGCCGCAGTGGGCGCGAACACGATCTCGACATCTTCCGCGCGCAGCAGCGCGAGGTCGTCGTTCAGGGTGCGGGGATAGGCATCCAGGTCTTCTCCAGCGCCGAATTGCAGCGGGTTCACGAAGATCGAAGCCACAACCACCGAACCGGGGACCCGCTTGGCGGCGCGCACCAGGGCCAGGTGTCCGTCGTGCAGCGCCCCCATCGTGGGCACCAGCATCACCCGGCGGCCGGTGTGGCGCAGCGCGCGGCTGACGTCGGTGACGTCGCGCGGCTCGGAGTACAGATTGAGTTCGCCTGCCTTGAAGGCGGGTGGCCTGTCGGGTTTCACGGCGCCAAGACCTCGACGACGTCCTGTGGCGCATGGACGCGCTGAGCTGTCCGCAGGGCGTTCACCCGGTATGCACGGGCGAGTTCCGGGTCAACCCGGGTCAGCGCGGTCAGGTGCCCGGCGACCGCGGCGGCGTCACCACGCGCGACGGGACCGGTGAGAGCGGCCTGCCCGCGTTGCAGGGTGTTGTCCAGCGCCGCCCGGGCCAACGGTCCCACGATGCGTTCGGCGATGCCGCCCGGCTGGTCGTCGACGGACTGTTGTCCGAGCAGCCCGCTACCCCGCAGCGCGGCCCGCAAAGCGTCGAGCGCATCGGCAAGCAGCGTGACGAGGTGGTTGCTCGCATGGGCCAGCGCGGCGTGGTAGAGGACACGGGCATCCTCGCGGACGCCGAACGGCTCTCCGCCCATCTCCAGGACGAGCGACTGCCCGATCGCGTACCCGACATCGTCGGCCGCGGTGATCCCGAAGCAGGTGTCGGGCAGCCTGCTGGTGTCCTCGTCGGAGCCGGTGAACGTCATCGCCGGGTGGATTGCCAACGGGATGCAGCCGCCCTGGGTCAAGGGCGCGAGGATGGCGACCCCATTGGCGCCGGACGTGTGGACCACGATCGTGCCGGGCCGCACCGCAGACGTCGCCGCCAACCCTGCCACCAGGCCGGCGAGTTCACTGTCGGGAACCGCCAACAACAGCAGTTCAGCGCTGGCGGCCACGTCCGGCGGCGATGCCACCGGGGTGTCGGGCAGC
>Ga0315535_1002450_pt1 | contig 11820 bp, 6 predicted proteins | sample SalMarSW160220MG_2_FD_203092 | JGI IMG/M metagenome (GOLD analysis project Ga0315535, IMG submission 203092) | Salt marsh sediment microbial communities from the Plum Island Ecosystem LTER, Massachusetts, United States - Salt Marsh Sediment SW1602-20 ...
ATCGACGGGCTTGACCCTCCTGCTGGATGTGTACTAACCTGGCACGGCCGCCCCACAGCGGGCCACAGAAACGGCCACAAACTGGGGCTTGACTCCACTGCCAAGTTGGTATTAAGCTGGCAGGGTTGCCCCGGAGCGGGCGAGACAATCACCCAGACGGGTGAAACCAAGTGTTGTTTGAGAACTCAATAGTGTGTTTGGTGTTTTTGTTTGTTGTTGTTTTTTTGACCATGCCGTACACGCCCCGTGTGTGGGTATGGTCGTTTTTTGACGCCAGATCATGGTGTCTTGTCAGGTATCTCTGATTTGAATTCGATTCACGCGTCAGCGTGGGTAGATTTTGTTTGGAGAGTTTGATCCTGGCTCAGGACGAACGCTGGCGGCGTGCTTAACACATGCAAGTCGAACGGAAAGGCCCCTTCGGGGGTACTCGAGTGGCGAACGGGTGAGTAACACGTGGGCAATCTGCCCTGCACTTCGGGATAAGCCCGGGAAACTGGGTCTAATACCGAATAGGACCTCGAGACGCATGTCTCGAGGTGGAAAGCTTTTGCGGTGTGGGATGGGCCCGCGGCCTATCAGCTTGTTGGTGGGGTGATGGCCTACCAAGGCGACGACGGGTAGCCGGCCTGAGAGGGTGTCCGGCCACACTGGGACTGAGATACGGCCCAGACTCCTACGGGAGGCAGCAGTGGGGAATATTGCACAATGGGCGCAAGCCTGATGCAGCGACGCCGCGTGGGGGATGACGGCCTTCGGGTTGTAAACCTCTTTCACCATCGACGAAGGTTCGGGTTTTCTCGGACTGACGGTAGGTGGAGAAGAAGCACCGGCCAACTACGTGCCAGCAGCCGCGGTAATACGTAGGGTGCGAGCGTTGTCCGGAATTACTGGGCGTAAAGAGCTCGTAGGTGGTTTGTCGCGTTGTTCGTGAAATCTCACGGCTTAACTGTGAGCGTGCGGGCGATACGGGCAGACTAGAGTACTGCAGGGGAGACTGGAATTCCTGGTGTAGCGGTGGAATGCGCAGATATCAGGAGGAACACCGGTGGCGAAGGCGGGTCTCTGGGCAGTAACTGACGCTGAGGAGCGAAAGCGTGGGGAGCGAACAGGATTAGATACCCTGGTAGTCCACGCCGTAAACGGTGGGTACTAGGTGTGGGTTTCCTTCCTTGGGATCCGTGCCGTAGCTAACGCATTAAGTACCCCGCCTGGGGAGTACGGCCGCAAGGCTAAAACTCAAAGGAATTGACGGGGGCCCGCACAAGCGGCGGAGCATGTGGATTAATTCGATGCAACGCGAAGAACCTTACCTGGGTTTGACATGCACAGGACGCGTCTAGAGATAGGCGTTCCCTTGTGGCCTGTGTGCAGGTGGTGCATGGCTGTCGTCAGCTCGTGTCGTGAGATGTTGGGTTAAGTCCCGCAACGAGCGCAACCCTTGTCTCATGTTGCCAGCGGGTAATGCCGGGGACTCGTGAGAGACTGCCGGGGTCAACTCGGAGGAAGGTGGGGATGACGTCAAGTCATCATGCCCCTTATGTCCAGGGCTTCACACATGCTACAATGGCCGGTACAAAGGGCTGCGATGCCGTAAGGTTAAGCGAATCCTTTTAAAGCCGGTCTCAGTTCGGATCGGGGTCTGCAACTCGACCTCGTGAAGTCGGAGTCGCTAGTAATCGCAGATCAGCAACGCTGCGGTGAATACGTTCCCGGGCCTTGTACACACCGCCCGTCACGTCATGAAAGTCGGTAACACCCGAAGCCAGTGGCCTAACCCTTGGGAGGGAGCTGTCGAAGGTGGGATCGGCGATTGGGACGAAGTCGTAACAAGGTAGCCGTACCGGAAGGTGCGGCTGGATCACCTCCTTTCTAAGGAGCACCACGAGAAACACTCCAATTGGTGGGGTGTAAGCCGTGAGGGGTTCTCGCCTGTAGTGGGTGAGGGCCGGGTGCGCAACAGCAAATGAGAGCCAGACACACTATTGGGCCCTGAGGCAACACTCGGCTCGTTCGGGTGCTGTCCCCCCATCTTGGTGGTGGGGTGTGGTGTTTGAGTATTGGATAGTGGTTGCGAGCATCTAAATGGATGCGTTGCCGGCAACGGTTGCGTGTTCATTGAAATGTGTAATTTCTTTTTGATTCTTGTGTTAGTAAGTGTTTAAGGGCACATGGTGGATGCCTTGGCATCGAGAGCCGATGAAGGACGTGGGAGGCTGCGATATGCCTCGGGGAGCTGTCAACCGAGCGTTGATCCGAGGATTTCCGAATGGGGAAACCCAGCACGAGTGATGTCGTGTTACCCGCATCTGAATATATAGGGTGCGGGAGGGGACGCGGGGAAGTGAAACATCTCAGTACCCGTAGGAGAAGAAAACAATTGTGATTCCGTTAGTAGTGGCGAGCGAACGCGGAACAGGCTAAACCGCACGCATGGGTAACCGGGTAGGGGTTGTGTGTGCGGGGTTGTGGGATTGATATGTCTCAGCTCTACCTGGCTGAGGGGTAGTCAGAAAGTGTCGTGGTTAGCGGAAATGGCCTGGGATGGTCTGCCGTAGACGGTGAGAGCCCGGTACGCGAAAACCCGACACCTACCTGGTATCAACTCCCGAGTAGCAGCGGGCCCGTGGAATCTGCTGTGAATCTGCCGGGACCACCCGGTAAGCCTAAATACTTCTCGATGACCGATAGCGGACTAGTACCGTGAGGGAATGGTGAAAAGTACCCCGGGAGGGGAGTGAAAGAGTACCTGAAACCGTGTGCCTACAAGCCGTCAGAGCCTCCTTGTGGGGTGATGGCGTGCCTTTTGAAGAATGAGCCTGCGAGTCAGGGACACGTCGCGAGGTTAACCCGTGCGGGGTAGCCGCAGCGAAAGCGAGTCTGAATAGGGCGTATCCCCTTTTGGGGTGTAGTGGCGTGTTCTGGACCCGAAGCGGAGTGATCTACCCATGGCCAGGGTGAAGCGCGGGTAAGACCGCGTGGAGGCCCGAACCCACTTAGGTTGAAGACTGAGGGGATGAGTTGTGGGTAGGGGTGAAAGGCCAATCAAACTCCGTGATAGCTGGTTCTCCCCGAAATGCATTTAGGTGCAGCGTTGCGTGGTTCACCACGGAGGTAGAGCTACTGGATGGCCGATGGGCCCTACTAGGTTACTGACGTCAGCCAAACTCCGAATGCCGTGGTGTAAAGCGTGGCAGTGAGACGGCGGGGGATAAGCTCCGTACGTCGAAAGGGAAACAGCCCAGATCGCCGGCTAAGGCCCCTAAGCGTGTGCTAAGTGGAAAAGGATGTGCAGTCGCAGAGACAACCAGGAGGTTGGCTTAGAAGCAGCCACCCTTGAAAGAGTGCGTAATAGCTCACTGGTCAAGTGATTGTGCGCCGATAATGTAGCGGGGCTCAAGCACACCGCCGAAGCCGCGGCACATTCACTTTTAGTGGATGTGGGTAGGGGAGCGTCCCCCATTCAGCGAAGCCTCCGGGTGACCGGTGGTGGAGGGTGGGGGAGTGAGAATGCAGGCATGAGTAGCGATAAGGCAAGTGAGAACCTTGCCCGCCGTAAGACCAAGGGTTCCTGGGCCAGGCCAGTCCGCCCAGGGTGAGTCGGGACCTAAGGCGAGGCCGACAGGCGTAGTCGATGGACAACGGGTTGATATTCCCGTACCCGTGTGTGCGCGTCCCTGACGAATCAGCGGTACTAACCACCCAAAACCGGATCGACCATTCCCCTTCGGGGGTATGGAGTTTCGGGGCTGCGTGGGACCTCCGCTGGTAGTAGTCAAGCAATGGGGTGACGCAGGAAGGTAGCCGTACCAGTAAGTGGTAACACTGGGGCAAGCCCGTAGGGAGAGCGATAGGCAAATCCGTCGCTCACTAATCCTGAGAGGTGATGCATAGCCGATTGAGGCGAATTCGGTGATCCTCTGCTGCCAAGAAAAGCCTCTAGCGAGCACACACACGGCCCGTACCCCAAACCAACACAGGTGGTCAGGTAGAGCATACCAAGGCGTACGAGATAACTATGGTTAAGGAACTCGGCAAAATGCCCCCGTAACTTCGGGAGAAGGGGGGCCGAAATACCGTGAACACCCTTGCGGTGGGAGCGGGATTCGGCCGCAGAAACCAGTGGGTAGCGACTGTTTACTAAAAACACAGGTCCGTGCGAAGTCGCAAGACGATGTATACGGACTGACGCCTGCCCGGTGCTGGAAGGTTAAGAGGACCCGTTAGCCCGCAAGGGTGAAGCGGAGAATTTAAGCCCCAGTAAACGGCGGTGGTAACTATAACCATCCTAAGGTAGCGAAATTCCTTGTCGGGTAAGTTCCGACCTGCACGAATGGCGTAACGACTTCCCAACTGTCTCAACCATAGACTCGGCGAAATTGCACTACGAGTAAAGATGCTCGTTACGCGCGGCAGGACGAAAAGACCCCGGGACCTTCACTACAACTTGGTATTGGTGTTCGGTACGGTTTGTGTAGGATAGGTGGGAGACTGTGAAACCTCAACGCCAGTTGGGGCGGAGTCGTTGTTGAAATACCACTCTGATCGTATTGGACACCTAACCTCGAACCCTTATCGGGTTCAGGGACAGTGCCTGGTGGGTAGTTTAACTGGGGCGGTTGCCTCCTAAAATGTAACGGAGGCGCCCAAAGGTTCCCTCAACCTGGACGGCAATCAGGTGTTGAGTGTAAATGCACAAGGGAGCTTGACTGCGAGACTTACACGTCAAGCAGGGACGAAAGTCGGGATTAGTGATCCGGCACCCCCGAGTGGAAGGGGTGTCGCTCAACGGATAAAAGGTACCCCGGGGATAACAGGCTGATCTTCCCCAAGAGTCCATATCGACGGGATGGTTTGGCACCTCGATGTCGGCTCGTCGCATCCTGGGGCTGGAGCAGGTCCCAAGGGTTGGGCTGTTCGCCCATTAAAGCGGCACGCGAGCTGGGTTTAGAACGTCGTGAGACAGTTCGGTCTCTATCCGCCGCGCGCGTCAGAAACTTGAGGAAATCTGTCCCTAGTACGAGAGGACCGGGACGGACGAACCTCTGGTACACCAGTTGTCCCACCAGGGGCACCGCTGGATAGCCACGTTCGGACAGGATAACCGCTGAAAGCATCTAAGCGGGAAGCCTTCTCCAAGATCAGGTTTCTCACCCTTTTAGAGGGATAAGGCCCCCCGCAGACCACGGGATCGATAGGCCAGACCTGGAAGCCCAGCAATGGGTGCAGGGAACTGGCACTAACCGGCCGAAAACTTACCAACACACCTCGCAACCACATTCCAGACCAAGACAATTAGTCTTGGGAAATTACGGACACCACACCCCCCACCAGAACAACCAAGAATAGTGATTCCTAAATAGAGTTACGGCGGCCACAGCGACAGGGAAACGCCCGGTCCCATTCCGAACCCGGAAGCTAAGCCTGTCAGCGCCGATGATACTGCCCTTTCGGGTGGAAAAGTAGGACACCGCCGAACATACACAAAAACGCCCCCGGCAACGGGGGCGTTTTTGTATTTGCGTATTTATGCGCACTTCTAGTCGAATAATGTCAAATTCGCATGCGCCGCGGTGCGGCGCTTCTCCATTTCGAGGAGGGTACGTTTTCTGTCGAGCCCGCCCCCGTAACCGGTGAGGCTGCCATTGGCGCCGATCACTCGGTGGCACGGCACGACAATCGCAACCGGGTTGTGGCCGTTGGCCAACCCCACGGCGCGTGCGGAACCGGGAGCGCCGATCTGTTCGGCGATTTCTCCGTATGCTCTGGTCTCTCCATACGGAATTGTCAGCAGCGCCTTCCACACTCGCTGCTGGAATTCGGTACCCCGCAGATCAAACTCGATATGGAACTCGGTTAGGTCGCCGGCGAAATACGCGGCAAGCTGGTCGACGGCCTCGGTGAAGGCCATCGGATTGGGTGACCAGCCGACACGGCTCGGTTCATGGGTCTGGTCGACCATCCGTAGCATCGTCAAGACCGAATCCTGCCCGGCCAGGGTCAGCGGTCCGATCGGGCTGTCGATGGTGCGGTACTCGATCATCATGCAACCTCCTGTGGTGGCCAATGGTTTACCGGGTGCTCGAGGGTGCTCCACAGATATTGGGTGGCGTAGGAACGCCAGGGACGCCACCGCGCGCCGTGCTCGATGAGGGCCCGTTCCCCGGTGGGCAAGCCAAGCCGCCTGGCGCCGAGGCGAATGCCCAAGTCGCCGGCGGGAAAGGCGTCCGGATCTCCCAGGCCGCGCATCGCGATAATCTCTGCCGTCCAGGGGCCGACTCCGGGCAAGGCGAGCAATCGTCTCCGGGCGCTTTCCCAATCGCTGCCCGCGTCCAGGACGATAGTTCCGTCGGCAAGGCCGGCGACCAGGGTGCTCAGCGTCCGTTGCCGGGCCTTGGGCACGGCCAGATGCTCGAGGCCGAGCTCAGCGAGTTGTTCGACCGAAGGGAAGGTATGGGTCAACGCGCCCTCGGGATCGTGGACCGGTTGGCCGTAAGCCGCAACCAGCCGGGCCGCATGGGTTTGCGCGGCCTTGGTCGACACCTGTTGCCCCAGGACCGCGCGCACGGCGAGTTCCGCCTCGTCGACCGTGCGGGGGATGCGCTGCCCGGGCGCTTTGGCAACCTCCGGCCCGAGTTCCGGGTCGCCGGTCAGCGCGTCGACCACCGCTTCCGGATCGGCATCGAGGTCCAGCAGCCGCCGGCAGCGGGCGATTGCGGTGGTCAGGTCGCGAAAGTCGTCGAGCACGAGCAGGCAGCGGACGTGATCGACAGCAGGTGTCAGGGTGACGACGGCGCTGCCGAAGGGAAGGCGCAAGCTGCGCCGGTAGGCGCCGTCGCGGATCTCCTCACAGCCGGGCACGACGGTGGCGGCCAAGTGACCGAAAACGCCGGCGTAGGCGAACGGTGTGCGTACCGGCAACCGAAGGCATACCGCCCCGGGTGAGATTGCGATGGGGCCGGGTCGGGCCGCTGCGCGTCGCCGTAGCGCCGTCGGTGTGCTTTCGAACACCCAGCGCACCGTGTCGTTGAACTGACGGATGCTGGAAAAACCCGCGGCGAAAGCGACGTCGGCCAACGGCAGTTCGGTGGTTTCGATCAGCACCCGGGCGGTCTGCGCGCGTTGTGCGCGGGCCAACGCAAGTGGGCCGGCGCCCACCTCGGCCTGCAGGAGCCGTTGCAGCTGGCGGGGGGTGTAACCGAGGTGGACCGCGAGGCCGCCCACGCCCTCGCGGTCCACCGTGCCGTCGGCGATGAGCCGCATCGTCCGCGCCACGACGTCGCCCCGCACATTCCATTCCGGTGATCCCGGGGAGGCGTCGGGACGGCACCGCTTGCATGCCCGGAACCCCGCTCGTTGGGCGGCCGCGGCGGTTGGATAGAACTGCACGTTGCGAGCGAAGGGTGGCCGCACCGGGCAACTGGGCCGGCAGTAGATCCGGGTGGTCAGTACGGCGGTGACGAACCATCCATCGAACCGCGCGTCTTTGGACTGGACGGCCCGGTAGCAGCGCTCGAAATCATCATGCACGTATCAACAGTTACACCAGGGCAGCGACAAAACTAGCGGAAATGCGACATGATGGTGGGCCCCCAGTCGCTCCTCGACGCAGCGAAATGCCTCTTTTCGCCGGGGCGCCACTGATGGCTTTGTCCGGACGCGGCACATCCCATTCCCGAGGCCAGGGACCGGGAGACAAAGGCAGCGTGGCCGGCCGCCAGGTGCGTGCCGGAGCAGTCGCCCATGACCGTTCGGAAAACCCGCGTCACGCGTCGGACGGTCGACTGACCGGAACCGCTGCCGAATTGCGCGAAATCACTGAATTGCTAAGCAAACTCGCCGGACTCCGTGACAATGTAGTCTTGAGTGACAAAGAATTCATCGAGCAGAAGCAGCGCTTACTCGGCGGTCACTGACCGAACAGCCACGGCGGCTCTTCAAGTTTGACCGGGCAATCGACCGGAGGTTGCGGCCGGGGCTTCGGGTGTAGTGGAATCGCACCGGCGCGAATGCCCGCCCTGAGCGGCCGGGCCGATTCCGATAGTCACGAAGGCATTGGCCTTGGGCCGCCAGGCGTCGACAGCGGGTGATCAGCGTGCTTTGCCGGATGCCGTGGCAGCTCTTAACCCGTTTGATCAGCTACGGTCCCGCGATGATTACAGCTGTGCCGAATCGCCGGCCGGCCTGGCCGCGCCCGCAGGTGATGCCAGCCGGGTGGGATCCTCATGTCCGCGCAGCGTCACTGTCTCGCCCAAAGACCAACGAGCGCACTCATGTTCGCTTGCGCCCTGCAGGGCTTCGGCCGTCGCGAGCAGGTGCCCCGGCCGTGCCTTGGCGAGCTCGCACAGCCTGGCCGCCGCGTTGACCGGTTCGCCGATCACGGTGTATTCGAAGCGTTCCCGGGCGCCGACATTGCCGGCGACGACCTGCCCCGCCGCTACGCCGATACCGGCCTGGCATTCCGGCATTTCCTCGCTCAGCCGGTCGGCGATAGACCGCGCGGCGGCCAGCGCCTGATCCTCGGGACTGTCAAGGTGATTCGGCGCGCCGAAGACCGCCAATGTCGCATCACCCTCGAACTTGTTGACCAGCCCACGGTGTCGGTCCACTTCTTCGACGACGATTCCGAAAAACTGGTTGAGCACCGAAACGACTTCGGCTGGAGGACGACTGGTCACCAACTCGGTGGAGCCGACGATATCGATGAATACGACAGCGACGTGACGTTCCTCGCCGCCCAGTTTGGGTCTCTCGCGTTCTGCGGCCAGAGCCACTTCCCGTCCGACGTGTCGGCCAAAAAGATCGCGCACGCGCTCACGCTCGCGCAGGCCGGCGACCATCGTGTTGAAACCACGTTGTAGCTCACCGAGTTCGGTGCCGTCGAACACCACGAGGTTGCCCCACAAGTCGCCCCGCTCGACGCGCTGCAGGGCCGCACGCACCACTCGCACCGGGGTTGCGGTCAGCCAGGCGAGGATCCACATCAGGATGCATCCGAAAATCAACGTGGCGGTCGCGATGATTAGTTCGCCCACCGCGAATTGGACCTCGGTGAGGTTCCGCATCATCACCTGGAAGATCGCCAGCAACGCAATGCCGATGACGGGTACGGCCGAACCGAGGAACCAGACCATCATGGTTCGGCCCATGATGCCGGCCGTCAACCGCCGCGGTGGCGGTCCCGCTTCCAGCGCCTGAGCGGCCACCGGGCGCAGCGCGAACTCGGCGAGCAGATAGCTGCCGGTGGCGACGAGCACGCCGCAAAAGCTGACCACGACCAGGAACCGCGGGATGAATACCACGTCGACCAGGCCGTAGAGGGTGGTCAACAGCACTGCCCCGACCCCCCACAGAATGAGGTCGACGATCGCGACCCGCCACGGGGCCAGGAAGGTATTGCGCTCGTCGTCGGGGGTCGGCCTGCGCTCCTCGATCGCCCAGCGCAGCGCCAGCACGGTCCGCCGGGTAATCCAGTAAGCGCCCAGCGCCAAGGCGACTGCGACATACGCGGGCACCACTCCGAAGGTGAGCCACAGCGGGGCGTCGTCGAAGACGCTCGGTTGGGGAATGGCGACCGTCACCAACAGCATGGCGACGCCGATTCCGAGCAGGTTTGCCACCACCACCAAGACGGTCAGGATGATCTGGATGCGCACCCGCCGGCGGCTCTGGCTCTCCGCAACCCGTCCAAGCAGCAGGGAACCGTACGCCGGGGTCTCCGGTAGCCGACCGCTCTGACGGGTGACCGTCTCGAGCACCCGGCCTATTCGCTGCGCCACGGACTTGTTGGCCGACATGGTGGCGTCAGCCTAATTCGTCGGTCAGGCTTTAAGGTGACTCGGGTGCGTCTAGTGATAGCTCAGTGCACCGTCGACTACATCGGCCGGCTCACCGCGCATCTGCCGTCGGCCCGTAGATTGCTGCTGTTCAAGGCCGACGGATCGATCAGCGTGCACGCCGATGACCGCGCCTACAAGCCGCTGAACTGGATGAGTCCGCCGTGCTGGTTGACCGAAGAGCCAGGTGATCAGGTGCCGGTGTGGGTGGTTGAGAACAAATCGGGCGAACAACTGCGTATCACGGTCGAGGAGATCGAGCACGACTCCAGCCACGATCTGGGCGTCGACCCCGGATTGGTCAAGGACGGGGTGGAGGCCCACCTGCAGGCGTTGCTTGCTGAGCACGTCCAACTGCTGGGCGAGGGATACACATTGGTCCGTCGTGAATACATGACCGCCATCGGGCCCGTCGATCTACTGTGTCGTGATGAGCGGGGCGGCTGCGTCGCGGTGGAAGTCAAGCGGCGCGGCGAAATCGACGGTGTCGAGCAGCTAACCCGCTATCTCGAGTTACTCAATCGCGACAGTGTGCTGGCACCGGTGCAGGGGGTGTTCGCCGCGCAGCAGATCAAGCCGCAAGCACGCACCCTGGCCATCGACCGCGGTATCCGGTGCGTGACATTGGATTACGACAGGATGCGCGGGATGGACAGCGACGAGTACCGGCTGTTCTGAACTCTTTCGAGAATAGACTGGCCGCATGGCACGGCGCCGCACCCCGCCACGTCGGAGGCTATCGCCACCGCCGGTTCTGCGGCGGGTGGAAATCGGGCCCGACGGTCACGAGTACGAGGTCCGTCCGGTCGCGGCCGCCCGCGCGGTCAAGACCTACCGTTGTCCCGGCTGCGATCACCAAATACGTTCCGGTACCGCGCATTTAGTGGTGTGGCCGATCGACTCGACGCTCGGCGGATCCGACGATCGGCGGCATTGGCACACTTCGTGCTGGACCCACCGCGGCACTCGCAGCCCGACCCGAAAGTGGTCTTAGGCTGCCGGCCTCAGGCAGCTTGCTCGACCAGCTCGATCAGAACTCCGCCGGCATCCTTGGGATGGATGAAGTTGATCCGCGAGTTTGCGGTGCCGCGCCGCGGTGTCTCGTAGACGAGCCGGACGCCTTGCGACTCGAGCCGCTCGATCATGCTGTTGAGGTCGCTGACCCGAACCGCCATTTGCTGGATGCCAGGTCCGCGCCTGTCCAGGAACTTGGCGATGGCCGAGGAATCGTCGATCGGGGCCATCAGCTGGATCTGTGCGGTGCCCTTCAGGGCACCGGGCACTGCGAGCATGGCCTCGCGGATTCCCTGGTCATCGTTGACTTCCTCGTGCACCAGGATCATGCCGAGGTGGTCGTGGTACCAGGCGATTGCCGCGTCCAGGTCGGCGACAGCGATGCCGACGTGATCGATCGCCGTCACCAGTGCGGTGGCCAAGACCTGACGGGCGTCAACTTGATCGGTCGTCATCACATAACGGTAACCTGACGGCAAAGATTGCGCCTCTCCAGGGAGCGCCCAGTAGGCCTAAGGAGATAGTCATGACGACGTCGGTGATCGTTGCTGGAGCACGGACACCCATCGGCAAGTTGATGGGTTCGTTGAAGGATTTCTCGGCCAGCGAGTTGGGCGCGATCGCCATCGCCGGCGCTCTGGAGAAGGCCAACGTAGGAGCGTCAGCGGTCGAGTACGTGATCATGGGGCAGGTGTTGACGGCCGGGGCCGGCCAGCTGCCGGCACGCCAGGCGGCGGTAGCTGCGGGCATCAGCTGGGATGTGCCGGCGCTGACCATCAACAAGATGTGCCTGTCCGGTATCGACGCCATTGCGCTTGCTGACCAGCTCATTCGCGCCGGAGAGTTCGACGTGCTGGTGGCCGGTGGACAGGAGTCCATGACCAAGGCCCCCCATTTGCTGATGGATAGCCGCGCCGGCTACAAGTACGGTGACTTCACGGTGCTGGACCACATGGCCTACGACGGCCTG